>Ga0193753_10000599_pt1 | contig 34885 bp, 26 predicted proteins | sample H1c2metaG_FD_144925 | JGI IMG/M metagenome (GOLD analysis project Ga0193753, IMG submission 144925) | Soil microbial communities from a riparian zone of the East river system, Colorado, United States - H1c2 | ecosystem: Environmental > Terrestrial > Soil > Riparian zone | place: USA: East...
CTCAGTCTTTTTTACGTTTTCGACGAGAAATTAAACCAGGACCTTTCACGAGATTACCTTGAGATCTGTCCGCGGAAAGGTCACCTGATGCCGCACGCGATCGAAGTGTTGACGTACCTTTCCGGCCGATACAGGCTTACCGTCATTACGAATGGCTTTGAAGAGATACAAAACCTCAAACTATCCGCGGGTAACCTCCATCAATTTTTTGATCACATTATCACCTCGCAGAAAGCGGGCCATCGCAAACCGTCGAAAGAAATATTCGATTGGGCTCTCTCAAAAAATAGTATACCGTGTCACCAAGCGATCATGGTCGGGGACAATCTGATCGCCGATATTAGCGGGGCCAGAAATGCCAATATTGACAATGTATTTTATAATGCCGAGAAGATTACACATGCAAGCACTCCGGATTTTGAGATCTTTAGCTTGACCGAACTCCGCGGTTTTTTGTAGGTTCGACATCGCGGTTTGAAGCGACACAAGTTGCGCTTACCTTTACAATTGAATTATAATAAGCAGTAGCAATATGCCGAAAGGATTTTTCAACGTACCTCATCCCAGAAATGAACCTGTGTTATCATACGCTCCCGGTAGCGTTGAAAGACGATCACTTCAGGACGCTATCAAACAGGCGCGCGCCCGCGTAGTGGATATTCCCATGTACATCGGCGGCGATGAGGTCAGGTCTGGTAACACAATAGCCATAAGACCACCTCATGATCATCAGCATGTGCTCGGTTATTTTCATGAAGGTGATGCGGGTCACGTCGAGCAGGCCATCGATGCGGCGTTGAATGCAAAGGAATTGTGGATGAACCTTGCGTGGGAACATCGGGCAAGTATATTTTTGAAGGCGGCAGATCTGCTAGCGGGTCCATACCGTTTTGAGATGAACGCAGCCACCATGTTGGGACAATCAAAGAATGCTTATCAGGCAGAAATTGACTCTGCCTGTGAGCTAATCGACTTCCTGCGTTTCAATGTCTTCTTCATGTCGCAGATATACAGCGACCAGCCTGAGTCATCGCCAGGTGTTTGGAACAGAATGGAGTATCGTGCGCTGGAAGGCTTCACACTGGCTGTTACACCTTTCAACTTTACCGCTATTGCCGGAAACCTCCCGACAAGCATGGCCCTGATGGGTAATACCGTGGTCTGGAAGCCGGCCTACACGCAGGTTTATGCCGCGCAGGTGATCATGCGGGTACTGATAGAGGCTGGGCTTCCCGAAGGTGTCATCAACCTGATCTATGCGGATGGACCTGTCGTTGGTGACGTAGTATTCGCGCATCGCGATTTCGCGGGCATTCATTTCACAGGGAGCACAAAGGTATTTCAGACGATGTGGAAGACCATTGGTCAAAATATCGAAAAGTATAAATCGTATCCCCGTGTAGTAGGTGAGACGGGTGGAAAGGATTTTATCATTGCTCACCCCAGCGCAGACGCGAAAGAAGTTGCTACTGGTATCTCAAGGGGTGCTTTTGAATTTCAGGGACAGAAATGTTCTGCCGCCTCCCGATGCTATATTCCTTCCAGCTTATGGGATGACGTCAGAAAGTTTCTGGTCGACGACCTGAAAAGCTTTCGCATGGGAGTAACAGAAGATTTTGGTAATTTCATCAACGCAGTCATTGACGAGCGGGCCTTCGATAGGATAACATCCTACATTGAAACGGCTCGCGCAAATCCCATGAATGAAATCGTTGCTGGCGGAACGTATGATAAATCGAAAGGTTATTTTATTGCACCGACGGTCATTCTTACGAAGGACCCAACTTCCGTGACAATGTGCGATGAGATTTTTGGACCGGTCGTGACGATTTATGTCTATCAGGACGAGAATTTTGAAGACACGCTCACGCTGGCGGATAGCACCTCGCCATACGCCTTAACCGGCTCAATTTTTTCGAGGGATCGCTACGCGGTTGAGCTGGCCACTAAGAAGCTTTGCCATGCCGCCGGAAATTTCTATATAAATGACAAACCGACCGGTGCCGTTGTTGGTCAGCAACCTTTCGGGGGAGCCAGAGGATCAGGAACCAACGATAAGGCTGGAGCCAAGGTTAATCTGCTGCGATGGGTTTCCATGAGAACGATCAAGGAGACATTCGTGCCACCAATTTCATACAGTTATCCATTCCTTGAGAAGGAATAGGAGCACGAGTGAAGAGTGAATAGTGAATAGTGAAAAGTGAAAAGTGAAAAGTGAAAATATCCGCGTTACCTGATTGAGTTCAGCCCTTTTCTGAGCAACCGTAATCCCACACTTTCATTTTCATTAACTGGGTTGTGAGCAAGTTGATCGGGAAACACATTGTCATCGCCTGCGATTTCCAGGTATTTAGCCCTCAGCCATTTCTGAGCAGGTTTCTCGAAATATTCATACGCAAGCCAACCTACTGCCATGCTGATGGTCACAAACGACAACAATACAATAGGATTGTTAAATACTCGCCAGTCGGTTGGACTCAGCACCATGAATATGATGATCTGGATAGGAAAATGCACTAAGTAAACCGAGTAAGTCATGTTACCAATATGTCTAAAGAAGGAGATAAGCCACTTCGCAGTAACATTTTTAAAAGCAATCAGCGATATCAGAACAAGGGTTGAAGCGATCGGGATCATGCGAAGCGTTAGCACAAAGTCAGCGTTCGATGCGATCTGCTCTTTCGTCATCAGCGATCTTAATGACCATACCCCTAAGACCACTACCACCGAAACAATAGCATAACGGACCAGAAGCGTTCTTAATGAAATCTTATCGTGGATCATTTTACCCAGGAAGCAACCTGAGAAAAAATACAATAGACAAGCATTGAATGGCGGAATAAATCCATAAAAATTAAAGATCAGGGTTATGCAAATAATAAGGATCAGTCTGTTCCCTCGGGTCTGTGCGGCAGCTGTGATCAAAAAGAAGAAAATGTAAACAAAAATTTCTACGGAAACACTCCATACAGGTACGTTGAATGAATGCTCCATGGATGGAAACCATGAGCCCATGAGAAAGAGTTGGAGAAAAAAGTGCCTGATATCGTTCGCCTGATAAACGAAAAACGTGTTGTGCGTTTCAAAGAACCAAAATTGTGCTATCAGTGCGACAATCAAGGTGACTAGATGTAATGGGTACAATCTGCTAAACCTTAAAAACGAGAATTTTCCGAAGTTGATCCGCTGTTCTACGATGTCCTGGTGGTATACTGAATAAAAAATCAACCCCGATATTAGCCAAAAGACCTGAACCGCATATTGTCCATGACTGTATATCGGACCTAGCAGGTTGTAAAAGGGCTGTTCGGTGATCATGACGTCATGAGCCGTAAACGGTGAATCAGGAAAAGGCACATAGAAATGATAGTAGTGTCTAATGACAACCATTATGGACAACAGAAATCGTAGCAGATCGAGGCCTATGAATTCGGTGATATAATTCCGCTTAGTGTTCATTGATAATTTTTGAAGAGCTTCGGTTTAGGACTCTTTACCTTCGATACTGGTTTGAGGAATATCCTTTGCCAATCGTCAACTAAAGTCGAGTGGGCACTGATCAAAAGATCAGATCAAAAATGAGCGGTGCAGTGTGAAGAGCTGAGACCTAAGAGTAGAATAGCGAAGGCGCGAAACGGAAAATTCGAAGCCATTATGTACCTCGTTCAGGTTTGAGGCGTGAGCGGACAGATCTAATAATTCAACGAAGTTGATGTCACTCACGATAGTATTAAACGCTCCGAGATCTTCCTCTTTTTCTTTAAAAAGTTGTGGAAAGGGTAGGGAGTCGTGGTGGCTGGTATACGCCAATTCATCACGGACTATCTTTCCATCAAGGGTAGTAATAAATGACGGAGCTGTGCATTGCAGGAGCATCACCACAGAAACAGTTTTCATTACTTGCCGGGCAACCTGATTCAAATGTTTGGAAACCTGGAACATAAAAGTGGAATAACCAAAATTAAATATTTTCAGCTGCATCTTGTGGTACGCTTTGAGATTTAGTTTCATGGTCGCACCGGTTGTGCGTCTGAGAGAATCTCTCGCAATCTGATCGACGTCAAGAGTTGCGCGTACCCTTGGATTCGAGATTAATGCAACAAAACAAAGAAGGTAACCGGCGAATGAAGGGTTTTCCAATCGCTTTTTCAACTTAGAAGCGTCACATCCGGTTGTTGAGGGCAGTACAGCATCAAATTGGCAGTAATTCTTTCCTTTTTTTGGTTAGAAAAATACGATTTGGCTTTGGTGATTTAAGATACAAGTCCTTAATATTGCACTCCCTTTGAGGAAAATTCCTCCTTAGCTCAGCTGGTTAGAGCATCTGACTGTTAATCAGAGGGTCTTTGGTTCAAGTCCAAAAGGAGGAGCTTGAAAATCAGGCGGTTACGATTCGTAATCGCCTTTTTTTTTGGAGGTTGACCCACCTGCTCAAATTTCCTCAGCATTATCGTCCGTCTTTCCAAAACCGCAGTTTTTCTGCGCCCGGCAATCTTGCTTACATTTTGTTGTGTGCAGTGTCAATTTTAGTTGGATTTACTTTAAAATATTATCGTGCGATAAACTTGTTTGTAAGCAACCAATCCACAAAACGGTCATCCCAACTATCAACTGGATCTCCTGATTTGAAAGCTACGAAACCATGTCCACCTTTTGAATATAAATGCAATTCTGCAGAGCGATTATTGTTAACCCAAGCAAGATAAAGCTCTGCACTTCCAATATTAAAGCCTAATTGGTCGTCTGACGCGGCAGCGATAAATAAAGGTGGGGCGTCATTTTGAACTACTCTTTTTTTGACTGGTGTTGTCCATGGATATAACACAGCAACAAATGCAGGTTTTGTTTTTTTGTCATAATTATATGCTAATGCAGTTGCTAAAGTGGCTCCGGCGGAGAAACCAATAATACCGACTTTTTTAGGATTGATTTTCAAATGGCTGGAATCACTTTTAATCTTGGTCATAGCAGTAAAAATATCTTCTATAGCCATTTTGATAACGGGGTCTGCCTCGACTGCAAGTTTTTGTATATCCATTGCTTTAGCAAACATTTCTTTTTGTGGGTTGTCAGTTTGTGTCTTCATAACCCGGTATTTTAATACAAATGCAGTGATGCCTTTTGTATTTAACCAACGAGCTATGTTTTGTCCTTCATTTTCAATTTCCAATAGACAAAACCCGCCACCAGGACATACAATTATGGATGTACCATTTCTTAAAGAATCTGGCGGAAAAAAAACTTCAACTGACGGATGAGATACATCATAAATTAGCTTTGAATTATGGTCGATGAAAACTTTCTCATCCCAGGTCCAATTTTCAGACTTAGGAGCAGCTCCATTATACAATTGAATTGTGTGTTGTTGAGCCTGAACGAGTTTAACGCTTAAAATGATGAAAGCGATTGTAGCAATAGCTCTAAGATGCATGGGGTTTATTAATTTGATAAGTTTCAAACAGCCATAGATGATGGGTCTGAACCTCTCAAAATTTCCTGCGGGTATTGCCTCGATGTTGAAGCCTGTTGAATGTACGCGATTTTTTTCGTTCTAACAACGTCGATCTTGAGTGTAACGCTGTTTAAAACGACGACTAGGTTCTCAGATCCCACGTGTCGATACGCGTTGAGGAGCACACCCCTGGTTGTGGTGGCTGTCCGGCCTGGGTTTGCGACGTATTTCGTCGCAGCGTTCAGACTGTGGTCTTAGCCTCCGGGTCCCTCACTCAGGAATTCACTGATATCCCTTCCAAATCAATTCCAACGAAACATTGGGAAATCAGTCTAAACCAGACATTCAATGCGATTTCGCGGCAATTGTACCATTTACACTGACGCCCATGAGAGGAATCTGTATTTAATAAAATCATCTATTTCCTGATTTCTGTCGCATCGCGAATATCCAACTTGCCCGATCGTCATTATCTACCAGAGTAAGACACAGGATGCCATATACGATCAGTTCGAGGAGTGAAGACGATGACATTGCTGGTAAAAAAGGCAGCGGTCTGACTATCGTTTTTGGCAATTATGTTTATAAAAAATCAGTCCTCGCACTCACTCAGATCTTAACATTTCTGGCATCAACGTTATTGGTATGCTTTTCTTCATCTGCCCAGCGGCCAGATCTCAAGTTTGAGCACTTCAATACGCGAACCGGCCTAAGTAAGAATTTTGTAGAGCATACTTTCCAGGACCATAAGGGCCTCATGTGGTTTGGCACAGAGAATGGGTTGGATAAGTTTGACGGCTATAATTTTATTTCCTATCGGTATGATCTCAATGAGCCCCATAGCATCGGATCCAATACAGTTCGCGCAATCTATGAAGATAGGCAGATGAATTTATGGATTGGCACACCGTCAGGGCTGCAACTTTATGACCGTAAAAATGACAACTTCATTCGCTATGACAACCTAAAGAAACCAGTTGAGGCGGTCTATGAGGATCGATTCAATACATTATGGATTTCAACGACAAGGGGAGAGATTTACATCCTTGACCGAAAATCAAAGGTATTCACGGCCTTCGAAAATGCCGTAGCCGCACCGTGGGATATTGGAAGTTTCTACAGTTTTTTAGAAGATAGTGACGGTACGCTTTGGTATGTCAACGAACTTGAAGTCCAAATCATTGATCGCGAATATAAAACAATAAGTAAAGTAAATGTACAATTACAAGGTGTCACCTCCATTTTTGAGGATCACCAACATGACCTTTGGTTTTCCAGCAGGACCGAAGGTGTAATCCGTCGTGAGAGAGTTTCCGGACGATACACCGGCTATGTCAATAGTCCCAAGGATGTCAACTCTCTATCTGATAATTCAGTATTCGCCATCTCCGAAGATGAGAAAGGAAAATTATGGATAGGCACGGACCACGGTGGCTTGAATATCCTGGATACAGACCGCAAAACATTTTACCACTACCTGCCGAACGCCGCGGATCCCGAAAGTATCAGCAGTCACTCGATCTATTCGTTTTACCGGGATAGGAACAATCAAATTTGGATTGGTACCTATAATGGTGGTGTCAACCTGACCAAAATTGAAAAGTTTGCCCATTTCAAAGATACCCGTGGAGATGGGTATGGATTGAATAACAACTACACGCTATCATTTTGTGAAGATCGTCGAGGCAACATTTGGATCAGCACCGATGGAGGTGGTCTCAACTATTATGAACCGGCAACAGGAAAGTTCATCTATTACAATCACGACCCGAAAAATCACAATAGCATTAGCAATAATTTTGTCACATACGTCATCGAGGATAGATCGGGAAATGTCTGGGCTTCTTACTGGAACGGCGGGCTGGATAAGTTCGATCCTGTCAATAACAAATTTACGCACTTCAGACATGATAAGGACATAGCCACTTCACTTGCTAGCGACAATATTTGGACCATATTGGAAGACAGTGAGCTAAACTTGTGGGTCGGAACAGTTGATGGCATCGACCTGTTAAATCGCGTGACTGGAGAATTTACGCATTATACATGGTTAAACAGTGGGCTGAGTATTAATTCGATATCGAATATTTACGAAGACCAGAGCCATAATATTTGGGTTGGAACGCCTAACGGATTAAATGTTTTCAATAAGAAAACCAAACGGTTCAAAAACTATGTGAACCGTACTGTTGATCCGAAAAGTATAAGTAACAACAGGATTCTGTCTGTATTTCAGGATTCCAAAGCACGCCTTTGGGTTTGCACACTGGATGGACTAAATCTCTATGATAAAACTACAGATTCCTTTACGCGTTATTCAGAGAAAGACGGATTGCCTTCTAATTCTTTTTGCAGTATGCTCGAAGATAAAAAAGGAAATCTTTGGATCAGCACACAGAATGGAATAACCGTTTTCAATCCTGACAAAGGTACCGTCAATAATTATGACGCCGAAGACGGTCTGCAAGACAATGAGTTTAGACAATTTGGCTCACTGAAAACGTCAAGTGGTCTCATGCTTTTTGGAGGCAATAATGGCTTTAATATGTTTGACCCTGATCACATTGTTTCGAATTCATTCATTCCGCCAATTATCATTACCGACTTAAAGGTTTTCAATAAGACGATCAAAAATTCGGATAACAACTCCGTATTAAAATACCATATATCGGAGACCAATTCAATTACACTTTCTTATGATCAGTCCGTGTTCACCTTTGAATTTGCGGCATTGAATTACTCGTTCACGAGTAAAAATCAATACGCTTATAAACTTGAAGGATTCGATAAGGACTGGAACTACATAGGTACTAAGCGCTCCGCGACCTATACCAATCTTGACCCCGGAACCTATATGTTCAGGGTTAGAGGCTCGAACAATGACGGTGTTTGGAACGAAAAGGGAACGTCCATCAGGATTGTGGTCACGCCACCGTATTGGAAAACGTGGTGGTTTAGAATCCTGTTGGCAATAACCGCTACTGTGGTGATCTATTCCATTATCAGATTGAGGATTAATTCGATCAGAATACAAAAATTAAAATTAGAGGAACGTGTGCTGGAGCAAACTACGGAGGTTATCGCCCAGCGCGACGCGCTTGAGGCAAAGACGGAAGACATGAAAGTATTGCATGAAGAACAACAAGCACAAACCGAATATCTTCAAACGTTAAATCAAACATTATTGCACCAGAAAGAAGAGATTGCTGCAAAGGGTGAGGAAACAGAAATAGCCCGGCAAGAGGCGGAACGAGCCAATCAGGCAAAGAGTATATTTCTTGCTACCATGAGCCATGAAATCAGAACACCAATGAATGGCGTCCTTGGAATGGCTTCATTGCTTGCTGAAACTACCCTTACTCCGGAGCAACAGGAGTATACCGATACTATTCGCAGCAGCGGCGATTCCCTTCTTACTGTAATTAATGACATTCTTGACTTTTCGAAGATTGAATCGCAGAATCTTGAGTTGGAAAATCATCCATTTGATTTACGCAAATGCGTTGAGGAGGTGATGGATATGTTCGCGACCAGGGCGGCGCAGAATAGCCTGGACCTCATCTACGACATCGACCTTCAAATACCGGTGACGATAGTTGGTGACAATCATCGCTTGCGTCAGATTTTACTCAACCTGATCAGTAATGCAATAAAGTTCACAAATAAGGGCGAGATATTTTTGGGCATACAATTAATGTCCCGTGGTGACCTGGAACTTGAGCTTGGTTTCGAAATCCGTGATACCGGCATTGGTATTCCGCCGGATAAGCTTTCAAGGCTCTTCAAAGCATTTTCGCAGGTCGATTCGGCCACCACAAGAAAATATGGTGGTACAGGATTGGGGCTTGTTATCAGTGAGCGACTTGTTAAGTTGATGAATGGTGCGCTAAGTGTCAACAGCACACCAGGTGTGGGTACTACTTTTACCTTTACGACCAAAAACCTTGTTAGTAAGAAGTCTATAGAGGAGCACATATGTTATGTTGCTGGAGGCAATGAGGGGAAAAAGATCTTATTGGTGGACGATAATGCGACTAGCCTCAAGGTTCTTAACAAGTTGCTCACGCATTGGGGATTGTCTGTCACCGTGGCATCATCAGGGAGAGAGGCATTGAAAATCATGGCCTTGGACCGGTCCACCGAGTTTGATCTCGTGATTTCTGACATGCAGATGACTGAGATGGACGGACTGCAATTGTCAAAGCAGATTAAGGCAACTTATCCATTGATTCCAATTGTACTATTGAACGCTGTGAGCAAGCAAAACTATTCCATATTTCCTGGACTATGCAATGCCGTGCTATCAAAGCCTGTGCGACTGCAACAACTCAGCCAAAGTATCAATGCTGCATTGGTTTCAGCGTCCCATATTTTCCCCATCATTGAGCAGAAGCCAAGCCAGGTCTTATCGAACGACTTCGCTGCCAGATATCCGCTCCGGATATTGCTCGCGGAGGACAATCCTGTAAATCAGAAGCTGACCACGCGTGTCCTGACTAAACTTGGATATGATAAGATCGCGGTTGCTCAGAATGGAATGGAGGTAATGGAGAGATTGGACGAACAGCACTATGATCTCATCCTCATGGATGTGCAAATGCCTGTGATGGATGGGCTGGAGGCGACTCGTCTGATCCGTACAAAACAGTATCAGACGATCATTATCGCGCTCACAGCAAATGTAATGACTGAAGATCGGGAAGCCTGTAGAAAGGCTGGAATGGATGATTACATCAGTAAACCCATTAGTCTCGATGTGCTGGTTGGCTTACTCGAAAAGTGGGCACAGGAGATTAGTCGCAGAATGATCGTTAACATCTGACAATCACCAGATAGACACCTGGCATCTTTACACTGAACAAACGCTGATTTTCAGGATGCTAATCGCTACCAGGTTATCTCGGCCGCACATAAACATTTTTAGTACTGCTCCATTTTGACTTCACAAGATTTGCCTTTGGCTTCTCGTTGCTTGTCTTTTTCAAATTCAGCTGTGCTTGCTCAAATTTTGATTTCGGACCCGAAGACTTGTTACCTGTTGCCATTATTGTAGTCAATTTAAACTAGTTGAAAGTATCATCTTTTTAGGGTAAATCAAATTAAATCTTTTACTAATCTGCGCTTGTCCTGGGAGCTTCAATCAAGTACCCGGAACTGAATGATTTCGTTACCTGCCTCCAAAAGGTGAACGTCAAACGGGTACGCGATCAAAGCGGGTATTGGTATCCCTTTGAGCAGTCGCCAATATCCATTATCAGCAGAAACCGGATGCGTGTCGGTTGTGAATCGCGTTCGCAACAACTCCGCCTCATTCTTTTTTATGACTATCGTAAACCATTTAGGGTCTGCAGTTTCAATGCTCGCCCTGTAAATACTGAATATCACAGAGCCACCTTTTTCGTGCTGTTCAGTATAATCTGCGGCCTCTTTCTTGCGCGCGTCCTGCCAGGCCTCTTGCTGTGCCATCGCGTGATTCCGTTCAATTATTTGTTTTTGATTTATGTATTCTACAACGACATAGCCTCGCGATTTTTTCGTGCTCTCATTGAGCTTGACTATATGATGACCACTGACGAAAGCCGTGTCACCTGTCTTTATTTCAGATTGCGCCATAGCGACAAGAACTAACATTTGTGCAAATAAAGTAAGGCAGCTTTTAATCATTTCGTTTTGTATTTATGATCATTTAATCATTTTGAAATATGCAAGAATGGCGAGCGTAATTGCCACGAATGCAGCTATATACATTATGACACTGACAACGATCTTATTTCTACTGAGTAGCAGGGCATTTTTCTTACGCTGCGCGGCGAGTTCGCTTTCATTCCGCTGTTGTGATTTTCGCAAATGCACAACGTTAAGCCAACCTCCGGATTCAACAATGTCTCTTCCCTTAGGTGAAAGCGCGTAAGCATGATCGCCTGCGGGATTAACCAACCCTTCCTTAACCATTTTTTCGACTATCGATTCTCTGAAACCAATGGCGTCTGCATATTCTGCCAGATCGAATGCCAGTGGTTTGTCCTTCACCAGCGAGTGAAGCAACAGGCTTTTATCGGGATACAGCGCTAATAACAGATCATGGATTAATCTGTCGCGCTCCGACTCGAGGAATTCTGCCGTACTAATTATCATTCAGATCGGTTTATGGAGTCACGCACAGCTTCCCGGTAGCTGATACTGATCTGGCAACTATTTAAAATCAACGATTTATTGATTCTTGAATAGCACGATCGGTATTTCTGAATTCTCAGAAACCGGTAAAGCTGTACGAAATGGCCTGACTTCGAATCGTTGGCGACGCGAAATGAAGCAACTCAAATGGAAATTGTTGGAATAGAGATACCTGCTGGTGTTAAAGAAAACACCAGAGTAGCTTTTCAGCTTTTTAGAGAAGGAGTCAGTCCATGACTATTGATTGCATGACATTAATTTTCTTGCAGTAGAAAAAATGATCACAGTTAATGAGTGTCAATGTAATAAATCTTCGTGCTTTAGTCAAGGATTCAATAAAATCTTACTTGTACTCGATGAAACCACCTGATCGGAGCCACTCAACTACGAAGCCTGGAAATTTCTTATTAACCCGCAACAGTCGCTATGTGAGGTCCAGGGACCAAGGTTGCTTGGGACGTTCAAAGAATCATCCCGTTTTTCTGGTACAAGCTCGTTGCCCTTATAAAGATTGTTTGTGGAAGACCATGTAAACATTAATAGCAGATGATGATGCAGAACGTATCGATCGACTTCTTTGGAATCTGGCGAATTCATAAACCGCCAGGGTAAACCCGGATCACTTTTGGCTGGTTACCTTAAGTTACGTTAGTGCGATACAGCGTAGCGTAAAAAAAATTACTTGGGTAACGTTTGCGGCAACGAAATTTTCCCTATCTTTTCTAGGATAAGCACCCTATTTTATGCACAAAATGTTAGCGACTGTGGTCATTCCGATTCACTTGGAGGAGCCCTCAGACCTGGAGAAAATCTCGCTTCAGCAAACGTTCAAAGCATTGAAAAGATATCCCATAATTTTCATAGCCAAGAAAGGGTTAAACACGAAATGGTATCAACAATTCTGCATCGACAAAAACTTTGAATTCATAGTGAAGCATTTTAAGTGGGACGGTTTCTATGAGCATGGGGAACTAATGACCAATCCTGATTTCTACAAGCCATTTTTGGGCTACGAATACATGCTCATTTGTCACCTGGACGCTTTCGTTTTTCGGGACGATTTAGAGCAATATTGTCAGTCGGGTTATGACTTTATCGGTTCACACATTTACAGCCCGGATTGGGACGACGCGCATAAAGGTGTTACGCAGCTATTAGGTTTCACCAGGCCTGACTATTATGCCAATGGAGGTTTTTCGATCCGAAAAATTGAAAGCTTTTATCGGATCACGTCGAAATTCAGAATGTTAATCAAACTTTTTCATTGGATACGTAAGATTCAGAAGAAGAGCTTCTTCGATGACATATTCATCGCACTGTACTTTCCCAATCTTTCTTCATCATTCAAAATTGCCCCGAAAGAGATTTCGCAAAAGTTTGGCGCTGCCTATGAAAAGTGGGATGAAAAAAAGCTACCATTCACCAATCAGAATTGCAGCACGCTACCTTTCGGTGTGCATGGCTGGATTCAGTGGAACCCTGAATTTTGGAAGGTCTGTATCCGCGAACTTGGTTATAAGGTATAACCCTGCCCACCGAACGATTGAAAAAGGTGCTCTATTGTTTTAGAATTTTCTCGCGATCCTTCTTTTGTAATTCCTTCTTTTTGTGACGTAACGAAAACAAATGCATCAACGCGTAGGCGATAGCGAACGACGCCGTCCAGTAGATGGCAATAAAGCGTGGCAAATCATTAGACGGTTGCAAGGAGAAGGGGGAAGGATCACAAGCTAGTTTTTTTTCCAAGGCGTTTCAGAATATACCAATTCTTTTTTTTCTGAGACGTCGGTAGGATCGGAGTTTGAACTCAGCGGCAAATGCTGACAAGTCCTTTGACGATCGCTCACTTTTTATAAGCCGCTGGGAGCGGGCCAAAAAGGCTGCTAAAAAACCCGGCGCCTCCGTTTTGTTTGCTTGTAAAGCAGTACACCGAAAATAGGAACTAAGAGTAACACAATTGCCCACCAGATCTTGTGCGACCTTTCACTCTTAACCTGCAAATCAAAAATGTAAACAAATGACAAAACAACATGCACTAAAAGGATCGAAATTATAACGGCCTCCATCACAGGAAATTTGTCTTAAAGTACTGCGTAAGCATATCGGCAGTTCTTGTCGTAATGACAAAAATATTACGCACGTGCGTTGCTTTCGGTTGCCATCCATTTATTTATCCTCGGCTGATTGCGGTTCTTTGGAAATTAGATTTTGAAGGTTAGCGAATGATATGTGTTTAGACAACTAACGATCATGAACAAAACTGAGGTAGGATTTAATCCCAGGGAGGAGAGTTACACAGCCGATATTACATGGCCATAAGTTGATAGAAATCACTATTCCGATCGTAAGCTCTTCACCGGGTTCGTGACGGCGGCCCTGATGGCCTGATAACTCACGGCAAGCAGCGTAATAGCCAACACCGCAAATGTCGTCGCCACAAATACCCAGGCCGATATTTCTGTGCGATAAGCAAAGTTCTCCAACCACTTTGTTATTAAATAATACGCTATCGGTCCTGATACGATACACGAGATGATCACGAGCATCACGAAATCCTTTGAAAGCATTCGCCACACGCCGACGACTGAAGCGCCGAGGATCTTTCGAATCCCGATCTCCTTTGTGCGCTGCTCGGCAACAAAAGAAGCAAGACCCAACAGTCCAAGACAGCTGATCAATACCGCCAGTAGAGAAAATATGGAAGCGAGCTTCCCAATCCGTTCCTCTGCGGCAAACTTGCGACCGTACTCTGCGTCTGCGAACCGGTAGTCAAATGGAGCAGAGGGTATGACCCTTTTGAATGCTGCCTCGATCTTTGGCAATGCCTCGCTGGCGCTGACATTGGAATTGATTTTAATGTTGATACAATTGTTGCCGCCATTGAACCCCTTCAAATAAAACATTGTAGGTTCAGCAGACTCGTATGGAGACTCCATTACCATATCTTTTATTATGCCGATGATCGTGTAATTCAATTTCTTCCCCGGATCCTCCCACCACGCCCACGTCACTTGCTCACCAACAGGATTTTCAAAACCCATGATCTTTGCCGCGGATTCATTGATGACAACCGACGAAGAGTCACTTATGTTGTCCACTGCGAAATCCCTTCCTGAGATAAATTGCCAGCCAATGGTCTTACCATGCAAATGCGATACTGATAACGTTGCAAAGTTGGGGTCAAAATCAGGTTTACGACCTTTCCAATCCCACCCGTTATTTTGAGACACCAACTCCGTAACGGGTCCCATCGATTCCGAAACTTCAACCACGACGCCCGTGTTCTTGAGCTCATTTCGCAGAACGCCATATTTTCCGGAAAAGTCGTCGGACTTCTTGTCGATCATGATGAGACTCTCCCGATTATAACCGACGGGTCTGTTCTTGGCAAACTGAATTTGCTGATAGATCACAATGGTACAAATGATGAGCACAACGGAAATCGAAAACTGAGCGACCACCAGCACCTTGCGTGGCGTAGCTGCGCCACGGCCGGCGCGAAACGTACCCTTTAATGCCTTGATGGGATTAAACGACGAGAGATATAAAGCAGGATAACTGCCGGCGAGCAGACTCGTCATTAGCACAAAGACGAATCCAAAAAACCAGAACCATGGGTTCTGCAACGGTATGGTTATGCTTTTATCGGCAACATTATTAAATGCGGGAAGTACTAGCAATACAAGGATTACGGAAAGGCAGTAAGCAAAAAAAACCAACAGGAAAGACTCAAGAAAGAACTGTTTAATAAGTTGAAATCGAATTGATCCAATGGTCTTTCTTACGCCGACTTCCTTCGCCCGTTTTTCAGAACGCGCGGTACTGAGGTTCATAAAGTTGATGCAGGCCAGCAGGAGGGTAAATCCGCCAATGGCGCCGACAAGCTTGACCATGCCGACTGGCGACACGGCTGAATCAGCGATCCGGGTTGGGTACAGATGCCAGTCGCTCATCGGATAAAGGTAAAGGTGCTGCTGTCTTCTGACGGCATCCGCCATATCCTCCGGTGCGTATTGCAAAGCTTCCTGTACCTTAGCTGTTGTCGAGGCAAGTGATTGCCCCTCATGCAGCTGAACAAAGATCTTCAGAAAGTGGTTGCGCCAGTTTTGTGACTCATGCGCAATCCACGAATTTCCCGACACAAACAAGTCAAAAGGACAAACAAATTGCAAACCATACCACTTCGTGTTTCGTGGGAAATCCTCGTACACACCGGTTATTGTTACATCCGTTTTGTTGTTGAGACGCAGTGTTTGATTCGTTGGGTCATTGTCGCCAAACAGAATTTTTGCTGCTGATGATGAAAGGAGGATAGTATTCAAGTTCTTCAAACCTGAGCGCGTGCCTCGCATCATGTGAAAGCTGAAAATCTCCGGGGCACTGGCGTCCATATAAATCCCAGGTAAAGACACCCTTTTGTCGCCTATTGAGACGATAGGGTTGAAATCCGTCACAACTCGCGTAATCCTTTCGAAATGCTGATCATAGTTGTTCATAAGTTGCAGCGCCAAAGGATAGGTCATCGTCAGACCGGTCCAATACCCGCCACGTTCCTCATCCAGCCCGCGCTCTGCAACCTGTGCAATATGATCGTAGTTATCAAAATAGGTATTGAACGAGAATTCGTCCCAGATCCATAATGCATTCAGGGTCCCCACCATCATGCCGATGGCCAGGCCGCCAATGTTTATCAATGAAAACCATTTGTTACGAAATAGACTTCGCCATCCGATCTTAAGATATGATTTGAACATGATGCCAGCGGTTTAGACGAGTTAATGAACTGTTGCGCATTCGAATACCTGTAAGTACCGGGCGAAAGCCAAAAGGTTGCAGGCTTACGGCCTAATTCTGAAATACTTTCTCAGTTATCCTTTGCGTCTCCTTTGCGTTTCCTTTCTATGTCCGCCGTAGCCCCGATCGCTATCGGGGTGAAGGTGGGCGGTGAAAAAAACCCGTGATAGCCCTCAAGACTCCTCTATCATTCGATTTCCTAACCTCCACCTTCTCGCATTGATTGAATTTCGCGAACACCTCAATCGCCTCACAAATCTTGACGACCATCGCCTTGGTTAGTTTCAGTGGCTCGAAGTGCAGATTTAGGATGATCAAGGTGCGTTGTTTGCGATCGGACTTTGAATCCATTCTCGCCACAAAGGTATCGCCGATCAGTACGGGCAATGAAAAATATCCATACTTACGTTTTGGCTTAGGCACAAAGCACTCTATCTGATAGTCGAAGTCGAAGAAATCTCTTAGTCTGTGCCTGTAAACATTGAGTACGTCGAATGGAGAAAGAATAAAAGCTTCTCCTGCAAGACTGATCTTTTTGTTCTCATATGAAGGAAGCATGTAGAGTGGTGAGCTTTTCACACCAGTTACTTCCACCTGACAAATTACGCCGGCATCTACAAGCGTCTCCAACTCCGATTTCACCGAATTTTTTACATACCGGCCGCTATACGCTATTTCTTTAATTGATGCGATACCCAGCGCTTTCAGCGAACGCACGATAACATGCCTGGCAAACTCTTCCGGTGTCGGCATCGTCATATCGACGTCCGTAGAAATCATGTTCTCGGGCAGATCGTAAACTTTGTGAAAATCCTTTGTCCGGGTGCTTATCAATCGTCCATCGAGGTGTAACCTTTCGAGCGCGAGTTTGGATGGACGCCAGTCCCACCATCCTGAACTTTTTGTAACGCGATCATTCTCAAAATCCCGAGCCATGAGTGGTCCTTCGCGCGATATTCTGTCAAGCACCGACGTCATCAGATTTATTTCTTTCTGAGTTAACGGTTTTCTTCGTGACAAGAAGCTCTCTTTCACGGGTAAAGAGAACCGGAAGGAATGCATCGGAATGTATCCAGCCGCATAGGTCCAGAATTCGAAGATCTTTCCTTCCTCCTGAAGCTTTTCTAGCCATTCTGATTTATAGTCAGGTACTCTCGATGCAATGGCGTGGTGATGCGCACGCTCAACAACATAATTGGTATCGATCTGAACAAAGCCAAGATGATCGATCATTTTGTAGACTGCCTCCTTGCCTTTTCCAAACTGCGCGCGCTTAGCCAATCCCGCCGCGTGCAGGATGATCTTCCGTGCGTGTGATTTACTAATGAGCAGTCCCAAAAGAAGCGTGAAAGGTGAAAAGTTAAAAGTGAAATCCGAATGTCAAATTATAGGAAACTTTTCACTTTTCACCATTCTTTGTCCGCCGTAGCGTCTCGCGAAGGAGGGCACTTTTCACTCTTTGCCTTTCTTACTCTTTGGATTTTTCCTTCGTTGCAAAGAAGACGACCAACATGTTAATGATCTCGTCTTTACTTTTCAAATGGGCCGCTTCAGGATATTGCATGTTGAACAGCCCCACTTTTCTGTGGTAATCATTTTCAGAGAGCGAGAAGGTATTCTGAAAGTATTCCTTAACGTCCGATGAGTTGATAATGGTCCTGTAGATTTCTGTATTGGCATATTCGCTTCGGACTGCCTTCACTTTCGCTTTTTCTTTATTGCTCTTGGAAAGGAGCGACAACAATCCACCCAGGCTGACGCCCGGTCCGAAGGTTTGGATCGCATAGCCGGAACCGGGTCCCGTTGGATTAACAAAAACCTTCGGAGGTGCTATGGCGTCTTTCCATTTGTCCGATCCCTGAGGTTTGAACGATCCATAGATAACAACCGGTTTTAGCAGCTGCGCGCTTTCCTGGACGAGCACGAGGAACCTGGTCGTAGTGGTAACGATGCGTTGCTTAATTTTATAACCAACCATCGTAAAGATGAGGGAGTCGCCAATGGAGGCGGAGATTGTAAAAGCTCCATCGCGCGAGGCTGAGGTACCGCCATTGGTCGATCGATTTCGAACCGTGACATATGGTACGGGCAAACGCGTCAGGGAATCTAATACGGTTCCCGAAATAACGTGTTGGCCTTGCTGTGACCTTGCCGTCAACGAACATAAAACCAAAGACAATGTGCAAGTTGCTGCGGTTAACGCCTGGCAATGTAAAAGCATCTCCGGTTGAGATGACCACGACACCAAAAAAGTTTCAAACCTTTGAGAATTGGGTGATTTAGTGATTGGGTGAATGGTCAGATATAAGGCCCGATACAATAAGCCTAATTTGCGACAGCTGATCGTTAGGAAGGAAAGTATTGAAATATTTTGCGTCGCTAGTAAAGAATAGAATAGATTTTTTTAATATCACCTATTCACCCAATCGCCCAATCACCCCATCACTAAATTCTCACCATGAATCGGTTTCTCTCGCCATCTCCCGTCTTCCTTAAACAAGGCATCGGGTTCGTCCGGATCATCCTCGGTGCGATGATGATATATCACGGCAAGGAAATATTCCAACCTGAAATAATGAATGGCTATATGGACTGGGACAACTTCAAGGGTCCGTCAGCCAGGATTATGGTTTATTTTGGAAAGACCTCCGAACTCCTGGCAGGCGTGCTACTTTTTCTGGGTTTATTCACAAGACTCGGCGCGGTGATCCTTATCGGCACTTTAAGCTACGTCACGTTCTTTGTCGGTCATGGCAAATTCTGGTACGAGGATCAACATCCTTTCATGTTTGTATTGTTTGGTATTTTCTTCGTTTTCCTGGGGCCCGGCGCCTGGAGCCTCGACGCGCTGCTCTTCAAGCGCGAGGTGCAGCCATAAAAGTACCTGAGGCTACTTTCTATCGATATCTGCGTGATCCAATGGTTGACGATCTATGCCATTTTTTGGCTCATAAACCCATGTTAATGACATAATGTCTTAACTATGTACGACGATTCAGTTCATAAACGGACATTATGTCATTAAATATTCGTTTCAATCGAATGGCACATTTTTGACTAATAGGGTATCGTAAATCGAAAAATCTAGTAAAACAAAAAACAAACAATATGAGCATCGTTCGTTATAGCGCCAATGAGTACATACCCACAACATTTGGCAATTTGGTCGATCGTTTTTTTAACGATTCATTGTCCCGCGCGGGAGGTTCCGCCTCTTCCTTTGTTCCAAAGGTTGACATACTGGAAAGTGAGAAAGCCTATGAAATCAGCGTGGCCGCTCCTGGCTTAAGCAAAGATGATTTCAAGATTGATCTAAACGACAATTTCCTTAGCATCAGTGGCGAGAGGAAGTTCTCTAAAGACAAAAAAGAGAATAAGCTTCACGTCGTGGAAACGCTCTACGGAAGTTTTAAACGTTCCTTCTCCTTACCTGAAAATGTAGATGCCAGTAATATCAGTGCATCCTATGCCGATGGTATCCTGGAGATTACAGTTCCCAAGGACGAAAAGAAAGCATTAAAGACAACCATCAAAGTTAATTAAGGTTGAGGGGTTTTTGATTAATCAGGTGGTTAGGCGCTTCGGAAAACGGAGCGCCTTTTTTTACGTCGCATCGAAGGATAAATTGGTGATGATTTTGTCATTTGGTAACGCGTTTGCGTAACCTTGACGTTTGAAAATGGCTAAGTCAGAAAGCAAGTTTTATATAATTCTTTTGCTAGGTGCGCTGGCCACCATCAGCCCTTTTTCTATTGACATGTATCTGCCCGGATTTCCGGCCATTGCCGCTGATCTGAATACTACCATTGATAAAGTTCAATATTCCTTAACCAGCTATTTTATAGGGATCGCCATAGGACAACTTATGTACGGACCACTCCTAGACCGCTTTGGAAGGAGGATCCCGCTGGGTGTTGGTCTGGTGATCTATGTCCTGGCTTCGATGGTATGTGCGCTGACACATTCTGTTGAATCATTGATCGCCATGCGTTTTATACAAGCGCTGGGTGGCTGCGTCAGCATGGTTGCTGCGCAAGCGCTTGTCCGCGACATATTTCCCGTGAACAAAACGGCGCAGGCATTTTCAATGATAACCCTGGTCATCGCTGTATCACCGATGCTTGCTCCCACCGTTGGTGGCTATGTTACGGCAACGATCGGATGGCATTGGGTGTTCATCATTCTTGCCGCCATCACCACATTGATCTTATTGTGCAGCTACTTTTTTCTGCCGGCAGGGAAAGGTCCAAACCCATCTTTGTCACTTAAACCTAAAGCGGTCCTCACCAATTTTTATTTAGTCGCACGTCATCCACAATTCATGGTCTATACCCTGGCTGGAGGTCTCTCGCTTGCTGCGCCATTTGCTTATATCGCCGCATCACCTGATATCTTCATGAACACATATCACGTCACAGAGCAGCAGTATGGATGGATCTTTGCTATCCTTGCCTGTGCCATGATAGGGTCAACGCAACTCAATCATATTTTTTTGAAATTCTTCAAGAGTGAGCAGATAATCCGCCTCACGCTGCTTTACCAGGTCGTCGTCAGCATTATACTAGTAGCCGTCACGTTGTATTCCAGTTGGAGCTTATACGGCCTGATCTTTATGTTGTTCCTCTTCCTTTGCGGACAGGGTCTCATTGGACCTAATACCACGGCCTTGTCACTGGCGCCATTCGAGCACCACGCCGGGAGCGCGGCTGCTTTGCTGGGGGCCTGGCGTATGAGTGCGGGCGCAATTGTATCGGCCCTGGTCAGCATGCTCCACAATCCTTCGCCGTTGCCCATGGTAGGGGTAATGGCTTTTTGTGCCAGTGTAGGTCTTTTAATCCTGATCTCAGGCAAGGCAGTAGTGCGGATCCGGGCCAGAAAACACGATGTTGAAGAGGATGTTTCCGTTCTCATCTGAATTTCTACCGGACATAAACTTCCCTTCATAGAAATCCCCAATGTGGTCCATCGCATTTTAAAAAAGAAAAAGTAACTTACTCATTCTTGAAGAGCAGATGGCCGCAATATAAACTGGGCAAGATATGAAGCGATCTATTTTGATTTTGGTGGTGATAGTGGCAGCCTGTGCTGGGGGTATCCTGGGATCACTCTTTACTATAAAATTCTTTGGACTTCCCGGCGCATCCTATACATCCATTGAAGGGCGTCAGCAATCCATGTTAACAGGATATTCGCGCGATACGGCATATCGCGTTCCGGAAGGAATGAACTTTCTTAATGCTGCGAAAAAGGTGACCTCAGGCGTGGTTCACATCCGCACGTCCTACGGTCCTGGCGACTTCAGCGTCAATCCTCTTGAGTTGTATCTGGAATCTCCGTCGAGGTCTTCCGGATCAGGCGTGATTATTTCAGACGACGGATACATCGTCACCAACAACCATGTTGTGGAGGACGCCAATAACATTGAGGTGGTGATGAACAATAATCAGCGTTTTTATGCAAAGCTGATCGGCACTGACCCGACTACGGACCTCGCCTTGCTAAAGATCAGAGCAGATCATCTCCCGTTCTTGCGCTATGGTGATTCCGATAAAATAACGCCTGGTGAATGGGTACTGGCAGTGGGTAATCCTTTCGATCTTAACTCGACGGTAACGGCCGGCATCGTGAGTGCTAAGGCACGGAACATTCATATCCTGGAAGACAAGAATCAATTGCAGGTCGAGGCCTTCATTCAAACGGACGCTGCCGTAAATCCAGGCAACAGCGGTGGTGCTTTGGTTAACCTCAAGGGAGAACTCATCGGTATCAATTCTGCCATTGCCACGTCCAATGGAAGCTATCAGGGTTACTCGTTTGCCATACCCGTCAGCCTTGTTAAAAAAGTCATGGATGATCTACTGGAATTTGGAATGGTGCAACGTGGACTCCTCGGTATTCAAATCAGGGATGTCGATGCGGGCGTTGCTGAAAATTATAACCTGCAGGTGAACCAAGGTGTGCTTGTAGATCATGTGAATAAAGAAAGTGCGGCTGAGCAAGCCGGCATACTGAAAGGTGATGTTATCGTTGGCATCGAAGGTCACACCATCAATTCTGTCTCTGAGCTTCAGGAGTGGGTAGCGCGAAACAGGCCCGGCATCGAGATCAACGTAACTTATATTCGTGACGGAAATACCAGTGCCGTTAAGGCCAGACTTCGGAATTTTCAAGGCCTTGAAACGGTAGAGAAAAAAGAAATCAAGCACGACCTTGGTGGTGTTCAGGTGGAAGATGTTCCGTACAAGGAACTTGCGTCACTTCAGCTTGAAGGGGGTGTGCGCATCAAGGAAGTCGCGTCGACTAAATGGAAGCAGACGGGCATCAGGAAAGGGTTTGTAATCGCATTTGTAGATAAGGTACCTGTCGACAACGTGGAGGACCTCAATCGCATCCTCGACTTTAAGAAAGGTGGCATTCTGCTGGAAGGCTACTACCCTGGTGGCCAAAAAGGTACGTATGGCGTTGAATGGTGATCACGTTCGCTTGGTTGCAACCCCACGGTCATCCCGCGCATTTTCTTAGCTTTGCGCCTTAAACTCTAATTTCAGATCATCGAATGAAAGACTTTGGTATCAAAGAGGCATTATCCGCTCTTGGATTAAAAAAGAATAACCCCGGCGTTTCTACCGGCTTGACGTGGTTCCGTTCGAAGGGACAGCGACTTGAATCTTTTTCACCCGTGGATGGTAAACTTATTGGAACCGTTCAGGCCGGGGACGAAAAGACGTTTGATAAGGTGATGGATCGTGCTACTGAAGCATTTTCAGTTTGGAGAACTTGGCCAGCACCAAAGCGGGGAGAAATTGTCCGTCAGATGGGGGAGGCGTTGCGCCGCTATAAAGAACCTTTGGGAAAGTTGGTGTCTTATGAGATGGGTAAGTCATACCAGGAGGGACTTGGTGAAGTTCAGGAGATGATTGATATCTGCGATTTTGCTGTTGGCTTATCGCGTCAGCTGCACGGCATTACGATGCATTCCGAAAGACCAGATCATCGCATGTATGAGCAATGGCATCCTGTTGGTGTTGTTGGTGTGATCACAGCTTTTAACTTTCCCGTGGCGGTATGGTCATGGAATGCGATGTTGGCTTGGGTGTGCGGCGACGTATGTGTATGGAAGCCTTCGGAAAAAACACCATTGTGCAGTATTGCCTGTCAGCACATCATATCACGCGTATTGAAGAAGAACAATGTTCCTGAAGGAGTATCGTGCATCATTAACGGAGATTATACGATAGGCCAGCTAATGGCTAAAAATGACAAGATCCCGGTTGTTTCGGCTACGGGAAGCTCACGGATGGGGAAAGCAGTTGCCCGCACGCTCAGCGAAAGATTGGGTAGGGCATTACTCGAACTCGGTGGCAACAACGCGATCATCATCACGGAGAACGCAAATCTCGACATAGCAATAAGAGGTGCGCTGTTTGGTGCGGTGGGAACTGCAGGTCAACGATGCACATCCACCAGGCGTTTGATCATTCATGAATCCATCTTTGATGAAGTAAGACAGCGGCTGACAAAAGCGTATAGCCAACTTGTTATCGGCAACCCCCTGGATATGGGGAATCATGTCGGCCCACTCATTGACAAGCAGGCAGTTAAGCTTTACCAGGATGCATTGCGTAAAATAAAGAGCGCAGGTGGTGAGTTTATTGTAAAGGGCGGAGTAATGCAAGGCAAAGGCTACGAATCAGGTTGTTATGTTAAACCTGCAATAGCTGTTGTTGAAAACGACCTCGATATTGTTCAGCAGGAGACCTTTGCTCCAATCCTCTACTTGATCAAATATAACACCATCGACGATGCTATTGATAAACAGAATAGTGTTAAACAAGGTCTTTCATCGGCCATCATGACCGATAATATGCAGGAAATGGAAAGGTTTCTCTCTAGCCTCGGATCTGATTGCGGCATTGCTAATGTCAATATCGGGACTTCCGGTGCAGAGATTGGCGGTGCCTTTGGTGGTGAAAAAGAAACTGGCGGTGGGCGGGAATCCGGTTCAGACGCATGGAAGGTTTATATGAGGAGGCAGACGAATACAATCAATTTTGGAAGAACATTACCTCTGGCACAGGGAATCCAATTTGACATCTAGAGAAAGTTTGCAAATAAGGATCAAAGACTTATTTTTATACAGCATTCATTAACGCATATATGGCGGCAAAAAAATATCGCACGGTCATGCTCATCGACGACAATGAGATTGACAACTTAATCAACCAGAAGATGATCGAAGCGGCGGCCATTACTGAAAATATCTATACGCATACCGGTGCGAAAAGTGCCATCGAGTTCCTGAAGAACATGGAAAAGCTGGACATGGCCGATCAGGTGCTACCAGATGTGATCTTTCTGGACATCGATATGCCTTTAATGGACGGCTTTCAATTCCTGGATGAATTCGAAAAGCTTACTATCGTTGCCAAAAAGAAGTGCAAGATCGTGATGCTCACATCCTCGATCAATCCACAGGATTTCAATCGCTCAAAAAAATATGAGAATGTACGGCTCTATCTGAACAAGCCGCTTTCTCACGATAGCATTTTGAAGCTCGATCTTTAAAATTCAGTTAGCAATTCTACGAACTTATCGTCAAGCTTGATCAGCTTGGTTGGCGCGAAGTAATCCACCGTGATGGCGTTGAGCCTTGGAATCACACCCTGGATCTTCTTGGCCTTTTCCTTTTTAGCCTCGCTTGTAGCGATCTTCAGTATTTTGAGGAAGAGTTGGATATTTTCACAGCTGTCCTTGCCAGATAACCGGATCTGGCGCTGAATACTGTTGGATAGTTGGTTGAAAAGCTCAAAGTCGCGGAGCAACGTATACTGCAAGGCGAGGAGTGACTTGATTTCCAACTGAGCATAAGGATACTTTTTCAGGCTGACATCATTGAGCAGCCCGTTGATCAGCTTCGCGGCCTCTTCGAACTTGCCTACATAGTAGCTGGAGATCGCCCGGTAAACCACGTAAACGATATGCTTGGGAAGGTCCATCATATCAATTTCATAGTCGAGAAAAATCGCTTCATTTTCCGTGTACAGCTCGGTTTCAGTTCCTGTTCGCAGGTGCCTTTCAATCTTACTAATGAGAAACTGAGGCGGAAATGTAAAAGTCGAATAGTTTACCAGAAGGTTCGCGCAGGCATCATTTACTTCTTCATAATATTTCTCCGCCTGTCGATACACCTTATAGTGGTTGTAGTATTCAAGTTTGAGGAATTCGAACACCAGGTTCATGTGATAATAAATGGAATCCAGGTGATAGGTCTCAAAGACCTTTTGAACTTTTTCAAAGATATCCTCGATCGATTCGCCATCCTGCTGCATATTGTCATCCACCTCGACAAAAAGCCTGTGAAAGATGTACATGCAGCTTTGATAGACGTATAGTCGGTGCGATTCATAAAGCTTGGCCACGTTCTGCATTTCCTTCATCAGCAGATTCAGGCCCAGCTTCTCTGCATCGCCTGCATTCAGCATGAAATCACCATATTTCTTAAAATAATCAGCGAGCAGATCTTCAGCCTTGTCCACGGCAAGCATATATGCAACGTGTCTGTTATAAAGCTGAGAATACTGAAAGTAGTCAGGCGAATTGATGTTGAGCTTTTTCAGGGACTTGTAGATCACTGTAAGCTCATTGGCCAGATCGTAGTCAAGAAGTTCTTTCTCGAGCTTTTTCAACGTTGCCACAGAAATCGCTTTCTTTTTTGTGAAAAGGACCTCCGTTATGTTGGCCACCTTCCTAAGGACATCAGTACGGGGACTCTCCAACTGGCCCATGAGATACTCCTCGATCTTCAAATTCAAACGAGAGCGAAGCGTGTAATACGCATTGGCATTTACGTCCAGCTCCGTCATGATCTTATTATCAGACAGCTGTCGTTCGCGTAATGATTTCAAAAGGTAGGCAGATTTCTCGGCGTTACTTTCGATCAGAGAATCATGGATCGCCTTGAAGTCTTTTTCTGAAAGTTGCTTGATAATATTTTTAAGCTTTGCCATGCGTGCGCTTGTAACAATGTGAAAATTTACAAAATTTATTACATCATACAACAGCATTAACTACTGTTAGGATAAATCTTAGTTCGAAGTTTGTAGTTTTACAGCAACTTGATGAAGTGTTTGAAATAGTTGAGCCGTAAAATCATCATACTTTTTGTCGGACTGAACTTGACCTTTCAACTTTTTGGTCAGGTCGAACGACAGGCCCTTGAAAACATTAAAAGGGGTAATTGGAACAAAGCGCGAAGCCAGCTAACAAAGGCCGTACGCAAAGATTCAGCAAATATACCCGCATCCTTCGCATGGGCCAACTACTATTTCGCTCAGGCAAATCCAAACCACGACTTAGACACTGCCAATTCCTATGCGCTGAAGAGCCTGCGCGACTACCGTGTGCTGCCGCCAAAGCAGCGCGACCGGCTGAGGCGTAACGACATTGATAGTGTTGTTCTGCTTGCGTTATCGCAGCGGATTGACAGTATGGCGTTTGTCCGGGCTAAGGCTGCAAACACCACGGTGGCGTATAAACAGTTCCTCACCCTATTTTCCGGGGTCAACGAAAGATCTGAAGCGCTTGCGTTGTTAAGTGAAGCTGCTTATCAGGATGCCATAGGGATGAATACTTACAAGGAACTTCTTGCCTATGCTAATGCATATCCCACCTCGAAGCACATCCAGGAAGCGACCCATAAGTATCAATTCCTGCTGTTTGATTCACTGACCAAGGATAAGAAACTGGCGAGTTATCAAATGTACTTGTTGGAACATCCTGATACGGAATACAGCGCTGAGGCCGCGCGACAAGTATTCGAGATCAGGACAGCGACAGGTGCGATCGACTCGCTTATCTCTTATGCCATGGATTCCACGAATCAATTCGTTAACAAGGCGCGAAATATCCTCTTTCATCTCATTCCTGAAGACCGACTTAAGGTCGTATTTCCACAGCAATTATGGACGGACTCTTTGAACGCGGCTTTCAATTCATCACACCGTTATGTGGCGCCATTTCTTCACAATGGAAAATTTGGATTTATGGATGCATCCGGCCTTGAGGTGATCGGCGCAGCCTCAGAAACCATCGCGGACGATTATCTCTGTGGAAACATCACGGACGATGTTATTAGGTTGCCCCACAGCCTCGTTGCCTCTAATGGAGCCGTCGTATATGATCATTCCGTGAGTGACCTGGAAGACTTGGGCTTTGGATTTCTACTGATCGAAGAAGGTCCCTGTCACAAAGTGATCCATAAGAGTGGCTTCGAAATAACCGACAAATGTGTTGACGATGCTAAGGTTATCAACGGCAAACTGCTGGCCCTGCAACAGCAAGGAAAGTGGTCACTCTATACCCTCACAGGGCGTATGTTATTGTCGTCGGCGTTGGACGATATCACGGCGATGAACAACTGTTTGATCCTGAGATCTGGATCAGCTTTCAGGGTGGTATCCGACGATGATCTCGTTAGGATCGCGCAGGGAGCCCTGCTGACATCATCGCTGTCTGAGGTGGACGAAGTATCTGCGTGGAGTCAGAATCGCTTGTGGCTCAGGCGTGGTACCCACCAGCTGGTGCTCGATCCATCGCTCAAGACATTGTGGGAAGTAGAGAATGAGTCATTGTCGGCTGCACCCTTTGGGGTAATTATAACTTCAACGGACGGAACCTATACTGTCAATGAAAAAGGTGAAGCCTCGCCAGTGTTCAAGAACATAAGCATTCAGGGAACGCACACAGTCGTCAAGTCAATGAAAGGTTGGCAATTCTTTGACCCCGTGAGCCGCGTGCTGGCAAGTCGCGCATACGACACGATAACTTTCATTGGCAAGGTTCCGGTAGGGGCGAGAAAAGACAGCGTCTCAATTCACTTTTCAGAAACTGAAATACTCAACCTTAAACAACCAGTAAGCACAAGGTTAGTGCCTTACACCGATTCACTTTCATTCCTGCTGATCGGCTATGGTAACAAGAAAACGCTCTTTACACAACGTGGTGAACGGTTGTTCGACGTACCCTACGATGAGATCCAATATGCAGGGAGTGGTTTTTTCACGGTTCATAAGCATCGTAAGGTTGGGTTGATTAATTCCAAAGGCAAGCTCATCGTTCCCGTGGAAATGGATGCCATCGGCTCGATGACAAACGGATGCGTATCGCTCTTAAAGGAAGCAAGATTCGGCTCTTTCAATGGCACGCTTCACAAACTGATCAAGCCGATATACGCGACGAATGTGGCGCATTACAATGACAAAATCGTTACCGTTTTTAAAAATGGATTTTACGGTCTCATCGACTGGAACAATAAACCACTCACCAAATTGGAGTTTGATGAGATCCGATACTGGAATGATAATGTTGCTTTTGTACGCAAGGGACTTCAGTGGATGCTGTATGAGGTAAAGACTGGTAAGATCCTGCTCGATCAGGTGAAGAGCTACAAAGTCATCCGCGACCGGGGCTCTGAGAAGCTTGCCATCATTCAGGTAGACCGTGAATATGGGGTATTCGATAGCAAAAAGGGAACGATAATTCCGTTAGCATTCAGTGACATTATTAACGTCGGATCTCCGGATGCACCCCTTTACTTCACGGAAAAACACGTCGAGGAAGCATCCATATTTGTGGTGATCTATTATGACGCAACGGGTCAAAAACTGCGAAACGAGGTATATGGGCAGGATGAATACGAACGTATTTATTGTCCAAATAATTAATCGACCATTTGTGAAGGATTAATTCCAAAAGTTAGGGTAATCCTTAACTTGCGTTTCCAATCTACTATTATGTATTTCAAGATCGTAACGCTATCTCTCCTGCTTGTCACTGGGGCAAATGTCCAGGCACAACAGCCCGTTGAACGCCCTAAACTTGTAGTGGGAATTATCGTTGACCAGATGCGCCAGGAGTATCTTTACCGCTTTTATGATAAGTACGGCAGTGGCGGATTCAAAAGGCTAATGAACGATGGGTTCATGCTGAAGAATGCCCACTATAACTATATGCCTACTGTAACGGGACCAGGCCACGCTTCTGTCTACACCGGTAGCACGCCGGCCATCCACGGCATCATAGGGAATGAGTTCTATGACAAGAAGGAAAAGAAATTTGTGAATTGTGTTGAGGATGTAACACAGAAAACGGTGGGCAGCGAATCGGTGGAAGGCGACGTATCGCCGTTCCGGTTGCTATCCTCCACCGTAACAGACGAACTCAAGTTATTCACTCAGAAAAAATCCAAGGTCATTGGAATATCATTTAAGGACCGTGGTGCTGTTCTGCCAGCAGGTCATATGGCCGATGCCGCGTATTGGTATGATGGTAAATCGGGCAAATTCATTTCAAGCACCTTTTACATGGCCAAGCTTCCTGACTGGCTTACCAAATTCAACGCGCAAAATCTTCCGGAAAAATATCTGACACAGGATTGGACGACCCTGCTGCCGATCAATCAATACACTGAAAGCGGTCCTGACGACACACCCTACGAAAGGAAATTCTCAGGCCAGGAAAAATCTGTATTTCCTTATAAGGTGAGTCAGCTTCGCGTAAAGGGAAGCTTTGAGTTCCTGGGCAACACACCTTTCGCTGACGACTACCTGACGGAATTGGCGAAATCTGTTGTGGTCAACGAGCAGATGGGCAAGGATGACGTCACAGATTTCCTGACCATCTCTTTCTCAACACCAGATGCAGTAGGCCACAGAACGGGACCTAACGCCGTGGAGCTGGAAGATACTTACCTGCGCCTCGATAAAAACCTGGAAGACTTGCTCACCAGTTTGGACAAAGAAGTTGGACAGGGTAAGTACACCGTTTTTCTCACGGCAGATCACGCTGTTGCCGACGTACCTCAGTATCTCAAGGATAATAAGATGCCCGCCGGATATTTCAGCGAAGGTCAAATAAAAACCAGGCTTGATGATTTTCTCAATACTTATTATCCTGGAAAGAACTACGTCGAAAACATAAGCAATGGACAGATATTCCTTAACCACGAGGCTTTTCAAGCAGATCCAAAGACGGGAGGCATAGACATGCTGATCGTAACGGAATTGATTGGAAAGTTCCTGATGACGATCGATGGTGTGGCCAATTATTATACAGCAGCCACTTTACGCGACGGTAGCTATACCGAAGGCGGTATCAAGGGATTTGTAATACGCGGTTACAACGCACGCCGTTCGGGCGACATCGTCATTTCACTGGAGCCCGGCTGGTTCGATGCTGTCTCCATTCAAGGTACCACGCACGGATCACCGTATAGCTACGACACCAATGTCCCTGCGCTGTTCTACGGCAATGGTATCAAAAAAGGATCGTCAGTCCGCTATCACGCGATTACCGATATCGCGCCAACGATCTCGACGCTGTTGCGCATCAAATTCCCCAGCGGTTGCACTGGCCAACCGGTTGAAGAGATCTTCGAATGATGCCTTACCCATACCCCTTCACACATGAGTGAATCTAAGTTTAAACCAGTCCTGGGATTATGGGATGCCACCATGGTTGTGGCAGGCTCCATGATTGGTTCGGGTATTTTTATTGTGAGCGCCGATATCTTACGAAATGTCGGCGGTGCAGGATGGCTCATCGCTGTTTGGGTGATCACGGGCTTCATGACAATATCAGCTGCTGTTAGCTACGGCGAGTTGAGCGGCATGTTTCCAAAAGCAGGTGGTCAGTATGTCTACCTGAAGGAAGCATTCAATCCGCTGATCGCATTTCTGTATGGCTGGAGCTTTTTCGCCGTCATACAGACCGGAACGATCGCAGCAGTGGGCGTCGCGTTCTCGAAATTCATGGCGTATATCGTCCCCGGTGTAAGTGAAGACCTTATTCTGCTGGATCTAGGATTTGCTACCATCTCTCCGGCGCAGGCGATGTCCATTGTCATCATCGTTCTGCTCACCTACATCAACACGCGCGGGATCCAGGGCGGCAAAGCGATTCAAACAACGTTTACCGTTACCAAACTCGTCAGCCTTTTCGGACTTATCATCTTTGGATTGATCATGGCTGACGCGGATACCTGGAGCGCGAACTGGGCTAATGCCTGGGATCTCACTAAACTAAATCCGGATGGCAGCGTTGAAAATTATATAACGATCGCCGCTTTGGGAGCAATAGCGGCCGCGATGGTTGGCTCGATCTTCAGCAGCGATGCCTGGAACAATGTAACATTCATCGCCGGCGAGATCAAAAACCCGCAAAAGAATATAGGCTTAAGCCTCTTCCTTGGTACGCTCGTCGTGACAATCATCTACGTCAGTGCTAACATCATGTATACGGCGGTGTTGCCATTACACGACATTGCTTTTGCGGAGAAGGATAGGGTGGCCGTTGCGGCATCCAATGTTATCTTCGGAAATATCGGCACAAAGCTTATCGCCGTAATGATCATGATCTCGACCTTCGGATGCGCCAACGGGCTCATTCTTGCCGGAGCGCGCGTCTACTTCACCATGGCCAAGGATGGGCTGTTCTTTAAACATGCAGGTGAACTCAATAAATTTGCAGTTCCACAGTTGGCCTTGTGGGTCCAATGTGTCGTAGCATGTTTCTGGAGTCTGAGTGGAAAATACGGTGACCTGCTCAACATGGTCTCGTTTGTTGTTGTGCTTTTTTACATACTCACGATCCTTGGAATATTTATCCTCCGAAAACAAAGGCCCGATGCAGAGAGACCCTACAAGGCATTTGGATATCCGTGGCTCCCTGCCATCTATATCGTGATGGGCATTAGTTTTTGCTTGTTGCTCATCTTATACAATCGCGAGTACGCGGCATATGGGTTGGTCATTACGCTGATTGGGATACCGATTTATTATGTTGCCGTGAGGCAACGAAGTAGTAATTAAGATCGTGCGATTTCTGCGGGCGCTTTTTTCACCGCAAAGACGCAAAGGAGTCGCAAAGGTTTGATATGAGGAGTTGAGCGTTGCGCCCTCTCTTCATGACGGAACTACAGGAAGCTGCCCCGCGACAATAGCAATCCCCTCATCCAACGAATGTGGTTCATAGCCTAAGTCGTGCCTCGCCTTATCAATAATGAAACCCGTCTTTAGCGGTCTCCGCCCGGGTTGCGTAAACGCAGATGAGTTTGTTGCCTTGATCAATGATTTGTCAAGCTTGAAGTAATCTGCCGTGCGCAAGGCTATGTCATATATTGACAGAAAATCTTTTCCTGAGATGTGATAGATCCCCCTTGCTTTTCTCAATGCGGCAAGGTAGCACCCTGCTGCAAGGTCTTCGGCCAGGGTGGGGGTCCTCCATTGGTCGCTGACAACCTGAATGGTTTTTCCTGCTTCAAGGCTATTCTTAACCCAAAGAACAATATTGGAACGACCCGCGCCGTGTGTTACGCCATAAACCAACACGGTTCGGATAATACACCATGATATCGTACTTGATGTCACCAGCCTTTCACCCTCAAGCTTGCATGCGCCGTAGTAATTCACCGGGTTAGGCTGCGCGGATTCGTCCAGCAGCTCTCGCGTGCCGTCAAATATGAAATCCGTTGATACATGGATAAGGTGCACACTGTGACGCTGCGATGCTGAGATCAGATTCTCTACACCCGTAACATTCGCATTGCGACAGGCGGCCTGGTCGAGTTCGCAAGGGTCAACTTGCGTCATGGCGGCAGTATTAATGATAACATCAGGTTGCGTGGATCCCACAACGGTATCGACATTGGTTTTGGAGGTGATGTCCAGCAGGTGAAACTCAACGCCATTAGTGGGATAGCTCAGCGCATTTTTCGCAGTGAGTATCAACTTTATTGAATCTTTGGCGCTAAGTAATGAGGCAAGCTTTTGGCCAAGCAATCCGTTGCAGCCGGTAACAAGGATCCTCACGGGCAACGGCGTATTACGCTTAGGTTATGTTGAGTATCATCAATCATACTCGTAACCAAACTGCTCTTTGATCTTTTTCCTTGACATCTCTTCTACCGTAACAGTCATAGGAATATCCTTAAGTGGCCTCTCGGCTTGATCTCTTTCTACAGCAGCGATCTTGTCGATAACCTCAAGGCCCTTGATCACCTTGCCAAACACTGTATAACTTCCATCCAGCATGGGCGCACCGCCTACAGTAGAGTACGCTTTCATCTTATCGGGTGCCACGGTCTGGCTAACATCCATTCCCGTCTCCTTGACGACCCGTGGTTTTAGACTGATAAACAATTTGCGAAAGAGTTCCTGATCCTGGGATTTGTACGCATTCCCCAATGAATCGTATGCCCCTTTGTTAGCGGGATTCTCAAAGAATTTTTGCAAAGCCCTATCGTATTTTACCTGGTCCAGTGACATCTCTTCTTCACTGAGAACTCTTCCCTGAACGATATAAAATTGACTTCCATTGGAAGCCTTCTTTGGATTTTGAGGGTCGGCTAGTCTTGCCGCTGACAGGGCGCCCTTCTCGTGAAAAAACTTGGGATTGAATTCTGCTTCTACGGTATAACCTGGACCGCCGCGTCCCAACATTTGTCCGGGTGTTGCTTTTTTGGAATCCGGATCACCACCCTGAATCATAAATCCCTGGATGACGCGATGGAATAAAGTGCTGTCATAAAAATGGTCTTTGGCGAGCTTGATGAAATTCTCTTTGTGCTTCGGTGTTTCGTCATACAGGATGGCCACCATGTCGCCATACGTAGTTTTAATAGTGACAACACTTTCCTTTTTTTGCTGTGCGCAGCTGCTGGCTATGATAAAGCAGATGGAGAATACACTGATCGCTGATATTTTTCTCATTTCCTTGCGTATTGTCTTCATGAATGGTTAGGTATTAACGTGCGGCGGCTTCTTTCTGTGGATTCCGTATTTCATCTAAAATTTCCGCTCCGCCGGTGATCAGCACTTCATGGGCAACTGATTCCCCGAGTTGCTTGACAGCGCCGGGTTCAGCGGTTTCTTTTGCTTTGACGATCTTCTGACCATCGAGGGAGATGATCCCGCCTTTCAAAGTGACGAGTCCGCCTTCAAAATGCGCGTATCCGAATGCCGGGATGCTACAACCGCCCTGCAAAGTCTTGAGGAATGCCCGTTCAGCACGAATACAATCCTCCGTTTCCGGATGATTTACCCAACGCTCTAGTATTTCTTTCTTGGGGAAGCTCATCTTCTTGTGACATTCCACTGCTATGGTTCCCTGACCCACAGCGGGAACAAAATAGCTAGTCTCTATTTTCTCTACGATGAGGTGATCATAACCCATTCGGTGTACACCGGCGTAAGCCAGCAATAAGGCATCGTATTCGCCCGCCTCAAGCTTGCTGATACGGGTTTGCAAATTACCCCTGATGGTAAGCGCCTGAACATTAGGATAAAAATGTTTCAGGAATGAAACCCGTCGCGTCGCTGAGGTGCCGATCCGCAGGTTCCCCACACCTAAGTTTATCTCTTTGTGAAAACAGAGACTAGCTATTTTGTTCCCGCTGTGGGTCAGGGAACC
>Ga0193753_10000600_pt1 | contig 34880 bp, 32 predicted proteins | sample H1c2metaG_FD_144925 | JGI IMG/M metagenome (GOLD analysis project Ga0193753, IMG submission 144925) | Soil microbial communities from a riparian zone of the East river system, Colorado, United States - H1c2 | ecosystem: Environmental > Terrestrial > Soil > Riparian zone | place: USA: East...
GTTCTTAAACTCTTCACGGGGTTAGCTACCGCTGCTTTAATGGCCTGGAAACTCACGGTTAATATTGTAATCACCAATGCGCCTGTGCCTGCTGCGGCAAAAATCCACCATGATATTTCAGTCCGGTATTCATATTTCTGTAACCAGCCATGCAGGAAATAATATCCAAGAGGAATTGCTATGGCACAAGAAAGAAATACCAGTAGCACAAAATCTTTTGACAGCAGGCCCCAGAGATTAAATACAGATGCACCCAATATTTTACGCACCCCAATTTCTTTGGTGCGCTGTTCGGCTACAAAAGAAGCCATACCAAAAAGACCCAGGCAACTGATAAAAATTGCAAGCGTGGCAAAAAAGCCTGCCAGCTTTCCGGTACGCTGTTCATCGCCAAATTTTCTTGCATAGGCCTCATCTACAAACTGGTAATCGAAGGGCTGGGCAGGGTTATATTTTTTGAAAACAGTTTCTATTTTGTTCAATGCTGCGCTGGCGTTTGTGGCAGGATTTATTTTTGCAATAACAACATTGCCGGGAGAATTTGATATATGGAACAGGGTGGGCCTGACCGGCGAATAAGGTGATTCAACCACCATGTCTTTAATTACGCCGATTATTGTATATGGTGTTCCATCCCATTTAATTATTTCACCCACCGGGTTTTTCAATCCTATAAATTTTGCAGCAGTCTCATTCAGTACAAAACCTGTTGAATCAGTAAGAAATTCCCTTGAAAAATCCCGCCCGTCTTTAAACTGCCAGCCAACAGTTTTACCATAATCGTATGAAACATCAATATTCGGAAATTCGACAGCCTGGCCAGGATCCTTGCCCTTCCAGTCAAAACCTGCATTGGTCGACCAAACCGCTGTTGGCGGACTTCCTGCTTCTGTCATTGATACAACCGCACCGTTGTTTATCAATTCATTTTTTACAACATCAAAATGAGTATGAATATCACCGGTAGACATTTGTAAAGTAATCAACCCATCGCGGCTATAACCAATGGGCCGGTTTTTTGCAAATTGAATTTGCCTGAAAACAACTATTGTTCCTATGATTAAAACAACAGAAACGGTGAATTGAACTACCACCAATACTTTCCGGGGAGTGGCAGCAAAGCGACCCGCCCTGAATACACCTTTCAATACTTTAACAGGATTGAAAGACGATAAATACAAAGCGGGATAACTACCAGCAATCAAACCGGTAATAAAACTGAAACCGATACCCATCAACCAGAACAAAGGACTACCCCATAGGATGGACATTTTTTTACCGGCTACATCATTGAAAAATGGTAATATAAATTGTACCAGCACAATGGAGACTGCAAATGCAAAAACTGCCACCACCAGTGATTCAATATAAAACTGGAATATTAATTGCATACGCAGTGAACCAACAGATTTACGGATGCCTACCTCCCTGGCCCGTTTTTCTGAACGGGCCGTACTCAGATTCATAAAATTGATACAGGCAAGCAGCAGAACAAACATCCCTATGATACCAAACAGCCAGATATACTGGATGCGGCCACCTGTATTTACCCCATTCTTAAATTCTGAATACAAATGCCATTTGCTCATTGGCTGAAGAAAAACTTCAGGTTTTTGTTTTAATTCACTTTTATTTACTTTATCAAGTTTAATATCTTTGATCTTTGCCGAAACCTTTACTACATCTGCATTGTCATTTAATTGCACATAGCTGAAATAACAATTGCAACGCCAGGGATCAGCGCTTTTCCCCAATGCCTGGCTGTTTACAAGCAGTTGCCAGGGTGTAATAAAACTTACATCACTGAAGGAAGAATTACGAGGAATGTCTTCATACACACCTGTCACCTTCACATCAAGATTATTATCAATCTTCATGATTTTACCCATTGGATCGGCATCGCCAAAATATGCTTTTGCCGAGGATGCTGAAAGAAGTATAGAAGCAGGATCATGTAAACCATTCCGGGATCCGTTCAATATGTTCAGGGACAGCATGTCAATAGCCGCTGGTTCAAAAAAAGTACCGCCTTTAGTCAGCTTTTTTTCACCATAGGCCAGGATATGGCTTTCATTCCAGGAGGCCATCGAAACATTTTTAAAATCGCTCCCAAAACTTTTGCGGAGTTCTTCGCCCATTGGCGGAGGAACATTTATGCCTGTCCCTATCTCTCCGCTCCACACCATCATTTTAGGTAAAAAGAAACCAGATTAAACCTGCAATCATTTGATTTGCAGGTTTTTCCATTTTTAGACTTGTTTAGTCTGTCCTGGTTTTACCTCCAATTAACGTGAGTGATTCAGTGAGTGCTTATTTAGGAACGCTTCTGTTCACTTAATCTTACACAACTGTCTATTTATTAACATTTTATATGATTTTGGCAAGCGTTCCCTGGGAGGGTCCGTAACTAATTTTATCATCTAAAACATGTACAAATGGAAAAGACTTTTGGGTTCTATTTTTTTATCAGGAAGGCCGTGTCACGTAAGAGAGCGGGGTTGCATGATATCTATTTAAGGATAACCGTGAATGGTGAAGTATCAGAGATGAATACCAAACGAAACTGTGCACCGAATATGTGGGACCCGCGGGCGGACCGCGTAGCCGGGAAAACAGACGGCGCCAAATCAATTAATGGTTACCTGGAAGTGCTGGAAAAAAAGATCTATGAACACCGGAAAACGCTGGTGGATACTGACCAGCCTGTAACTGCATTGAACATCAAACTGATGTTAAATGGTTTGCCCATCAATCAACCTATTAAGAAACCAAAACATATGATCATGACCATCTTCCGGCAACACAATGACGAAATTAAGGCGCTGGTGGGCAGTGAATATTCAGAAAATACGTTGGAGCGGTACGAAGTTTCTTACCGGCATACGCTCAATTTTTTACTGCACAAATACAAGGCGCCTGACATGGAGATAAACGATCTCAATTATGAATTTATGGCAGCTTATGAGTTTTGGCTCAAAACCGTGCGTAAGTGCGACCATAACAGTACTATGAAATACCTGGCAAATTTTAAAAAAATTGTTATTCGTTGCATCAAGTATGGTTTGCTGACCAGGGATCCATTTGTTGCTTTCAAGCTGACGAAAAGAGAAGTAGAAAGAATTGCGCTTACAGAATCTGAAATTACTCGTATAACCAATGAAACTTTTGAAATAGCGGGCACGGCTATTGTGAGAGATATTTTCCTGTTTAGTTGTTATACAGGGTTGGCTTATGCGGATGTGGAAAAACTTCGAAGAACTGATATTGTGATTGGTAACGATGGCGAACAGTGGCTGATCAGTCGCCGCCAAAAAACCGATATTACCGCCAGGATACCTTTGCTACCGCCCGCCTTGGCAATCATAACTAAATACATCAATCATCCGCGCTGCACAGCAAAATCTATGGTCTTACCGGTACCGTCGAATCAGAAAGTAAACGAATACCTTAAAATTGTCGCCAATAAGTGTGATATCACCAAGACGCTCACTTTTCATATTGCGCGGCATACGTTTGCAACCACCGTTACCTTAAGTAATGGCGTACCCATTGAAACGGTTTCCAAAATGCTGGGTCATCGAAATCTTAAGACTACACAGCATTATGCAAAGATTCTGGATAAGAAGATTGGAGATGATATGCGGGGGTTGAGGGAAAAGTATAGAAGTTAAGTAGGCACGGATTAAATCCTGTTCGCAACAATTCGAGTGACGGTTAAACTCAGTTCTTGGGTACTTATAATCAGGAAGTTGTGATTAGTCGCATTGGGATTATTGCACTCTTGTCATTGGGATCTGTAAATTGGTAGGCCTGTTTTGTTCAGTATCAAACCCTCTGCCGTCAATATTTCTGGCTCCCCAAAACATCATTCCATCATGTATGTAAATTAAGTCGTATTCTTTAAATATCTGACCGTCAGTCAGGCCAAATGGGGGAAACGCCTTTTTCAAAATACTTTGCGTTTCTCCAACTTTCCATTGATTAAACCCTTTTGTTATCGAGTTCAGGATATCAACAAATCCCTGATGTAATGGCGTGACTGTGTATTTAATACTTGCGGTGTAGTCTACTTTTTGAGCTCCCTCAGCAATAGGATGATCTCCTTTCCATTCCATTTGTCCTTTTATATAGATTTTAGCGAGCGCCACTTTTCCATAAGGGTCCGCGAAACTGGTAACGGTTAATTCGAATGTGTTATCTGCGGCCAGCACAAAATCTCTTTTCAAATAAAATGGTTTTAGCGTACCATCTGAATTTTTGCTATTACTGGGACGAATTTCTGTGGTAATACTTTGCCAATGTCCGATAGATTCTTTTTTTTCCTGTTCTGTTGTCATGACTGATTTATTTTTTGTTTTTGTTTTTTGTGCAATTGAGGAATTTACAATTCCAAATAAGAGGACGAGCAACGATGCTGCTTTAATAATTCGATTATTCATTTTATTCTTCTTTGATTTTGGTGTATTGAGTTTAATCTCTATTTGATTTTATTCATGTCAATTATCTATCCGACTTATCAATCGTTCTATCTTTTGGTCAAGCGATACTGCTACCTCATCAATTTCCCGAATTCCAAACTGACCAAATAGTGAGGATGGCAAATCATATTCGATCTGAACTGACTTGTCTGGGTTCTCGAAGATCAGAACTCTCAAAGGAGCATATAAGCCGGCGCGTATATCATACTGGGTCATTAAGTTTGCTATTAGTGGATTTCCGATTACATACTGCATGGCATTGCCAGCCTTCCCCCTTACGCCTAATAGGGCGCCATGATCGAAAGATCCAAATAGAATCAAATCTTCAGCCCCCTGCATTTCCAATTTAATTTTTTTCTCTACGAATTTTGGATCATCTCTTAGTTTGGCTATCACCTTCAAATCCAATTGGCCTAACGCGTTTTCCAGATTTTTTGTAATTGAATCGAATCCGTTCTTTGCATTTATGCTGATATGCTCTACTGTAATGGTTTTTCTCATAATTAGTTTTTTTTATAGGCTTCCTGGGAGCGCCATCACATTATATTTTCCGCTTTTCAGGGGCTTCGTTTCCGGGACAACAACAATTTTGTGTATTCGCCCGGAATTATGATATTTCGTAAAACGTTATCCAACTTTGCCGCTTCTGCGGCAAAGTTTTGTCATTTGGTAGATCGGGAAACCGCCGGGTCATCCGAAAACTCATGTTCTAAATACGCTGTGCTCATCAGTTTGACTCTTAGGCCGTTCAAAACAAAGACCGCTTTGTAATCCGCTGGTTACTAATAAAAAAAGGGAAAATTGATTAATTAAAGTCTACTGCATTTCGCTAAATTCACGATATATCGCATTTCAGTTTTACGCTGAAAAAATTGTAAACTTTTGATCGCTGACTTAGCATTTTTTATATATTTATTGGTATCTCTTCAAACTCCGTGAAGCTTGTGCTCCACTGAGATTTAGTGATGAAGCCTTTTAAAAAGACTGAATAGCCTTAACATAGGCGCTCCCGGCACTTCTAAAGTGCACCATGTGAAAGAAAATGTGAATGCGGCAGACATTGTACTCTCAGCAAAAGAAATGGACGAATTGAGCAACATATAAGCATGGGCTCTCAAAGCCACATGCATTTGTTAAGGCGATGGTTCACATAACCTGTTTATTCATTTTTTGTTGCCTTTCAAATTGATAGGGATCACTTTTATATTTGCAATCGCTCGAAGAAAGAAAGATTAAATTCTTATGGAAAAATAAGCGTTAAAAGTATCCTTTTTTTCTTAGGCTATTTTCTGAGTATTCATGCTTTCAATCCCCAATTTAATTCGTTTCTTTGGGATACATACTAGTTAGTACTTTTTATATGAAGAAAGCAGCAGTTACGCGTTTAATGATCCTTCGAAAAGCCTTTGAACTTATATACATAAAAGGATTTCAGGCTACAAGTGTGGATGACATTATTGCAACAACACAAGTAACCAAAGGAGCATTTTATTATCACTTTAAACAAAAGGATGAAATGGGCCTGGCTATTATAAATGAAATATTGAAGCCTTCTCTTATTCAGCGTTTCATAGAGCCATTGCAGGGGCAGGCCGATCCCCTTGAGCAGATATATGCTCAAATGCATTATCTGCTAATAGAAGATAAATTTTTAATATTTGAGTACGGTTGCCCTATGGGTAACCTTGCACAAGAGATGATGCCATGGAATAAACCGTTCGGGCAAGCGCTAAATGAATTGGCAAAAAAATGGGAAAAGGAATTAACGGCTAAAATTGACTACGGAAAGAAAAATGGCATTATTCGAAATGACATAAATGCAAAACAGGTGGCTATATTTATCCTATCTGGTTATTGGGGGACCAGAATCCTGGGCAAACTTGCCAGTAATCAGGCGCCTTATCGTACTTATTTAAAAGAATTAAAAAAGTATCTCGATTCAATGAGATAATTTTTTTATACAAAAACCTACCAAATAGTATGTTTTTGTATAAATTTGTCTGACAAGACAAATATCACCATTATGGTGCTCCACTCTTTCAACAATAAGCTACATCTTAAATGTCGAAAATTTCCAAAGGGTTGGTTATGAATCTTAAAGTATTCATTGTTGAAAATGAGCTATCCGACAGCCAAAATTTGGCGAGCGTACTGGAACAGGCCGGTCATTTTGTTTTGGGCTCAACTACATTTCAATCGCACGTCGCCAGATATTTAAATGACCTGAAACCTGATATCGTATTATTAAATATTGCAGGTGGTTTTGAAAATGCTGCTACAGAGTTCGCGATTAATCTGGAGGAGCGACAAATTCCTTTTATTCTTACCGCCTCCTTATACACACATGAGATCCGGCGTGTCATCAAAAAAGTTAACCCAGATGGATTTCTGATTAAGCCGCTGTCTGGTCTTGACGTTGTTGCAGCTTTGGAAACAGCCGCATATAGAAGTAACACTCTTAAAGCAATCCAAAAGCGTCAGGAAAAGTGGGTTGAGACATTGTTGTTGAATATCCTGGAAAGCCCTGGCAAAAAAGCTGATAAACTCTTGTCTCTTGTAAGAGCTTTTTCTTCGTTTGTGCCGTTTGATTGCATGGTCATTGATACAGATAGTCAGCAAAGGGATTTGTCAGCGCTTTATGCCTATCACCGCAATGGCTTTAATGAATATGATCCCTTAAACGGAGAAGATTGTTTAAGGGATTGCAAGGTAACTGTAGACGAATATTATTCTGTTCGGCGATTTTACAGCTTAATTAAAGTTATAGAATTTCTAAACGGTGACGAATTTATAAGGGTAACAAGCCAATCAGTTTATGGGGATAAAATTCGAAAAGCTTACCAATTCAACTCAAGGATTTGGGTTCCAGTTTTTGCCAATGGCAAAATAGATATGGGTTTGGTTTTTTATAGCAAAGATCCTAATGGCTATAACGAAAGCCATAAAGAGTTCATGGGTAATTTTCAAAATGTACTTACCAAAGTATTTTTGAACATAAGAGGAAAACAGATAAAAAGTGGTAAACCGCTTTCTATCAATCCGAAATTTAAGGATGCTCCCACTTCACCGGCAAATTCTAAGTTCGAAGGCATTATTGGGAAAAGTTCCAAATTGGTCTCAGCTCTCGATCAGGCTGTTCATGTTGCACCATTTGGAAGTTCGGTGTTGGTTCTTGGAGAAACGGGAGTGGGAAAAGAAGCTCTTGTTCGGGCAATTCATAATCTGTCAGAGTGTAGAAATGGTCCTTTTATCAGGTTAAACTGCGCTGCCATCGCGCCGGGCCTTATCGAATCTGAACTATTTGGGCATGAGAAAGGTTCGTTTACCGGGGCGATTGAGCAGCGTATGGGTAAATTTGAACTTGCAAATAATGGAACATTGTTTCTTGATGAAATTGGAGAGCTTTCAATGGAAGCTCAGGCCAAATTGTTAAGGGTTTTGCAAGAACGAGAAATTGACCGGATTGGCGGCAAGGAATCTATTAAAGTAGATGTGCGGGTAATAGCGGCCACAAATAAAAACCTTCTGGTAGAAGTTTCAAATGGGAAATTTCGGATGGACCTTTATTATCGGATTAATGTGTTTCCGATAACGCTTCCACCCTTGCGTGAAAGAAAGGAAGATATTCCGGAACTCGCCGAACATTTTTTGAAGCGTTTTAATCCATATCACAACGCTAAAGCCAATATTTCTAAATCGGCACTTCAGCAGCTTCAGCCTTACGATTGGCCTGGTAACATCAGAGAGTTGGAACATCTGATTGAGCGGCATGTACTGACTTCGAAAACTGGGTCAATCGATCATTTCGAAATGCCGGAAGAAATGCAACTTAGTGGAAAGTCCGTAACTGCCGGTGAAGAGTTTAAACCCATAGCTCAGGTTGATAGGGAACATATTCTTGCGGCACTGACTAAGTGCAAAGGTAGAGTGTCCGGAAAAAATGGTGCCGCTGTTTTATTACAATTGCCTCCAACTACACTTAATTCCAAAATGAAAAAGCTGGGAATTAAATGGCCTTCTAACGTCAGTTAAATTTTATTACCCCATTCTTTCAAGCATCAATTTACAGGCCCGGCGATATCGATCGCAGTAGAATCTGTCTACCATTCTGGATTACCCGATTAATACTTCTTATTATTGGATTTAACGGCATAACGTAAAGACTACCGAAATAGCGAAAATTATTAAAGCCGGTAAAATTGATTAGTGTTGATTTTCAGGTGTGTATAAATCGGCATGTCGGTTGACCCTATCCCTTCAACCAGATCCTCTCAAGCTATATTTATGATGGATGTCTGCAAACAAACCGCCGCCAGGGCAATTATTAATAACGTCAATTGTAAATCAAAATGAGTAAACAAAATTCAGGCTATGTAAATACGCCAACTGAGTTCGTTGAGGCCGAGGGCATAAAGTATGCTTATCGTTCTTTTGGCACACAATCAGGAATTCCCATTGTTTGCCTTCAACATTTTACAGGTACTCTTGATAACTGGGATCCAATTATAATGGATGGCCTCGCGCAAGATAGGCACGTCATCACGATTGATAATGCGGGGGTCGGAAGTTCCGAAGGGGAGACACCCGACAACGTAAGATTGATGGCGCTCGCTGCGATTAAGATCATTGACGCCCTGAATATTAAGCAATGTGATTTGCTGGGTTATTCATTAGGAGGTTTTATTGCTCAGACAATAGCGGTCATGAAACCTGGTTTGTTACATAAAATCATTCTTGTTGGAACAGCTCCTCAGGGAACGAAGGCGCTACACTCGTTCGCGCAGTTTGTTGGTAACGCGTTCAAGCAAGAAAACCCCATAGAACGTTTCCTGGCCGTATTTGCGTCAAAATCGGATAAAAGCAGAACTAAAATGACGGCAGCTCTTCAGAGAATAATGCAAAGAACGAAAGACAGGGATAAGGAAACGGGCATGCCGGCAGTACAAGCGCAGATCAAAGCACTCACGAGCTGGGGAACTGACCCTGTAAACATAAACCTAAAAGACATCAAGCATCCAGTTTTGATCATACAAGGCAGTAACGATGATATGATGAATAGCGCGACATCATACGAACTCTTTAATCAAATTCCGAATGCTGTTCTTAGCTATTATCCTGATTCAGCGCACGGATCATTTTATGAATACCCTGAAATGTTTGTTGATCAGGCCAACTTTTTCCTGAATTATTTCGAATAAATACTGTCTTTAAAAAGCGCACCCTGGGAAATTAAAATAAATGTCATGGTAAATAAACTGTTCAAGGTTATCCTTACAGGGGCCTCGGGAATGGTTGGAGAAGGTGTGCTAAATGAATGCCTGCAAGACAACAGAGTGGAGTCTGTCATCACGTTGAATAGAAAAAGTTTGGGAATAACGCATCCCAAATTAAAAGAAGTGGTTTTGCAAGATCTCTATGATCTTTCATCAGTGGAAAAATATCTTGTCGGTTACACCACTTGTTTCTATTGCCTCGGCGCGACATCGGTTGGAAAGACAGAGGACGAATATTTCAGAATAACCAATGTCTTAACTATGATAGTGGCTACAACATTGTGTAAGGTAAATCCGAATATGGTATTCTGTTATATCTCGGCTGCGGGCGCTGACAATAGTGAACATGGTAAGGTAATGTGGGCAAGGGTGAAAGGTAAAACAGAGAATGAATTGAAAGAACTACCATTTAATCATGTTTATGCCTTTCGGCCGTTTATGTTAACCCCCAACACGGGCTCAGCCAAAACACACGGCTTTTATAAATATATATCCTGGTTTTTTCCGTTAGGCCAGTTACTTTTTCCAAATCGCTTTTGCACATTAAAAGAGTTGGGATTGTCAATGATTACCGTAGGTTTTCAGGGTTATTCAAAAACGATAGTAAGGCCAAAAGATATGGTTCAGCTGGCGAAGGTACAGAGTTCATCATAAAATAATGTTTAATTGCATGACTACGATAAAAAATATAAATATTTCTTCATCATAAAAAATCATAAATTATGACAAACAAAGAATTGGCATTGACAGCGGTTGTAGATGTTTTTAACAAACGTGATATGACAGCGTTTGATAAATATTTTACTAAGAATTATATCCAGCATAATCCCCTTGTCCCCGATGGATTAGAAGCCGTGAGGAAATGGGTCACAAGCTTGCCAAAGGATTTTAGATATGATCCAGGGGTGATTACCGAAAGTGATAATATCGTAATGATACACGCGCGGCTTAATAATCTATATGGGAAGACTTACATCGCAGTAGATATTTTCAGAGTGGAGAATGGAAAGCTCGCTGAGCATTGGGATGTGTTGCAGGAAGAAGTACCCGCAGAAAAATCCGCGAACGGGAACCCGATGTTTCCGGTAAAATAAGATTTTCAGCGCGAGATAAACGGGACTGGACGTTTTTGATGTTGAACCGTAGCCAAATGAACATCAGTTCAGGAAATTGGATAATGTACTGGCAACTCTCCATATCGGCTATGTAACAGAGAATACCTATGGGGTTTTTTATTGCGATACGCTTAATGCGGTTATAGACTGGTTATCAGAAATCGATAAGTAACCGAAAAAACATGAAGAAAATTATTTGGATGCACTTTAATTGTTAAAGAACAGACATGGAAAAGCGTTTTATAAAATACACAGATTTTTGTTACTCTTATTCCCTTCCCATCCCTGCTAGATAGATATCGAGCTTTGCAATATTGGCCAATTTATATAATCTGTCAAAAATATGGTTGACATTAATCGAAAAGTGTGGTTTATAACCGGAGCATCGAGAGGATTGGGATTTGAGATAGCCAAGGCAGCACTCCTTGCCGGTGACTATGTCGCGGCGACTTTCAGAAAGAAAAAAAGTTCGTCAATTCAAAAATTAGGAGACAATCCCCGGCTCCTGGAATTAATGATGGATGTCACTGAACAAAACGAAGTGAAAGATGCGGTGGACAAAGCATTTGAGCATTTTGGAAGATTGGACGTGGTTGTAAACAATGCTGGTTATTGCATTCTCGCGGCTATTGAAGAAGCTTCTGACCTCGAAGTCAGAAAGCAATACGATACCAATGTGTTTGGTGTAATGAATGTTTTAAGGGTTGTTCTGCCATACCTGCGGCAGCAACGATCCGGACACATCATAAATATGTCGTCATTATTCGCTTTCGATGCCGTTCCCGGATGGGGTTTGTACGCATCCACCAAGCTTGCAATAGAAGGAATTTCTATGGGCCTTTCAAAAGAACTTGCACCCTTTGGAATCAAGGTAACTATAATTGAGCCGGGATTTTTCACTACGGGTCTTACCTCAAAGACATCATACGAAACAGCAACAAAATCGATTTGTGATTACAAAGAAACGATGGTTGGCTATATAAAATTAGAAACCGATAACTATCATGGGAACGAGCCTGGTGATCCTTCCAAACTGGCCGACATTGTTATAAGATTATCAAAAGCAGATCACATCCCACTTTATCTTCCAATAGGTGCAGATTCGATTGCCAAATATGAAGCCAAAGCGAGGCAAATGGCCGTTGATGTTGACACCTGGCGTATCATAACTGCGCATACAAATCACGGAGAACAGACTTAGTCTTTCGGCGATGTGGCGCAGTTTTTACGGGATAAATTGGAGAGCTAATCAGGCATCAATCTTATTTCCAAAAAGCGTTTAACTTTCAAGCATCCATCTGCCTGGTTACTAAATATCGTAAAAAAGCATTTTAAGTTAAACGAAATAACGTCAATCCTATACCTGTTGTTGGGGTCATACCCCTGATTTTTAATGAATTGGATTATGGCACGAACATTTCTCTGGAGTTTTAAAGAATGAGGGGCATTGTTAGAACGCGTAATAATTATGCGATTAAGAAATTATTCCTCTAAAATATATGTTACTGACCAAAGGAACCCTGGCTCCGGATTTCGAATTGTTCGCGACACCCGATCAAAAACTTAGTTTAAGCGATCTGGAAGGGAAACGTGTAATAATTGCATTTTATCCAGCTGATTGGAGTCCTGTTTGTGGCGACCAAATGGCCTTTTACAATGAGGTACTGGCGCAGTTTAAGAAATTCAATGCCCAACTAATTGGCATATCTGTCGATAGCAAATGGTGCCACATGGCTTTTACAGAACACAGGAATTTGAATTTTCCGTTACTGGCCGACTTCGAACCCAAGGGAGGGATTTCTAAACTTTACGGCGCGTTTAATGAAAAAACAGGTGAATGCAAGAGGGCACTTTTTGTAATAGACGAAAATAGAATTATCCGGTGGAGTTATCTCTCGCCCGATGCTATCAATCCTGGAGCTGATGGCATACTCGAAGCACTGGAAGAATTTGCTCAAACTAATAAATAGAATATGTCATTAAAACTTCCTGTAGGCGCAACAGATCATGTAAGGGGAAATGCGAAGGCTGTTATAAGATTAGTTGAATATGGAGACTTCGAATGCCCGCATTGTAAAGATGCGCATTCGCTCATTACACGGTTGCTTAAAGAAAGGGCTGATGATATCTGTTTTGTCTTTCGAAATTTTCCCCTTAGACAAGTTCATCCCCACGCTTTTATTTCCGCTATTTCTGCTGAAGCAGCAGCAAGGCAAGGCAAATATTGGGAAATGCATGACCTGCTTTTTGATAATCAGAATAAGCTAAATGCTGAATACTTGTTTTACCTCGCCGGAGAAATTGGACTTGACCTTGAAAAATTTGGTAAGGATTCAAACAGCAAGGAAGTAGTCGCGAAGATTGAAGTGGATTTTGATGGTGGCGTTCGCAGCGGAGTTAACGCCACGCCGACATTCTTTTTGCAGGATGCACGCATTTTATATGATAAAACCTATGAATCATTATTAAATCCCATTCTGGCTCAGTTATCAAATTCTTAAAAACAATTTCATCCTATGTCGTATGATATGATTGTCGTTGGTAGTGGTATTGGTGGCTATGTCGCCGCTATCCGGGCTTCACAATTGGGATATAAAATAGCAATCGTTGAAAGAGAGAGTCTTGGGGGAATTTGTCTTAACTGGGGATGCATACCTACAAAGGCATTATTAAAATCATCCAGCGTTTTTGAAAGTTTCAAGCACGCTGCTGATTATGGTTTTGTAGCCGGCGATTTCAAAGTTGATTTTGAAGCAGTGATAAAACGAAGCCGTGCTGCAGCGGATAGAATGAATAAAGGTGTTCAGTTCCTCATGAAAAAAAACAAAATTGACGTGATCATGGGTGCTGGCAAACTAAATGGTAAAAAGGAAGTGGAGGTTACAGAACCCGATGGCAAAGTTACCACATTACAAGCCCGACACGTGATACTGGCCACCGGCGCCCGAAGCAAGCAATTGCCCAATCTTCAAATTGATGGCAAGAAAATTATTGGCTACCGGGAAGCGATGTCATTACCCAGCCAGCCGAAGAGTATGATTGTTGTCGGCTCAGGGGCGATAGGCGTTGAATTTGCATACTTCTACAATAGCCTTGGTACTAATGTAACATTAGTAGAATCCCTGCCAAGAATAGTCCCTTCTGAAGATGAAGATATTTCTAAAGAACTGGAAAAAAATTTCAAGAAAGCAGGGATCACTGTAATGACCAACTCTTCTGTTGAAAAAGTTGAAACTAGCGAAAGCGGGGTAAAAGTAAATGTAAAAACGCAAAACGGCGATCAACAATTGGATGCAGAAATCGTACTAAGCGCTGTGGGTATTATTGCCAATACAGAAAATATCGGCCTGGAAGAGCTGGGAATTAAAACAGACAAAGGCAAAGTATTGGTCGACAAATTCTATCAATCAAGTGTAAGCGGGATTTATGCTATTGGAGATATAACTCCCGGTCAGGCGTTGGCGCACGTGGCATACCAATGTGGTGTCATTTGCGCAGAGGCCATCGCGAATGGAGAAGGCAGGTACAAAAAAATGCCCGAGCCACTCAATTACGGCAACGTTCCAGCCTGTACCTATTGCTCACCTGAAATAGCCAGCGTAGGAATGACCGAAAAGCAAGCCAGGGATGCCGGATATGAAATCAAAGTTGGAAAATTCCCTTTTATCGCCTCCGGAAAGGCAGTTGGTGTTGGAGCGACAGAAGGATTTACCAAGGTAATCATTGACACGAAATATGGAGAACTATTAGGCACGCACATGATAGGATATAATGTGACTGAAAATATAGCTGAATCAGTTGTTGCCCGCAATTTGGAAACTACCTGGGAGGAAATGCTGGGAAGCATTCATCCACATCCCACCATGAGTGAAAGTATAAAAGGCGCAATTGAAGCGGCGCAGGGTCACGCGATAGACTTGTGATGCGCTGGTATAAAATAATTCTACCAATAAATGAAAAAAGTATCCTTTTGTTTAAGTATCCTACTATTAGTATTACTCATGTGGTCATCACAATCAGCAGCTCAATCTTCGAAAACAATTTATTATTCGTCGACGACAGCTCCTATACAATTTGCCCAGGTTGACACATTAAATATTGCTTACAAAGAAATGGGTACGGGTGTTCCGATAATTTGTTTGCAACGATTCAGAGGCACACTGAATGATTGGGATCCGGCCTTTGTTGATGCTCTTGCTAAGAAATACAGGGTAATATTATTCGATGCGCCGGGCCTGGGTCTTTCCTCAGGCACAGTTCCGACTTCTATCACCACAATGGCGGACCAGGCAATTGCATTCGCAAGAGCATTAGGAATATCTCGTTCTAATTACCTTGGTTGGTCTATGGGAGGAGCTATCGCACAGGTGTTAGCGATAAATCATCCAGAGCAAGTCATCAGGCTTATCCTTGCTGCAACAGGTCCTTCCGCAAATCCTGAATTCGTAGCAGGAAATCCTGAGTTTGGAATAAAAGCAAGGAAGCCTATATATTCGTTTGAGGACAATCAGTTCTTATTTTTCTACAGTTCTCCTTCATCAAAAAAAGCCTGTAGTGAATACCTTGGCAGGTTGGAATCTATTAAAGAAAGAGATACGGTAGCTAACGTAAGTGCATATAACAATATGTCAACCGCATTGGCATCGTTTAAAGCAAACAATGAAAAAAATTATTTTGAGTTATTAAAATCAATTGGGCATCCGGTATTAGTTGCTAACGGGAAATATGACCCCTCTTATCCATTCGCTAATTCGTATGTACTGGCCCGGGAAATCCCTAATTCCAAATTGATTGTTTATCCTGATGCCGGACACGGATTTCTATTTCAATATTACAGTGAATTTGCTCTTGAGGTAATGAATTTTTTAGGTCAGGAAAACAACAAATAATTTTTATTTGAACTGGTAAAGGAACCGGAGAACGTTATGTCTGCATCGAAAAATAAACTGGACTAATTTCAATTAATGGAACCATAATTAAAAATTCCATAAAATATTAGAAGATGAAAATTGCAATTAATGGATTCGGTCGTATTGGTCGCATGGTCTTTCGGGTTTTACAAAACTATCCTGCACTGGAAGTAATTGCTGTAAATGACTTGACAGATGCTGAAACGCTGGCTCACTTATTAAAATTTGATTCTGCGCATGGGCGCTTTCCTGGAGAAATATCAGCGGAAGAAAATGCCATAATAGTAAACGGTAAAAGGATTCTTTTACTGAGTGAACGTGATCCCGAAAAGCTACACTGGGGGGAATTGGGCATTGATGTAGTGGTGGAATCTACTGGCCGGTTTACTGATAAAATAAAAGCGCATCCCCACATTAGGGCAGGCGCAAAAAGAGTACTCATAACCGCTCCGGCAACAGGCGGGGTCAAAACTATAGTCTACGGTGTAAATAATGAATTAATCGGTGGCGATGATATATACTGTACTGCTTCTTGTACAACAGGCGCCATTGCACCGGTACTGTATATATTGGACAAAGAATTTGGTATTGAGTCAGGCTTTATGGTAACAGTGCACGCAATTACAGCAGATCAAAATCTTCAGGATGCACCGCATAAAGATTTGCGCCGGGCGCGGGCTGCTTTTGTTTCAATCGTTCCAACTTCGACAGGCGCCGCCAAGGCAATTGGAGATGTGCTTCCGGATTTAAAAGGTAAACTTGATGGATACGCCTATCGGGTGCCGGTCATCGATGGCTCGATAGTAGATTTATCAATTAACCTGAAGCGCGAGGTAACTAAGGAAGAAATAAAAAGTATACTGAGTAAATACGCAAAAACTGCACTGGCTGGGATAATGGATTACACAGAGGAACAAATGGTATCATCCGATATCATTGGTAATACACACTCCTCCATTGTCGACGGTAGCATGACGAAAACAATTGGTAAATTAGTTAAGGTTGTTGCATGGTATGACAATGAAGCTGGCATCTCCAATCGTATTGCAGAACTTATACCATTGCTATAACAAAATGCTTCAAACTTAGAAGTTATAATGCCGGGAATATAAGTGAAGCAATAGACGCTCAAAGTATGAATTGATTGCTGCTCCCACAATCAAGAACATTACCTATTTTTTCTGCCTGGATAAAATCACCACGAATAGGATGCGGCCCTTGCTTCCCTTCTGTGTAATGACCAAACAACTTGTTCAATATCCAAAAAATATAACTGGCGTTTACCCGGTTTTATCAATATTACCGAATGTCGTAAAAAATCAGTCCGGTTTAAGCGAAATAACGTGAGTGGTTGAGTAGCCAAAAAATCAATGCGCCTGATAATTAATTCATTGCCTTATGGCATGAACCTTTCTTCGCTCGTACAGCAACCTTGAAGGTGTTCTGGTCTGCTGCCCATTAACAATCTCAGCTATCAGGATAAAAATACTGACATGATTCGCCCTAAGTAAAGCGCAACATTCTTTTAAAAACAATTTAATAACTTAAAAAATTTCAAAATGGGAAATCAAAAAGTATGGTTTGTCACCGGAGCATCTAAAGGCTTCGGTTTCGAAATCACGAAAGCAGCGCTGGAAGCAGGTAACAAGGTAGTTGCTACAGTTCGAAGCAACCCCGATAAATTGACTGCTGAATTAAAAAATGATAATTTATTAGCCGTAACAATGGATGTCACTAACGAGGACCAGGTTAAAAGTGCGGTAGAAATTGCCATGGCCAAATTCGGAAGACTTGATGTGGTCGTAAACAATGCCGGTTATGGCATCATTGCCGCAATAGAAGAAGCATCAAACGAGGAAACCAAAAAGCAATTTGATACCAATGTATTCGGTGTTTTAAATGTCGTACGCGCAGTGGTGCCTTACCTGCGTAAGCAACATTCAGGTCACATTATCAATTTCAGCTCGCTTTTTGGCTATGGCGCCATCCCTGTATACGCATTATATGGCTCCACAAAATTTGCCATTGAAGGTCTGTCCGAAGGTCTTGCGATTGAGCTGGAACCATTCGGAATCAAAGTGACCGCGCTTGCGCCTGGGTTGTTCCGCACGAAATTCCTCGAAGGTGGTCAATATGTTACTTCGGCAAAAACTATCCCGGAATATGAAAATACTCCTGTTGGCCAAATGAAAAAAACACCAGAGCAATTACACGGCAATCAGGAAGGTGATCCTGCAAAACTCGCCAAGGTAATTGTTGAATTGTCGAATGAGAAGAATCCGCCGCTCCATCTTCCCGTTGGAAATGACTCATTGGATGCCTACCGCACCAATACGGCAAAAACAACTGCTGAAATTGAAAAATGGGCAGGTAAATTTTCTTCGACCAAAGCCACAAATTAATCATTCGATGAAACATCTAAAGGTCAAACGTAAAAAAATGAAGCGGACGATCTTCAATAGAAGATTGTGGGATTCGACAGTTGCTATAATACGCTACACTCCCAGGGCGCTTCGGTTAAAGAGACTTAACGGTTTGGATTTCTATAAACCTGAAAAGCTAGAGCAATTCAGGAGCCGTGCACTCAGGGTTACACCTGAAACTAAAAGAGCATGGGGAACAATGGAGACTTCGCAAATTTTTCACCATCTCAATTTAGCTTTTGGTGGCGCGTTGGGATATTTTGAATTACCCGATGAAAGCTATCTCCTGAGCAGGACTTTCTTTAAATGGCTGCTGGTTGATTGGTTTCCGGAACAACCTAAAGGTCTCAGGCTCCCACTAAATTTTGTGATTCCCCACGATCAACAATTCGACCTTGAGAAAGAACAGAAACTCTTTGTGGAAATACTGGAAAAAACCTGGAATACAAAAACGGCCAGTGACTGGGGCCCTCATTGCTTCCTGGGTTACCTGACCTATAATGAATGGGGTAAGCTGGCGCTTGTCCACATGGATTATCACTTAAGGCAACTTAGCGTTTGACGGGTGCAGGATTAGCCATCAATAATTAACCATTTAAAATCAACATCATGAATCAATTTCAAGAGATATTCGATAAACAACTGGCGAATTTCAATACCGATGTTACAAAGACATACGAGTGGCGCATCGACCAGTTAGACAGAATGGAAAAAATGATATTGGAAAATACGGAAGCGTTCAACGAAGCCATCGGGAAGGATTTTAAAAGCTCCTACGCTGAACAATTTTTTGAAACCGGTGCGCCACTAGGAACGATAGCAGGTACCAAAGCTAATCTCAAGGAATGGATGAAGCCAAAAGAAGAACCCATCCCCAAATTTCTCAGAGAAACAGGACATAAAGGCCTTGTTTATCGTGAGCCTTTTGGGGTTACTTTGGTAATTGGCCCCTTCAATGGACCTCTTCTTTTATCACTCCGCCCCGCCATTAATTGCCTGGCGGCTGGAAATCCAGTAATTCTGAAGACAAGCAACGCGCTTCCAAAAACGAGTGAGCAACTGATTAAATTGATTCCAAAGTATTTTGAGCCTGAATCAGTGACAGTCGTAAGCGGCAACAGGGATGCTATTACAGAATTATTAAAGCTTTCCTTCAGCTTTATTTTCTTTACGGGGTCTGTTCCTACGGGAAAAGTAATCATGCGGGCTGCCGCCGAAAATCTGACGCCCGTCATTTTGGAATTAGGAGGGCAAAACCCCGTCATCGTAGATGAAACAGCAGACATTGCAGACGCGGCCGAGAAGATCGCCTGGGGTAAATCAGCATGGGGAGGTCAATGGTGTACTTCGCCGGGATACGTTTTGGTTCACGAATCAGTCGCTGATAAATTCGCTGAAGAAGCTAAAAAAGCATTGAAGAAAATGTATGGCGACGATCCTAAAAAATCCGCCGACTATTCCCGTATTGTAAGCGCTAAAGAATTGCAAAAACTCACCGCGGTTATCGATCCGGCAAAGGTGATTGCCGGAGGCGACTTTGATGTAGAGGAAAGATACCTGGCTCCGACGCTCGTTTATCCGGTGACCTGGGAGGACAACATCATGAAAGGAGAAAACTTTGGCCCTGTGCTTCCAATCCTGAAGTACTCCAACTTGAAGGACGCTGTTAAAAAGATTAAGAGTATACCAAAACCACTTTCTGCATACTTCTTCAGTAAGAATGATGATACCATTAAATACCTGCTTAACACCCTTTCTTTCGGCGGCGGCGCTGTCAACCAGGTGAACATTACCCTGTACATTGAATCAATGCCTTTTGGTGGTGTGGGTGAATCTGGAATTGGAAGTTATTATGGAAAATATGGCTTTGATAGCCTCACACATCCGAAATCAATTCTTTTTGAACCATCCGGCCAGAAAATAGATCACCTGATCCCGCCATACAATATGGAAAAAATAAAATTCCTCAATAATTGGGGCGTCTTTTAGTTTCAATTATACAACTTAACATTCTGTGATTTAAAAAGGGGAAACATTTGTTTACTTGAATGCTCCCTTTTTTTTAGAACTTGCCTGTTCACCGGCAGCTTATTGGTATGGTCAGGCACGTGGTATTTTATTTTTTCTTTTGGATCTTTCGCCGCTTCATTGATTACAATAATTCGTCTGCACTAGCAGTTTTCGCGGGGATAAATGAGGGCCGGCATGTAATTTTGGATTAAATAATGACAACAAAGGCAAAATTTATATGTTGCAGCCTGGTTCAGTGTTCCGGACGTTTTTCATTTTTCCGCCAATACTTCCTATATCACAAGCAGGGCATCGCGGCATTTTTATTTTGAAAAATTGTTTCATCTGCCTGAATCAAAATTATAAGAAGGTGGGCATTGGTTCATTTAATAAATTTAATTTTTGCAATTTAACTGATGATAGTTGATTTTCTTTTAATGAAAAGATCGGAAATGAGAGTTGGAATCTTACCAGTACTTATTTTTTTAATGGAATTAATCTGAATTATTGGAATTAACAAAGAGAGAAAAAGGGTAATTCTTTTTCTCTCTGTACCTTTTTTATTGCGCAGATTCCGCTGCTTCAATAATCACTTTTGCAACTGCCTCCGGCTGCGAAATATATACAGCATGACTACCCTTAATTTTTACAAATTTCGTATTGGAACGCGTGTACATTTTTTCTTCTACTTCGGGATGTATGCTTTTGTCTTCAGTGGCAACAATCCCCCAACTGGGTTTTGATCTCCACGCAGCTTGCGTCAATGGTGTTGCAAAAGCTTTTCCAGCAAACGCGCCCTGGGATGCGTACATGAATTCGGACTCTGCCTTGCTTAGATCTGCACAAAATCCCGCATGATATTTCTCTTTTATGTAATAAACCATTCCTCTTGCGTCGGGCATTCCAACACCATTTTCAGGTGCTGGCGGCATCGAACTGAACCAGGTAAAAGGCGATTCATTTACATCAGGCTGAAAGGCGGCTACATATACTAAGCCGGTTACTTTGGGATGTATACCTGCCTGTGTAATGACTGCACCACCCCAGGAATGGCCAACAAGAATAACTGGTCCATCCTGCTGATCAAGCGCAAGGTTTGTTGCATTTACATCGTCATCGAGTGATGATAACGGGTTTTGAACAATGGTTACATTGTATCCTTTTTTAGTAAGGATATCATAAATCCCTTTCCAACCTGAACCATCGGCAAATGCACCGTGAACTAATACTACATTTTTTACTTTCATTTTTTGAGCATTTAAATTGGTGAATAAAACGGTTAATAATAGCAGGGCGATCCCAAAAGAGGGTAAGAACCGCCCAATTTTTTGTTTGATTGATGTCGTCTTCATGATGTTTGAGTTTTTATTTTTTGAGTGAGGTGATGTGTAACCAGTTCCCAATTGCCATGCCTGGATTTTTAAGTAATTAATAATCAATTTGATATTACTGATTTGTGCAGCGCGATTGATGAGATGTAAATAAAACGAAAGGCCGGATTAATGACATTTCAACAATTTCAAAGTTTTTTACCGGTATTTTTTGGCTTTTGCATGGTTCGCCATTGGCAGTTTGTAACTTAGATATGCTGACAATGCGATAAGAAAATTTTCTTCATGAAAAAATCATTGCTTATCGGTTTTTCTTTTATTGCGGCAACTTCTGGTTGCAGCCTTCTATTGCTTGGGCAACGGCCTCCGGCAACAATATCCTCGATAATCCAGAAAAGTAAACCAGACACAAGCCGCATCAGGCTATTCCTTGGAGCGGCTATGTCTTATGTTCTGAGACCGGGTAGCCTTCCATCCGATATGGACAGTGCCAGGTTATTCGTAATTAATGCGCTCCGGCTTAGCAACAGCATTTATTCAATTGAATGGGAAGGCAAATGTTTTTTCGTTTATTCGAATATATTCCGGGAAGAAAATAACAATGAGAAGGGCAAGCAATATGCACAAAAGGCGATTGAAAATCTGTCCAGGAATGGTAAAAAATCGGATCTCGCTAACAGTTACGTGGAACTTGCCAGGTATTATGATCCCTATGATGAAAATGAAGTCAAAGAGAAAATAAAATTAAATGAAAAGGCAGCACAGTTATTTGGCGAGGCTGGCAATAAGGAGGAACAGGCGAATACGACTAAACATCTCGGAGACCTGCAACTTCTTAATGGAGACTTTACAAAAGCACTGACGGAACTGCAGGAAGCATTAAAAATATTCAGGGAAATCCATTATCCTGAATTGCAGGGGGTGTACGATTTAATGTGTGTTGTGTCGATTCAATCCGGAAATTATACCGAAGCTCTAAAATATGGGTTGCTGGCCTTGAAAACAGCAGAAAGCATGAAAGACAGCAGTGCCCAATTAAGCACTATCTGTAATCGCCTTGGTCAAACAATGTTCTATTTGAATAATCCGGAAGGGTCAGCTCAATATTATCAAAAAGCGCTTTCGATTGTATTGAAAAATAAGGATACAGGTTCTGTCTTTGTTGTGGTTCACAATCTTGCCAATGCGTATGTTCGTGCAGGTAAAATACCCGCAGCAATTAATATTTTAAAATCTACAGAAAATAATTATGTATTACCAAACCCTTTGTCGCGAGTATTAATTTATTCCTCTTTTGTGTATGCCTGCACAGAAATGAAGCAATATGAATTTGCAAACCTTTATGTAAAGAAATTATTGGATATTTCTGCAAAACATGCTGTAACTGATGGATTACAGGGGGATATTTATAATTCTATTACAAAATATTACCTGGCAACTAAGCAATACAAAGAGGTGATTGAGTATTGCGCTCTCAACGAAACCTTTTGTAAAAAGTATGGCGTAGTCAAAAATATGGTTACTAATTATCGTATCTGGTACCGGGCTGATTCTGCAATGGGAAATTTTGATGCCGCCTTGTCTCATCATAAAATGCTTACTCTTATAAGCGATTCTTTGTTTAATGAAGCAAAAGTCAAACAAATTGCTGAATTGCAAATTCAATATGAAACAGAAAAAAAAGAAGATTCTCTCAGACAAAAGGAACACGATATCTCATTGCTTTTACAACGAAATGACCTGCAGCAAACAACTCTGAAACAGGCAAACCTTATTAAAAATTATACCATTGCCGGAATATTGCTCACTTTAATTGTTTTGGGATTGCTTTATCACCAGTTCAGGGTCAATCAGAAAAACCACAAGCTGATTTTACAAAAGAATGAAGCACTAAAAGACATGCTGGCCGAAAAGGAATGGTGGTTAAAAGAAGTTCATCACCGGGTAAAAAACAATCTTCATACGATTATCTGCCTGCTTGAGTCGCAGGCCATGTACCTGGAAAAGGATGCTTTGCAGGCAATAGAAAAAAGTCAGCACCGTATCTACGCGATGTCCCTGATTCATCAGAAACTTTATCAAAATGAAGACCTGCAGGTTATTGATATGCATAATTATCTTGAAGAGTTTATAGGTTACCTGAAAGATAGTTTTGATGCAGATCATATCGCATTTGTCATAGACGTCGAACCGGTTCAATTGAATTTGCAGCAGGCAATTCCGGTCGCATTGATTATTAATGAGGGCGTGACAAACGCCATCAAGTATGCTTTCGGAAATGAGGCGGATGCAAAAATCCGGATTTCAATGAGCGGAACGGGTTCGACTGTAAAGCTGATGATTATGGATAATGGAAAAGGGTTTGAGTACAATGAAGCGCTCGCAGGGAAGGGTTTAGGAATGCAACTTATAATGGGGCTTGGTAAAGAGTTAAGAGGGACTGTAGTCATTGAGACAAATAACGGTGCTGCCTTAAGTATTTCATTCAAAAAAGATATGCTGACAAATAAAATTCCGTCTTTACAGGAAGATAATATACAGGGATAGAATGATGAAGTACAAGATTCTTATAGTAGAAGATCAATTTATCGAAGCCAACAATCTCCGGTTGATTCTCGAGCGGGCAGGTTATACCGTTTTACCAATTTCTTCCTCTTTTGTGGAGGCAATGGAGATGCTCGACCGGCATAAACCAGATATGGTATTATTGGATATTTACCTGCAGGGGACATTGACCGGTGTGGATTTTGCAAAGATTCTTGGGCCAAGGAAAATACCGTTTATTTATTTATCGGCAAATTCAAACAGAAAGGTGTTCCTGTCAGCCAAAGCAACAAAACCCTATGGCTTTTTAGTTAAACCATTCAGGCAGCGTGATATACTTGCGGCCCTGGAGGTAGGCTTCGAACTACATGGGGTCATACAAAAGATTTCATTGCCAATGAATGATTCCGAACCTGGCAACCACACCGATGGCGATAAAGATAATTTTCAAATTATCACGCAAAGTAAAGCTATGTTTAATGTACTGGAGCATATCAAACTTGCAGGACCGTCGGAAACGACCGTATTAATTCTTGGCGAAAGCGGTACCGGGAAGGAATTGGTAGCAAAAGCTCTCCATAAAAACTCAAAACGAAATGTAATGCCGTTGGTGATTGTCAACTGCGCCGCCCTTCCACCTACGATCATTGAATCGGAATTATTTGGACATGAAAAAGGTTCGTTTACAGGGGCCTTTGATAAAAGAATTGGAAAATTCGAAGAGGCGGATGGTGGAACAATTTTCCTGGATGAGATAGGCGAACTTCCCGGCGATTTGCAAGTGAAATTTTTGCGTGTACTTCAACAAAAAGAAATTCAGCCAGTGGGCGGCAAGACCAAAACCATTAACGTACGTATTGTTGCTGCCACAAATCGTCACCTGGATGAGGAAGTGGCAGCAGGAAGATTTAGAATGGACCTCTATTACCGGTTAAACGTTTTCCCAATTGTTATACCTCCATTAAGAGATCGAAAAGAAGATATTCAGTTGCTGGCTAATTCTTTTATTAGTAAATATGCTGACATTGAAAGGAAGATAATTTCTGGAATTTCTGTGGAAGTCATTCGTGCGATGGAGCAGTACGAGTGGCCGGGAAATGTAAGGGAACTGGAAAATGTAATGCAGCGTACAGCATTACTTACAAAAGGTCCTGCGGTCACTGAGTTTTATCTTAATCCCGAACTTGTAAAAACAAGTTCTTCTGATAAAAAATTGAAGAGCATCACAGAAAACGAACGGGATCATATCATTACCACCTTAAAAAGCTGCAATTGGAAAGTATATGGTCCGGGAGGCGCGGCTGCAATACTGGAAATGAATGTCTCTACGCTTAATTCCAGGATGAAAAAACTGGGTATCGAGAAAGAACGGCCAGACAAAGGACTCAACTGATCACTCCGAGCCAGGAAATGGCTATCCGGGTCTTAAAAATAGATAGTTCAATGTGTTTAAATTTCAGGATGGAAGGATATCCAGTTTACATGTTTACCTCGACCCGGATTATACAAGTGATGATGAGGCCAGGTTCAGATGGGGTAAAAGCAGGGCCTGGTGATTTTATTTGTATCAGAATTTTTGGGACCGATGAATTTCATGGACGCGGTAAACTGCTCAGGAATGAGCTGGAAATGATTTCCGGATAAAATATTTCAAAAGCTGAATGGAGAAGAATGACTATCGGATTCCAGGAATCGCATCACTATCATACTGTGTATTGCCATTCTTTAATCAATTGACAAAAAACGATATGCTGAGAAATTAAGAACAAAGCATTAAAGATGGCCTGGATGCTTAGATTGCATTTCAGATTGACAATATTTTCATGTGATCAGTGATTGCATGATATCTCTTTATGGATTTGACGGCTGAATTTTGCCATTACATTCCGGGATTTTTGAATGCAGGGATCTGAACGCTCGCCCGTAGTTTAAATAATTTCGGAATTCCTAACAGCACCAGGGTTAGCAGAATCATGCTGCCTCCGTTTATCAGCATTGTGATATTTATTCCAATTAAGTCGGCTGTTCTGCCGACCAGGTAAGATGCAACAGGTTGCAATCCAAAAATGATCATCAGAAATGTGCTCAACACACGCGCCCGAAGATGAGCTGGCGTAAGCTCCTGTGTGAGTCCTGCCGAAAGCGTGAGAACATTTGCCGCGCCTAAACTTGCCATGAACTGGCAAATCATAGCGAGTGGAAGATTTCTTGAGAAAGAAAAAACAAGATACCAGATTCCTGCCCATACGACAGATCCACCAATGGCTATGCATGGTCTTTTTATACGTTGAACAAATGGCAACACGAATACAATTCCCACGAGTGCACCCGCGCCGGCTGAGCCAACCAGTTGTCCGAGGGTCTTTGCGTTTCCATGTAATACTATCGTTGAATAAGCGGGAAGCAACTGAACAATAGACAATCCGAAAAAGGTCTGTATAGCGGCAAAAAGTATGATTAAACGAAGAAGTCGCTGATTACGTAAGAAACTGAGTCCTTCTTTAAATTGCTTTAGCCCGCTATCATCAGATTTTTTTATCTCCTGCCGTGAACGGATAATAAAAATGCAGATAATCGAAATAACAATACTGAATCCGTTATACCAGAACGCAAGTGTTATGCCTGCTGATGCAATCAGCCATCCTGCAAGCGCAGGACCTATCAGCCTTGATAATTGATTGATGATGTTATTTAATGCAACCGCTTTCCGGATGTTACCGGCCCCTGCTATATCTCCTATGAATGCCTGTTCGGCAGTGACATTAAAAGCCGTGGCAATTCCTAACAGCAATGCAAGCAGATAAACATGTCATAGCAAAAGATGGTTGGTCTGAATAAGAAATGCCAGAATGAATGCAAATAGCATGGCTAAGAATTGCGTTATAAGAAGAATCTTTCTCCTGTTAAACCTGTCAGCGATAACCCCGACCCATGGGCCGAAAATAAAAAATGGGATTTGTGAGAGGAAAGCTGTAATACCAAGCGCAGTTGCTTTATGCGTTAGTTCCCACACTACCCATGCCTGTGCGGTTTGCTGCATCCAGTCACCAACCAGATTAACCGATTGCCCCAGCATATACAACCTTATATTCCTTATTCGTAAGGTTGAAAAATTACCCCCGATGACCCGCAGCCCATTAATAATATTTTTGGCAAGTTTCATTAATACAATCTACGCATAATCTCAGATACAACTTATAAGGAAGTCCGATGAAAATGTTGGGATGACTTTGAGAGTTTCTAAGGAAATAATCAGGGCACTTACTTTTGAATAATTGTTTTGGTTTATGCAGTCATTTCTTTGATTTGAGTGATCATATAATTATCTTCAGAATTGACTACTTTAAACTCAACCATTATTCAGACCTGTTTTTTCAAAATTGACCCTTCAAGACTTGGATCATTCAATATTCTCTCCATTTCAGCATTGACCAAATCTTCAATCTCCTGTTTAATCTGCAGATAATTCTTTTGAATCATGGCATTGGTTACCGGACGAACCGAAGGTATTGGCCGGTAGCTTAACTGTTCTTTGTTGAGTTGCTGATGGTCATTCAAGATTTTGCAATGGAAGGTCTTTAATTCAATTTTACAATCCGGATCATCTGCCACCATACCTACAAATTCACCGGAACTGAGGCCCGCAATTTTAGATGCGGGAACAGCATTATCAAGTTGTTTTGAACGACTGATAGAGGTATCCGTTCTATTAATGGAAACGCTGGATCTATCCTGCATGATTTTGCCAAAACGATCAGACAATTGTTTTGCTGTTTCTCCGGTAACCTGGCCGCTGACTACATTTCCGGTAATATTCATGATTACGTCGGCCATATCTTTCCCATAATCTTTCTTTAACTGGCTGAAATCCTGCACACCCAAAGTAGTAGCTACTTTATTGCTCCTTGCCGTGGCAATCAGGCCATCCATATTATTGATATAAATGGTGGGGAATTCATCAAAGACAAGGCTGCATTTAAGCTTTCCTTTCCTGTTAACAGTTTTAATTAACCTGGAGACATACAGTGACAGTACCGCACCGTAGACTTGTTGCTTCTGGGGGTTGTTGCCAAGGCAAACGATTTTAGGATCGTTGGGGTTATTGATATCCAGGCTGAAATCATTTCCGCTAAGGACATAATACAGTTGTGGCGAAGACAGGCGTGCCATCGAGACTTTGGCGGCTGCAATCTGTCCCTCGAGTTGTTCCATCACATCATTCAGGTATGCTGAAATAAAAGGGTTGATCAATGCTTCAATTTCTTTCTCGGTGCGCAGGATGGTAAAGAGCCGGTCATAGTCTACCTGCATCAGTTCAATAACATGCGGCAGCGTACAATATTCTCCGTCCTGGTATTTCCTGAGAAACCAGATAATAGCGGTGAGAAAATTAATGGGTGATTCTACAAAAAAATCCCCCTGGCGCTTGATCCATTCGCGGTTCAGGCCCATTAATATAGTGCGGGAAGATTCGGAGGCATCTGTAATATCGTCCATTGTTTTTGGTTCCAGTGGATTGCAGCGGTGCAATAGTTTTTCAAAATCAATAAAATAGCAGGCGGGTGGTTTTTTGTATACGTGTTTGTATCGCAGCCATGCATTGTAAGCAATCAGGGACAGATCGTCGAATTTAAAATCATATACCATCATGGCAAACCCCTTTTGAATGTGTTGTTTGATTACATGCTGGATAATAAAATAAGATTTCCCAGAACCAGGTGAACCCAAGACCAGCAATGCACGGAATGGGTTAATGATATTTATCCAGCTGCGGCGGATTTTTCCTTTCAGGTTGTACAGTGCCGGGAGGTTAATGGAAAATTCATTTTCCAGTTTCCTTTCTTCCTGGGGAAAGGATTCATTTTCTTTATTGAAAATGTCCTTGTTGTTTAGTTTTAGCTGAATGACCCGGGATAGCAATGTACCACCGGTTAAAAAAAGGAAAAATCCTGCCGCTGTAACCAGCATATAAATGGATGCGGTAGTTGTAATGTTCCAGTCCGGAAGCAACACAAAACTGCTTAAAAAATAGATCAGCAACCCGGCCAGCATATAGGCAAGTGCCGTTTTAAGGCGGAGATGCTCTTCTTTTTTTCCTCTGGCGCCAAGAAGTGATATACTTAAAAAACCAAGGGCAATCCATTTTGACGAGTGGAAGTGGCTGAATAATCCCGTCTTTTTAATATTCCCAAGCAACCTGTCTGATATAAGGGTTGTCAATTGCCATTCCTCAAAAGCCTTGTAGCAATAATAGTAAAAGTGCAGCCCCAGTACCACAATACTAATCAGCCGCGTCATGTCGAGGATTTTTCTCAATCCCTGTTCATTTTCTCCCGTATGCATAATTCCTCGTTTTCATTTTCACTAATGGAGATATTCTCTTAGATACTTAATTTTTTTCTCCTTCTTTTTTTTGTTGTTTTTCTCAATTGGAATGGCACTGCGTCATTTAACTTTTCCTGACTTAACAGGGAATCGAATAAACTATTTTCCGGTTCTTTTACAAAAGTGGCAGGTTTATGCGCTGTGGTGCTTGCTGTTCGGGGTGTATTAGCTATTTCAGTGCGGTTCGTTTTCTTGATACTATTTATGATGGTTTTAACTGGCTGATTTGCCTGTTTGCGGCATCTTTCCTGGATGGATCGGGCACTATATTGCTTCCCGAGATCACTTCCGTTAAAAACACATTTAGACTTGTGATCGACATAAGTAATTCCATAAATAACCCCCTCTTTATTTTCACGAACAACGGTGCTGATTCCTTCTTTGATTAATATTTTTTCCAACTCCTTCATATTCACCCCGGAGTTTCTAAAAAATGCGAAGTCTATCGCTGCCCTTATCCGTTTAGTATGTGGTTGTTTCAGGGTTTCGTTTTCAGTAAAACGTTTTTCCAGATTATTCAGGGTGGGCTTCATATAAAACAGGCTGGCTTTAATAGGTGTTCCTACCGGGTTGTCATTTTCGTCGAGCACGCGGAACAAGAGGCCCTGGTGTTTGTAAGTATCTGTATCCTCTCCGCAGCGATCCGCCCTGATATTATATAGCTTGAGTATTGCATTTAATTCCGCCAATGTGGAGTATTTATATTGCGGAATGATTACTCTTAAAACATTTGATATCGCCGCTTTGGTGGTTTGTTTTCCGTGGATTATTTTTTGTGCATTCACCGGGTTTAAACCCTGGCTGTTTTCCTGTTTCCTGCTTTCCGCTTTTACCAAATCAAATTCCATTTCAATTGCCTTTCGGGCTACCTCTGATTCATTACGTCCCATATTGTGCATGGAAATGCGGCTTCCATCGGGCCTGATATTGGTTGTAACAATATGGATATGCGGATGGCCGGCATCGTTGTGCTGGTAGATGATATAGGGCTGATCCTTAAAACCAATTTTTTCCATATAGCTGCGGGCAATCTCTACCAGTTTTTCTTTGCTTAATCTCTCTGAAGGGTCAAAATTCAGGGAGATATGAACCATGTTGGTTTGGGTTCTTTCATTGAGCGTTGTGAGCTTCTCAAAAGTCTTCCTCTTCTCATAAAAATTCATGTCATTGACGTCTTTTAAAAAGTTCTGCGCATGGAGACATTCGGCCTCCCTATGCTGCACTTTTTTTTCATTATAATTAAGCGCTTTACTGATACTTTTTCCGGTATTTATTCTTGCAACCATACGCTTGTTATTTGAGCAATTTTTTGATTGATTTCAGCAACCTTTAAAAAGAAATTTTCTTTGTGTTTTTCATTAACCAAAAGCCATGGTTTTACTTCTGCTGGTTTGTCCATCGTATGTAGTCTTTTTACTGCCTGGTTGAAGTTGCTGCCAATAGCTGAAAGCTCATTTTTCAACAATAGAAACTGTGCCATTAAGTCATCGATGGTTTTGTCCCGTGTGTAAACCGTGACTGGTTTTTCCAATAAGACAAAGCGTATGTACTCGCTTAATTTTCGCTTGGTTGTTCTTTTAAAGGAGGTATTGATGAGATTATATTCCTGCACTTTGAACCGTACGGTAACCTTTCTAATGAGTTTGGTCTTTTCACTCTTCTTCGTTTTCATTTTCGCGTTTTTTTGTTCTCTTACCCGAAGCGACTCCGGAGCGAAAGGGAAGATCGTTTGTCCGGCAAACGTACATTTTACCATTGCCCAAATGGCAATTAAACCCTTTCAAAAACTCCTGAATGCTTTCATGAATTTTATAATTTGTATAACAGGCAGCTGAAGAGAAAGCTATTATTTCAATGATCGCCTCAACCCCTGCTTTTGCGATTTGCCGATTTCCTGCATCCATTGGTTCAGGTCATTGTACCCATCGTATAAGATGCTTTCATCGGAATATTTTTTTGATGAAGCCATTGCATGCTGGCTGCAATTTTGTCCGGTTTTATCACGGTCCATATAAAGCCGGATGGTATGATATTGTTCCATAAATGGTTTCGATTTTTCGAAGAATGCGGCAGAGTTTAGAATCAGAAAATCGGAGGATGCCGGCGGCTGGTTTTGGTAGATAGTTTGGTGAGATAAGAAGTTGAAGAAACCTTCAAAAACAGAGACATTATTTGCATCATTGGTAAAGGTCGTAACGGCTTTCGGTGAGCAGCTTCCTTTGAACCATTGGTTGCGTAATTCAAAGCCACCTTCATTGTTCTTAAAACCAATCGCTGAGTACTTCTTGGCATTCATTTCAAACAACACTTCGCGGCAATATTTTCGTGCGATGTTTTCGGCGATTCTCCGCTGCTTTATATACCTCAGTAATGGAAGTGAACAGAGTTCCTGTTCGGATAAAATGTTGATCTGTTGCTCAGATAGTTCTTTTTGTGCTGCTATCATTTTTACAGGCTGCTGATGAAAAGAAAAATCGCCGTTGAATTTTTCCAGTAATGCTGATACAGTACAGTGGTGGAACTCCAGGCCGAAATCAACCATGTTACCACCTTTGCCAATTCCGTGATCGTACCAGGCATTTTTGGTCCGGTTCACTTTAAAAGAGGCGGTCTTTTCATCACGCAGCGGTGAGAGGTACCAATAGTCCGCATTTTTAATTCTGGCAGGGTGATAACCCAGCGAAGAAAGATAATCAACGATGTCCATTTGGTTTACCTGTGCACAGGTAAAGCTTTTTTTTCCGATACTCATACTACACTATTTTCAAATTCACAAATCAGATGGCGGGATAAAATTAAATACAAGCTCAACCCGAAAAGCATCCAGTCCATATTTGAAACCGGATCTGTTGGCAGCGTGCTGCTATTTTTGTGAAGTGTAAATGATTACAGAAGTAAAATAAAATGCTATGCAAAAAAATGATGTGGCCAGGATATATGATACCGTACTCAGTATCCCCGGCATGAATGAGAAAGTGAAAGTGAATTTGCTGGTTACCCGCAAAAACCTGTTGTTGCTGAATAAAGTAATTGAACGTGGATTGAACAGCAAGGACGCGGACGATAAGACCGTCAATATCCTTGATATTATTGGCGGCGAATCCCTGAAGGAATTAAAAGAAGTCGCCGTAGACTTGCTTGATAAAGCAGGATTAACCGAAATGAATGAAAAGTTGCGGTCGTTTTAATCAGTACATTGCATGTTTTAAAATATTCCCAATGCAATCCGTAAAACTAAAAACATATTTCAACTGGAGCAGCGGCAAAGATGCTGCGCTGGCCTTATATTATCTGCTCCAGGATAAGAATTACAGCATTGAACATCTGCTTACTTCTGTCAATTCATTTCACAACCGGGTAAGCATGCATGGCCTGCGCAGGGAACTATTGGAGCAGCAGGTGAGGTCGCTCGGTATTACTGGCAGTACGATTGAATTGCCGGAACAACCCACTATGGAGGAATATGAATCTGTGATGAGAACCGCGGTTATGAAATTGCATAGAAAAGGCTTTAAGTATGCCGCATTTGGTGATATATTTTTGGAAGATTTAAGAAAGTACCGGGAAGAGCAATTGGATAAATTGGATATCCGTGCCGTTTTTCCGATCTGGAAGCGTGATACCAGGGAATTGCTGGAAGAATTTATCAAGCTAGGCTTTAAGGCCGTTGTTGTTTGTGTCAAAGCAGATTTGCTGGAGGCTTCATTTGCCGGAAGAATGATTGACAGGAGTTTTATCGATGATTTACCAAAAGGGGTAGATCCGTGCGGTGAAAATGGTGAGTTCCATACTTTCTGTTTTGATGGCCCGATATTTAAAAAAGCAATTCCATTTACAGTTGGGGAAAACGTTTACCGTGAATACACTACTCCGGGCAATACTCAAGATAAAGATGAAAAGGGGGATGTAAAAAACAAAATGGGATTCTGGTTTTGTGATGTATTACCGGTGGAACAGACAATATTTTCAGACGAGCGTCTACCTTTTTAGTTTCCTGGTATTTGATTTCGCGGAACGCGAATTGAAATACCCGGGTGCTTTACTGCCGCTGTTGTCATGGCCTGATTCGCCGGAGGCTGTATGGAATCAGGGAATGAGTACAGCGGGGAGTCTGAAAAAAGGAATTTAGAGCAGCCCGTCACAAAAGAAAAATAGAAAGCAACTGCAGTGACAATAAGGTAATCAGTAACTTAAATTATGAAATTGAATGAAAAGTAACCGGTTTCAGTATTTTACCTGGTAGATTTGTTGCCATCCATCTTGTTCAAATATGGGATTAGCTTCAGGTATTTCCGGTTGCTTGTCAAAATATCCAATACCGTCCAGATATTTATATACTCTTTTAATTGGAATAGTGAAATTGTTGTTCCAATCATCCTTCAAGCCATACCTTTCATCATCGTTTGAACCGATGCTGATATACATCTCTTCAAGTCCCGAAATTCCTCCTTTGAAATTCCGGATTTCTGCGCCAATTCTAACACTAAACCAAAACTCAAATCCAAAATCAGTTTCCTGATCTGCCCTGACAAAAAGTATTACTTCACCATTTTGAGACTGTGGATTATCAATAAAGTCAAATCTGAAACTAGCCTCCATAAGACCAACTATTTGAGTATTTGTTAAATGAATAGCTGTAAAATGAAACTTTCGTTCTTCCCATTTCAGCAAGTCAGCTTCAGTGGTAAATTTTAATCCATCAGAAGATGTATACAGGTATTGTGTCAATTGGCTCATAACAATGAAATTTAAAGTTTACAATGCCGAATCAAATTTACTAATTTAATATAAAAAACTGTTTTACAACAGTCCTTCGTCAGCAAATGAATAAAAGCCATCAGCTGTAACAATCAGGTGATCAAGAACTTTAATATCGTGGAAAGCTGCAGCTGCTCTAATTTTTTGTGAAAGGGCTTCATCTGCTCTCGATGGTTGAAGGCTCCCTGACGGATGATTGTGCGATAATACCAGGCTGCAGGCTGCCACCTTTAAAGCTGTGGCCAATATCAGGCGCGGATCTGCCACCGTTCCTGTAATGCCGCCTTGTGACAGTGATATTATTTGTAACACACGATTTGCCTGGTTAAGAAACAATACTTTAAACTCTTCCAAGAGTCCAATTTTGCCTTCATCCCAGTAGTGCATCAGAATTTCGTAGGCATCAGAAGATTTGGTGATCTTTGGACGTTCAGAAATCTTACAGTTTGTCTTTTTCCGGTAAACGATTTCTATTTCCCCAACATTGTTCAGTTCTTTCAGGCTTAATCTCTTTTCCATAATTTTTCTTTTTTGAATTGTTTAAAAATTAATTATGGAACTAGTGCCCGGGCTTCGCCGGATTTGCGCAAGGAGGAGCGGAATAAATGATGGCCATGAGCGAAGGATTTGTGTTTATGCCGAACTCCCTTGCA
>Ga0193753_10000601_pt1 | contig 34841 bp, 22 predicted proteins | sample H1c2metaG_FD_144925 | JGI IMG/M metagenome (GOLD analysis project Ga0193753, IMG submission 144925) | Soil microbial communities from a riparian zone of the East river system, Colorado, United States - H1c2 | ecosystem: Environmental > Terrestrial > Soil > Riparian zone | place: USA: East...
GTGAATGTTTACGACAAATACTTCGGCTCAGGTGAAATGGACTTCTGGGTTAATGACAAACTGCAAAAGAACCTGAAAGAACATGCTGACAGGTTGCGAAAGAGTTTGGTGGGTAAACAAGGGGCGAATCTTATTATGCAAGACGCCAACTTCAAGCCCCGGTCGATGTACGACATAAAAAATAAGTATACCATTCTCTTCATATTTGATCCGGATTGCGGCCATTGCAAAGAGGAAACGCCAAAGCTGGTGTCGTTATACGCGAAGCGGAAATACGACTTTGAGGTTTATGCCGTTAGCGCCGACACGTCCATGCAAAAGATGCGCGACTACATCAAGGACATGGGTATGAAATGGATCACGGTGAATGGACCTCGCACATATGTAGGGCCATACGCAGATCTGTACGATGCTATGGTGACGCCTTCGCTTTATGTGTTGGATCAGAAGAAGAAAATAATTGCCAAGAAAGTACCGGTGGATAAGCTCGACGAATTTTTTACGCAGTATGAAAAATTTGAGAAAGCGCGGGCTGCCGGAAAATCGAAGCCAAGCAACAAGTTGTAAGAAAAAAACTCCCTTATAACCGGACAATGATAGTTCACTATCGCACACTAACATATTTTAATTGTTGTTGAAAACGTCATTTTTACGTCTGAAATGCCCTTTTGTAACATTTTTTCAGATTTCTCCGTCTTACATGCAACTATTCGTGCGTTAGAGAGTATCTAATGTTGAGAATACCAAACTTTAAAAACCAAAATATGGCCTTCCTGGATATACTTCTCGGTAAAAAGAAAAAGTCGACCCTCAAGGCAAAATGCCCGATCACTAAAGAGCAGATAGAAGAGGGTTTTGGGTTCATGCTGACAACGGCACAGATAGTTGCTTCAAAAAAATATTGGGATATGGTGATGACTGAACCGGAAACCATGTCCTATACAGTATCGCACTTCAAGAACCAATCTAGCGGGACGCATATGCGGAACATGATTTTCGAAAAATACAGCAGCGTCGAAAAACCGTGGATGATCTCGGATTCATGCATCAATCTTTTTGACGTTGATAAGGGTTCTGCCCGTGAGAATGCCAAAAGATGGTGGGCCAACGAAGGTAATTTTAATCCTGAGAATTCCGGACCAGCAGCCGTTGCGTTGGATGCTCAGACTTTCAACAACGTCAAGGACTATGCCGTGCTGGAAGCCGGCCGCTCAAGAATCGTGCTTCAATAAGGGTTATAATAGGTTTAGATCAGGTTGTAAAAGGTTGTCTCCAACAGGGTGACAACCTTTTTACGTTTTAATCAATTGGTCCTTTCAATGGTAAATTCCACCAGATGAATAAGGGAACGCTTGTACGGAGATTCCGGAAAAGCATCGAGTATCTGTAAAGCCTCTTTGTGAAATTTGTCCATTACCTGATTCGCATATTCAATCCCACCCGATGCCTTGACATAGGCAATCACTTCTTTGACCTTCTTCGGTTTTTCGCTTTCATTCTTGATGATGCTGATGATCTTCCTTTTTTCAAGCCACGGCGACCTGGATAGCGCGTAGATCAAGGGGAGTGTCATTTTCTTTTCCTTGATGTCAATACCTACTGGTTTCCCGATCTCAGCATCCTCGTAGTCAAAGAGATCGTCTTTGATCTGAAAAGCCATACCGGCTTTTTCGCCAAACATTTTCATTTTATCAATGTGGTCCTGGTCTGCACCAACGGAGCTGGCGCCCATCCCGCAGCAGGAAGCTATCAATGACGCGGTTTTCTGCCGGATGATATCATAGTAAACGTCTTCAGTGATATCGAGCTGCCTGGCCTTTCCCATCTGTAATAGCTCGCCTTCAATCATGACCTTTACAGCTTCAGTCCCGATGCTCAACAAGTGAAAGTCCTTGTTCTCCACGGATAGCAGGAGGCCTCTGGACAGCAGGAAGTCGCCAACCAAAACTGCGATCTTATTTTTCCATAGTGCGTTTACTGAGAAAAATCCCCGCCGATAATTCGCCTCGTCCACAACGTCGTCGTGAACCAGGGTCGCAGTGTGCAGCAATTCGATGAGACTGGCACCGCGATAGGTAGAATCGTTGATGCTGCCACACAAGCCCGCACTCAGAAAAACGAACATCGGCCGCATCTGCTTGCCTTTACGCTTGACAATGTACCCCATGATCTTGTCAAGCAGCAATACCTTCGTCTTCATGGAAGCCCGGAACTTTTGTTCGAAATCCTCCATCTCACGGGCAATGGGGGCTTTGATATCTTCCAGGCTTAGCGGCATGTGTGTCGCAATAATACGCATTGATTTTATAGTGTTGAAGCGTTTTGAATGTTTTAGTGGCCCCCAAGGACCATCGCGGGCACCTTGTGCTGGGGTTTGCAACGCTAGGTGATTTCGGAATTCGGATTTCGGATTTCGGATCTCACCCGAAGTGACAAGTGCTGATTCGTAAAAGACAGAATGTGGGTCGTTGTGTGGAAGAAAATAGTTGTGAAAACAATGTTTCTATTACTTTTGCTATAATGTCTGCGTACTAACCCATGAGCATTTCGCCAGTTAATATCGTATGAGCAACCCTAAGCCTTTGGAAGAGCGCGTCATTAGCATGCCCAATGTCATCCTTGAGCTGATATCTTATGACCGTGAAACCCATGTCAAATATGAAGGCCTGGATGCGGACACCCTTTTATCCAAAATACAACCTGGCCGGGTAAATTGGGTCAACCTCGACGGGCTTAACAATCAGGACATCATTGAGAAGGTACAAGCTCATTTCTGCCTCCATCCCTTATTGATCGATGACGTAGTTGCCGATCAACGTCCGAAAGCTGAGGAGTATGAGGGTTATCTTTTCTTTTCGATGAAAATGCTCTACAGGATCCAGGGCATGGAGATCGATTATGAGCAAATTAGTTTCGTGCTGGGTCACGATTACCTTGTCACGTTTCAGGAGAAGGAAGGGGACCTGTTCGACGGCTTCAGGGAGCGCATCCGGCTTGACCTCGGAAAGGTGAGGAAGAAAAAGGCCGACTACCTGTTATACCGGTTGATCGATATCATTGTTGACAGCTACTATACAGTTCTCGATAAAGTAGGAGATTTTATTGAAGAGATCGAGGAGAATGTCTATGAGCATCCCACCAACGATACGTTTCTGCAAATACAACAACTCAAGAAAGAATTGATCTATCTCAGAAAGGCACTCTACCCACTTCGCGAAGCGGTTGGGAAAATCGTTAAGGGTGAATCTGAATTTATTTCCGATGAGAATATCCGATACTATGCTGATTTGTACGATCACGTGGCGCACCTGATTGACTCGCTTGACACATACAAGGATCTTACCTCAAGCCTGCTCGACATTCACATCAACGCGATGAACACCAAAATGAATGAGGTGATCAAAGTGCTAACAGTGATATCCACAATCTTTATGCCCTTGACGTTTGTTGTCGGGGTGTATGGCATGAACTTCGATTATATGCCTGAGCTTACGGTGCGCTGGGGATATTTTGGCGTATGGGGTGTTATGGCCCTCATCGTCGGTGGCATGCTGGCGTTCTTCAAGCGAAAGAAATGGTTTTAATCCGTACCGATCTCTTCTTCCAAGGTTGCCTCTACTAATTCCGGCAGCGTTTTATTCAAACGTAGTATTTTGAATTTGTAACCAAATAGCTTGAAGGTATCACCTTCCTTTAATGAGGGTTTGTGATAGGTGAGCAAGCCTGAGAGCGTTTCATATTCTTCTGATTCAGGGAATGGGACATCAACAAATTTGTTGATGTCATGAATTGACGATTGCGCAACGATCTGATACACTTGCTTGTCGAGCAATGTGACGACCTGTTGTTCGTGATCATGCTCATCCTGGATCTCCCCTACCAACTCTTCCAGAATATCTTCCAATGTTACAATGCCGATGGTACCACCAAACTCGCTGACAACAATCGCCATCTGTGTTTTTCTTCGTTGAAATTCGCGCAGCAATACATCGATTGGTTTGGATTCAGGTATAAAATGGGCGGGACGCATTACGTCCTTTAGACCTTTGGGAGTTTTCTGAACATATACTGCAATGATGTCCTTCGCGTGGACAATGCCGATAATATCATCCAGTGAACTTTCAAATACTGGAAATCTCGAATACCCTTCCCTTAATACCACATCCATTGTCTCCTGAATGGAAAGGGAAGCCCGTAGTCCACTGATCTTAACGCGGGGCACCATGACCTGGCGAACCACGCGGTCGTCGAACTCAAACACATTCTGAATGAGCTCGCGCTCATTGGGTTCGATGGCACCACCTTCCTCGCTTTCAGCAATGATCAACTTCAGCTCGTCCTCTGAATGTATCTCCTGCTCTGAGATAGGTTTCACACCAAACATCTTCAGGACTAAATTCGCAAAGTTGTTGAGTAACCAAATGAAAGGGCGAAAGGTGTAATAGAAAACACGGAGCGCCACCGAAATGGATAATGTCGTCGTTGTGGGGTATCGTATTGCGAGTGACTTGGGAGCGAGTTCTCCAAAGACGATGTGCAAAATGGTTAAGAACGCAAAAGCGACGGGAAGCGCAATGCTGTGGGCCATGCTTTCGCTCATTTGAAATCCCAGTGTGTGTATGGCACCCAGAATGATCCTCGACATTACATCCTCGCCAACCCAGCCCAGTCCAAGGCTGGCCAGCGTGATTCCCAACTGCGTTGCCGCGAGATAACCATCCAAATTGTTGATGATGTTTACGGCCGCCCTTTTCGAGAAGTTGCCCTTTTCCAGGGCGATCTGCGAGGATCTGACCTTGACGATAGCAAATTCTGCAGCGACAAAGAAACCGTTCAAAGCAACCAAAAAGAAAGTTAGAATAACATCAAAGGTCATAGTAGCGCTGGCAAGCACAAAAATAGCAAGAAAACTGAGCCCAGTTTTATTCTGAAAACCATCTATCTTTAAATAGGCCTAAACCTCTCCGCATGTATCTGGAGCTTTTCCTACTTCTTGTAGGTTTTGCCGTACTTATTCAAGGAACATTCTTTCTCGTCGAGGGCGCTTCGTCTCTGGCGAAAATATTCAACATCCCTACAGTTGTGATTGGGTTTACCATCGTCGCCTTTGGAACATCCATGCCAGAGCTGGTTGTTACGCTTTATGCGACCCAAAAAGGGTACCATGAGCTGGCATTCGCCAATGTCATCGGCAGTAACATCTTCAATCTACTTTTTGTATTGGGCCTTTCAGCGCTGATTTACCCCCTTATTGTGCTGCGGAACACGATTAAGGTTGAAATACCGCTATCGCTACTGGCAGCCATCATTCTATACATTTTGGTGAATGATAAAGTGCTCAGGCTCCATGAATATGACCAACTTGATCGTACGGATGCTGTCATCTTGCTGGCCATTTGTTCCTTTTTTATCCTGTACATTCTAAGAACGCTCAGATCTGCCGGCGACTACGAAGAAACTCCTGTCAAATTGGAATCCACACCTGTCGCAACAGGAAGCATATTGCTGGGGTTGGCATTACTCGCAGGTGGATCATTCCTTGTAGTCGACAACGTTGTTACGCTCGCCGAACACTTCGCGTTGCCACAGAGCTTTGCAGGCCTGACCGTTCTTGCCATAGGTACTTCGTTGCCGGAACTTTTCACCGCCGTGGTCGCAGCCTCACGAAGAAATACAGATATCGTGATTGGCAATGTCATTGGCGCGAACATATTCAACATCTTGTTCACCCTGGCTGTCGCAGCGCTAGTCAGACCGTTGACCTATTCTGCCCTGCTCAATACTGACATTGAGGTGCTTGTATTGTCGAATATCATACTCATCGTATTCATGTTTACCATTCATCATCGCAAGCTGGATCGGCTGGAGGCCTGCCTGATGATAATAGCTTATCTGGTATTCCTGTTATTTCACGTGGTGAAGAATCTGCAGTGGACATAAAAAAACCTCCGCATTGAGCGGAGGTTTTTTTTCAGGTTTTTTAATGTTATAGCTTTTTTTCCAGCATAGTGATCTTATCCTGTGCTTCCGTTTTCCCCAGCGACAACGCCTTTTTGTACAGTTCAACTGCTTCCCTCAGCGTCTCTTTCTTTTTGCGCGGTGCAAGTTTCGTCCGTGCAGCAGCTTCCTCAACCGCTTGGCCACGCGCATAGTAGGCATCAGCCTCCGTCATCTTGCTTTGGATCATTATTTCCTGGACCCGAGCCTCTATTAAAGCGAGCTCCTGAGTCTTTGCTTCGATCTCGGTTGACTTGTCGGCGAGCTCTGCTTCCTGCATCCCAACCGTTGTGATCAGATTTTGATTTTCGTTACGGAATTTGTCAACTTGTTCCTGTAAGGAAGCTATCTCTTTTGTTTTTGATTCCAGGTCAGTTTTAAGCCTCCTGATCGTTTTTGAGAAGGCATCAGAATTGGACTTCGAGGTTTTAAGCGACTTCTCCAAATCATCAATCTTCTTCTTTGTCTCCTTAACGTAGCCGTTGATGTCTTTCATCCGCGACTTGTAGTCTGTATAGGTCGTACCCTCTTTCATGTTAACCCGCAGGAGCTGGCGGCTGGCATCTATTGAATCCATCATTGAACCGACTTCCGTCAACGTTTGCGCCATAGCCTGACTTGTTTCAAGCTCAACGCGGAGCGAGTCAACCTGTGACTGAAGCATCTCTCTTTCCTTCGTGCCACATGCCGCGACAAGTATGGTAACTGGTATGGCAAACAATAATTTTCTAAACATAGTGGAATCGATTTAGGGGTTATTAGCAAAAATACAGTTGATTTTGGTGTTAACAGGATGGCAGATGACAAATTATTTTAAGAAACAGATGAGGTGCTTATTACAGCGCTGACTGGCATCTTCAACAATAATGGCATTTGTTTTTGGGTTTATACAAAGCAGCGTAAATTGCGGTCCTTACTAAGATCCCAGCATCTATTCATGCCCAAACTAATTCCCACGCGACCTGGTATTATAGCGTGGCTCATCTGGATGTTCATACATCTTATTTCTTTGATAGGATTTAAAAATAAATTCTTTGTCCTGTTAAGCTGGCTATGGGGTTATTTCGCATACGATAAGAGCAACAGATTGATTATAGCCCGTCCGCAGGACGGCGTTAACTAATGGCCAATACAAACGATAAGAGTTTAAATCCGCTTTCTGCTGGAGGTGTTCTGATCTCATTGGGGATTATCTACGGAGATATTGGAACGTCCCCCATTTATACTTTCCGATTCATTGTCGGTCAGCATCTGATCACGGAGGAGCTAATTTTTGGCGGATTATCATGCGTGTTCTGGACGCTCACCCTGATCACTTCGGTGAAGTATGTGTGGCTCGCCTTAAATGCCGATAACCGGGGTGAAGGTGGGATATTCGCATTGTACGCATTGGTCCGCCGATACAAAGCCGGCTGGGTCATTTTCCCGGCCATCATTGGCTGCGCGACGCTCATTTCCGACGGCATCATCACGCCTGCGATGAGTGTTACCTCCGCCGTTGAAGGCTTGCGCGCCCTGAATCAAACGATATCCAATACTACCATCATTTCCATTGTGATCGTCATTCTGGTAGGGTTGTTTGTTTTTCAGCAATTCGGCAGCGGTGTGGTCGGCAGGACGTTCGGTCCGGTCATGCTGGTATGGTTTGCCTTCATTGCCGTCATTGGCCTGCTGCACCTGATTGAATCTCCGGAAGTTTTAAAGTCACTTAATCCCGTCTATGCGTTCAACCTGTTGGTGAAATATCCACGAGGTTTTTGGATACTCGGCGCTGTCTTCCTATGTACCACGGGGGCTGAAGCTATGTATTCAGACCTTGGTCACTGTGGGAAAGAGAATATTCGGGTAGGTTGGGTTTTTGTAAAGATTGCCCTGCTGCTGAGTTACATGGGACAGGGAGCATGGCTGCTTCAGCATCAGGGTAAGACACTGGGCGGCATGATCCCGTTCTACGAAATCATGCCGGAAAGCCTGCTGATCTTTGGCATCCTGTTGGCCACCTTTGCTACAATCATTGCCAGTCAGGCGCTGATCTCGGGAACGTTCACATTGGTTAACGAGGCAATGAAGCTGAAATTATGGCCGGCAACGCGGGTACGATATCCAAGCCAGCTCAAAGGCCAAATATATATCCCAGCCATAAACTGGATTCTGATGGGCGGCTGCATCCTCGTGGTCCTGATTTTCAAGGAGTCGATACGCATGGAAGGAGCCTATGGCTTAGCGATCACATTTGACATGTTGATGACAACGTCTTTGCTGAGCTTCTATTTCGCGGTGTCCAGAAAATCAACGGTCAGAGCAATTGCCATCGCCGTGCTTTTCTTTTCTATCGAAGGAGCGTTTCTTGTATCCAACCTCAGCAAATTCAGTCATGGAGGTTGGTTCAGCTTTACCATTGCTTCCATTTTCTTCCTGATGATGTTTGTATTGCTTCGGGCGCGGTGGTTGAGAGAAACCCACACGGAATTTGTAGATCTCAAGCATTACGTTGGAATGATCCAGGATCTGCAGGCGGATACGACCGTACCCAAGGAGGCGACCAATCTCGTTTATCTCGCGGTCGCTGACAGCAAGCGATACATTGATTCAAACATTATCTATTCAATCTTTAAGAAGCGTCCGAAACGCGCCGATGTTTATTGGTTCCTGCACGTGGATACGATGGACACTCCCTACACCAGCAAGTATTCAGTAGACACCATTATACCCAAAAAGTGCTTTTTCATCAGGTTAAGGTTAGGATTTAAGACGGACCATCGCGTTAACCTACTATTCAACAAGATCATTCATGAGATGGCGGATTCGGGCGAAATCGATCTGGTCAGTCCGTACCCGTCGCTGCACAAGTATAGCATGATGGGGGACTTCAAATTTGTGATCATCCATTCATGGGCCTCGTCGGATAGTGAGGTTTCATCTTTTGACAGGGTAATTATTCAGGGGTACCGTTTGCTAAAAGAGCACAGTCTGTCTACGGAAGAGCTCTATGGAATTGAAGCCGCCAATCTGGAAATTGAAAAAGTGCCCATACAGGTTGGGCCCATGGCAAAGGTTAAGATCAAGCGGGAGCGAGATTAAGGGCTTCCATCCACGCCCATCACCGCTTATCACTTTTTTTGTCATTTATTGTACGTAATCCGTCGGATTAAACGCATCCCGCAATCTTTAAAATAATAAATGTATAGGATACATTATATCATCTGGACTATTTTCTAGATTTACTAGGAGCCCTAGAAATCGATCCCGCAATACTGTTGCTTAGAGTTTGTGCACGCAAACGTGTCGTTCAAGTGGTCAATTTTCCGCTGAAATGTTTAAAAATGGTCTTCAAAATTTTTACATTCGATTGCGAATACTGTAACAACTTAATAATCAACTTTTAAAAAATAGACCAAGAAAAAGAAGAACTATAGCACAAACCAACTCAATGGGCACCAGGTTGCTTGTTGAAGGATCCGCTGCGACGCGGACACTCTATTCATTTTATTCAAACCCAACCTATTCTATGAAGCAACGATACCAAAATTTAGCCGTGTTGCTGTTCCTGGTGCTGTCGAGCGTAACTGCTCTGGCCCAACGAACAGTATCCGGTACGGTACTTGACTCCGAAAGCAAAGGCATGCCCGGAGTCAACGTTATTGTGAAAGGTACATCTGCCGGTACGACTACCGATTCAGATGGCCGCTTTAATATTGCCGTAAATGGTGATGCAAATACACTTGTATTCTCCTTTATCGGTTACGCCAGTCAAGAGATTGAAATTGGAACTAGAACATCTATTGATGTTACCTTGGCTGAGGATATCAAGCAACTGAACGAAGTAGTAGTAACCGCCCTCGGTGTTGAAAGAAACACGAAGGCACTGCAATCTTCGGTAACTACTGTTAGCGGTGACAACTTAACACAGGCTCGTGAAATTAGCACAGGTAACGCACTTGCTGGACGCGTCGCTGGTGTTAATGTATCGAAGATCGCATCCGGTCCGGCCGGATCTACCCGCGTCGTTATACGGGGTGCAAAGACGCTCGGTTCTACTACGAACCAACCTCTTTACGTTGTTGATGGTGTCCCTATGGATAACACCAACTTTGGACAGGCTGGTGTATGGGGCGGAGCAGATCAGGGTGACGGCTTAAGCAGCATTAACCCAGATGATATTGCATCAATGACCGTACTGAAAGGTGCCGGTGCTGCGGCGCTTTATGGCTCACGGGCCGCGAACGGCGTAATTCTCATTACGACCAAAAAAGGCAGTGGACGCAAGGGCATCGGAGTTGAATTCAACAGTAACTACGTGATGGAAACCGTTAATAACTTAACTGATTTCCAACATTCATACGGAAATGGTGGTTACATCGGCACAACACTGCAAAATTCAGTTTCAGTGGTGCCAACCACGCTTGATGAACATTGGAAAAATGGATGGGGCAAGAACGGATGGGGTCCAAAGATGGATGGAAGACCAACCATGCAATTCGATGGTATTACAAGGCCCTATACTTACGCTGGGGACAATTGGAAGCGTTACTATGAGACTGGTAGTACCTTTACAAACACTATCGCGTTTACGGGTGGAAGCGACACGCAAAATTTCCGCTTTTCAGTATCCGACCTGCATAACAAGGGCGTAATCCCTAACTCCGCTTATGACAGGATCAACCTATCTCTCGCTACCAATTCAAAATTTGGAAAAAGACTTACGCTCACTTCAAAAGTGTTGTATTCTAACGAGGATGTGAAGAATAGGCCAAACATTTCAGATTCACCCGGCAACGGAATCCTTGCGATGTACTACATCCCGAATGATGTCAATGTATATGATATGAAGGGCGATCCGAACAAACTTGGAGCTATTCCAAGTCTGGTGGATCAAGCCGCTACGGGCATCAAGATTGGCGATGGCAAGCCTCCCGGAGAAGAATTCCAGGTGTCTACTGACCTCTGGACTCAAAACCCATATTGGGCAGCCTACCAACAAAAAAACTCAGACGTTAGGGATCGTATCATTGCCTCTGGTCAACTCAGGTATGATATCACAGATTTTCTTTATGCCAGCGTTAGAGGCGGTATGGACTGGTTCACAAAACGCGGTTCTCAGCTAACCCCTCAGGGCACTGGTCACAACCGCGGTGGTAGCATCCAGGAAAATGAATACCGGACTAGAGAAGTCAACCTGGAATACACGCTTGGGTTTAACAAGACCTTTGATAAACTTGGTGTTAATGCATATGTCGGAGGAAACCGTATGCGTAGAGTTGGCGAAAACCTCAATATCAACGGTGCTGGTTTTAACACGCCATATTTCCCTGCGATCACGAACGGCGCAACCAAGACGTTTGACTATGGTTATGGTGAATCTGGTATCAACTCGTTGTTTGGCTCCCTTGAGCTTTCATGGAACAATTACCTGTTCTTGACGGCTACGACCCGTACCGACTGGTTCTCCGTGTTGAATCCTGAAAAGAATGACATCACTTATCCATCTGTCGGTGGAAGCTTTGTGTTCTCCGAAGCATTCTCAAATCTGCCTTCATGGCTTAGCTTTGGCAAGTTCAGGGCATCGTGGGCTCAGGTGGGTAACGTACAGTCCGTAGATCCTTATTCGACTACACTTACTTATTCTGCCTCACTTACGCACCTTGGCCGTCCCCTCGGAGGTTTGAATTTGAATCCCGCCAACAACTGGCCAAATCCTGATCTCGTTCCATTCCTTTCGACCGAAACTGAATTTGGTATTGACGTCAGATTCTTTGATGGCAGACTTGGTTTGGATTTAACCCGTTATGATCAGAAAACGACGGACGACATCCTTAACCAGAACGTTTCGTGGGCATCCGGCTACCGCACCACTTCAGTTAACTTAGGAGAGCTGACCAACAAGGGTTGGGAAGTTTTATTAACAGGTACACCTGTAAGGGGAGATCTTACCTGGGATATTTCTTTGAACTTTGCAAAGAACAACAGCAAGGTCGTATCCCTGGTTGACGGCCAAAAAGAATTGGTTGGTGAAGAACCGCGTACAAGAACGGTTTACATCAAAAATATCGTTGGTCAGCCTTATGGTACAATCACTGGTCAGATCCAGCAGATTGATCCGGCTTCTGGTCTGCCTGTTTTTAATGCTGATGGCGCTCCAATAACTGATAACAGTTATCAGGTGATCGGTCAGGGTGTACCCGATTTTACAGGTGGCTTGACCAATAGTTTTTCGTATAAATCGTTCAATCTTTCTTTCCTGATCGACTTCAAGTCAGGCGGTGACATCTATTCCGGTACAAACGTCCGGATGACACAGGCTGGCTTTACCCAGCAAACGCTGCAAGGTCGTGAGGGCGAAGCGCCTTTAACAATTTCAGGCGTAACTGAAGTGCTGGATGGAGATGGTAATGGTACTGGCGTATACGAACCTATCAACAAGACCCTTACACCTGGTGAAGCCCAGAACTACTGGTCAACCTTAGGTGACAGGGGTGCTGACAAGTTTATGTATGATGCTTCATTCATCAAGCTGCGTCAGCTTACTTTTGGATATTCGTTCCCCAGGGCAATGTTGAGCAAAACGCCTTTCCAAACGCTGATGCTCTCCTTTGTTGCGCGTAACCTTGCTATTCTTTATAAGAATTCGGACAACATCGATCCTGAGTCAAGCTACACGTCTAGTAACTCACAAGGCCTCGATTACTTCGGCATGCCAGCAACGCGAACTTATGGCTTCAACCTCAGGGTTACCTTCTAAATTCTAAAAGAAAACTTATGAAATATCTGAGTAAAATAATCTTGTGCACTTTGGCGGCCGCTGTATCAGTGACCGGGTGCAACACAGACGAACTCAAGGACCTCAATGTTAATCCACAAGCACTCAAAACGATCAACCTTAACTTCCTGTTTTCATCGGTTCAGCTAGGCGCTGCGTCGGCGGGATCTTCCGGTGACAATCGTTACATAGACTGGCGGACTAACATTGGTATGTTCTCTTACGCAATCCAACATCTCGCTAACGCTGGCGGTGGCATTGCTCCTGGTGACAAGTACAACGAAGACAACTTCGAAGTTGCTGAAGCACCGTTCCAATTCATGTATACTGACCAGTTGAAGAACATCGCAGAAATTCTTTATCAAACAGATGAAGGTGGCTACGATGCAGGCAACAAACAGAACATGAGAAATGCAGCACGCATCCTCCGGGTATTTCTGTTTCACAGACTGACCGACTACTATGGAAGCGTCCCTTACTTTGATGCGCTGCAAGCCAGGCAGAAAAACTTCTTCCCTCATTACGATAAACAGAAAGATATTTACATGGATCTGTTTAAGGAACTGGATGAAGCAATTGCTGGTTTCGGTGCCTCAGATCCTACTGACGGCTTTACACAGGCGGACCTGTTCTACGGCGGCGACATCGCAAAGTGGAAGAAATGGGGATATTCTCTCATGCTTCGTCTTGCCCTGCGCATATCAAACGTTGATGCTGCAACAGCTAATACGTATGTGACAAAAGCAATAGCTGGTGGCGTTTTCACCAGTAACGCAGACAATGTGGTCGTAGGTATGGATATCGCACCAAGTCTCTGGACGAACCAAAACGGAATATCCAGAGCCTTCTTTCCGGGCGACGGCGGGCAACCGACGTTCATTAGCAAGACGCTAATCGATTTCCTAAAGGGTCCAAATACAGGATCCGTCGCAGATGATGATCCACGGTTGATGATCTTCACGGCTGGAATTGGAATCCAAAAACCTAACGGTAATGAACTGCTGTTTGATGCGACCAATACTGATCCGCTTGCTCAGAAGGGAATGCCCAATGGCAAAAACCAAACTCTTCTTAATGCGTACGAAGGAAAGGTTGTTGATCAGGATAAGGAATACTCAAAGATACACTATAAGCTGTTGCAACGCGATGAGCCTTATATGCTGATGAACTATGGTGAAGTAGAGCTTATGCTTGCTGAAGCAGCTCAACGGAACATTGGTGGTGCAACTGGTGGGCTAGCGCACTATGCGGCCGGCGTTAAGGCGTCTATGCAGATGTACACCGTTTACGATGCATCATTTGTAGTATCCGATGCAGCCGTTGCAGCATACCTGGTAACTTATCCGTACGGGGTAACAAAACCGGCACTGGAGATGATCGGAGAACAGCTCTGGGCGAACCACTACTTCAACTGGTGGGAAGCCTGGTCAGATTACAGGCGCACTGGTTTTCCTAAGCTAGTCCCTGTGAACTATCCCGGCAACATAACTAACGGGCAGATACCATCCAGGTTGAAGTATCCTACTTCTGAATCAGCAACGAACCCTAACTATGCAGAAGGCTCAACCACACCGAATAACTATATGACAAAAGTTTGGTGGGCTGGCGGACCAGAATAAGGTTTGAACCATAATCAATGAAATGAAAAGCCTCTGAAGAAATTCAGAGGCTTTTTTATGACCAGATTCGTATGGATTACAATAACGCTCTACCCTCGAAATATGTGGTTCCAGACTGAACGTTCGCCGGCAATCATCCGAATTATAAGGCATGCACCCGGAGGACTTTTCACTATTCACTTTTCACTATTCACTCTGTATTCATACGCCTTCACACCCGCGTTGTTTCGCGCGATAAAGATACGCTTCGTTCCTTTGAAGGGTATGATCACTGCGTCTCTAACTTCTCCCCTAACAAATATTCCGCAATGCATCACATATGTAAAAGAGCGTTTGCCATCCCCTGCTAATAAGACACCTCTGCTGGCATCATGCCTGCCAACCTGAGGTTTAAGCGCGTAAAAATTTCCCCCCAACCAAATATCCATTTTTCCATCACCGTTAAAATCATCTGCGAGGATCCCGAAGACCGGCGATACCTGGGCCTCGACTGGAAGTGATTCGAAGGAAAACTTTCCGCCATCATTCCACAGAATTGCCGAAGAAAGATTGCTTGCCTCATACGCTAGTGAACGTTTCCTGATCTCTGCTGAAAACAGGGAATCATATGTCTTGGGAGCGTAGTCACTATACTTTAAAATAGATTTTCGCAGGGCAGGCAATTGGGAGACAAGCTCAGTTTTTGTAGCAAACGGATATGGTGTTTTGTCCAACGGCGCATACCAGTTGATGATGAATTCACTTTTCCCATTATCGTCAAAGTCGTTCACGTACATGGTGAGTGGCCTTGACGCCGAAGCCTTGAACTTTGAGTTTAGTCCCCAGTTACCCAATATGAAGTCTGTATCACCATCCTTATCCAGGTCCGCCGGTTCGATCCTGTTGTACCAGCCTGCGCTCTGCGGTACCGTTGTTGCGCTTTCCACCACACCATTATCATTGCGAAACATGGTGATCGCCATCCAGTCACCTACGACAATAAGATCCTTGTCACCATCGCCATCAAAGTCGCTCCAGGAGGCGTCTGTTACCATACCGATATTTCCTAAAGTGGCCGGCGCAACGTTCATCCAGTTCCCGTGATCATTGTTGAGCAGGTAACTTTGTGCAGGCAGTCCATAGTTGCCAGGCACGGTGCGCGCGCCTAGAAAAACGTCAACGTCACCATCCTGATCATAGTCCTCTGCTTCGAGCGTTGAGAAGTTTCCAACGATTGGCGGGACTCCTGCGGGATCGATTTTGAAATTTCCGCGCCCATCATTCTTGTAGAGCCTCACCAGAAAATTTTCACGTGGTACGCCCGGTTCATTGCCCCCCGAACCTATCATCAAATCAGCATCGCCGTCACCGTCGTGATCAAACAAGGCACCACATGTACTCTCGAAAGCTTTGTCGCGCAAGAACGCCGCAGTCGTCCTATAAATAAAATTTCCATTAGCGGATTGGATCAATAGCTTGTTTCCATCACCCGCTGCCCCGAGCAGAATAAGGTCCTCCAATTTGTCGCCATTAACGTCACCTTTTATAAGCCGTGGGCCCTCTGTAGAGAGCATGCGCGCCAAAAGGATCTCATTATTAAAATCATTGATACTGTTTTCATGGTGAACGGCCTCGCGCGGGATGACCATGGTGGTCACGTCGGCGAAAAGTTCATTGACTTCATTGGGATGGTCTTTTACATTTTCATTCGCCTTGGTTTGATGAAGAACGAGTGTTTGGTCGGCTTTCACGTTGTAGAGTTCCTGCTTTTTCTTGTCAGGCCAGACGACTTCGAGCGTATCAATCTTATTCGCACTACCCAGGCCAAAAACAAGTAGAGGTTCTATACTGCTTTCAAATCCCCGGGTATTGAAATTTTGCAACGTGCTCAATGCGCCTTTTATATGGAGCGTAACTTCTGAACCGAGTCCAAAACGGTTGTGGTCCGAGCCAACAAACTTCACTTTCAGGTAATGGTGGTCAGTTGTTCGCTGGGTCTCATTGCGGTAAACAAAACTCGGTTCATTGATGTTGTTTACCACCAGGTCAAGGTCTCCGTCGTTATCAAGATCGCCGTAGGCTGACCCATTGCTGAAAGAGGGTTTATTGAGTCCAAGCAGTGCTGCATGATCAGCGTACATCAGTTTTCCAGCAGGCTGAAACGCGTAGTTTTGTAAGGGTCTGGCAGGCATAAATGAAATGAACACGCGGGGATCATACTTGCCATTTTTTGCGATAATCTCATTCCGCTTCTCGTTGTCCGCCAGGAATTCGCGAAAGTCCATCGACATGATGTCACGGTTTATCCCATTGCTGACAAAAATGTCGCGTTTACCATCGTTCTCAAAATCGAATATCAACGCTCCCCAACTCCAGTCGGTCGCTCCGACTCCAGACATGAGCGCTATCTCCTGAAAGTTCGCGTTGCCGTCGTTCAGGTGGAGGCAATTCTGTACCATCTGGTAGTGAAAGTTTGCCCTGTACTTGGCATCCTCAAGATGATATGGGTCGAAAGCAATGGTTGTTTTGATCCGCTCATTGTCCGCAGGTAGCATGTCAGTAGTAAATATTTCCGGGCTGCCGTCACCATTTAAATCAGCAATATCGGCGCCCATGCTAGACAAAGAACTATAGTTGATGCGGTCGATCAATTCCTCCGAAAACTTTCCATTTCCCTTATTCATGTAGAGATAGTCTCGCTCCCAGAAGTCGTTGCTTATGTAGATATCGGGAAGGTGATCGTGATTGAGATCGCTTACAGCAACGCCAAGGCCGAATCCGATCTCGCTGCTATAAATGCCGGATGAGGTGGTGACATCCGTGAATCTATCACCATCATTCCTCATCAATTTATCTCCACCAGGGGAAGGCACTTCCCTGACCTTTTTGTACAACTCGATCTTTCCTGGATCCTTGAAACTGTTGTTTAGAATGTAACAATCAAGGTCGCCGTCGAGGTCATAGTCGAAGAATGCAGCATGGGTGGAGTAGCCTACATTGTTGAGATTGTAGTCCTTTGCCTTTTCAGCAAAGGTCATGTTTCCATTGTTGATGAACAGTTCATTCTCGCGCCGGTCGCCGTCAACATCGCCTGAGTTGCATACATAGATGTCCAGCCATCCGTCGCCATTGACGTCTGCCATTGTCACGCCAGTACTCCAAGCCATTTTACCACCCACTCCTGCCTTGTCGGTAATATCTTCGAAAACAAAATTTCCCTTGTTGAGGTAGAGTTTGTTGCTCCGCTGATTCGATGTAAAATATACATCGGGTAGTGAATCGTTGTTAATATCACCAATGCCCACGCCACCGCCATTGTAAAAATTTCTGTACGTCAGAATGTTAAATTTTTCTTCATCAACAACAACGTTCTTGAATCCAATGCCGGTATGCGTGGAGTCAAGCAGGGTGAAGAGTTTGGCTGAATCGCCCCGGTCGGACGACGCAGTATTAGAGTCTTCTCCTGATGTACATCCCTGGAAAAAAGTTGCCGCAAGTATGACAATGAAAAATAATGCTATGCTATTGATCTTCGTCATTTTGAATATTATTCATCTCGTCAATTCGGTGCATCGACAAAGCAACCATTGCCACGCGATCCCATGTATGCGCCCCAGGCAACGGGTTTCCGGATCTTAATGGGTGTATCGATGCGTTTAATCTTCATCCCCAGAAAAAATAAAAGATCCGACACGTGGTAGTATTGGCAGTGAACAATGTCAAGATATCCATCATCGTCCAGGTCACCGATCCAGGGTGTGGAGAAAATATTTTTAAATCCCATGGATTGATCAAGGCTGATAATGTCGTGTTTAACAAAGTCAATGGCTATCAATTTATTTTCCACTGTCGCTGGAGACTTCCCGGTGAACCCGAACGAACAATCGAATTCATTGACGCTGATGATCGCTTCGTCGACCCCGTCATTGTTCAGGTCGTACACTACGGCGGATGAGTAGCCCGTGCATCCAATAGAATCTGTAAAGGCGACATGACCATCCGTGCCATCCAACATGATCTGGACAGATCCTGTGCTGTTTGGCCATTGTCCTTTGCTTACGAAAGTGAAAAAATCAGGGATATCATCGTTATTGAAGTGTCCAACGGCAAGACTGTTGCTCGATTCAGTGCCTTCGATGTGTTGTCGCCACAATTGTTTTGCACTCCTGCCATCAATGGCAAAGACACTACTGCCATGTGATATGGCAACAATGTCCAGATATCCATCTTTGTTAATATCAGCAGCGGACGGCGGTGCAATAAAACCATGACCGGTTTCAGATGCTATTACTGCTGCACTCTTAAGGTCTTTGCGCATCAATTGTTTCAATGTACCACTGTATAGGTGTCCACTGATCGTCTCACCTCCGGTGCCAAAGACAATTGTGTAATCTGACTGGCCGGGCTGCTGAAAGCATAGCGGTGACATGTAAGACTCATTGCCATCGGGCATCGTATCTGCGGCAATGATATTTCCGTTCTTTGAATCCAATACCATGAGTACACCAGGATATCGGTCAGCGGTGGTGTTGGGCTGCGCATTGGCGTTACCACCATTGACCGTCAGAAGATCCATCAATCCGTCGCTGTTTTGGTCCGGCACGAGCACACTATTGTTAAAGTTGAAGCGAGCGTATTGCATTATAGGGTCTGATTCATAGGCAAACTTGTACTCCCAAAGGATCGATCCCGTCTTGCCATCCATTGCCTTGAAATGTGGGGACCGGCCCCCAATAAAAATGTCCGGAGTCTTATCTGCGTTTATATCATAAAAGGTTGCCGAGCCGTATACCTGATCCAGGCCCTCTTGTTGCCATAAGATATCACCCGTTTTTCCATCGAAGGCAATAATGCCTTGTGCGCTTTTTTGAAATTCGTTCTGGCCGGCACCCATAACGATATCCAGGACGCCATCGTTATTTAAGTCGGCAGTTCGCGGTGATGATTGCGAACCGATCAGGGCAAGGTCTTTGTTCCAGATCAATTCACTCTTCTGCTTGTTTTTGCATCCTGATAGCACGCCGATCAACACCAAAAGGAGGAAGATACTGCGTGAGGCGCGATGAGCTATACACGTATTCTGTAAGGATGTGGGCAAGATGAAAAAATTAGGCTTATATATGGTGGTAAGTAAGGGTATGGAAGGGCAGCGCACGCATTCAAATATAATTTAATTTTCAGAACCGAATCGATCCAATCTTCTCTGCCACGGCATAAAAAATTGAGTTTCATAGCCCTATTTAAGTCATTCTGTTATAACTTGTATGGCAAATTCCCCAGCCCTCTTAATTTTAATGTGCGGTTTGATTTTACCCGAAATGTGTTGAGGCATATGAGACGTGTGATATACTATTTCCTGTTGTTTTTTGCCATTCATTTTACACAGTTCAGCATTGCTCAGCCCTTGTTCCAATCTCTTTCTCCGCAAAAAACGGGCGTCACTTTCAAAAATACCTTGACCGAAAGCCCCACCTCCAATGTCCTGACATATGAATATTTTTACAATGGCGGTGGCGTCGCCATCGGCGACATCAACAATGACGGTCTGGATGATATTTACTTTACGGGCAATATGAAGTCCAACGCCCTGTATCTTAATCAGGGCAATTTCAAATTCAAGGAAATCGCTGGTATTGCCGGCGTAGATTGCAAATCCGGCTGGAAGACTGGCGCGACCATGGCAGATGTGAATGGCGACGGGAAGCTTGATATCTACGTCAGCTTTTCCGGTAAAGGCGATCCTGAAAAAAGGAGGAATAAGCTTTTTATCAATAACGGCAACCTGACCTTCACGGAGACCGCAGCCGCCGTGGGTCTCAACGATCCAGGGTACTCTACCCAAGCTTCATTTTTTGATTACGACCGCGATGGTGACCTCGACATGTATTTGCTCAACCATAACGTGGTGGTTATACGCGAGTTTGAGTTTGCAAAGGCCAAAGAAACAAGACATCCCTACGCGGGCGACAAACTATTCAGGAATGACGACGGCCATTTTGTCGACGTCAGCGTTGCCGCGGGCATAAAGGGCAACCCACTTGGATTCGGCCTGGGCATTACCGTTGCCGACATCAACAAAGACGGATGGCTGGATATGTACGTTTCAAACGATTATGTTGAACCGGACTACATGTATATCAACAACCATGACGGAACCTTCACGGACCGGATGACGGAATACGTACAGCACATTTCCTATTTCTCAATGGGATGCGATATCAGCGACATCAATAATGACGAGTGGCCCGACATCTTCACGGTGGACATGCTACCAGAAGATAACAAACGCCAAAAGCTCCTTTATGGACCTGAGAACTATGAGTACTACGCGCTGATGGTGCTCAATGGATTCTATTTTCAGAACATGCGGAACATGCTGCACTTAAACAATGGCAATGGAACATACAGTGAGATCGGACAATTTGCAGGCATTTCCAAAACCGATTGGAGCTGGGCTCCGTTGTTCGCAGACTACGATAACGACGGCCTGAAGGATCTTTTTATAACCAACGGCTACTTCCGTGATTACACCAACCGTGACTTTTTAAAGTACAAGGGCGACTATTATTTTCAAAAGGCAAAGGAAAAAGTAAAAGCAGACACTTTCCACCTCGTCAGCACAATGACCTCTTCCCCCATTCACGACTATATGTATAGGAACAATGGCGATCTTACATTCTCTGATCAAAGTGACGCCTGGGGCTTCAAGGAAGAAAACTTTTCCAACGGCGCCGCTTATGCTGACCTGGACAATGACGGTGATCTGGATCTTGTTGTCAATCATCAAAACGCAACTGCTTCAGTTTTCAGAAACAACACACGCGAGCGCAAGCTTCCACAACACTATCTTCAACTGCTTCTTACTGGTGTCGGTAAGAACACTTTCGCCATCGGAACCAAGGTCTCAGTCCATTCCCAGGGTAAAAAACAATATTTTGAACATATTACCACCCGGGGATTTCAGTCGTCTGTCAGTGAGCGACTCCACATCGGACTTGGGCCTGCAGAGGTTGTCGATTCGCTAAGGATTGTCTGGCCCGACGGCGCGGACACGCTACTGCTGCATGTTAAAGCCGATCAGCTTCTGCACATCGCGCAGTTAAGCCAGAAGAACAAAAAAATGGACGCGGTGAGCAAGCCACCCATGCTTACGCGCGTTGAATCACTGATCCCCTATGCGCATGCCGAAGAAGGATACAACGACTTCAAGCGGCAACCCCTGCTGCTCAGCATGCTAACCACCTGCGGCCCTGTTATGGCTACGGCCGACGTAAACAATGATGGACGCATGGATGCTTTCATTGGAGGTGCGCAGGCAACGCCTGGAAAAATATTTATTCAAAATGCAACCGGTCAGTTTGAAGAATCACCGACGAATAATGTGTTCGACAAACTGTATACCGATGCTGATGCCACGTTTGCAGATGTTGACGGTGACAAGGACGTGGATCTGTATGTCGTTAGCGGCGGCTACAATGATTATGGAGAGAACGACAAAGCGTTACAAGACCGGCTCTACATAAACGATGGCAAGGGAAAATTCACCGTCGCCACAGACAAGCTTCCGGAAATGCGCGTGAGCAAATCCTGTGTTGCCGCGGCCGACTTCGATCACGATGGAGATGTCGACCTTTTTGCCGGAGGCAGGGTGATACCGGGAAAATACCCTGTGACACCAGAGAGTTTCCTGCTTAGAAATAACAATGGAAAATTTGAAAACATTTCTGCGGCGGCGTCACCTGACATTGCCCACATCGGCATGGTCACTGATGCGTTATGGACGGATTTCAATGGTGACCATTGGGAGGACCTTATCGTTATTGGAGAATTCATGGCGATTGAAGTATTTGTCAATCACGAAGGCAAAAAATTTGAACGCATCACCGATAAGGTATTCGATCAACCGATACCAGGCATGTGGACGACCATGGCTATGCACGATTTTGATGGAGACGGCGACGACGACTTCATTATTGGCAACCTGGGATTGAATACCCAATTGAGGGCCAGTGCCACGCAACCCGTCACCCTTGTATTCAAAGATTTCGACAAGAACGGTTCCATAGACCCCATGTTGTGTCAATACATTCAGGGTGTGTCCTATCCTTTTGCAAGCCGCGATGAGTTGCTGGATCAGTTTTACGGCTTCAGAAGTAAATTCACATCGTATGCCTCGTATGCAGGGGCAAAATTGGAGAATATTTTTTCAGAAGCAGATTTAAAAGATGCCGGCAGTTTAAAGGTGACCATGTTGGAGAGTATTTATCTTGAGAACAAACAGGGCAGGTTTGTAGTACATCCATTGCCACAACAGGCACAATTTGCACCGTTATACGCCATTGCACTATTGGATATCAATAAAGATGGGAAAATGGATTTTGTCGCCAGCGGCAATCAAAGCTCAATCCGTATCCGCATGGGAGTTATTGATGCCAACTTTGGGCAGGTCTTTGAAGGCGATGGCAAGGGGAACTTTAATTATGTACTACAAGCCGATAGCGGAATGACCATCATCGGCGATGCAAAATCGATGAAGTCAATCAAGGTGAACGGAAATGAATACCTGTTGATCGGTATCAACAATATAGGTGTAGAGACATACAAATTAAATTGAAATGAAACGGCGGCTATCCTTTATCGCGCTATTGATGTTGGTATGGGGCGCGGTTTGCGCTCAGAAAAATAGTGATGCGCTGCAACTGTTCAATGACAATGTATTTTATTTATCGGAGGTGATGTTGCACGATGTCGCCAATCCACCCGCGGCCAGCAGGTTTTATAGTTACGCCATGCTGGGGGCATACGAGGTGGCTTTTTATGGCGCCCATCATTTGCCGGATATCAATTCCAGGCTCAGGAAGTCTCCCAATGTCAAATCACCTGTTGTTCCCAAAAATTTTGATCTCTCCTTCTGTGCGACTTATACAATGCTTCAGGTAGGAAAACAGATCATGCCATCGGGTCCGATGCTGGTGGAAAAACAAAAAATACTCGTCGATCATTTCAGGAAGAAAAGGAAGATGTCAAAGGAATCCCTGGAGGAACACGTCCGGTTCGCGGAGGAAATTGCTGCACAGGTAATGGTGTATGCCCGTCAGGATGACTATAACAAGTTAAGTACTTATACGCGTTACAGTCCCCAAAAAGCAGAGGGCCATTGGTATCCAACACCACCCGAATACATGGCCGCTGTCGAACCACAATGGAAGACCGTTCGTTCATTCTTTCTTGATTCGGCGAAACAATTCAGTCCACCCCGGCCCATAGCGTATAGCCGGGAGGAGGGCAGTAAATTTCATGAGCTAATGAAAGAAGTTTATGATGTTGGCAAAAATCTCACTGAAGAGCAACGTGCAATTGCCAATTTCTGGGATTGCAATCCATTTGCCGTTACGTACTCCGGACACATGGCCATGGGGTTGAAAAAAATTTCTCCCGGGGGACACTGGATGGGAATCACAGGCATCGCGTGCAAAAAAGCGGACGTACCGCTCGATTCAGCGATCTTGATCCACACCATAGTAGCCTTGACGTTGCACGATTCATTCATCAGCTGCTGGCAGGAAAAGTATGAAAGCGATCGCATACGTCCTGAAACTGCCATTAATAAGCTCATGGATCCCTCGTGGCGGCCGCTCTTGCAAACGCCGCCCTTTCCGGAGTACACCAGCGGGCACAGCGTCGTATCATCGTCGGTATCTGTGATACTTACTCATTTCCTGGGTGATGACTTTGCCTTTACCGACACTTCGGAAATGTATTTCGGAATTCCTAAACGGGAGTTTACTTCATTCTATCAGGCTGCAGGCGAAGCCGCAATCTCACGCATGTACGGCGGCATTCACTTTAGAGATGCGTGTGACAATGGAGTAGCCCAGGGTAAGCTCGTGGGCAATTATATTCTTTCGAAGATAGGGAAATCCAAAGAGTGAAAAGTGAAAGGTGAACAGTGCTGACGCAGGAAATCTTTCTCGGTTCTACGTGCGTCAAGCGCCACTAACCGAACCTACAAATTGGGCTCGCTGAGTTCATAACTTTTCACTTTTCACTTTTCACTATTCACTTTTCACTCTTCCTTCGTACCTCCACTCCCACACCTTTCCGTCATCGAGGTCCATAACCTCTCCTTTCAAAACGAACTTATTCTTGAGCAGTATGTGGGTGGAGTAGTTTTCCTGAGGAAGGGTTCTTGCTGTGACAATGACCGTGGGATCAGTTTGCAAGGCGAGCTGGACAAGAAGCCTGCAAATCTCTGTTCCGATGCCTTGTTTCCGGTAAGCCGGTTGTGTTCCATAGGCGATCTCCACCTGCCCACCCATGGGTCTTCCTTTGAAACCTGCCGAGCCCACTACGATGTCGTCAAGAAATGCATAATATCCAACCCACGGGAAACTATAACCTACCATCGCATAGAATTGCACCGACACTTCTAGCGTTTCATCACAAGAGGGATTATTGATGAACTCAATATTATCCTCCATCCTTTCCTTAATGGGACGCAACGTGATGTTCATGTGTTCGATACACTTTTAACAGCCATCGTACCCATAAAAGATTTCATCAATTGATCGACCGAGCGTTGTATGCCTTCGTCGTTAAACGATCCGTCTGGACGTAGTTTCGCCCTTGCGCCCTGGATCAGGAGTCTGCTGTTCGGTCCTATGATCGCACCGACGGTTTGCATGATTACTGTGAGGGATTCGAACGTTTTCTCTCCCAGCCCGGAAGCCACGATAAATGCCAGCGGCTTATCCAGCAGTACAGTTGTAGAAACGGTCCATTCAATGGCATTTTTCAAGGCCCCTGGCAGTGCAAAAATGTATTCCGGTGTGCAAATGATCACGCCATCTGCGTTATTAACAAGCTCACGAAACTCCAGGACAGGCGTTGGTACTGGATCTTTATCAAGGTCGGGGTTAAAATGAGGCAACAACGACAGTGCATTGAAGATGTGGAAATCGAGTTGATCGCTATACTGGGCTGACAAAGTTCTCAATATCTGTTCATTTGACGAACCATGACGAGTGCTTCCGGATATCGCGAATATTTTTTTTCTAGTCTCCATAGCTGGAATCATTCGTAATGTATCCCGCATCCTTGCTTAGAAATAAATGGTCCATATCCTCACGATTTATAGAGCGTCATGGCTTTTTTTAGTATTTCGTGAATCGTCTTCACAGGGATATCTTTACCTGGGTCAATGGGCAGGATTTTCATTCTTGCCCGGTTCGCCATGACGAGCCGTGGATGGGAAATATTTTTGCCTTCCACAATCCCAATATACGGCAGCTTTGTTTTTTTGTCCGTCCACAAATAACAAAACATCCGTCCCTTGTAGAGAAAGAACGGCATCCTGTATTTCCACGCTTCCGTAAATTCCGAATCATACGTTGAGATAAGGTGACGCAACGCTATCAGGCATCCTTTGGTTGGCTCCTGCTGCTGGAGAAAATAGTTATCGATGTCCCGTATCATTACTGAAGTTAAAATTGACGATTTGTATTCCGCATAAGATAACTGGCGGTTGAATAAATGCCACTGTTTCCCGATTTATGTCACCAAAAATTGCCCTAATTTGATCTAATCCAATTATTTCAAGCCTCGTGGCGTGCCGCGTGCAACGTTTTGTTCTCACGTCCGTTCTCAGGAAGCGAAAGGCAACGTGTTTATGAAAAAAGCTCTATTCTTTGTTATCACCTTGCTTTTATCGATGCCGTTATTAGCGCAGCATCCTCTCGTGGGGACGTGGGAGATGGTCTCCGTGACTGGTACGAACGCTGAAGGAAAGAAATTTTCACTCGACACCACCCAGATCCGGGAGGTAAAGATCATCACACCAACCCATTATATGCTTATTGCACAGGATGTTCGCGGTGATTCGCTCGTGTTTAACCGTTGTTATGGAGGCACAGTAACCTTCGACGGCAATAAATATGTTGAAACTCCAATCCAAGCCTCGATCCAGATATTTGACAATGTAAAAACAGATTTCACCTGGAGAGTTGACGGCGATGTCTTTACGCAGTCAGGTTCCATTACCAGGCCTGATGGCAAAAAAATTATTCTGGATGCACTGAAATTCAGACGGGTTAAATCCACCCATAAATATCCGAACAATCCTGCCGTTGGAACGTGGTCACAAGTCTCATCGACGTTCACTCAGTTTGACGGTACCAAAGGATCGCATACCAACGCCACTGCTACCAGGCTCCAAATTATTACGCCTACACACTGGATGCGCGTAAGCCACATGGACAGCAAATTTGAAGGGGCAATGGGCGGCTCTTACACAATGGAACAGGGCAAGACATTGCCTAACGCTGAGTACGCATCAACGAAAAACTCTGGAAAGGTCGAGCTGACAGAGAACGTGGAAGGCGACAAGATGGTTGTAAAAGGCAAACTAACAAGCAGTGACGGCAAGACCATGACATGGGATGATGTTTTTGAACGACTGCGTTGATTCGTTAACTTAGACGTTATAAGACGTCCATGAGGAAGAACATCTTTAAGGTCCTTGCCCACATCAACCGGAAGATCATGCCACGCTATAGCCGGCGTGATATCAACAGACTTTCAAAGATCGATAAAGCGATCGTTGACTATCGCTATTGGGTTACGCTGAATGCCTTGGGCTAGTTCACCCCCGCCCTGACGGCTAAATTTCAACCCATTGGCTATTGCTCAACCAATTTCTTTATTGCTACCAGAATGGGATTCCATCCCTCACCATTATTATAAGACTCCTTGTACCGTCGCTCTCCTTCCGCCACTGTTGCATAATCGCCCTGTGTAACCGTTAGTTGTGTCTTGCCTTTTTCTTCGGAAAGGCTATAAGTTACAGTCAGGTAGTTTTCGGACATGTCGTCGATGTGCGAATTTGGGTCGATGGTGGTATATGCCAGATATTTTCCCGGCTTGATATCGACGATCTTTCCCTTCACGAAGACCATATCCTTGCCTTCATGCTGACCTATCCATTCCAAGCTGCTCCCAGGTTTCCAATCTGAGACGGTCTCGCAACCAAACATATACTTTTTTGTTTGCTGCGGATTTACCAAAGCATCCCAAACCCTGCCGGCCGGAGCGTCGATGGAAATCGTGTTTTTGATGATGAGTTCCTTAGCCATATTATTTTGTTGTTTAACGAATAAACCAGCTCGGGGTGACAACCCTATGTCAGGAGCTTTTAAACTTTTCACTTTTCACCATTCACTTTTCACTTTCCCTCCCCCTATTTGTACCGCATCTCAAACAGATAGTCAGGATCGATCTGATAGTCATCAAACGCTGTTAGCCCGTTTTGATCGATAACCGTCTTGAGTTGCCTGGTATACACACCACGCCTTTCGCTGAAGTTCTTCAAATGAGGCAGAAGGCTAAAGGGATCCTGCGTGATATTGCGCGCCTTCCTTAGGCTGGCATACGCATGAGAAGATGCCAGTACTTCAAAGTAATTCAAAATAGACCCAGACATGTTGTCGTACGCCCTCAAATAGATGCTCTTATTTCCTCTGGCACTGCCGGCTCTGATGCGAGGTTCATTGGTGTTGAATGACCATATCCCGAATAAATTGTTGCCCTCCAGGAAAAGACGGGACTGTCCCCAACCTGATTCCAATGCCGCCTGGGCGAGAACGATGCTCGTGGGCAGTGTTCCTATCCGATTCATAATATCGTCGAGATCTTTTGAATTGAACTTGTTCATTGCATCGAGGAATACTACGCTGTCCTGATGATCCCAGGTTGGATCTTCCCGTAATTTGGCCAGGCGAATCTTCTGCATCTCAATCTCATGTTTTGCAATAAGCACTGCAGGAAGCACGGCCGATATGAACGTTCGCTTGGCCTCCCTGGTGGGCAGGGTTGAAAGGCCCGCGACATGCGAATACAAAAAGGGCCTGACATACCGTTCATTGATTTGCACGATCTGTGCAGGTGAAGTTACCTGTATTGTCTGTGAACGAATCGCGTAGGTGAAATTCTTAACATATGCTGCCGATAGAAACAGTGCAAGAACACCGATGACGAGCAATGCATATGGCACAAGGAACTTCATTTACTAAAGATAGCTATAGACTGAAGTGATGCAAGAAGAGATTTGGCGTCACTACGGCTGAAACTCCTTATCCTCTATTGGCTTGTTGAACGCAACGTCTTTGCTGCTGATGGTAAGGATTATTTGGCCTTCCGATTCGCAGCGGGTTACGAATGGGATCTTGATACCTCCAACAGTCCGATAATCTTGATAATATATGTGTAGAACAGCCTCTTTCAACTCCGCATTTTTTGAAGGAGCCACTTTCATGCGAAGCTCACTTGTCTTTGTATCAAAATAATACTGTTCTATCTCTCCGGATTTTCTCACGAACCGGATGATGTTGCACATGTTACCTTGAACGGTATCCTTTCCCGTAACCGTCGCTTGATGTCCTTTTCGAACGTAATCTATAAAAGGATTTTCCAACTCCACGTCAGCTTCGTTTGCCAGTGCCCTGGCCTCTTTTCCCGTCGTTAATGTCGCCTTCGTTTCATTTTTAAATGCATCTATTTTCCATCCTTGTTTTCCATCATAACCTTGCGCATAAAACTTGCTGTCGAATGGAACGATCAGCTTGGTGAAGGGAAATGGCAAGCCGCCGTAGTTATATTCGCCGGATGAAATTACTGTACTAATTTTTTTCCATGCGCGTACACCGCCGGTAAATTCAATGTATCGGTTGATAACTTCATCGGCAGACTGCCCAGAGGCGAGCATAGATGTACACGAAAAAATGGTCAGCAGCAATAAACGTTGTCTCATAAGAAATTCAATTAAGCGATTAGAGGTCTTTGCGCCAATCCAGCAAAACAATATTCCATACTTCTTTATCCGGAGCAATGTATTGATGTATGGTCTTAAATCCAACCCGCTCGTGCGCGCGTTGCGAACGGTGATTGCTTGCTACAATTTCCGTGACAGCAAACTGATACTTCTTTTGAAAGGCGGTACGGTAAAATTGATAGCATGTATCAAATACACCTTGACCCCGATACGCCTTATCCACGCAAACCTGACCAACGACGATGAAATTAAATGCAGCCAATGGTTGACCATCGTACTGAATACTTTCAAATATTTCAAACATCGGTACAAGCACTGGGATGTCATTTCTTGAGGCCGATGTCATGGCCAGCAAATATGCAATTACAATATCATTATCCCTGGCAATCACGTGTTGCTCGATGGCGTTCATTTTTTGAAGATCATCGAGACTATGCCGCACTGTGACGAAGCCTTCACCAAGAATATCTTCCGCGCTGAGATTTGTGACCAGGTTCCGGGCTTGAAGTTCGAGGATGCCTTGAAGATCAGATTCACGCCGGGCTGTTGTGTACGTTATCATAACTTGAGGGATGTCGCCGGCTGAAGTAAGAGAAAATGACTGACAGACACAATTGTTCAATTGCTCCTTAAACGTTGACCGCAAGCGGACAAGGCCTGTGCGCCATCGTTCATACCCGGTCTTCTCCCTCCAACCCAGAGCATTTCATCCCCAAAAGATCGCCTTATTCCAATTGTGCAGCACTTGCTCCGGTTCAAACTTTTTTCAAGTTTAACGCATCAATTCTATGGCGTATTTGGGAACCAACTTATTAAACCGTAGGCTGGCACCCGAATTGACAGCTATGCTTACCCAACGAGATTAATATGTTCAAAAGTTACTTCGTTACCGGCCTGCGAAACCTGTTCAAGCAAGGGGTATACTCGATTATCAAGATTGCTGGCCTGGCGTTAGGGTTAGCGGCAAGTATGCTCATATTCTTGTATGTCCAGGAGGATCTCAGCTATGATACGTTCCATCATAATTACGACCGTATTGTCAGGCTTCTCACTATTGACAGCGCCGAGGGCGTGAGCAGCAAGCTGGTTGGTGTGACGCAACCACCGCTGGCTGCTGCAGCCGCTGCAGAATTGCCGGAAGTGAAGCGCAGCGTCCGTTTTACAGGAGGCGGCAGGTATGATCTCAGCTATAACGACAACATACTTAAATGCGAAGCCGCGTTTCGGGTAGATCCATCCATTTTCGATGTTTTCGATTTCAAAGTTCTGGACGGACCTGAAACCGGCATACTTGATAAGCCCGGATCCATAGCGATCACACAAACACTCGCGAAAAAATTATTCGGTGACGCCGAAGCAGTAGGCAAGACGGTTAAGTTAAATCAAAACACAGACCTAACCGTTACGGCTGTATTGGAGGACGTTCCAAAGAATTCCCACCTTCAGTTCGACCTCCTCCACACCCTGGTGCCAGGCCAGAACGAAGACGGACTACGACAAGCATTGGAAGGCTGGCAAGGTATCTTTACGCGGTCTTATCTGTTACTAGATCGTCCGGCAAACATTGCTGACCTAAATGCAAAGCTGCAGGCAATTGCGAAAAAAAATAACGCATTTGAATTTTTCACGCCGGTGGTTCAACCACTGAAAGACATTCACCTTCATTCCAAAGACATCCTTTTCGAAGCTAATGCCAACAAGTCCGATATCCTGAATGTTTATGTCCTCTCGATCGTCGCTGGACTCATTTTAACGCTAGCAGCGGTGAATTTCATGAATCTGGTCACCGCGCGTTCCGCCGGTAGAGCTAAAGAGGTGGGCATGAGAAAAGTTATCGGAGCCATTCGCTATCAATTAGTCGGACAGTACCTAACGGAATCCATATTGGTAACATTCGCATCAGCTGTGATTGCTATCATCCTCGTTTTTTCCGTCGTACCGATCCTCAATGACACCTACCAGCGGACTGCAGATCCGTACTTGCTATTCGCCATGAGCAATGTGCTGATCATTGTATCCCTGGTTATCGGCATTGGCGTCCTTGCAGGCTTGTATCCTGCGTTTGTATTGTCATCATTCAAGCCGATCCAGGTATTAAAAGGTTCCTTCAAGAACTCAACGCAGGGCGTGCGTTTGAGAAAAGCGCTGGTCATTCTACAATTCACCATATCGATTGCACTCATGGTCGGTACGGGTATTGTTTACCAGCAAATGGATTTCATCTTTCATGCTGACCTGGGCTACAACAGGGATCAGGTGATCACCCTTCAGTTAAATGGACAGACCACACCAAGGGCCACCACGCTAAAGACTGAATTGCTGCGAAACGAAAATGTTGTTTCCGCTGGAACTTCTTCCAACCCAATCGGCCAGCAACTTGGAAGAAGTACCCTTTTTCCGGAGGGAACGAATAGCGAAACGAATTATATCGCAAGTGCGATGGCAATTGACGATTCATTTATTCCCACGCTTGACATGAGAATGGTGGCTGGCAGGAATTTTTCCACAGCTTACGATGATTCGCTGTCAATGATCATTAACGAAGAAATGTTACGCCTCCTGAAATGGCGTGATGGCGTGGGAAGGAAGATCAGCCTTCAAACAGGCGCGAATGTTACGGATCAGACAGCATACATCGTCGTGGGTGTTGTTAAGGATTTTCATTTTGCCACGGTCCGCCATAAGCTCGAACCATTGTTCATGCTGTACAACCGTGACAACGGCGCACTTTCTGTTAAGCTGAAAGCTTCATCCATTAAAGAAACACTGGCCTTTGTTGAACAAACATGGAAGACTGTAAACCCGGGAACCACTTTCGAATTTGCCTTCCTTGATGATCAGTTTGCCAAGCTATACCAGAATGAAAAGGCGTTCACCAATATGTTCACACACTTTACGCTCCTGGCACTTTTTATCGCAGGCCTGGGATTGTTCGCACTTTCAGCATTTACGGCAGAGCAACGCAAAAAGGAAATAGGCATCCGCAAGGTCCTCGGTGCAAGTAACACGACTATCTTCATGCGTTTATCATTCGAATTTATTTTACTCGTTTTGATCTCCTTTGTTCTTGCGAGTGTCATTGCGTACTATGTTATGAAGGCGTGGCTGTTGGACTTTCAATACAGCATCCACATTGGCGCCGGGGTCTTCTTATTGGCTGGCGGTGCATCCGTGTTGATCGCTTTGCTCACGATCAGCTTCCAGTCCATCAAGGCCTCCATTACCAATCCGGCGGATTCCCTCAGATCGGAATGAACCCGGAGTGAAAAGTTAAGAGTGTCCACCTTCGCGAGACGCTACGGCGGATGAAAAAAGGTGAAAAGTTAAGGCCGTCACTTTTCACTATTCACTATTAACTATTCACTCTCTTCTTTTATCTTGAGGTCCTAAACTATCAATGGTAAAGAACTACTTGAAAATCGCCTTTCGCTTCATGATGCGGCAAAAAGGCTTTTCGATCATTAATCTTTCCGGATTAACCATTGGCATTACCTGCAGCCTGTTGATCATCCTGTATATCCAGGATGAGTTGCGTTACGATAAATTTCATCCGGAGGTGGAGAAAATGTACCGCCTGGGTTTCCGGGGAAAACTGGCACTGAAACACGAGATCCCTGAGATCGAAAGCACGATTCGCTTGGCGAGTTGGGCAACATTTCCGGTCCGTTATGAAGATAACGCGTTCACGGAGGACAAGCTGCTGTTGGCAGACTCCAACTTCTTTACGTTTTTCAATTTCCCATTGGTGATCGGAACCGCCGACACAGTTCTGAGCGCCAAAGGTAAACTCGTGATCACGGAATCGACAGCTAAGCGTTATTTTGGATATACCGGCCGTGGCGACACCAGTCCGCTTGGAAAAACGCTAATGCTTGCACAAGGATACACAGCTCAAGTGAGTGGTATTGCGGCCGATCCTCCTCCGAATTCACACTTTCATTTTACCATGGTCTTGTCGTTGAATTCCTGGGATGAGGCAAACACAGGGAGCTGGATAACGGGCCGCGTATACACCTACTTCAAACTCAAGGAGTCGCCCGGTTCATCGCTCAACACAAAGTTGAATACTCTTATCGAGCACCAGGTGACCCGTGAGCTTGATCAGCTCAATCATGTGAGCCTTGCCGAGTTTAAGTCGCGAGGCAATGATCTACAGTTTTTTGTACAGCCAATAACCGACATACATTTGAAATCCCGGTTGCACGATGAGATAGAAGTGAACAGCGACATCCAATATGTCTACATTTTTGGTTCAGTGGCTGTTTTGATCACCTTGCTTGCGTGCATCAATTTCATGAACCTGTCCACCGCGCGATCTGCCAGTCGCGCAAAGGAAGTTGGCGTTCGCAAATCCGTTGGCGCACAGTATGACAAACTTATCATTCAATTTCTGGTCGAATCGTATTGCTACGTAATCGTTGCGGTTATTTTTTCGCTCTTTATGATCATGGTATTGCTGCCTGTACTGAATCTGTCTACGCATAAGGATATCAGGTTTACAACGGTGCTCCAACCTGTTTTTATTGTGGGACAAATTGGATTCATATTCGTAGTTGGCCTGCTCGCCGGCAGTTATCCTGCCTTTTATCTTACACATTTCAATCCTGTTGAGGTCCTCAAGGGTGAGCTGCGGGCGAAGCTTCGAAGCTATGGCATCCGCAATGTGCTGGTTGTATTTCAATTCGTCATTTCAACAGTGCTTATCATTGCCACGCTGATCGTTTATCTTCAGCTGCAATACATTCAAAACGCAAACATTGGTTTCGATAAAGCCAATGTGTTGAACCTTCTCCATACAAAGAACCTGGGAAAGAATGGAACGAAGTTCAAGCAGGAACTATTGCGCTTTCCAGAGATCAGCTCGGCAAGTTATGCGAACCGGCTCCCGCCAAACGTCGATTGGCAATCTGTGTTCAGGCAAGTGGACTCTGTTAAGGAGTATTTCATGACCGTATACGAAATGGATGTTGATCACCTCGAGACCATGCGATATTCAATGTTGAAGGGACGTTTTTTTTCAGCGCAATATCCATCCGACTCCAATGCCATTATATTGAACGAAACGGCGGCGCGAAGACTCTCCCTTCAAGACTATGAAGGGAAAAAGCTGGTGACCAACTATGACAATGATGGTCGTCAGCGCGAGGTGATTGGCATCATACGCGATTTTAACTTCCTGTCATTCCGTGAGCCCGTGCAGCCCTTGGCGGTAGTGCTTGGTCCAGAGCCCAATTGGGAAATGGCCATCAGGCTCACCAAGGGAAACGCCGATGTCAAGCTGGAGCTCATCAAGACATTCTGGAAGAAATATGCGAGGGGAGCCCCTTTTGAATACACTTATCTCGACAAGAATTTTGAGGCCAAGCACGCGGCCGAAAAGCGGTTGGCTATACTTTCGGCGCTGTTTTCCGCGATCGTGATCTTTATTGCCTGCCTGGGTCTGTTCGGACTAGCTGCTTTTACTGCAGAGCAACGAACCAAGGAGATCGGCATCCGGAAGGTAATGGGAGCGAGTGTCACCGATATCATCGTTATGATCAATAAGGATTTTTTAAAACCCGTAATCCTTGCCAACATCATTGCCTGGCCGATCGCCGGTTGGATCATGTATTTGTGGATCCGACAATTCGCCTTCCATCTGCCATTCCCCTGGTGGGTATTTGCG
>Ga0193753_10000602_pt1 | contig 34837 bp, 35 predicted proteins | sample H1c2metaG_FD_144925 | JGI IMG/M metagenome (GOLD analysis project Ga0193753, IMG submission 144925) | Soil microbial communities from a riparian zone of the East river system, Colorado, United States - H1c2 | ecosystem: Environmental > Terrestrial > Soil > Riparian zone | place: USA: East...
GGCTCGTCGTTCCTGCGCGGCAATCTGGTGATGGCGAGCATCGATCACGCGATCTGGTTTCACCGGCCGGCGCGCGTCGATGACTGGTTGTTGTACAGCCTCGACAGCCCCAGCAGTTCGGGCGCGCGTGGGTTCGCGCGCGGCAGCTTCTATTCGCGCAATGGCACTCTCGTGGCCAGCACCGCGCAAGAGGGGCTCATACGGCTCGTGCAGCCGCAGTCCTGATCGCGCTCGCGGCGATGGCCTTCGCGCTGGCCGCGAGCGTTCAAGGCGCGACGCCGCCGGTGGCGCCACCCTCCGAGACCCAGGACGCGCTGGCACAGCTCTGGACCGGCATCTACGACATGACCGAAGAGCGGGTGGCGAGCAACCCGCCGGACTCCCCGCTCGAGCCAGCCACCACGCGACTGCAGATCAATGTGCGGCGGGTGCCGATACCGTGGCTGGGAACCCACGTGCTGTATGTCGAAGAGTTTCCCTACGACCAGCCGTTCGAGGCGCGGCGGCGCGTGTTGCTGTCGATCGAGCCCGCGCCCGGAAGCGATGGATCCCTGCGCGTACGGCAATTCACGCGCAACACGAAGACCGGCAATGCAGGCGCGCTGACGCCCGACGATGTGGAATCCGTGCCCGGCTGCGACATTTTTCTCAAGCGCGAAGGCTCGCAGTTTCGCGGCGGCACGCGCGGGCGCAAGTGCCTCGAATCCGACGGCTCCGATCACCGCTGGCTCGACTACCGCGTGGTGATCGGCGATGGGCTGTTCTGGTACCGCAGGCGCCGCCTCGACATCCCGGGCGACGAACTGTCCGAAGAGATCGCGGGATTCCCGCACGTGGATCTCGACGAAGCGCGCCTGTTTTCGTGCGGCATTTCCTGGGCGGCCAGGGACAAGGGGCCGCGCAAGCTCATCGACAGCTTCGACCTGCACGATCGCGGCGGCCGCGGACACTTTCGCACGCCCGATGGACGCGCACTCACGGTCGAGTTGCACGGCAGCGACTGGCCGCTGTCCGAAGGCCGCGAGTCACTGGTGTTGATACTGACGGACGGCAAGACCGACAGCGAACCCATCGCGTCCAGCTGGACGTCGCTGGGCGCTGCGCGCGTGGGCATCGACATCGGCTGGCTGGCAATCGACTGCGCGCCGGTGGTTTCAGAGACTGGCGAGCAACGATCCTGACCAGTGGAACAGGATGACGAGCATCCAGATGCCGAGCGCGGTGAGCGCGGCGAACACCACAGGACGGCGAGGGGAATGAGCAGCAAGCCGCGGCGGCTGCGCCGCGCAGTGCGCGCAGGTGTTGCCACCCAGGCATCGAGCAGCGCGAGATTGCGCGTCTGCGCCTTGAACGCGAAGTCGAAGATATCGCCCAGGATGGGCACGATGCCCACGAGCGCATCGAGTGCGATGTTGCTGAGCAGGTGCATCTGCACCACGGGCGGCGCGTTGAGCGTGCGGGCCACGCGCAGGGCGTAGATGGCCACCATCGCGCCGGCCAGGTCGCCGAGGCCCGGCACCAGGCCGATCAGCGCATCGAGGCCGAATCGCCAGCGCGTGCCCGGAACCGCAAATGCCTGGTCGAACAGCAGTGTAATGGTGCGGAGTTGTTCGAGCGCGCGCCGGCCGCGCTGCTCGCGCCCCCGATCCGGCCCGCCGCCTGTGGTGCTCGCGTCCACCGGGTGACTAGCTACCCGCGGAAGCGGTCATGGCGGCCACTTCGGCTGCCAGCGCCGCGTTGAAGGCTTGCGGATCTTCCATCATGAGGAAGTGGCCCGTGCCGGACAGCGTGACCGTGCGGAACTTCGGCAGCACCTTGCGGATGCGCGCCTCGTTCACGGGCTCGCCGAGATCCGAGTTGATCGCGACGATGGGCACGCTCAAGTCTTTCAGGGGTTCGGTGAAGTCGTACTCGAGCAGCGCGCGCATCGATGGCACCGCGACGCGCGGCGGTGACAGCGACATGTCGTAGGCGATCTTCTCCGCGAGCTGCGGGTGGGCTCCCTTGACGAACAGGTGATCGGCGACCAGCGCGCGGGTCTGGCCGATGAAGTCGGCTTCGAACGGTTTGAGCGCGGCGTCCACCTGCGCCGGGCTTGGCGCGGGCGCGCCAATCGACTTGAACGTGTCGACACCGATGATGCCGATCACGCGGCCCTCGAGCAGGCGCGCCGCTTCGATGGCCACCGGGCCGCCCATGGAGTGCCCGACCAGGATGATCTGCTTGTTAGGGATCGTCGAGAGTGCGCTGACCACGTCCTGCCCGAACCTGGCGATGCTCCAGTCGGTGCGGTTTCCGTCGGTGCCGCCATGGCCGGCCAGATCCACCGTGACGAGCGTGTACTTCTTGTCGAAGGCGGGCAGCTGCTCGCGCCAGTAGTTCGAATCGCAGGACCAGCCGTGGATGAACACCAGCGCGGGTTCGCCGGCGCCGTACACGCGGTATTGCACGTGTACTCCGTCGGGGGCGATCGCGATGCGTGCGGCGCCGGGGGCGGGCCCGGTATGTTCAGAAGCCGCGGGGGCGGGCGGCGGGGGCGGCTCCTGCTTGCTGCAGGCAAAGGCGGCCAACGCAATGAGGACAGCGACGACAGGTCCGGGCAGTGTTTTACGCATGCCGGCCAATTTAAGCGAACGTCGCTACGTAGTCACCGATGGCGAGCGAAGAGGTGAGGCCCGGGCTTTCGATGCCGAGCAGGTTCACGAGGCCGGGCAGGCCGTGGTCGGCCGCCGATTCGATACGAAAATCCGGCTGCGGTTCGCCGGGCCCGTGCAGCTTTGGCCGGATGCCGGTGTAGTCGGGAATCAGCGCGCCCTCGGGAAGGCGAGGCCAGTAGTGGCGGATGGCTTCGTAGAACTGGGGCGCACGCGAGGCGTTCACCGAGTAGTCGATCTTGTCTATCCACTCCACGTCGGGACCGAACCGCACACGCTTGCCGAGATCGAGCGTGGCATGAATGCCGAGACCGGCGGCATGTGGCACCGGGTAGATGAGGTGCTTGAACGGTGAACGCGTGGCGACCTTGAAGTAGTTGCCGCGAGCGAGATGGAACTTGGGGATGCGCGCGGCCGGATATCCCTCGATGCGGTTGAGCAGGTCCACGGCATCAAGACCAGCGCTGTTCACCACGAAACGCGCTTCGATTTCAGTGGCACCCTGGCCGCCCGTTTTTACGAGGAAGCCGCCGTTCGAACGGGAGAGCGTTTCCACGCGGCAGTCGCACACCAGGGTGCCGCCGGCATTTTCCATGTCACCTTGCAGCGCGAGCATGTAGGGATGCTGATCGACGATGCCGCTGGTCGGGCAATGCAGCGCCGCCGTGCAGAGCACCTCGGGTTCGAGCGCGTGGGCCTCGGTGCCGGAGATCAGGCGCACGCCGTCAACGCCATTGGCGCGGGCACGCTCGAGAAGATGGTGGAGTACCTGCTCTTCCTGATCGCCATTGGCGATGATCAGCTTGCCGCAGTTGTGGTGTTCCACGCCGCGTGCCTCGCAGTAGGCGTACATCGCGCGGTTGCCGGCGACGCAGAAGCGCGCCTTGAGCGTGCCGGGGGCGTAATAGAGGCCCGCGTGAATGACGCCGCTGTTTCGCGAGGAAGTGATGGTGCCCGGATGGGACTCCGCTTCGAGCAACAGGACTTCGCGTCCGGCCAGGGCCAGTGCACGTGCGACGGCGAGGCCCACCACGCCCGCACCGATGACGATGCATTCGATCTTGTCTGCCATATACTCAATTTATCATGCAAACATCCTCGCTTTGCCGCGTATTCGTGGCGCTCCTGTTGCCTGCGCTGGCATCCTGCGGCCGCACCCCCGACAACCCCTACAAGGCAATCCAGAACCCGCCGATCGTGCAGGCACAACTGCATACCGTGACGCTGGTCACGGACGGTGCCGAAGTCGCCGAAGCGCTGCAGGTGAAGGGCTACGCCGCGATCGCGTTCTCCTCTAACTATCCCGTGTCGAATTCCGTCGAGTCCTCGCTCTGGAGCGTGCCGGAGCCCGTCGCCGCGGGCGCCGCTCATTTCAAGGCGCCCGATGCGGCGGGGGTCAATGTCCGGGTGCTCAGGATGGCGCTGGCGGCGAACAGCCGGTCGGCGGATTCCGCGGTCGAAAAAGCGTTCTTCAGGAACGTGCTGGGCGCCGACGTGCCGGGCGTGCCGGCGGGGCTGCCGCTGTCGGACAAGATCCGCGTGCAGGTCTGGACTTACCTGATCCCCGACATTCTCGCGGCTAACAAGCGCCTGCGCGAAAACGGAATCCCGGTGGTCTTCGACCCGGTGGGCATCACCACCGCGTACTTCGGCGATCACAAGACCATGGCCATCCGCGCGCCGGACGGCACCATCGTCGAGCTGGTGCAGACGGCGGCGCAGTAGATCCGCTATTTGCGGCTCAGGACCTTGCCCGGATTCATGATGCCGTTGGGGTCGAAGGCCTGCTTCACGCGCCGCATGAGGTCGAGCTCCACCGGATTCGCATAACGTTCCAGCTCGAAGACCTTGAGCTGGCCGATGCCGTGTTCGGCGGAGAAGCTGCCGCCGAACTCCTTGACGAAATCGTGGATCGCACGCTTCAGCTTCTGCTCCACGGCCTGCAGCTGGAAGGCCTGCGTGCCGGCGCGCTGGTTGATGTTGAAGTGCAGGTTGCCATCACCGAGGTGCCCGTAAGACACGAGCACGCCTTGCGGAACGTGCTGCGCCACCCACGAGCCGGCGACGTCGATGAAGCGCGGCACCTGCGACACCGGCACCGAGATGTCGTGTTTCAGGCTGGCGCCGTCCTTGCGTTGCGCCTCGGGAATCGATTCGCGCAGCCGCCAGAACGCTTCGCGCTCGCGATCGTTCTGCGCGACGGCGGCATCGCCGACCCACTGCCTGCCGAGCGCGCCCTCCAGCACCTTCTCGAGAATGGCATCGAGCGGCTCGTCGGCGCGCGAGGAAGAAAGCTCCGCGAGCACGTACCAGGGCGACGCCGCGGACAGCGGATCCACCACGCCGGGTATGTGGCGCGTGGTGAGCTCCACGCCGATGCGGGGAATCAACTCGAAGGAGGTCACGCAATCCCCGCTGGCCTGCCGCAGCGCGCCTAACAACGACACGGCAGCCGCCGGATCCCGTACGGCGATGAACGCGGTGGCGCGCGAGCGCAACGCCGGGTGGAGCTTGATACAGGCGGCCGTGATGATGCCGAGCGTGCCTTCGGCGCCCAGGAACAGCGACTTGATGTCGTAGCCCGTGTTGTCCTTGCGCAGCCCGGTAAGCGTGTCCATCACGCGGCCGTCGGCCAGCACCACCTCGAGACCCAGGCAGAGCTCGCGGGCCATGCCGTAGTGGATGACGTTGAGGCCGCCGGCGTTGGTCGAGAGGTTGCCGCCGAGCATGCAGCTGCCTTCGCTTCCGAGGCTCAGGGGTAGATAGCGGTCGGCATCCGCGGCAGCGGACTGCAGGTTCGCGAGCACGCAGCCCGCCTCGGCAACCATCGCGTAGTTGTCGGCATCGATGGCGCGAACACGGTTCAGGCGTGCCAGCGACAGCAGCACCTGGCTGCTCGAAGCGTCGGGAGTGGCACCACCGCAGTAGCTGGTGTTGCCGCCCTGGGGCACGACGCCGATGCGGTGCTCGTTGCAGTACGCGAGCACGCGCGCGACCGCGGCGGTGTCCGGTGGCGCCACCACGGCCAGCGCATGGCCGCGGTACAGCGCGCGATGATCGCGCAGCATGGGCGCGGTCCGCGCGGGATCCGAGATCAGCGCATCGGCTCCGGCGACTTGCGCGAGCCCGGCAACGAGATCAGAGGCACTCAAAAGTGACCTCCCTGCGTCTTGACCACGAGGAGGATGAGGCCTCGCGGATCGACTTCGATCGATGCCTGCGCCTGGTGCGACTTGCGCTTCTGCTCGATGCGCCATTCCTTGTCTGAAACCGCGGACACACCGGCAAGCCCGCCAATGACTTCAGTCATCGCGGCGCGAATTGGCGCGGCGGTGGTGTCGTCGGTTCCAAATGAGAGTTCGCAATAGAACTCTTTCTGAAACGAGCTGGCGTTCAGCATGGCTCGTGGCAGCGCGCCGTAAGTGCGCATCTGCGCGGCGTGCCCGGTCTTGTCGACGCGCCGGTAGACGTAGAACTGCGAACCGAAACGGGCGACATCCAGGTCCGTGCCGTTGAGCGCGCCGTTGATGCAGGTGTCCGCCACGAGTTTCACCAGCGGGCGGACGGCCTCGGCCGTGGAGGGCGGCGCCTTGGCGATCACGCGGTTGAACGTCATCATCTCCACGTTGAACAACATGAAGACCACATCCGCGCCGGCCGTGGTAGTTCGGTGCCAGGTTGCGGTGCGGGGGCTGTCGGTCTGTTCGGTGAGCTTCCAGCGCGTATCGGCGCTCATGCGCGTGCCGATCGCGTCGAAGACATCAGTCTTCGCGGAGCCCGATGCAGAGCAGGCGCTCTCGTCGACGGCGAACATCGCTGCGGGTTTTGAATCCATGCCCGGCGCGGCGCTGAACGCCGCGAACTTCAAGGGGTCGTCGAGGTCCTTGGCAAGGCCGGCGCGAATCCCGCTGCGCGCGCGCTCGTCAACGGCCCATTCCTTGAGTGGTTTGGCCGGACTCAGGTTCAATCCGGCGATGCGCTGGCTGGCGGCCATGCTGGCGCCGGGTGTTTCCCCCACGACGGCCCCGCAGAAGTCCACGGCCAGGGAGACGATCTGGTCTTCGACCGGCGTGGCATCCGCGCCCCGCGCGGTCGCGGCGAAGGATGCGAAGAGCAGGCAAACATAGGCTGCGAATCGCACGCGGGTGCCACTTCAGGTCTCGCGCGAATCGCGCCGCGCAATCATAGCGCGGCACTCCCCACTTTCCTCACCCGGTGCCCACCGGTGCCCGGCGGCAAGCCGGTTTGGTCAGCAGCCGAGCTCGCGGATCTTCGCGCGATGGCTTACAAAGCGCTCGCGCCAGAGGCGCAGCGTGCGTGCGTAGTGAGGGCCGATGTCTTCGAGATGAAATATCTTGAGATCGGTGGCCTTGGCCAGCGACCTCGACAACGCCTGCACCGAGGGGATGAAGCTGCCCGGGAATACATAGCGCTGGATGAAGCGCGGATAAGTCCAGTCGTTGAAGACGATGAACCCGGTGTCGATCGCATAGTGGCGACCTGAAAGATGGACATCGACGGTGTTCGTATGCCCACCGACATGGGAGCCGGCTTCGAACACCGTGACTTCGTGGGCGCGATGCAGCCTCGAAGCGGCCACCATGCCGGAGATACCCGAACCTACGACCGCAACGCGCATGGAAAACCCGAAAGTGACCGAACTCCCCCGTACCTACGGGAGTTCAGGTCATTCGGATGCGCGAGAAACCTGCGGGCTTATCTGACGATGCGGCGGGGAACAATTCTTCGTGGATGATCATCGCGCATCGAGCGGGGCACGGGCTTCAGGTCCCAGATGATGCCCATCCACGACATGAGCTTCAGCAGGTAAAACGTGATGTCGACTTCCCACCAGTAGAAGCCCTGGCGCGTCGAGCTCGGGTAGTGGTGGTGATTGTTGTGCCAGCCCTCGCCGAGCGTGATGAGCGCGAGGAACCAGTTGTTGCGGCTCGAATCGCCCGTCTTGTAACGCTGCTTGCCGAACACGTGTGAGAGAGAGTTGATGGTGTACGTGCCGTGCGAAGTGAGCACGGTGGACACGAAAAAGCCCCAGACGAGCATCTGCCAGCCGTTGGTGTGCAGGCCCGGCGCGAATTTCGCAAGGGCCACGCCGAGGCAGAAGACCGCCACGGCCAACAACACCGGCACGATGATGTCGAAGCGGTCGAGCCAGCGCAGCTCGGGGAAATTCATGAGGTCACGCACGCGCTTGAGGTCCGGCGCGAAACCCTTCTTGGACAGGAACCAGCTCATGTGTGCGCGCAGGAATCCATGCTGGATGGGCGAGTGCGCGTCTTCGGGCTTGTCGGAATACTGGTGGTGATCGCGATGGTGCGCAGCCCACCAGATGGGCCCGCGCTGCACGGCCGAGGCGCCCAGCACGCCGAACAGGAACTGGCCGACGCGCGAGGTCTTGAAAGACTTGTGCGAGAAATAGCGGTGGTAGAAGCCGGTGATCGCGAACATGCGAATGAAGTACAGCGCGACGCACACCAGGATGGCGACCGGGCTCACGCCCACCACGAACGCAAACAGACAGGCCGCGTGCATGAGGATGAACGGCAGCGTGCGCATCCAGTCGATGCGATCGGCGCCGGCGTGATCCGCGGGCGCGTCGAAGGCCGAAGCCCGGCCCGTGTCGAACCAGGCCAGCACCGCCCGGCCCATGCGCACGAGCGGGTTGGTGGATGTCTGCGTCTGCGCGTTCATGTATTTCGCGAATTCCTTCTCAGGTAATACGGCGTCGCGTGGAATTGGATGCGGCACGAGGCGCCGGAGGAATGTTGAACATTCCGTCCGGCGCCAGCTTTGACGTGCTTGGCAGTTAGCGCGCGCTGTTCAGTGCGGCAATTCGCTCATCGAGCGGCGGGTGGCTCATGAGCAGGCGCTGCAGGCCGGTGGGCGCGGCATCGTTGATGCCGAAGGCCTTCATCTGCTCCGGCAACGCCGTAGGGGTATGGACACGCTTGAGGGCTTCGAGCGCGCCGATCATGGAGTTGGTGCCCGCGAGGTGCGCGCCGCCCGCGTCCGCGCGGTATTCACGCTGGCGCGAGAACCAGGCCACGACCATGCCGGCGAGGAAGCCGAGCACGATCTGCGCGGCGATGACCGTGACGAAATAGCCGATGCCGTTGCCGCGCTCGTTCTTGAGAATGACCTTGTCGACGATGCCGCCGATGATGCGCGCCAGGAAGAACACGAAGGTGTTCATGACGCCCTGGATGAGCGTGAGCGTGACCATGTCGCCGTTGGCGACGTGGCTTATTTCATGGCCCAGCACCGCTTCGACTTCCTCACGGCGCATGTTACGCAGCAGGCCGGTGCTCACCGCCACCAGCGCGGAATTCTTGTTAGCACCCGTGGCAAAGGCGTTCGGATCCGGCGAATCGAAAATGCCGACCTCGGGCATGCCGATGCCGGCTGTCTGGGCCTGCTGGGTGACGACGTTTACCAGCCAGCGCTCGGTCTCGTTGGCCGGGTTCGTGATGACCTTGACGCCCATGGCGCGCTTCGCCATCCACTTGGAGATGAGCAGCGAGATGAACGCGCCACCGAAGCCGAAGACCGCCGAGATGACCAGCAGCCCCGTGACATTCATGCCCTGCTGCGCCAGCGCGCGATCGAGGCCGAACACCTGGATGACCAGCGACAGCACCACCATGACGGCGATGTTGGTGGTGACGAGAAGGAATATGCGTTTCATCTAGGCGACGGCTCCTGGATACGTTAGGTCATTGATCGAGTGCGGCAATTCTGGCGTCGGCCACGGCGAATTCAATGCCATTCCCGCAATACTTCCAAATCAAGCGCTTAGGATGAACTCCAGCAGCGCTGGCGTGTCCTCGAGCGCAATCGTCACGCCGCGGTAACCCGCCGGCGGAACGCCGCCGGGCGACGCCACCGCCGCGATTTTCGGGTCGGCCAGCGCCAGTGGATCGCCGTCCCGGCAAACTTCGACCCGCCGCAACCCTTCGAGTTGCTTGAAACCTTCGACGAGCACCACGTCCACGGAGCGGAGTTGCGCCAGCAGCTCGGGCAAGGTGGCGGGTTCGGAGCTCGCGGCAATCCGTGCCCAGCCCGAATCCGAGGCCACGATGACCTCGGACGCCCCCGCCAGCCGATGGCGGTGGCTGTCCTTGCCGGGCACGTCCAGTTCCACGTGGTGATGGTGCGTGTGTTTGATGGTCGAGACCGTGAGGCCGCGACCGTGCAGTGCCGGGATCAGCCTTTCGATGAGCGTGGTCTTGCCGCTGCCCTGGCGCCCGATGATGGCCACGACTCTCATCCCACCAAGCTCGCGCCGAGGAGCTTTCCGACTGCCCACGCGGCGACGCCGGCGCCGCCGCCGATCAACAGCATGCGCATGCCGCCGCGGAATGCGCCTTTGCCCGTGAACAGGCTGAGAGCGATTCCCACCGCGAAGAGCATGAGTGCGGTCAGCGAAGCCGACCAGTAAACCGCCCTGGTGCCGTTCAAGCCCGCGAAGAAGGGCACCAGCGGCACGGTGGCGCCGGTGGCGAATGCCACGAACGAGGAGCCGGCCGCCGCGAATGGCGAACCCAGGTCGTCGGGGTTGAGGCCGAGTTCCTCGCGCGCGAGCACATCGAGCGCCTGTTCCGGTTTCGAGAGCAGCACCTGGCTGATGCGGCGCGCCTCGTCGATGTCGATGCCGCGCGCGTTGTAGATGAGCGCCAGCTCTTCGGCCTCCGCGTCGGGATACTCGGCGAGCTCCTTTCGTTCGAGCGCCATCTGGTGTTCGTAGAACTCCCGCTGCGAGCGCACCGACACGTATTCGCCCGCGGACATGGAGAGCGCGCCGGCCAGCAAGCCCGCGGCGCCGGCAATCTGCACGGAGTGAAGATCGGAACCCGCAGCCGCTACCCCCATGACCAGCGATGCGTTGGAGACGAGGCCGTCACTGGCGCCGAACACCGCGGCCCTGAGTTTTCCGCCGGCCGACGAATGCCGCTTGCCGACCTCGGCGACGGTGGTGGGTATGGCATGGGATGCCGGCGCGGGCGGTCCGGAATAAACCGAGAGACCGCGCAGTTTCATCGCCGCGAGCGCGCCGCGCATGTGCTGCGGACCCAGCAAGCGCACCAATCTTGCGACGAGGCGCGCGCGCAGGCTCGGCGCATAGACGAGTTTCGGTGCTTGTGGGTACTCCGGCAGCCTGGCCTGCCAGCACGCCGCCTGCGATTCAGCGGCGGCGGCGAGTTTGCCGAACAACGCCCGCTTCACGGCATCCTGTTCGGCCGCGGCCACTACACCGTAGAGCCAGGCGGATTCTTTCTCGTGGTACCAGCTCTCGGCGGCGCCGGCGGCCATGGATAGCTAGTAGCTTTCTTCTTCTTCGTCGTCGTCCAGATCGTCGTCATCGTCGTCGTCGTCATCATCATCGTCATCATCGTCGTCGAGGTCTTCTTCCTCGTCATCGTCGTCGTCTGCCGCGGCCGAATCGGACCACCCCTCGGGAACGTCCGTGAGTTCGAGATCGAGCTCGTGCCAGGTGTCGAGGTCGAGTTCTTCGATCTCGCCGTCCTCGTACTCGATTTCGACGAGTTCATCGTCCTCGTCCACGGACAAGACGCGGAAGGTTTCTTCCTCGTCCTTGTTCTCGTACCACTTGCCGGGGGTCGGTGCGTATTCTCTGCTCACAAGTCGTTGCCTCTGGTGGAGGGGCGAGAGTTTAGGGTGTGCCTGCGAATGCGGCAACGGGATGTATTGCGTAAGATCGCACCGTCCTATGACTACAGCATCGCCTCTAACTCGTGCACGTCGAATCGTCGTCAAAGTCGGTTCGGCGCTGCTCGTCGACCAGTCCACCGGGCTGGTCAATCGGCCCTGGCTCGAGACCTTGGTCGAGGATCTGCTGCGCCTGCGCGCACGCAAGCAGGAGGTGGTGCTCGTGTCTTCGGGCGCCATCGCACTCGGCCGGCGCGAGCTGAAGCTTGCACCGGGAGCGTTGAAACTGGAGTTGAGCCAGGCCGCCGCCGCCGTGGGCCAGATCACGCTGGCGCACATCTATAAGGAGCTGTTCGCCCGCTCTGGCGTCACTGTCGCCCAGATTCTGTTGACGCTGGAAGACAGCGAGGTCCGGCGCCGCTATCTGAATGCCCGCGCCACCCTGTCCGAACTGCTGGAGCTCGGCGCGCTGCCGGTCATCAACGAAAACGACACTGTCGCGACCACCGAGATCCGCTACGGCGACAACGACCGGCTCGCGGCTCGTGTCGCGCAGATGACGAGCGCCGACTGCCTGTTGCTGCTGTCAGATGTGGCCGGGTTGTACACCGCCGATCCCAACCTGGACCCGACGGCGCGGCTGATTCCCGAAATCCGCGACATCACGCCCGAGATCGAGGCGATGGGTGGCGGTTCGGCTTCCGCCGTCGGAACGGGCGGCATGGTCACCAAGATCGCGGCGGCGAAGATCGCCACGTCGGCCGGTTGCGCCATGGCGATCGCCGCGGGTGCCCCGCTGCACCCGGTACGCCGTCTCGAAGAGGGCGCCGACTGCAGCTGGTTCCTGCCCGCATCCAATCCTGAAAACGCGCGCAAGCAGTGGATTGCCGGCTCATTGCGCCCGAGCGGTGCAATCACGATCGATGTCGGCGCGCTGCAGGCGCTGCGGTCCGGCAAGAGCCTGCTGCCCGCCGGCGTCACCGCCGTGAGCGGTCGGTTCAAGCGCGGCGACACCGTGAGCGTCCTCGACGCCGATGGCGCGGAAATCGCGCGCGGTATGATCGCCTACAGCGATCGGGACGCGGCACGCATCATCGGCAAGCGCAGCGCCGACATCGAGGCACTGCTGGGATTCCGCGGTCGCGCCGAAATGATCCATCGCGACGACCTGGTGCTCCTGCGCGCCGACCTCGCTTCAGTTTGAGAATCTCGCCGACCTCAGGAATAACGCCGTGAACGCCGCCGCCCATACCGAGCCCGCCGAGATCGCCGCCATCATGGACCGGCTCGGGCGAGACGCGGCCGCGGCAGCCGCCGTGCTGGCGCTCGCGAGTACCGCCGCGAAAAATCTGGCGCTGGCCGGCGTTGCGGCCTCGTTGCGCGCCCGCAGGCCGGAGTTGTTAGCGGCGAACGCCCGTGACATGGACGCGGCGCGCGCCAAGGGTTTGTCGGGCGCGATGCTCGATCGCCTCGCGCTCGACGCGGATCGCATCGAGGGGATGGCGCGAGGAGTCGAGGAAATCGCCAGGTTGGCCGATCCCATCGGCGCCACGATTGCGCAGTGGACGCGGCCCAATGGTCTCGACATCGCGCGCGTGCGCGTGCCGCTCGGCGTCATCGGCATCATCTATGAGAGCCGTCCCAACGTGACCTGTGACGCCGGTTCGCTGTGCCTGAAGTCCGGCAATGCGGCCATCCTGCGTGGCGGTTCGGAAAGCGCGCATTCCAGCCGCGCCATCCACGCCTGCCTGGTGGATGGGCTCAATGCCGCCGGCCTGCCGGCCGCGAGCATTCAGCTGGTCCCGACCACCGATCGCGCCGCCGTGGGCTACCTGTTGTCGTCGATGACGGATTACATCGACGTGGTGGTGCCGCGCGGTGGCAAGAGCCTGGTCGCGCGCGTGCAGCAGGAGGCGCGCGTGCCCGTGATCGGCCATCTCGAAGGTGTGTGCCACGTGTATGTCGATCGCGATGCCGACCTTGGCATGGCGCGCGCCATCGTCAAGAACGCCAAGCTGCGCCGCACCGGCGTGTGCGGGTCCGCGGAGACCTTGTTAGTCGACGCCGCCTGCGCGGCCACGCACCTGGCGCCCGTGGTGCGCGACCTCCTCGACGCCGGCTGCGAAGTGCGCGGCGATGCGGCCGTGCAGAAGGTCGACGCGCGCGTGAAGCCCGCCACCGAGCAGGACTGGTACACCGAATATCTCGACGCCATCATCGCCGCGCGCGTGGTCGACGGCGTCGATGCGGCCATCGAGCACATCGGCAAGTACGGCTCGGCGCACACGGAGAGCATCATCACCGCGAATGCCGGCACGGCGCAGCGCTTCCTCGATCGCGTGGATAGCGCCATCGTGCTGCACAACGCGTCCACGCAGTTCGCCGACGGCGGCGAGTTCGGCATGGGGGCGGAGATCGGCATCTCCACCGATCGCTTCCACGCGCGCGGGCCCGTGGGCGTCGAGCAGCTCACCTCTTATAAATACGTGGTGCGCGGCACTGGGCAGATTCGCCCGTAGGGCGTTAATGGGGACATTCCTCGATTCCTAGCAAAAGGGGACGCGCCTCGATTTGCTTGAGCGCGGCGCTGAGGAAAAGCTCCCTATCCCACCGTGCGCACGAAGTAGGTCCTTTCCGAGTCCGATCTCCGGGTTCCTTGCAAGCGAGATCGAGGCACGACGTTGGCGCGTCAGCGCGAGACGGACAGGCTCCCGGCGCGAAGTGGAGGGCGGCGAGCGCGAGGCGCTAAGCGCGCAGGTACTCCTGGTAGTTCCCTGCAACACCGTAGTGATTGTCCGCCCGAAAATCTCACGCTGACAGCTCTGGACGCGCCGCCGAGCGCGAGCGCGCCCGACTCTGAGCGCCGGGAGCCTGTCCGTCTCGCGCTGACGCTCCACCGCCGAGCTCTGTCCCCGTTTGCTAGGAATCGAGGAATGTCCCCATTAATTCCGGAGCTTGGCGATCTCGGCCAGCGCCAGGCCATGCTCCAGGAAGTAGATGACCTTGATGTTCACGAGCGCGGCGAAATAGTCGCGCGCCACGTCTAACTGCCCGCGCGCCCAATACGCTTCGCCGACGTAGAACAGCGCCTCGCAGAGCCGCTCATCGGTGCTGCCGTTGGGCTGCGTATTGTCCGCGTCGTCGCCTTGGCGCACCGGCACCGTGAGCTCGGCTTCGGTGTACTGGCCGCGCATGTAGAGCAACAGCGGCTGCGGCCAGCCATCGCCGGGCGTGCGCTCGATGAATTCAGGCTTGGGGACGCCGGCCCGCATCTGCGACAGCCAGAACATGAGCTGGCCGTATCCGGCCTGCACGCGGTCGGGATCACTGGACGCCACGTAACGGAAACGCCCGGTCGCATCCGCCCAGCGCTCGTCGACGAAGTCGATGTTCCCCGCCAGCCGATTCACGTTCACCGACCGCGGCGCGATCGCGAGCGAATCATTGATGGCTTCGCGCGCGGCCGGGTAGTCGCGCGCGTCGAACAGGACGCCGGACAGTGCTGCCAGTATCTGTGCGTCGCGCGGCCGGCATGCGTGCGCGCTGCGATAAGCGTTGGTCGCGCCCGCGAAATCACCCTGGCCGGTGAGCGCGAGCGCGACATCCACGTGCAGATCCGCGAAACGCAACGCGCCGATACTGCCCGCACATGCCTCGTCGGCGGGCGCCTTCGCCTGCGCCAGCGCATGTTCGGCTTGCCGCAGATCGGGCACGCCGGGAGCCGCGCGCAGATCCGGCTTGCGCTTCTTTTGCAACTCGCGCGCGAGATCGAGCAGCGGATGGTCGGAGGTTTCAACGTCCGCGGGCGCGGCGGTGGCGGGCGATGCCAGCAGGCAGGCGACGATGGCGGCCAGCGTGAGCTTCACGCGGAGGCTTTCAAACCCTTGACGCCACCACGAAGCGAACGGCACTCGCGGAAGCCCTGCGAGCGAAGCAGGTCGGCGGCCGCCGCGCTGCGCTTGCCCGTGGCGCAGATGAGCAGGTAGCGTCCGCCGGTCTCGAGCATCGCGGCGTCGGTGAGTAGTTTGGACATCGGCAGATTCAGCGCGGGCCAGGACAGTGGATCGTCGGCGCGCTCGCGTGAATCGCGCAGGTCCACGAACGTGAACCCGGCGGCATGGGCATCGACGAGCGAGCCGAATTGCACCTCGAGCTCGGGTGCGCCGATTGCCACGGGCTGGCCGGCGCGGCGATGCGCTTCGCAATCCGGCGCCCGCCGCGCGCGCAGGCGCTGCGTGTTGAGGCTCACCAGGTCGAAGATCAGCATTTCGCCGGGCTCGAGGCCGGGGAGTCCCAACAACAGCTTGAGCGCTTCGAGTGCCTGGAGGCTGCCGAACACGCCGGGCACGGGGCCCAGCACGCCGGCTTCGGCGCAGTTGCCGACCAGGCCATCGCGCGTGGCCTCGGGCCACACGCAGCGCAGACAGGCCGTGGCGTCATCGCCGCGAACCACCTGCAGCTGTCCTTCGTACTGGTACACGCTGGCGAACAACACCGGCTTGCGCATGCCCAACGCGAGATCGTTGAGCAGGAATTTCGTCGCGAAGTTGTCGCTGCAATCGAGGATGAGGTCATGCCCGGCGGCCAGCCGCTCGGCATTGCCGGCGTCGAGGCGCAGCGCGTGCGACTCGACGCGCACCTCGGGATTCAGCGCGCGCACGCGTTCCGCCGCCAGCGTGGATTTTTCCCGGCCGCAATCGGCGAGTGCATACCAGGTCTGGCGATGAAGGTTCGAGGGTTCGAGGCGGTCGGCGTCGACGATGCCTATCCGGCCGACGCCCGCGCCGGCGAGGTATTGCAGCACCGGAACGCCGAGCCCACCGGCGCCGACCACCAGTACGGATGCGCCCCGCAGACGCGCCTGGCCGTCCGGCCCGACTTCACGCAACGCCATCTGGCGCGAGTAGTCAGGCGCGGCAAGCGGGTGAAGTTCACGATCGCCATCTTCATCGTCATCATGATCGTGGCCGTGCGCATGTTCGTGAAGATAGTTGGTGGGAGCGCCGTAATCCCTGTCGTGCGCTGGCGAGGCCGCGCACCTCTCGCAGTTCACCCAGCCCGAGTCGCCATTCTCGTAATGCTCTTTCTTCCAGATCGGCAGGCGGTGTTTGACTTCATCGATGATGTAGCGGCATGCGCGGAAGGCTTCGTCGCGATGCGCGGCGCTCACGCCCACCCATACCGCCACGTCGCTCAACCCCAGCGAGCCCACGCGATGAACGCAGGCGGCTCGCGATACGCCGAATTGATCGATGGCCTCCTGCACGATGCGTGCGCCTTCTTTCTCGGCGAGCTCCGCATAGGCCTCGTATTCCAGGCGCGTGACCGCCATGCCTTCGTTGTGATTGCGCACCCAGCCTTCGAAAGCCGCGAACCCGCCGCAGGTGACGTCGCGCATCTCGCGCTGCAGTGATGCGGTGTCGAGAGGCGCGGTACTGAACCGGAACGCGTTCATCCGCCGGCCACCGGCGGAACGAAGACCACGGCGTCGCCGGATTTCAGCGGCTGCGACCACTCGCCGAATTCCGCGTTGATGGCGACGCGCAGCATGTCGGCGGGCAGCGTGAACGGATACCGCTCGCTCAACTCCGCGTACAGCTCGCGCGCATCGCGCGAGCCGGTGGTCAGCGTTTCGTCGCTGCGCCCTGCCTGCTCGCGCAGCAGGGCGTAGTACTGCACGCGAATGGTCAGTTCGGGCATGGCGCGTTACCTGGCGCGTGATTCGTTGAGTGCCGACATCGCGCGCTCATACTCTTCCACGGTGTTCACGTTGTCGAGCGCGTGCGGATTCCGTTGATCGAGCAGCTGGGTGTGCGCGTTGATGAGAAACTTCCGCGGGCAATTGCGGCCGGCGGCTATCTGCTCGTTCAATCCCACGCGCGCGTCGGGTTCGTAGATCGCGCACAGCGGTTCCGGCAGGCCGTCCTGCGTGGAACGGTAGGCGGTGGCATCGAAGTTCGGATCGCGCGCGAGCAGCAGGGTATCCAGCGTCGCTGCATCCAGGAACGGCAGGTCGCAAGCCAGCACCAGCCAGGCCATGTCCGGATAGATGGAGAACGCCGCGCTGATGCCGGCAATGGGCCCGTCGATGTCGCCGCGATCCACGATATGTGCGTATCGCGAACGTGCGGGATCGGCGCGTTGGTCCGCGCGCACCGACACGAAAGATTTCGCCACGCGGCCTTCCAGCAACTTCATGGCAGCGTCGAGCTGCGATTCCCCGGAGCGGAACTCGAGGGTGGCCTTGTCGCGGCGCATGCGCGAGCTGCGGCCACCGGCCAGCACCAGTCCGTGGAGGCGGGGGACATTCATGACTTTTTCCTTTTGGGCGCGCGCTTGAAATCGCGTTTACCGCCGGATTTGGTGAGCAGCCGCACGGGGCCGATTTCGATGTCATGCGACAGCGCCTTGCACATGTCGTAGATCGTCAGCGCGGCGGCGGTGGCACCCATGAGCGCTTCCATTTCGACGCCGGTCTTGTGATGCACGGCCACGCTGCAAATGATGCGGATGCGGCCTCCGGGCTGCGAGGCGATGTCCACGCTGCAGCGTTCGAGCGCCAGCGGATGACAGAACGGGATGATCTCGTGCGTACGCTTGGCCGCCATGACACCGGCGACGATGGCCGTGTCGAACACCGGGCCTTTCTTCGTGCGATGGCCGGTGCGCGCGAGCTCGCGCGCCACCAAAGGCGGTAGTTTGATGAAAGCCTCCGCGGAGGCTTCGCGCGACGTGGCGGTCTTCGCGCCGACGTCCACCATGGTGGGGCGATTGGCGGCGTCGAGGTGCGTAAGCGGATGTTTCCTAACCACCAATGTAGTTCATCTCCACTTTGTGGAGACCGGCGGCATCGCGCATGGACGCGCGCAGCTCGCTGTAGCGATCGCGCCGGCCGCTCCAGATACCGCGGATGAGCTCGAACAACTCATCGTCCGTGGCGCCGGCGCGCAGCGGGCCGCGCAGGTCCACGCCCTGGGTCGCGAACAGGCAGGTGAAGAACGACCCGTCGGAGGAGATTCGCGCGCGCGAACAGTCGCCACAGAACGGCTGCGAGACCGACGAGATGAACCCGACTTCGCCCAGGCCGTCTTCGAACGCATGGCGCTCGGCGACTTCGCCCCGGTATTCAGGCGCCAGCGAGCGCAGCGGCCAGCGCGCGGAAATGCGCGCCGCGAGTTCACGCGATGGCACCACCAGTGCGGGGTTCCAGTGGTTGCGGGTGCCCACGTCCATGTACTCGATGAAGCGCACGACGACGCCCGTGCCACGGAAGTGAGACAGCAGGTCGAGCAGCGTGTGATCGTTGACGCCGCGCTGCACGACGGTGTTCACCTTGATGGGCGCTAGGCCCGCGCGCCGTGCGTGTTCGATGCCCTCGAGCACGTCCGCCACGCCGCCGAAGCCGCCGCTCATCTGGGCGAATACCTCCGGGTCCAGCGTATCGAGGCTCACGGTAATCCGTTTCAGGCCCGCCGCCTTGAGCTCGGTGGCGTACTTGGCGAGCAGCATGCCGTTGGTGGTGAGCGCAATGTCCTCGATGCCCGGCAACGAGGTGAGATCGCCGATGAGATCCGCGAGGTTCGGGCGCAACAGCGGCTCGCCGCCGGTGATGCGCAGTTTCTTCACACCGGTGCGCACGAAGACGCGAGCCAGCCGCAGCAGCTCGGCGAAGTCGAGCCGCTCGTTCGATTTGAGGAACCGGTACGACTCGTGAAACGTCTCGCGCGGCATGCAGTACGGGCAACGGAAGTTGCAGCGGTCCATGACCGAGATGCGCAGGTCGTGGATGGGCCGGCGCAGCGCGTCCAGCGGGAACCGCCCGTGCCCCAGGGCGGCGAGCGGAATCACTTTGTCACCGGTGTCCATGCGAACTACCAGCGATAGAAGCGCGCCACGAATCCTTTCGGAAACGTGTCGGGCCCGGGCGGCAGCTCGACGAAGCCGTCGGTGCCGGCAAGCGCCGTGAAATCACCCGAGCCATTGGTGGGGCAGGGCTCGGCGGAGGTGCGGCCCCAGTCGTCGCTCTTGAGCTTCACCGGCATGTAGAAAGCCAGCGGTGCCTTCACTTCCACGGGTGCGGTCAGCGAGATGCGCGGGCATTCGGCCGGTGCCTGGCCCATGGCCGCACGCAGCGCAGGCAGGACGAAGCGCGCCAGGCAAACCAGTGTCGATACCGGGTTGCCCGGCAGCGCGAACACCGCGGGCCCCGTCTGCGATACGCCGAACCACATGGGCTTGCCCGGACGTTGCGCCACGTGATGGAACACCAGGCTCACGCCTAGCTTCTCGAGCACTTTCGGCACGAGATCGAGTTTGCCCATCGACACGCCGCCGGAAAGGATCAGCACGTCATGCGTGCGCAGGTGGAAGCCGAGACGCTCCGTCAGCTGCGCCTCGTCGTCACGCACGTGATCGTCGGCCACGCGCGTGAACCCGTGCTGTCGCAGGCTGGCCGTGATGCCATAGGCGTTCGACCGCCGCACCTGGTGCGGCTCGATGAGCTCACCGGGTTCCACCAACTCATTGCCCGTGGACAGCACCACGATCATGGGTTGGGCACTGACCCGCAGGCGCGCCATGCCGGCGCCCGCGGCGATGGCGACCTCGGGCGCCGTGAGACGCGTACCGGCCGCTAACAACAACGCACCTTGGCGGCAATCGGAGCCGCGACGATGCACGTTCTGCCAGGGCTGGACAGGTTTGCGCCCGATCTCGGCCATGTCGCCGTTGCGCTGCACCTGTTCGACGGGCACCACCGCGTCGCAGCCGAGCGGCAACATGGCGCCGGTCATGATCTCGATGCACGAGCCATCGTCGGCCAGCGTCTGTGGCGGATCGCCGGCCGCCTGCGTGCCGCTGACGCGCAGGCGCCCGGAGTGGTTAGCCGCGGTGGACGCCGACAGCGCGATGCCATCCATGGCAACCCGATCGAATGGCGGGTGATCGCGCTCCGCATAGATGTTTTCGCGCAGCACCGCGCCCGCGGTCTGCGTGAGCGGCAATGACTCGATGGGCAGGCACGTGAGGTGCTGCTCGATGAGAGTTTCGGCCTGGGCAGGGGTCAACATGCGGAACCTGCCCCCTGCATCAGGACGGCTTCTTCTCCACGACGTTCTTGGCCTTCCAGGCGCGCAGCTGTTCGTTGAAGCGCTCGGTCACGTCGGTGACTTCCTGGAGCGCCGCGTCCTGCTTCTGGGTCTGTGCCTTCTCGAGCTTGGCCAGATCTTCCTTGGTCGGCTTGGTCAGGCCGGCCACCGAGGCGTCGTACTCGCCCTTGATGCAGCCGAGATAGGTGTCCATCTCCGTGTTGTACTTCACGACCAAACCCTTGGCCGCCAGCATTTCTTCCTTCGACGCCATTGAGCCGTCCGGGAACTTGCCGGGAGCGACCGGGTAGTCGCAGGCGGCGTGAACCTGGGCGGCGGCAAAGGCGGCGCCGATGATCAGGGCGCTGAATACGTGCTTCATGAATCGAATCCCCGCGTAGAGTTTCTTGAAAGGGTGGCTATCTTAGCCAGAAATGCGGCCGGACCCCATTGCCCGCAGAGGCCATATGGGCGCGATATTTAGTCGTAGTACTGCGGGTAATCCGGCGTCAAACCCTTGAATCGACGGTGAATCCACAGGTACTGCTCGGGCATCCGCCGCACCTCCGCCTCGACGATCCGGTTGAAACGTTCGGTGTCGGCCACGGGGTCGTCGGTGGGAAAGTTTTCAAGCGGCGGGTGGATGGTGCCGCGATAGCCGCCGCCCGGCAGCCGTTCGAAGAAATAAGGCAATACCAGCGCCCGGGTCATGCCGGCGATGCGCGAGGTGGCGGTATTGGTGGCGGCGGGAATGCCGAACAGCTTCACCATCTCCGCGCCTTTCTTGCGGAAACTCTGGTCCGGCGCGTACCACACCACGTCGCCATCCTTGAGCGCCTTGATGAGAGTGCGCACGTCATCCCGCGGAATGGCGCGCTTGGTCTGGATCGCGCGCCGCGAATGCAGGAATTCGCCTACCAGCAGGTTCTTGGTGGGGCGGTACATGACATTGAGCGGCATGCGCGCCGCCAGTGCCCGGCAGCCGATTTCGATGGAGTTGAAGTGCGCCGACAGCAGCAGCACGCCACGCCCGGTGGCCTGGGCTGCCTTGAGGTTATCGAGGCCGTTCATCAGCGTGATGTGGCGGATGCGTTCGTTCGACGACCACCAGCTCATCGCCGTCTCGAACAGCGCGCAGCCGAGGCCCGCGAAATGTTCGAGACGGCGATGCTCGCGCGCGGCCGGCACGAGCTCGGGCAGCGCGAGCTCGAGGTTGCGGCGCGCGATGCGTTTGAACGATGTCGGGAACAGGAACACGAACAGCCCCAGGCCGCGGCCCAGTAGATAGAGCAGGCGGTGAGGCAGGGGCTCGAAGATGCGCAACGCGCCGATGCCGAGCCAGGTAGGCCAGTACTTGGGATGAAGGTAGGCGGCTTTCACGCGCAGCGATCATACCCGTTATGCTGCGGCCCATGATCACGCGCATGGCACTCGCGAGTTTGTTGGGCCTGCTCGCTATCGCGCAATCGCGCGAGGCGCAGGCGGTCGTTTGCCGCACGGTGACGCTCATGGACGCCACCTTGCAGAACTCGACCTTGCTGAACGCAAAATACATCGTTTGCCGGGTCGACCTCGCCACGGAGACGCTGCGCCTGCACTACACCGATGCGCAAGGCGAGCGGCTCGGAAGTTTCGCGGCATTGCAGGGAAGTCTCGCGGCTTCCGGAAAAACCCTGGCATTCGCGATGAACGCCGGCATGTTTCACCCGGACTTCAAGCCGGTGGGACTGCTGGTGATCGACGGCAAGACCATCACGCCCATCAATCGCAGGCAGGGCACGGGCAACTTTTTCCTGCAGCCCAACGGCGTGTTCATGCTCGACGCGTCCGGTGCGCGCGTGTTGAGCACGGAGGAATTCGCGGGTTTCTCGCCGCGGTTCGCGACGCAGTCCGGTCCCATGCTGGTGCATGGTGGCGAGATTCCAGCGATTCCGGCGTTCAGCCCCAAGTCGAGGTCGCGCCACATCCGCAACGGCGTGTGCGTGAAGTCGAAGCACCTAATCGCGTTCGTGATCAGCGAAACAAGAGTCTCACTGTACGACTTCGCGCGCTTCCTTCAGGCCGAACTCGACTGTAGCGAGGCGCTGTATCTCGATGGAACGATCTCCAGCCTCTTTGCGCCGCCGCTGAAGCGCGCGGACGACCACGCGACGCTCGGGCCGATGTTCGCGGTCGCCGAGTAGCGCCTACTTCTTCTTCGCGCGCCTGAAGATGGATTTGCCGTTGTGGCGCACGGACTCGATGACCACGCGATCGGGTGTGTCGACCCACACTTCCGTCGTATCCGCGAAGCACCAGATGAGCCGAATGGTTCGCGAGCCCTGCGAGGCGTCGGGCGGCCCCACCTTGGCAATGAGCGCATCGACCGTGGTCTCGTCGGTGATGAAGCTGAAGTCGGAGGCGCCCGCGGGACGGATCGCGCCGTCCGGCACGGCCAGTTCGACGAACGATGTATCGCGCGAGCGCTTCTCGGCGCAGGCGGCGCTGGCGTCATGCGCGGCGAACAACAGGGCGAGAAGGAGCAGCGCGGTCTTCATGCGGGTCACCCGGAGAAAGTAAAACTCATGAACGAACGATGCGTCACGCCGGGCCGGAGAATGCTGCTCGGGAAGTTGGCGTGGTTCGGCGCATCCGGAAAGTTTTCGGGCTCGAGAGCGATGCCGTGAAATTTCGGGTACACGGCGCGGAAGTGCGAGGCGTCGTATACCTGCAGCCCGGGCAGATTGGTTTTGACCTGCATGCGCACGCCGCTCGAAGGTGCGTAGATCTCGGCGGCGATCGGAGCATCCTTGTCGAGCACCCAGCAGTGGTCGTAGCCGTGGGTGAGCGCAATCTGCGGGTGCGAGGAGGGCGGCGGCACGCGCACGGCTTTCGCCTTGCGGAAATCGAACGGCGTCCCTTGCACGGGCGCGATCTCGCCGGTGGGCACGCGCGCCTCGTTGACGGGTAGATAGTGGCTCGCGGCGATCGTGAGCCGTTGCTCGTCGATGGTATCGCGCGGGTCGCCCGACAGCGTGAAGTACGGATGCCAGGTGAGGCTGATGGGGGTCGGCGCGTCGGTGGTCGCCTCGTAAGCCAGCGTGAGCGTGTTCTCGAATACGCTGATGAGCGCGGTGACGTCGAGATTGCCCGGAAAGCCATTGATGCCGGCCGGCGAGCGATGCCCGAGCTTGATGTACGTGTTCTTGCCGCCGCCGCTGCCGAGTACCTTCCACACATACTTTCCGAAGCCGATCTCGCCGCCATGCAGCGTGTTCACGCCGTTGTTGGCGGTGAGCTTGTATTGCTTGCCGTCGATGGCGAACGCGGCGCCCGCGATCCGGTTGCCGTAGCGGCCCACGAGCTGGCCTACATAAGAGGTGTCGCGCAGGTACGAATCCAGCTCATCGAACGACAGCACCAGCGGGATGCGCTTGCCGCCTTTTCCAATCTTCGGGGCCGGCAACGTGACGCTGCGCAATGTCCCACCGAGGGTGAGGATTTCGGCCTGCAGGCCATCCGCGCTGCCGAGCGTGGCGATTTCGACTTCCTGGCCATCGGGAAGCCGCCCGAACTTGCGGATCATGCCGTCCCTTGCGCCGACCTGGGCGTGCGCCCCTCGAAAAGCCGCTGCAACAGGCAGAAGAGCAAGAGCAAAGCTCCGACGACGATCTTGGTCCACCATGAGCTCAAACTCCCGTCGAATGCGATGAGGGTCTGGATGATGCCGAGAATCAGCACGCCGAACAACGTGCCGGCCACGTAGCCCACGCCACCGGCCAGCAACGTGCCGCCGATGACCACGGCGGCGATGGCGTCGAGCTCGAGGCCCACGGCATGCAGGCTGTAGCCCGAGAGCATGTAGAACGTCATGACGATGCCGCCGAGCGCCGCGCAGGCGCCGCTCAGTAGATAGACGCCGATCCTGGTGGAATCGACGGCCAGGCCCATGAGCCGCGCGGAAGACTCGCCGCCGCCGATGGCATACACCGTACGCCCGAACTCGCTCGAGTGCGCGATGCGCATGGCGATGGCCACCACGGCGAGCGCGATGAGGCCACCGATGGTCAACGATGCCCCGGGCCCCACGGGAATGCGCGCCTGGGCGATGGCCGCGTACGTGGCATCGTCGATCGGGATGGACTCGGTGCTGATGAGATAGCAGCAGCCGCGCGCCAGGAACATGCCGGCCAGCGTCACGAGGAACGGCGCGAGATTGAAGCGCTGGATCAGAAACCCCTGCAGCGCACCGAAGGACGCGCCGAGCACCAGCACCAGTGCCATTGCGGCATAGGGATTCCAGCCGGCGTCGAGCAGCGAGGCGGAGATCATCGTCGTCAGCGCGATGACCGCGCCCACGGACAGATCGATGCCGCCCGACAGGATGACGAAGGTCATTCCTACCGCGACGATGCACAGGAAGGCATTGTCGATGAGCAGGTTCAGGAACACCTGCGGGGACAGAAAGCCGTCGTAGCGGATGGCGCCGAACACCGCCATGGCGATGAACAGCGCGATCGTGACCGTGAGCGGCAGCAGCCGGCGGTTCACGTGGCTCTCCCGCGCGCCAGGCGAACCGCGAGCTGCCTGAACTCCGCCGACTGCAGCAGCATCACCGCGAACACCAGCGCCGCCTTCACCACCAGGTTCACTTCTGGCGGCACGCCGAGCGAGTAGATCATCGAGGTGAGTGTCTGGATGATCAACGCACCGATCACGGTGCCCGCGAGCGTGAATCTTCCGCCCGTGAGCGCGGTGCCGCCGAGCGTGACGGCGAGAATGGCGTCGAGCTCGAGGAGTTGCCCGGCATTGTTGGCGTCGGCGCTCTTCACGTTGGAACTGACGATGAGCCCGGCGATGCCCGCGGCCAGGCCGCAGAACGTGTACACGCACAGCGTGATCGCCGAGGAGCGCACGCCGGCGACGCGCGCGGCTTCCGGGTTGCCGCCGATGGAACGCACGAACAACCCGAGCGCCGTGCGCGACATGACCAGGTGCAACGCTGCCCACAAGGAGCCCGCGATCCACAGGGCCACCGGCAGTCCGAGCAGGTAGCCGTTACCCAGCGCGAAGAAAGGCGCGTAGTACACGGTGATGATCTGGCCGCCGGTGAGCAGCTGGGCGATGCCGCGGCCCGCCACCATGAGAATGAGCGTGGCGACGATGGGCTGCATGCCGGCCTTGACGACTAACAACCCGTTCCACAGGCCGCAGGCCGCAGCGACCGCGAGGGCGGAGGCGAGCGCCATCCACAACGGATGAGCGCTTTGCACTTCGCCCGTCGCACTGAAGCTGCCGCCGATCATGAGCGCCACCACCGCGGCGGAAATGGCGACCACCGCGCCCACCGAGATGTCGAGGCCGCGCACCGCGATGACCAGCGTCATGCCGAGCGACACGACCATGAGCGGCGCGGCGCGGTTGAGGATGTCGATGACGCTGCCGTACAGATGCCCGTCGCGCCACGTGAGCGCGAGGAACGACGCATTGAACAGGCTGCTCGCGACCAGCAGAAGCAACAGCGCCACTGCCGGCCAGAACAGCATGTGTTGCGTGAGCCGCTTCATGGCTGGTGGCTCGCGGCGATCATTGAATAGACGGCGTCTTCGTCGGCGCCGCGCGGCAACTCGCCCGCCTTGGCGCGGTCGCGCAGCACCATGATGCGGTCGGACACGCGCACCACCTCGTCGATTTCCGCGGAGATGAACAACACGGCCGTGCCACCGCGCGCGAGCTCCAGGATCTCGTTCATCAATTCCTGCTTGGCGGCGACGTCGATGCCGCGTGTGGGTTCATCGAGGATCAGCACACGGGGATGCGTGGCGAGCCAGCGCGCGATGATGGCCTTCTGCTGGTTGCCCCCGGAAAGCTGGCCGATGGGAGTCTCGATGCTCGCCGCCTTGATGCCGAGCGCCGCCACCAGTTTCTCGGCGATCTGCCGTTGTTCACTGAGCTTCAGGAACTTCGTGAGGCCCATGCGGGCCTGCAGCGCCAGCGCGATGTTCTCGCGCACCGACAGATCCGCGACGATGCCGCTGTGCTTGCGGTCTTCGGGGCAGAACCCGAGGCCCGCTTGCAGCGCATCGGCGGGATGGTCGAGCTCCGCCGGCTGGCCATCGATGTGGATGTCGCCGGTGTCGCGCGCGTCGAGCGCAAACAGCAGCCGCGCAAGCTCGGTCCGGCCGGAGCCCAACAAGCCGGCGAGCCCGAGCACTTCCCCGGCCTTGAGCTCGATGTCCATGGGCTTGAGCTGGCCGCGCCGCGAAATGTTCCGCGCCGAGAGCACGGGCGGCGCTGCGGCGTCGCCGGCCGCGGCGTCCGTGGCCGCGGTCTTTTCGGCCGCTGCCACCTCGCGACCCACCATGGCGGCGATGAGTCCGTGCGCGTCGAGCCTGGCGCAGGCGTACTCGCCGACGAACCTGCCATTGCGCAGGACCGTCATGCGATCGCAGATTTCATAGACCTGGTCGAGGAAATGCGTGACGAACAGGATTGCGACGCCCTTGTCGCGCAGCCGGCGGATGAGCGCGAACAGGGCCTGCACCTCGTCGGCATCGAGGCTCGAGGTGGGTTCATCGAGGATCAGCACGCGGGCGTCCGTGGACACGGCGCGTGCCACGGTGGCGAGCTGTTGCAGGGCCGCGGGCAGCGGGCCCGCAAGCTGGCTCACATCCAGGTTGATGCCGAGGCTGGCTAACAACTCCGCCGCGCGCCGCTCGGTTTCGCGCCAGTCGATGCCGCCGCCACGCGTCCAGGGACGACGCGGATACCTACCCGCGCAGATGTTTTCCGCCACCGAGAGATTGGGCAGCAGGTGGCTCTCCTGGTGCACCGCGCTGATGCCGAGCTCCTGCGCATGAATCGGCGACTCGGGCGACACCAGCAAGCCCGACAGTTCGATGCTGCCCGCATCCGGCGCATGGACGCCGGTCAGTACCTTGATCAGCGTGGACTTGCCGGCGCCGTTCTGTCCCATGAGCGCGTGAACTTCACCCGCGCGCAACGTGAGCTCGACGCCGGACAGCGCCTGCACGCCGGGGAAGGCGCGGGAGATGTCACGCGCCCGGAGGACGATCGCCGGTGAACTCATTACTTCAGTACTTGCGCGTCTGGACGTACTGCTTCGCCGTTTCCATGGTGAACATGGTTTCCTCGACGACGATGCGTTTGGCGATCGGGCGGCCCGCCACCACTTCCGCCACGGAGGTCATGAGCTGCGGGCCTAACAACGGATTGCACTCGATGGTGGCGTTGAGCTTGCCTGCGATCATGGCCTCGAAGGCGCCCTTCACCGCGTCGATGGACACGATGAGAATGTCCGTACCGGGTTTGAGGCCCGCTTCCTCGATGGCCTGGATGGCGCCGATGGCCATGTCATCGTTGTGCGCGTAGAGCACGTGGATCTTGCGCGGCTCGGATTTGAGGATGGCCTCCATGGCTTCCTTGCCCTTGGTGCGCGTGAAGTCTCCGGTCTGCGAGCGGATGATCTTGAGGTGCGGATGGGTGGCGAGGATTTCCTCGAATCCTTTCTTGCGATCGCTCGCAGGCGCGGAGCCCACGGTTCCCTGAAGTTCGACGATGTTCACGTCCTGCGTGGCGGTCGCGAATTTCCCGCTGACCCAGCGGCCGGCCTTGCGGCCTTCTTCGACGAAGTCGGAACCGAGGAAGCCGACGTACAACGAGGGATCGCTGGTCACCGCGCGGTCGGTGAGGATGACCGGGATGCCGGCGTCGCGCGCTTCCATGAGCACGGTGTCCCAGCCCGTGGCCACCACGGGTGAGAACGCGATCACGTCGACCTTCTGCGCGATGAAACTGCGCAGCGCCTTGATCTGGTTTTCCTGCTTCTGCTGCGCATCGGCGAAACGCAGGTCGATGTTGCTGGTGATGGCCGCGGCCTTGATGGACTCGGTGTTCGCCGTACGCCACTCGCTCTCCGCACCGATCTGGCTGAACCCGAGCACGATGCGTTCGTCCTGGCTTTCGCGGGCGCAGCCCGTGACAGCCAGAGCAGCCAGGAAGATCGCGATGGCTGAAGCCGCCAGGTTCGCGAGAGATCGTGAAAACTTCATCGTTACTCCCCTGCGCGCGTCACAGCGTCGCGGTGTCATGCAGTGCGAGACCGCCCGGTTCGATCAGCAGCTTGTTGATGAGCGGCGCGCCGAGCGCTGGCAGGTCGATTTCGAATTCGTCGTCCGCCTGGGTCACGATGCCGTCGGCCACGCTGACCGTCGCGGTGCCGAAGAAATGCAGGTGCACGTCGCCGGGCACGCGATGTTGTTTGTACTTGAAGTGGTGGTATTCGAGATTGGCGAACGTGTGGCACATGTTCGCTTCGCCGGTGAGGAACGTCTTCTGCCACAGCACCGCGCCATCGCGGCGGATGCGGCTCACGCCTTCCAGGTTTGACGGCAGCGTGCCGGTGTTCAACATGGGGCCGACGCCACACTGGCGAAGCTTCGAGTGCGCGAGCAGTAGATAGTTGCGGCGTTCGGTCACGTGGTCGGAAAACTCGTTGCCGATGGCGAACCCGAGGCGGTGCGCACGGCGGTTGTCATCGATGAGGTAGAGGCCGACGAGCTCGGGTTCCTCGCCATGGTCTTCCGCGAAATCAGGCGACCTGAGCGGCGAACCGCTGCCCACGACATTGCGTCCGTTGCCCTTGTAGAACCACTCGGGCTGCATGCCCGGCTTGCTGCTCTTCGGCTTGCCGCCTTCCACGCCCGCCTTGAACATCTTCATGGAGTCGGTGAGTTCGTCGGTGGTCTTCGTGAGCCTGGCGTGCATGGCGTCACGCGCCGCCGCGCTGCCGAGATGCGTGAGCCCCGTGCCGCTCACCAGGCAATGGCCGGGGTCCGGATGCGTGAGCGGCGCCAGCAGCCGGCCATCGCGCAGCAACTCTTCGTAGGGAACGGGCGCTTCGGCCGCGGCGGTACCGGCCACCTGTTCGAGCGTACGTTTCTCCGCAATGCATGCACGCGCGAGTTGCCAGGTGCTCTCGTAGCCCGACAACGGCAGCACGGCGCCGCTGGCGTCGACGCGCGCGACGCGCGTGTGGCCACCGTCGGTGAACTGCAGCAGTCTCATAACCAACCCGCGTCGACGATGTATTCCTGCGCCGAGCACGCGCGCGAATCGTCGGAGGCCAGGAACAGCGCCATGGGCGCCACGTCTTCCGGTCTTACCTTGTCGGGCAACACCTGGTTGCGCTTGATCTCGAGCTCGCCCTCGGGCGTGAGCCACTTCTCTATCTGGCGCTCGGTCATGATCCATCCGGGCGTGATGACATTGACGCGAATGCGGTGCTCGCCGAGCTCGGCGGCCAACCCGCGCGTCAAGCCGATGACCGAGGACTTCGCCGTCGTGTACACCGGCATGTTGCGCCCCTTGGCGCCGTAGGAGTTGCTGCCGAAGTTGATGATGGAGCCGCCACCCATTTTCTTCATGCCCGGCACCACCGCCTGGATGGCGAAGAACGCCGGGCGCTGGTTCACCGCGATGCGCGCGTCGTAGTACTCCTGCGTCACTTCCATCAGTGAATGGCGGTCGTCGCTGGCCACGTTATTAATGAGTACGTGGAAATCGCCGACGGCCTTGGCGGCGTCGCGAATGGCCGTTTGCAGCGCATTGATATCGGTCACATCCGTTTTGCGATACCAGGGCCGGGGCAGGCCCGCCTTCTCGATCTTCGAAACCAGGTCTTGCGACGGGGCTTCGGCGTTGTCGACGAACGCGACCAGCGAACCCTGGCGCGCAAAGGCTTCGGTCATGCATCCGCCTATCCCCGAGCCGCCACCCGTAATGAAAACGCTGCGGCCGCGAAGGGACGGGTAGCTGGCGCCGCCTTCGAGGGCGGCGGGGGAGTCTCGACGATCAGGCATGGGAAGGGCCTCGGGGCGTGCGCGAAAAGCGCTGAAGTATAGATATTCCGGCGCTGCTTGTGCGAAGGTGCGCCCCTTCCCACACGGCGAGGCTCAGGTTCCGAAGATGAAGCGGCGGTTGCGCAGTCAGGACTGGTTCGGCAAAAAAGACAAGGATGGATTCATCCATCGCAGCTGGCTCAAGAACCAGGGCTATCCGGACGATATGTTCGACGGCCGGCCGGTCATCGGCATCTGCAACACCTGGAGCGAGCTCACTCCCTGCAATGGCCACTTCCGCGAGATCGCGGAGTTCGTGAAGCGCGGTGTGCTCGAAGCCGGCGGATTCCCGCTCGAATTTCCCGTGATGTCGCTGGGCGAAACGCAGCTCAAGCCCACCGCCATGCTGTTCCGCAATCTCGCCAGCATGGATGTCGAAGAATCGATTCGTGGCAACCCGATGGACGGCGTCGTGCTGCTCATGGGCTGCGACAAGACCACGCCTTCGCTGCTCATGGGCGCGGCGAGTTGCGACCTGCCGACGATCGGCATTTCCGGCGGGCCGATGTTGTCAGGCCGCTTCCGCGGCAAGCAGATCGGTTCGGGTACGGGCGTCTGGCAGATGTCGGAAGACGTGCGTGCCGGAAAGATGTCGCAGGAAGAATTCACGGCCGCCGAATCGTGCATGCATCGATCGAAGGGCCATTGCATGACGATGGGCACGGCGTCGACGATGGCCAGCATGGTCGAGGCGCTCGGCGTCTCACTACCGGGCAACGCCGCGATCCCCGCCGTGGACTCGCGCCGCTATCGGCTCGCGCAGTTGAGCGGCCGGCGCATCGTCGAGATGGTGCGCGAAGATCTCGTGCTGTCGAAGATCCTCACGCGGCAGGCGTTCGAGAACGCCATCAAGGCCAACGCCGCCATCGGCGGTTCCACCAACTCCGTGGTGCACTTGTTAGCCATCGCGGGCCGGCTCGGTGTTCCGCTGGCGCTCGATGACTGGGACAAGCTCGGCTCGCAGCTTCCCTGCCTCGTGAACCTGCAGCCCTCGGGCCAGTACCTCATGGAAGATTTCTACTACGCCGGCGGACTGCCCGCGGTGCTCAAGGAAATCTCGGGCGTGCTCAACAACGACGCGATGACCGCCAACGGCAAGACCATGGGCGAGAACATCGCCACGGCGCCGGTGTGGAACCGCGACGTCATCAAGGCTTTCGACGATCCGTTCAAGGCGAATGCGGGCATTGCGATCCTGCGCGGCAATCTCGCGCCCGATGGCGCGGTCATCAAGCCGTCGGCCGCCACGCCCAAACTACTCAAGCATCGTGGCAAGGCCGTGGTGTTCGAGACCATCGAAGAGTTCAAGGCGAAAATCGACGACGAGAATCTCGACATCGACGAGAACTCCATCATGGTGCTCAAGGGCTGCGGCCCGAAGGGCTACCCGGGCATGGCCGAGGTCGGCAACATGCCGTTGCCGCCCAAGGTGCTGCGCAAGGGCATCACCGACATGGTGCGCATCTCCGACGCGCGCATGAGCGGCACGGCGTACGGCACTGTGGTGCTGCATGTCGCGCCTGAGGCCGCGGCCGGTGGGCCGCTGGCGCTGGTCAAGACTGGGGACATCATCGAGCTCGACGTGCCCGCGCGGAAGCTGCATCTGGACGTCAGCGAAGCCGAGCTGGCGACGCGGCGCGCGGCATGGAAGGCGCCGGAGCCGCCGAAGCGTGGCTACTACAAGCTTTATGTCGAGCACGTGCAGCAGGCCGACAAGGGCGCGGATCTCGATTTCCTCGTCGGTGGCAGCGGCACCACCGTGACGCGCGACAGCCACTGACGGTGCCGGGCCGGGAAACCGGGAAAACTTCAGCGCTACTCACGGTGCCGGGCCGAATTGGAGTCCGACAGCTCTACGCAGTGGGTTCGGTGGCACTTCATTAAGAGAAGTTATCCCGGTTTCCCGGCCCGGCACCGATAGGCACCTTGTCGATCAGCGCCCTTGCGGGAATACTCACCCGCGGAGGCTTTCCTGATTCGACGCAATCGCCGTTGGTTCGTGCATGTGCTGTCGCTGGCGCTGTTGTTCGCGCAGCTCGGCATGGTGGTGCACGCCAGTACGCACCTCAAATCGAACCCGCACGCCGCGCCCACGCAGTCGCAGCTTTGCGGCGAGTGCCTTTCGTTCGCGCCGATGCAGAACATGGTGGGCGGCGCGCCCACCGTGGTGCTGGCCGTCCAGGTTTCCCACGACCGCGCGCTCGAATGCGAAGCGTTCGTCAGCGTTCCTCACCGCGCCTTCTCGGCGTTCCGCTCTCGCGCTCCACCCATTCCTTCCTGATCGGCAAGTGACCCCACGCCGGCGTTTCACGCCGCGTGCTTGTTAGTTTCGGAAGGAGAAAATCCATGTTGAGTTTCAGGCCCGTGGCGGCGCTATTCGCGCTCGCCTTGCTGCCTGCCGTTTCGGGAGCCGCCGACGATGTCGGCGCGCTGCGCACGGAATTGCAGGCGTTGAAGAATGAGTACGGCGCGCGTGTCGATGCCCTCGAAGCGCGCATCCAGCAACTCGAGTCGGCGCCGGCGGTCGCGGCGCCCGGGGCCGTCAACGATATCCCGCCGCCGGCTCCCGAGCCGCGCGTGGGCTCGGGCTCGAACGCCTCGGCGTTCAACCCCGCGATCTCGCTGATCCTGGGCGGCAGCTACACCCACACGTCGCGCAATCCCGCAGACTGGAACATCGGCGGATTTCCGCCGAGCGGCGGCGAGGTCGGCCCCGGTGAACGCAGCTTCAATCTGGGCGAGTACGGTCTCACGTTCGCAGCCAGCATCGATCCTTACTTTTCTGGCCAGCTGACCGCGGCGATCACCGGCGAAAACGAGATCGAAGTCGAAGAGGCCTTCGTGCGCACCACGGCATTGCCCGACGGGTTCACCGGAAAAGTGGGGCGCTTCTTCTCGGGCTTCGGTTATCTCAACGAGGTGCACGCGCATGCCTGGGACTTCGTCGACCAGCCGCTCGTCTATCAAGCCATGTTCGGGGGTCAGTCGCGCCAGGAAGGCGTGCAGGTGAAGTGGCTCGCACCCACGGAACTGTTCGTGGAGTTCGGCGCGGAAGTGGGCAACGGTGACAGTTACCCATCGACGCGCGGCGCCGGCAACGGCCTGAATGCGACCACGTTGTTTGCGCACGTGGGTGGAGACGTTGGCGATTACACCAGCTGGCGCGCCGGTCTCGCATGGCTCGACGGCGACGCCGAAGATCGTGAAGGCGGCATTGCCGATGCAGCCGGTGAACCGCTCTTCGAAACCTTCACCGGCGATGCGCGCACGTGGGTCGTGGACGGAGTACTCAAGTGGGCGCCGTCGCCGCGACGCCAGCTCAAGTTGCAGGGCGAGTACATGCGCCGCGAAGAGAGCGGCGAGATCGAAGGCGGCGGTGTGCTGCTGGCCGACGACTATCGCAGCACGCAGTCCGGCTGGTACCTGCAGAGCGTCTATCAATTCGCGCCGCGCTGGCGCGTGGGCGCGCGCTACGACTCGCTGGATCCGGGAACGCCGCGCTACACGTTGTCTCCCGACGGACTGCTCAGCGCCGACCCCGACCGTCTGTCGCTGATGCTCGACTGGAATCCCAGCGAGTTCTCGCGCTTGCGCGCGCAGTACGACTGGGACAACGCGCGTGACGACGGCGAGAACGACCGCGTGCTGCGACTGCAATACATCTACGGCATCGGCGCGCACGGCGCGCACAAGTACTAGGAACCCTCATGAAGAACTCAATCAAGTTGTTAGTCGCGCTGATGGTCGCAGGCGTGCTGCCGGCCCAAGCGGCGCTCAAAGTCCTGGCCACCACGCCCGACTGGGGCGCGCTCACCACCGAGCTCGGTGGCGAGCGGGTGAATGTGTACGTCGCCACCACCGCGTTGCAGGACGTGCATCGCGTCGAGGCCAAACCCAGCCTCGTGGCGCGGGCGCGCAGCGCGGACCTGGTGGTTGCCACCGGCGCCGAGCTCGAAGTCGGCTGGCTGCCGGTGCTCATCCAGGAGTCCGGCAACTCGCGCATCCAGCCGGGCGCGGCCGGCTACTTCGAAGCGGCCTCGGCGCTCAAGTTGCTGGAGGTGCCGTCGAAGCTCGATCGCGCCATGGGCGACATCCATCCGCAAGGCAATCCGCACGTGCAGCTGGATCCGCACAACATCGCCACGGTGGCGCGTGCGTTGACGGCCAGGCTTGCCGCGCTCGAACCCGACCAAGCCGCGTATTACGCGGCACGGGGCAAGGACTTCGATGCGCGCTGGTCCGAGGCCATCAAGCGATGGGAAACCAAAGCCGCGCCGCTCAAGGGCGAGAGCGTGGTCATCATGCATCGCGACCAGGCCTATCTATGTCACTGGCTCGGGCTCAATGAAGTGGCGTCGATCGAGCCCAAGCCCGGCGTGCCGCCGACGGCGTCCTATCTTGGGCAACTCGTCACCAAGCTCACTGGCGCGCCGCCACGGCTGATCCTGCTCAACGCGTACAACGACGCGAAGCCGGCGAACTGGCTGTCGGCGCGCGTGCACGCGCCTGCCGT
>Ga0193753_10000604_pt1 | contig 34755 bp, 30 predicted proteins | sample H1c2metaG_FD_144925 | JGI IMG/M metagenome (GOLD analysis project Ga0193753, IMG submission 144925) | Soil microbial communities from a riparian zone of the East river system, Colorado, United States - H1c2 | ecosystem: Environmental > Terrestrial > Soil > Riparian zone | place: USA: East...
TCTTGACGCCGTAGAGGCGATGGTCGTTCGGAGCGGTATCGTCGACATGCTCGCCCCGAGAATGACGTCCATCCTCGCTTGACCCCCATTCGCACATGCTCACGACTCTGCCCAATTGGAACGACATCGCCGATCAGTCGCTCGCCGGCGAATTGATCTCGCGGGACGACGCGCGCGCCGTCCTCCAAGCGCCGGACGACGTCATTCTCGACCAATTGGCCGCGGCGTATCGTGTGCGCCGGCACCACTATGGCAATCGCGTCCGTCTGCATTTTCTGCTCAACGCGCAGAGCGGTCTGTGTCCCGAGGACTGCCACTACTGCTCGCAGTCGGCCGTGTCACTTGCGGAGATCGAGAAGTATCCGTTCATGGCGCGCGAAAAGATTCTTGCGGCGGCCGATCGCGCCGCGAGTCTCAATGCCGGAACGTTTTGCATGGTGATCTCGGGCCGTGCGCCAGGTGCTCGAGTATTCGACAAAGTCCTCGACGCGGTCCGTGAGGTGAAGGCTCGTCACGACATGCACGTCTGTGCCTGCCTCGGTCTCCTCACGGAAGATCACGTGCGGCAGTTGGAAGAAGCCGGCGTCGATCAGGTGAACCACAATCTCAACAGTTCGTCGCGCTTCCATGAGGAAGTCGTGACGACGCACACGTTCGACGACCGCGTTGCGACCGTGGAGAATGTCGCGCGCTCCGGAATGAAGACGTGTTCCGGCGGGATCATCGGCATGGGGGAGACCGATGACGATGTGATCGATCTCGCGCTGTCGTTGCGAGAGCTCGGCGTCCGCAGCGTCCCGGTGAACTTCCTCATTCCGATTCCGGGAACGCCGTTCGAGGAACGCGGTGCGCTCGATCCGCGCCGCTGCCTCCGAGTCCTGTCTCTTTATCGGTTCATACTTCCGTCGCAGGAAATTCGGATTGCCGGCGGTCGCGAAGTGCACCTCCGCTCGATGCAACCGCTGGGGCTCTACGCGGCGAACTCGATCTTCATCGGCGACTATTTGACCACGCCGGGTCAGGCGGCGCGCGCCGATTACGAGATGATCCGCGATGCCGGGTTCGTGCTCGAAGCGCCGGATGGATCTCCGCTCGATACCAGCCGTCTCGATGAGTTGCTGGCAGGCTCGTCGTCCTGAGCGCAGCGAAGGATCTGCTTTTTTTCGCCACGGCTCAACAACTGTAGCACGGACTCACACGGGCACAACACGGGCACAACACGGGCAAAGCACACCGATTGCGCCTACGCAGGGGAGGCGTCATCGCCCAACGAGCGGAATTTCTTTGGGACGGCCGCTCGGGACGCCCAGTATTGGCAAACCCGAGGTCGTTCCCAAAAAAAGAGTTCGTCCGGGCTCGTGGAGCGGAGATTTCTGTATGCCTCGCGGAGCAATCCGCGCGTCGTCCGTGTTGTGCCCGTATGAGTCCGTGCTTCAGCTGTTGAGCTGCGGCGCGATGAACGCTCCAACCGACAACACGCTCAGGCGATCGGCAACCGCCTCCGATCCGTGACCGCCTCGCCCAACGTATACCCGGCCACGGCAATCGCCTCGCGCAGCTGATCGACCGTGACCCGCCCGTCATGTTCGACCTCCACGGCGCCGAGGCTGACGTTGGCACGCGTGATTCCCTCGACGCCGGTGAGCGACGTGAAAACGGCCCGGATACAGTGCTGGCAGGTCATGCCTTCGACCCGAACTTTCGTGATCATGCGCGAAAGATAGTGACAGCGTATTTTCCTCCGCATGAACATCGCCTTTCTTGGCCTCGGCGCCATCGGTCGCCCCATGGCGGCTCGAATTGCGGCCGCCGGCCTCACGCTCACCGTCTGGAATCGCACCGGCGAACGCGCCGAGACATTCGCGGCCGAGCACGGATCTCGGCACGCACTCACTCCCGCCGATGCCGCGCGCGATGCCGACGTCGTCATCACCTGCCTGCCCGAATCGCACCATGTCTACGGCTTGTTGGACGGGCCCGACGGCTTGATCGCCGGGCTGAAACGTGGCGCCACCCTCGTCGATTGTACGTCGGGCGACCCGGCGACGTCGCGCAAGATTCAGGCGGCGTTGGCACCGCACGGCGTCGAGTTCATCGACGCGCCCGTGAGCGGCGGCGTGAGCGGCGCGGAAAAGGGAACGCTGACAGTGATGGTCGGCGGCGACGCCAACGTTCTCGATGGCGTTCGACCCGTTCTCGCCAACTTTTCGACGAAGGTCGTGCATTGCGGCGGCGTCGGCGCGGGCGACACGGTGAAAGCCGTGAACCAGGCGTTCCTGGCAATCCACTTGTTGTCGGCGGCCGAGGGGTTGGCGACGCTAGTGAAAGAGGGTGTGGATGTCACGGCGGCGCTTGAAGTAATCAACGCGTCCAGCGGCCGTTCGAACTCATCGATGAACTTGATTCCCGAGCGCGTGCTCACGCGCGCGTTTCCGCGGACATTCAAGCTCGCGTTGCTCGAGAAGGACATTGGCATCGCCGCCGGCTTGGCGCGCGACAATCGCGTGCCTGCGCCAGTCACTCAGCTCACCGCCGATCTGTTTCGCGTCGCTCGCGGAGAGCTCGGCGAATTGGCGGATCACGTGGAGATTGTGAAAATGGTCGAGGTCTGGGCGGGAGTGGAAATCAAATGACGACGACGATCGATATCTCGGTGTCCGATGTGGCGACGGTCGAAGGCATCCGCACGCACTTTCCGGCGCTCACGCGTCTGCACAATGGGTTTCCCGTTGCGTACTTCGATGGGCCGGGCGGAACGCAGGTGCCGCGCCCTGTCGTCGACGCGATGGACGACTACCTGTTCAATCACAACGCCAACACGCACTGGCGCTATCCCACGAGCGAAGAAACCGACACGCTGATCACGCGCTCGCGCGAGGCGCTTGCGAGTTTTCTCAATGGCCGGCCCGACGAAATCGTATTCGGCCAGAACATGACGACGCTCACCTTTCACTTGGCGCGCGCGCTCGGCCGCGAGTGGGGCAAGGGCGACGAGATCGTCATCACAGAATTGGATCACCACGGCAACGTGGCGCCGTGGAAGGCGCTCGAGAAAGATCGGGGCGTCACGGTGCGCATGGTGAAAATGCGCACCGAAGACGGACGTCTCGATTGGAGCGACCTCGAGGCTGCGATCACGCCGCGCACCAAGCTGCTCGCTATCGGTGCAGCGTCCAACGCGCTTGGGACCGTCACCGATGTGCAGCGTGCCGCGAGACTGGCGCGGGCCGTGGGCGCGCGCGTGTTCGTCGACGCCGTCCATTATTCGCCGCATTTTCTGGTCGACGTCGGCGAAATGGACGCCGACTTCGTCGGCTGCTCGGCCTACAAATTTTATGGGCCGCACATTGGCGTGCTGTGGGGCAAGCGCGCGGTCATCGAATCGCTCGACGCGCCGCGGCTCGAGCCCGCGCCGCAAGAATCGCCCGAGCGTTTGGAAACGGGGACGCAGAATCACGAAGGAATTGTCGGTGCCGCTGCGGCGGTCGACTTCCTCGCGTCATTGTCGGCATCGCATCGCCACACGTCGCGTCGCGAGGCGCTCAAGTCGACCTTCCACACGGTGCACGCTCGCGGCGAGATGTTGCTGGCCAAACTCTGGAATTCGCTGGCGGAGATCGACGGACTGACGTTGTACGGTCCCAAGCCCGGCACGCCCCGGACGCCGACGCTGTCCTTTACACTTCGCGGACATTCCACGGACGATGTCGCCGACGCGTTGGCGAAAGGCGGCGTGTTCGTCTCTAACGGGGACTTCTACGCGGCAACGATCGTCGAGCGGTTGGGATTGGTGCCGGGCGGGTTGGTCCGCGTGGGTTGCAGTTGCTACACCAGCGAAGAAGAGGTCGATCGCCTGCTGGACGGGGTGCGTGCACTGGTGACATAGTAGAGTCTCCTCATTGTGCAGGGGTCCGGTGGCGCGTCGCAGCGGGTTGGTGTCGTTGGTCGCGTGCATGGTCGTCGCGGTGAGCGCGGCGCCGGCCCAGCGCGTTCAGGGCACGGTGCGCGACAGCTTGAGCGGCATTCCGATCGCCGGCGCCGTCGTGTGGATCGCCGATTCCTCTGGCGCCTCCCTCGCTCGTTCGATTGGCGACGAGACGGGTCGTTTTTCGATCGGGCGTTTTCGCGGGTCGGTGCGGTTGCACGTCCTGCGCATCGGATTTCATCCGCGCGACATTCTCCTCGCGCGCGACGGCTCCGACAGCACGATGGACGTCCGCCTCGAAGGACTTCCACCCAACCTCGCGACCGTCAGTGCATCGACGTCGCGCGTCTGTCCCGGACAAAAGGGAAGCAGCCAAGGGCTCGAGCTGTGGGAGCAGGCGCGGTCGGCGCTTCTCGCCAGCGTCATCGCGCGCGAGTTGCATCCGCCGCATGTCCGTCTCGTCTCGTACTCGCGCACCAGGGAGCCGATCCGCAAGCGGCTAACGCACGAGGAAACGAAGATGAAGGACCTCGTGGTGGATCGCTCATACGTCGCCGGCCGACCCGCGTGGGCGTTTGCCGCCGAGGGCTACATGCGCGAAGACCGCGGCGGCGAGCGGACGTACTACGCTCCGGACGACGAAACGCTCCTCGACCCCAGCTTCGCGGAAACGCACTGCCTGCATGTGCAACGTGGCGACCGCGCGCATCAGGACCAAGTCGGCATCGCCTTCGATCCCGTTGGCGCTGGTGATCGCGACACACTCGTCGACGTTCGCGGCGTTCTCTGGCTCGATCGTGCTCACCCGGCGCTGCGGTCGTTGGAGTTCCATTTCACCGGCCTCGAGCCCGTCGCGCGTGAGAGCGGCGGCGAACTGTTCTTTCACATCATGCCGAACGGCGCGCCGATGATCGAACGGTGGAGCATCAACACCGCGATTGTCGTCAACGAGATGAATGATCGGACTAACGGCCCGCGACGCCCGCCGCCGCGCGAGTTTCGCACCGACGCCCGACGCGTGGGCCTCCGCGAAGTGGGCGGCGAAGTTGCTCTCGCCGAGTGGGCGGATGGCACGTCGTGGCGAGGGGGGTTGCCCCGCGTTACTGGTACTCTAATCGGCACCGACGGCTTGCCCGTCGCCGGCGCCCGCGTATGGATGCTGAATACGGCGGACACCGTGACGAGCGATTCCAGCGGCCGCTTCGCGCTGCCGTACACGTTGCCCGGAGTGTATTACGTTCTCGCGTCGGACAGCGTGCTCGCCGGTTTTGGATTCAGCCGGGCACCGTGGACGGGCGTTGCCATCGCGCGGAACGCCGATGCCAATGTCCGCATGCGATACTCTCCGCGCGCCGAGGCGTTGCGTTACGCGTGCATGGGCCAGCCCTACAAGCCGGGGACCGGGGTCGTGTTGCTCCGCGTGGTTAATCGCGATGGCGATCCGGTGGGAGACGCTCGCGTCGACGTGTGGCTAGGCACATCATCGGCCGATCCGTTCACGCGCTCGCCTGATCGTGGAGGCGAAACTGGCGATGACGGCGGCGCAGTCATTTGCGGAGCGGCGTTGCATCAGCCGTTACGCATTCGAGTGTCGAGCGGCCACGAGAGCGCGGACACGATCATCGACGGCTTGAAGGAGGAGGCGACGACCCAACGCCTCGTGTTGCGATCGCCCCAGCCATGAGCGCCGCGGCCGAACAACATTAGCACGGACGCACACGGGCGAAACACGGCACAGCACGGACAGCCTCGTGAGGTGCACGGAAGCCTCGGCGCCACGAGCCCGGACGACTTTTTTTTTGGAAAAACTCGCGGCCACCAATATTCGCGTCTCGAGCGGCCGTCATAGAAAAATTCGGCTCGTTGCCCAACGAACTCTGCCCGTGCGACAAACCATCCGTGCAGTGTCAGCGCCGTGTCCGCGTTCGTCCGTGCTAATGGTGTTTTAAGGCCGCGACGACAGAGAGCCTAAAACGCCGAGCAAACTCAATTTGTCTTCTTCCGCGAGACGAGCGTCTTCTCCAATCCCGGCATGAACACGTCGTAGATCGACCCGGGATTCCACATCACCCACCCGTCATACCCGGCGTCGTACACAGCCTTCTTCTGCGCTTCGAGCTGCTCGGCGCCGTACGCCGGCTTCCCGAGCGTGAACGCCTGTAGCCAGGGACGGACATGCTCGACTTGCGTCATACCAATTTTCTTATCACGATCCCGCGCTCTCGAGATCGCCGTGAGAATGATCTTGTACGGCTCGGCGTTTGGATTCGCGACGCCGAGATCGCCGTGCGGATAGTGCGACGGATAAACCATCGGCAGCACCACGTCCACGTTCGGCGATATTTTCTCCCAATACTGTCCCACTTCGAGCGGCCCGCCCACCGTTGTCACGAGGCCGAAGATATCGGCGGTCGAACGCACGCCGAGTTTGTTGAGCCGCGTCTTGGCTTCTTTCAGATAGCCCGCGAGCGCATCCGGCTTCGACACGTTGTTCGCGTCGGGGAACACTTGCGGCGGAAGACTCGGATACGGTTCCGGAAACCGGATGTAGTCGAACTGCACTTCGCCGAATCCCATCTTCACCAGCTCTTCAGCGACACCAATGTTGTACTCCCACAGCTCGTGGTGATACGGATTCACCCACGCGATGCCCTTCTTGTCGCGCCAGATCGAGCCGTCCTTCTTGCGAATGGTCCACTCCGGGTGCACGCGCGCCGTTACTGAATCTTTAAACACGACGATGCGCGCGATCGGCAGAATCTTGTGGGCCTTGAGGGAATCGAGCAGCGGCGCGACATGCGCGACGCTCGCCGTTCCCGCGTTCTTGGCGAAGTCGGCGTTCCCCGACTTGAAGTTCAATCCGAACTCGTCCTTCATGTCGATCACGAGCGCGTTAATCTCCGTCTGATCGGCCGCGGCAATCAGCTTGGCCATTCGCTTTTTGCTCTGCGACGCCCAGCGGTTCACATAGAGCGCGCGCACCGTGGTCGGCAGCGCCGGATCGACCTGACCTTCGCTCACCGCGATCGTGCGGTCGGCGCTTGCGGTGGCGCTTGCTGACGCGGGCGCCTTCTGCTCGGCATGTTCTGCGGCGCTGCTGCAACCGGCGGCGCATATGAAAACGAGAAACAAACGGCGAAGCCCGGACATGAACGTTGGGTCGAAGGTAGAACGAAATCTAAGTCGCGCCGGTGTGCGAGTCCTATGGAGTATATTTGCCACGATGCTTCTCACGCGGAGTCGTTCGGTCGCCAGTGGTGTGTTGAGCGCAATCGCCGCGCTCGTCGTCCTCAGCGCATGCTCATCATCGCGATCCGGCAACGCAGGGTCGCCGCCGCGCGCAGAATTCTTGCTCAGCACCGCGGACTCCACCTACTGGGTAGCGACCAACGACGGCAAGCTCCGCGTTCGCGGCGTTCCGCTGATCCTCGCCAACTACGGCGGACACTTCTACGAGTTGTACACCGCCGACGACGACTTTTCCTTCGACGACGCCCTCCTCCTCGGCGAGCGCCTCTACCGGCGTGATCTGTCGACCGGCGACAGCGCAGTCGTTTTCGCGGACACGACCGTTCGGCGCATCGCAACCGCGTACGCGCGTACTCATCCGAGCGAACGCCCGCTCGGTCCGGACGACGAAGGCGCGGCGCAACCGAGCACATCAGCAACGGCAGAGCTCGACGTCCTCGATGTCTTCGGGCCGTACGTGTCATACGAATACCACGTCGACGTCGCACTTCCGGGACGCCGGCCCTGGCATTCCACTCGCCGCGGAGTCGTTGATCTGCGGTCCGGCAAAACCAGTGGCGTGAGTGATCTCTTTGGGCCCACCGTGGGCCGTCGCTTGGCCGCGAGCGGGAAGAAGGCGTACGAAGCCACGCGCGATTCCATTCTCCACGACGGCAAGCTGCTCCAAGGCAATGACCGGCGCGCCGCCGACGTCTTTGCCCATCTGCAATTCGACGAGCGCAGCTTCTCGCTCTCCGACGTCGACGGACAGCCGGCCGTGAGTTTTGGCGTTCCGGGGCGGGGCGAAGGCGCTGCGGGGAACCTCGTGGAGCTCGATCCGCTCCCCGTGGATTCAGTGCTCTGGTGGCGCGAATTCCGCGCTGGATTCGCCGAGCCGGACAGCGAGGGCAATGACGTGTGGGCGGGGGCCGGATACACAGTCTTCGCGGGCTACGACACGTCCGGCGGAACGGCGCGAGTGAGCCTCGCGGATTCTTCTAAGCGGCGCTGGTCGATCGCGACTGTGACGGCCCCCCTTCGGCGCATCGATTGGCTCGATCGCGCCCGTCCGTCCGACACCGAGCGTCGCGCGCTTATGCGGGCATTCGATCAAGCGGCGACGTATGATGAGAATTCGCGCGTCGCGTCGGCAGAGCGTGCCGTGTGGCGCCCGGTGCGCTTGACGTCCTTCCCAAATAGGTCTCGACCCCTCGACAATGCGCCCCATCAAGACCGTTCGCGAAAGCCAGCACGAAACGTCCGAGCTGATGATGCCCGAGCATGCCAACAACATGCAGCACGTGTTCGGGGGCGTGGTCCTGGCCATGATGGACAAGTGCGCGGCCATCTCCGCGTTTCGGCACAGCCGCGCGGCCGTGGTGACGGCGTCGATCGATCGCGTCGACTTTCGGGAACCGATCCACTTGGGCGACCTGGTCATCATGCAGTCGAGCGTCAACTTGGCCGGCCGCTCCTCGATGGAAATCGGCGTGCGTGTCGAGGCTGAAGACCTGCTCACGGGCCATCGTCGCCACACTAACTCATGCTATTTGACCTTCGTTGCAGTTGATCGGAACGGTCGTCCCATCGAAGTCCCCGAGTTGAAGCCCGAAACCGAGGACGAACTGCGCCGCCATGCGGCAGCCAAGGAGCGTCGTCGCCGCCGGCTCGAAGAGCGGAACGCCGAAGATGAGCGGCGCACCCATTGATCAGGTAATATTTAGGTATGCAGCTTTTTACGGTGGAGCAGGCCAACCGGACCCTCCCCCTGGTCCGGAAGATCATCGAGGACGTTGTCCAGCAACACCGTCGCTGGCGTGAGGCGATACTCGAGCTCGACCTGGTCGCGTCTACCGCCCGTGCCGACGAACCTCGCGAACGCGCTGAACAACTCGAGCGCGAAGCGCAGGTCTTGGCACGCGAGATCGACGGATATCAGCGAGAGCTCGAGGCACTCGGCATCCAGCTCAAGGATCGCCGCCTCGGCCTGGTGGACTTCCCGAGCGAAATGGCCGGCCGACATGTACTTCTTTGCTGGCGCCAAGGCGAGCCCGAGGTCCAATACTGGCACGAAGTGGATGCTGGATATGCGGGCCGACAGCCGCTGTCACCTGAGCTGGTCGGTTAACTTCCCGCGCCACCTGTACAAGCACGATCTGTAGGCCACTCGCATCCCATTATGAAAACCTGGCGCTCTCCCGACGGTATCAACTGGGCCGTCGAAGTCGATCTCGCGGGTTCGAGCAACGCGATGGTCATCTTCCGTCATCCGGACGGCAGAGGCACGCGACTCGATCGTTACAATTGGTATATCAGCAACGGGCCCGAAGCTCGGAGCGTGACGTCGCATCTGTCGAAAGTGAAGGTGATGGAGACGCTCGACGAGGCCGCGCTCGCGAAGTTGTACCGGAGATCGATGAAAATTTCCCGGCCCGATTCGCTCCTTCCGACCAGCGCATCCAACGGCTGAAGGACAGATCTCAGGTTCTAGGAAGCAGGTTTTACATCTCGGTCGATCCCGAGACCTGAAACCTGAGACCTAGAGGTACGGTACCTCGATCTCCATGCCGTCCTTCCCGATCACCGTATTCGCGAACGCTTGCTTGGCTTCGCGATCCAACTCACTCGCTTCGCGCGAGTAGCGCGCTGAGAAATGTGTGAGTACGAGGCGGCGCACGCCGGCCTCGCGCGCCACCAACGCCGCCTCGCGCGCGGTGGAGTGACCCGTCTCGATGGCGCGCTGCGCCTCCTCATCGCCGAACGTCGCTTCGTGAATGAGAAGATCTGCATTGAGCGATGCCTCGACGGTCGCGGCGCACGGGCGCGTATCGCCCGTGAGCACGACGGTTCTACCCGGCCGCTCCGGCCCCACGAGCACCGACGCCTCGATCACTCGGCCGTCGTCGAGCGTGACTGATTTGCCGCGATGTATTTGTCCCCAGAGCGATCCCTCTGGAATCCCCAGCTCGCGCGCCAACTCGGGATTGAAACGTCCTTTGCGATCTTCTTCGACGAGCGCGTAGCCGAGTGATGCTGCGCCGCGGTGATCGACGGGAAAGGGAACTAACGCGTAGCCGTGGCGTTCTACACGTTGGCCGGGATCGAGCTCGAAAATCTCGACGGGGAACGTCGTGCGTTCGAAGCCGAGTCCTTCGGCGCGTTTGAGAACTCGCGCGCATCCGCGCGGTCCCCAGAGGCGCAGCGGTTCGGTGCGACCTTGCAGTGCCATCGTGCGCATCAAGCCGATGACGCCGAGCAAATGGTCGGCGTGCATGTGCGTGAAGAAAATGTCCGCAAGTGAGAACGAAATTCCGTATCTCATCATCTGACGCTGCGTGCCTTCGCCGCAATCGAACATCAACGTCTCACCTTCTCGGTGAAATGTGACGCACGACACATTGCGCTCGACCGTTGGGCGCGATGCTGATGTTCCAAGAAGACGAATAGCGAGCGACATGGCGCGGAATATAGTGACACAGTGGACTGTTTTTTGCGCGCAGAATTCGTTAGTTGGACAGGTGCGCGTGCGGCACGCCGGACCGTGATCCGTTTTTTGCTCACGTGTTGACCGTCCAGACATCGATTGGTCCGACGTACGCTCCGCGGCGGCTCGCAGTTTGCAAGCCTTCAGCAAACAGAGCCCACGCGGGGCTTCGCAGTACGCGGCGCCGGGCATCGACGCAGCAACGCAGCTGACGTCAACGGTCGGAAAGAGCCAAATCTTTAGGAGGAGTGGGGATGCCGAATAGACCGGGCAACGACGATCGCAATATCGCGACGGGCGGGCAGGGCCAGAACGGTGCGCAAAATGGAAGTGCGCAAACGCGCACGCGCAGCAATCGCGGATTCGCGTCAATGGATCGCGACAAGCAGAAAGAGATCGCGAGCAAGGGTGGCAAGGCGGCACACGCCAAGGGAACCGCTCACGAATTCGATTCGGGTGAAGCGCGCGATGCCGGCCGTAAGGGCGGCGTGGCCGTGAGCCGGAATCGCGAACACATGGCGGCGATTGGACGGCGCGGCGGCGAAGCCCGCGGTCATTCACGGTCGCGCGTTGCCTCACAGGGCAGCACCGCTGAAGGCAACAACCAGAATCCGCGCGGCTCGATGAACACCGACCGTCAGGTCGCCATCGACAACCAGAGCGACGGCGTGACGTCGAACAATCCGGCCAATCGCGGCAACAGTAGCTCGATCGGCGGAGAGCGTCGGCCGGACAACAATCGCCGAGAAAGTCTGGGGAATCGTTAGTCCCCGACACCGGGTGAAGGCTTGAACGTGTAGGGACGGCGCGGCGATCCGCGTCGTCTTTACGCGCTCATGAATTGCCTACGATTCGTACGCGCCAACGATTTGTTCGAACTTCGCCGGATCGATGTTCCCGCCGCTGATCACGATCGCAACGGGCGTCGGCAGGTCGAGTTTCTTCAGCCAGATGGCGGCGGCCGCACACGCGCCCGCACCTTCAACGCGCTGCCCGTGCTCCGCCCAGAGCCAGGCAATCGCTTGCGCGATCTCGCTTTCGCTGAGCGTGACGATCGCGTCGAGTCCGCGCTGCCCCAAATCCAATCCTGCCTCATCGATCTGACCGGCCAATCCGTCGGCGATCGTCGGCAGATTCTCGATCTCGACGACGCGACCAGCCGCCATCGACAGCGACATCGCCGCCGTGTTCTCACTCTGCGCTCCGACGATACGAACGCTCGGCGCGATCGCGCGAACAATGCTCGCGCAGCCACCGAGCAATCCGCCTCCGCCCACGCCGAGTGCGAGCGTCGCCAACTCAGGCAACTCGGCCAGAATTTCGAGGGCGATGGTGCCTTGTCCCGCGAGCAGCACGTCGCCGAGACAGGGATTGATGAAAGTCGCATCGCGCTCGGCGGCGAATTCGATCGCGGCTTCCATCGCGGCGTCATAGTGCGGACGCGTGCTGTCGATCGAAGCGCCGAGCGCCGCGATCGCGTCGCGTTTGACGTGCGCGACGGTGGAAGGGACGAAGATGGTTGCCGGCGTGTTGAAGTGTTTTGCCGCATACGCGACGCCAATCCCGTGGTTGCCGGCCGACGACGCGACCACGCCGCGCGCGCGCACGTCGGGCGAGAGCGACGCCAAGACGTTCGTGGCGCCTCGCAGTTTGAAGGAGCCGGTGATCTGCTCGTTCTCGAGCTTGAGGTAGACGTCGCCACCAGCGATCGCACTCAGTGCGTTGCTTCGGACGAGCGGCGTTCGGCGAATGAACGGCCGGATGCGGTCGGCGGCCGACAAAACATGAGCGGGACGTAGCTGTGACAGCATTTTGGACGATTGGTGATCGATGACGTGCATTGTCTTGTTACCTTCGTGTGCGTAGTCAGTCAACTTGACGTACAACGCATCGCTCTCTAGAATTACGTTGGTCGGGAGCGGCCCCGCGAGTTGCGGGGCCTTTTCCATGGTGCGACGTCGGCTTCACGCCTGGCGCCACACACGCGGGGCTGTAGCTCAGCTGGGAGAGCGCTGCAATCGCACTGCAGAGGTCACCGGTTCGATCCCGGTCAGCTCCATAGCAGCTTCCCGCTGCGAACAGGATTGGTCCGGCACAATTCTCGCTTTTCGGATAATTGCCCGCCGCCGCTCGGTAGGACGCAGAGTTCCAATGACGGCGCGCGTGGCAGATCCGGCGAGATCGCCCGCTCGGAAGGTGAAGGTCCAGAACGCCACGAGCCTGCGCTCCGTGGCGTTTTTTCATTTCAGGGACCTGTCTCTTCGCATCGTTGACGTCGTTCCCCATTACCCCCCAATCACTTCCAGCGCGGCATCAACGCGTGGATGTCGGCTTGCAGCGCAACGAAGCCGTCGTGGAGAAACCGATCCTCTTCGATCTCCACTTTCGCATCGAGGTCGCCGACCGCGTGCGACGCGAGTGAGCCAATCCAGCGCATGATCACGCTCTCTTCGACGTCGAGGCGTGTGCGTCGCGCGAGCACACTCTGCGTCCCGGCGCTGTCGCGAATGCCGAGCCGGAACATCGCGCCGGCGCCGTCGAACGGACGGTGGAGCGGTGAGCGGATCAACCGTTCCGTGATGAACGGGAGATCCCACTTCGGTTCGCGTTGCGCCACGATCGTCCACGCGCGATCGCGACCGCTATTAGAGATCACGAAATCCGTGACCAGGCTGTGAAAGCCGACGGTAAAATGCTTCACCTTGAGCGTCGCGTCCGCCGTCAGCACCAAGCTGTCCGGCCACGCCTTTGGCGGACCAAAGAGCGACGTCAACTTTCCCTGCTGGAGCCGATAGCGAACTGTCACCGCACGGTCGCGCCCGACCACGTCGAACAGCGGGACGCCGACGCGGTCGGCGAGGGCGAAATGGTATTTCGCCGGGCCAAGGTATTTGTCGAGATACCCGGCGAAGGCCGGATAGGCCGGCTTCATGAGCTCCGGATGGAAGCCGGCAACGAGGACGACGCTCGTTGTTCCCAGGGTGCCGGGCGTCACGTGCAGCGAGTCAATCGAAAAGCCTCGGCCGAACGCCGTGGTGGCGCGCGGAAACGCGGCGCGATAGTCGTCGCGCAACTCACGCTCGCTCCGCCCCTCGCCCGCCGCCAACACCGCCGATATGAAAAGACTCATTTCCTCGGCACCGATCGCGCCAACGGCCATGTCGACCTTCGTGTCCCAGCGAAACACGGACGGCCCGGTTTGCTCGAGCGAGATGGTGTGGCGCGTGTCTCCGGGGCGGATGGCGGGTGTGAGCGACGGTCGCGTTTCGAGGTGGTAGTGTCCGTCGACCGTCGTGCCGCTCACGAGGATGAGGCGAGTCGTCGCCGACGGGCGCGATTCCCACATGGACGTGTCGCCGAAGATGCGCGATGGAACGAGTGCGGATTGAGCGAGGCGAACTCGGGTGGTTTCGTATCTTGGGGCGACGTCGACCTGGTTCCAGCGCGCGGCGAAGGCGTCGAACAACTGGTCGGCGCGGACCTCTGCGGCGGCGGGGGTTGGTCCGGCGGAGCGCAGCGAGTCGGTGCAGGCGGCGAGTCCGGTGATCAGGATGGCGGCGACGGCGGTGCGGCGCGGCCACACGGAACGGGGGAATCGCGTGTTCTGCAAACGATGATCGTTGATGAGGTTAGCGGGCGGGCTATGAGCCGAGACGGGTCGCGGAGGCGAGGTCGTCGGGGTTGTTGGGCGGTGTCAGTCAAACTATAATCAAGGTGCTCCAGGTCTTTGGGGCAAATTGCGTGAAACGACTGCCCCTTGGTGTAACTGGCAACACGCCTGACTCTGGATCAGGAGAGTCCTAGTTCGAGCCTAGGAGGGGCAACTCCAAGCCCGGCGATCACTTCGGTGATGCCGGGCTTCGCTGTTTTTGCCGTGGGCCCCCGCGTCGACGTCGCCCAAAGGCGCGCCGGTGGTCCATGGCTGTTCGGCGAGTCTGGTGCCACTGCTGAGACGGGGCGACTTTGCTCGCCATCGATCAAAAGCCCGGCAATCATGCCACGAGGCACGCCATGTTTGATTCCGCTCTGTCCAAGCGCATCGCTGCGGCGCTCATTCTCACCACGAGTCTCGCCGCGTGCAGTGCCGCGGCGAATCCAGTGTCGGCCACGCCCGCTCCGGCGGTAGGACAAGCGACTCAGGAGCCGCCGCCCACTCGCTCCGAGCTCCTCCGCGGCGAATACGGCCGCTACCGCGCGAACAACGACCTGCTGTACTACCACCTCGACGTCCGGCTCGACCCCGATAAGAGATTCCTCAGCGGCAAAAACACGATCCGCTTCCGCATGCTGTCCGACGACGACCGCATTCAGATCGATCTGCACCCGAGCCTGAACGTCGATCGGATTCTGCTTGCGACCGCGCCGCTCAAGTACACGCGCGAGGAGCGCGCCGTCTTCATCGAATTCCCGGAGACGCTCAAGAAGGGCAACACCTACTCCATCGACTTCTACTACTCCGGTCCGCCCGCGGAAACCGGGCGAGGCGGCGGTGGTGGTGGTGGCGGCGGCGTGACGTTCCGCACGGATGCGAACGGCAAACCCTTCATCAACACTGTCTGCGAGGGCACCGGCTCGAGCACATGGTGGCCGAGCAAAGATCAGTGGCACGACGAAGTCGACAGCGCCGACATCAGCGTCGCGGTCCCCAACGGGCTGACCGACGTGTCGAACGGTGTCTTCGTCGGCAAGACCGACTTGGGCGACGGGTACACTCGCTGGGATTGGGCGGTCCACTACCCGATCAACTCGTACGACGTGTCGATGAACGTCGGCGACTACGCACACTTCACCGACACGTACAAGGACATGACGTTGAACTTCTACGTGCTGTCCGATAGCCTCTCGCTTGCGCGGTCGCAATTCAGTCAGGCCAAGGGCATGTTGGCCGCCTATGAGCATTTCTTCGGCGACTATCCGTTCAAGAAAGACGGCTACAAACTCGTCGAGGCGAGCAACGCCGGGATGGAACACCAGAGCGCCGTGACCTACGGCAACGGCTTCAAAAATGGCTACGGCGGCCGAGACTGGACCGGTGTCGGCATCAGCCCGCGATTCGATTTCATCATCATCCACGAGAGCGGACACGAATGGTTCGGCAACGCCGTTTCGGCTGCCGACCGTTCCGACATGTGGATCCACGAGGGCTGGACCACGTATTTAGAGAACCTGTACGTCGAGTACACGTACGGGTATGCCGACGCGCTCAAATACGTGAACGGCTATAAGACCAAAGTCCAAAATCGCCAGCCCATCATCCCGCCGGGCGGATTGATGCGCACGCCGCCGCAGGACATGTACTTCAAGGGCGCGCTCATGTTGAACACCCTGCGCAGCGTCGTCAATGACGACACACGCTGGTTCAAGTTGCTGCACGACCTCTTTCAACATTTCAAATATCAGAACATCACGACCGAGCAGCTCGTGCAATACGTCAATCAGCAGACAGGCAAGAACTTGACGCCGGTCTTCGATCAGTATTTGCGCCACACGGCGCTGCCCACGCTCGAGCTCAAGTTCGACGACGCGGCAGGCACGGTGGCCTATCGCTGGCAGGCCGACGAACCGGCGTTCGCGATGCCCGTTCGCGTCGGCAGCAAGGGCGCTTGGCAAATCATTCAGCCCACGACCGCCGAATGGAAGACGATGCGGACGCCGCTCAAGAGGGACGCGTTCGAGGTCGCGACCGATCTCTACTTCGTGAACGTTACAAAACTATGAACGGCGAATGGAGACGGCGAGTGGACATTCGCCGTTTTCGTACTACTTGCACCCCGGCATCTTGAACGCGCCGACCTTGGTCGAGTAGCTCGTCGCGTCCTTCTTGAAATAGTCGCCGACGTACCACACGGTGCAGTCGTCGTCGGGATCGAGCCCGGTGTTGGTGTAGTCCTCCCAGCGCAGCGTGTTCGTCTGCGAGGCCTCGCCTTCCGCCAGGATCGTCTCGGCAAAGGTGAGCTGGCCGAGCGGATCGTTGGGCTGCCGTCCGGCAAAGCGTTGGCCGGCGAAGTGCTTGGGACCACCGAAAGAGTACCCGATGCCGATGTTGCCGAATTTGTCGATCGTGCCGCTCGCCATCCATCGATACTCGCCGTCTCCGAGATACGTCCCCTGCTGATAGAGCAAAACGTCGCGGCTCTTCTCGTTCACTCGGAATTCGTACCAGCGTACGCCGCCGCCACCCGCGGCCGTCCCGATAGAATGAGTAGCCAAAATGGATTCATGGTTGCCGAGTCGGCGGTAAATGAGGCGCGACATGATCTTGTCGCCCTGCGAGTCGAGCCCGCGCTCGGTGCCCGGCTGCGGCACGCAGTTCGTGAGCTGCCCGCCGCAAAGGTATGAATACGGTGCGACTCTGATCGCCTTGGGTCCGTCAATCTTCGTCTTCGACGGATCCTTCCAGTCGACGTGATAGTGCCAGACGTTGACGACGCTGTCCGACAACAGAGTGTCGAGTTGCCTGCCGCCGCCGGCGATCATGATGTTTGGCGCGCCCTTGGGTGGCAGAGTCTTGCCGTCGATGTCCGCGTTGTTGAAGAAGTTCACATTCTCGACGATGATGCATTGCTCCGTCGCCGGCTTGCCCTCGAGCATTGCTTGACGATCGGCGACGCACGCGTGCTTCTGCGACGCAACCGTGGGTGAGATCCGGTTGTCGGTGGTGCTCGTCGGGATGTAATAGCCGTCGGGCCAGATCGCCGGCCGCGGATAATCCGGGAAGTACGGGCGCAAGAATTCGTAGCGATAGTACGAACCGAGTGGGTCCGACGTCGTGCTCACCGCGTAGCACATCGAGTAAGGACCCTGCGGGCCCTGCGGCGCGCCTGCACCGCGTCCGCCGCGTCCACGTCCGCCGCGGCCGGCCGTATCAGCCGGCGTCGGCGGAGGAGGCGGTGGCGGTACGAACATCGTCTCTGCCTTGCCGGGCTGGCCCGGCACACCAATCACGCTGGCGCGTGGACCGTCGGCCGGACTGAATGGCTCGGGCTGGTCCGGGCGCACCGGACCGCGCGAGAACAACGGTAAAATGATCAGCCAGCGGTCCGCGAGCTGGTCGTAACGCACCACGACGTCGCCACTGTTCCGCGCCTCGCAGTTGCCCGTGAAATTCCTGAATACGTTGTTGGCCGGGACCGGCCCGAAAAGGACCTTGCCTGTCGTGTCGTACTTCTTGCCCTTCTTGGTGAAGACCGCGATGCCACGACCGTTCACGATCTGCACGATGTGATTCGGTCCGACGGCGAGCGCGTTGTCGGACGGATTGCCGCCGCGACCGGATCCGTTCGGTCCTTCGAAACCGACGCCGAGACCATCGAAGCTGACGAGCAGTGTTGCGGCCGGCTTCGTCCCCGGCGCGAGTTGCTCAATGTCGGCGGCGCCTCTCGATACTCTCGGATGGACTGGGTGAATCGGAGCGGCCGACGCCTTCTCCTCCTCCTCTCGTTCCGCGTCAGAGTCGGCATCCTGATCGTCGTCCGGCGGCGAAAGCGACGACAGCCGGGCGGAGACGTCAGCGTCTACCGCGGGATTGCTCTTGGCCGACCCGAACGTTGGCCCGTGCGTCGACGAGCGCTGCTCGGCAGAACGAGTAGTGGATCGCCAGGTGTAGGCGCCGGCGACCACTACGATCAGGGCGACGAAGACTGCGGCGACCCCCCTCACGGTTCGTGTGGAATTCGACATGTCGTTTCACCGGGAAAGGATTCGTGACCGTCAGACGCGGCACACATACCATACGATTTGCTGGGCGCCGACGCTGCCATCTCGCGCCTCAACCGATGGCTCGGGCGAGGCCCCCCTCCGCTCGCTCCTCACGCTTCCGACGCAGAATACCCGCTGACACGAGAGCGATCACGAGGCCCACCGGCAACGGCTCCATGAACGTCATTGCGATGTTCGCCAGCGGATTGGAATACATCGCCTGAAATTTCTGCATGTCGGCAACCTTGGCGTCGATCGCGGCCTGGCTCGCGCCGCTCGCCCTCGCCTTCTCGATGACGTGCGCCGCGTATTTCGCCGAGAAGTCCGGCGAAAACTTGAAGTAGATCACTTCCCACGTTGCGACGTAGCACGCCGACGAGATCAACGCGATGAGCGACCCAACCACGAATGCTCGGCCGAAGCCTACGCGTCCGCCGGCCACGTTGTCACGATACGAGCGCACCCCGAAGAAGATGAGCAGGAACGAGAGCACCATCGTCGAATAGCCGATGATCTCGCCCCGGTCGAACCCGATCGCATCCTGAAACGCCGTCGCCACGGCCATCAGCAGCGATACGATGCCGCCGGAAATCAGTCCAAACGTCCATACGGTTTTCTTCATTGGATTATTGCTCCCGTCGCACGAGGTTGTGTGTTGAACTCGGCGGCAGCATACGCGCGTTGTTCCGGATTTCGCGTCACCCAAAGGGATGATTCTGGGCGTTGGCGCCGAAAATCATGCTTTCAGGGGATGAGACCCGCTTGTTTCGCGAGTTGCACGGCCTGCGTCCGCCGCTTGGCGTTGAGCTTGTCGAACAGCCGGCCTGAATGAGTCTTCACGGTGTTTTCGCTCACGAACAGCTTTTCAGCGATCTCGCGGTTGCTCAACCCGTCGGCGATCGCGCCGAGAATCTCGAGCTCGCGCGGAGTGATGCCGAGTTGTCCGAGACTCGCGGCGTTTACGGTGAATGGTTCTGACGACGGAGCGCCGACGGCGACCTCGACGCGAACCGGAACCTCACGGATGACGACGGTCTCCTTGGTCTTCGTGAGCTTGAGTCCCAGCCAGATGCCGAGCGTCGAAAAGAGGATCGCAACCAGCCCACCATAAATCTCGAGCGAATGTTCGACGACGAGAAAGCGGTACTCGATGAGCTTGAGCCCGGCGATGAGAACGCCGCCGAGGAGGCCGTACAGGAGGATGGTCTTCTTCATGCCGGCGAATTGCGAATCGAAAGCGCGCACAAGGGGGCCCGCAGCAGCGGCGCGGCCTGATAGTATGCGATAATTCTGCTCTGTGCGCACCACCTTCGTCGTCTATCACCCAACGCCCTTCTCGCTCAGCCGATGCCAAACGGTCCGTCCCCCGAGACTCGCTACCCAATTCCGGGCATCACCCGAACCGGGTTCTTAAAGCCGTTCATCACGCGCCCGAACATCGTCGTGGGCGACTACACGTACTACGACGATCCGCGCGGTCCCGAGCATTTCGAGGCGAACGTCCTCTATCACTTTGATTTCAATCACGACCGCTTGGTGATCGGGAAGTACTGTTCCATCGCCGCCGAGGTCCGCTTCATCATGAACGGCGGCAATCACCCCACGACGTGGCTCACGACGTATCCGTTCCCGATTTTCGGCGGCGGGTGGGAGTCGGCGATGCCGTCGAGTTGGCCGGCAAAGGGCGACACCGTGGTTGGCAACGATGTCTGGATTGGTTTCGGCGCCACGATCATGCCGGGCGTTCACGTTGGCGACGGCGCGATTGTCGCCACCGCGTCGGTCGTCACGAAGGACGTTCCCGCATACGCGATTGTTGGCGGGAATCCGGCCACCGTTCTGCGGAGCCGGTTCGACGACGCGACGGTTGCTCGGCTGTTGGCGCTTCGGTGGTGGGACTGGGAACCGGCGATCGTTGCGAAAAATGTTCGAGCGTTATGCGCCGGCGACATCGACGCGCTCGAAGGTCCGGCATAAAGCGAACGAGTCGCCGGCGGAGCATCATCGCAATCCTGGGCGAAGGTAGACGCGCAGGATCCGGTCGTCCCCGCGCCGTGGTTTTCCTCTGCCATCACGATTGCTCGTGCTGACGTAGACGCTGCCGTTCGGTCCGGCTGCCACGTCGCGAAGGCGCCCGTATCCGACGAGGACGGAGTCCTCGGCCACGGACACGGTTGGCCCATCGACCGCCAGCCGGATCAACCGGCCTCTGAGGCTCGTAATGAGCATTCCGTGAATGCTGGTGTCCGGGAAAAACATCGCGCCGGTCGGTGCCACATGAAAGACGAACGCCGGAGTTTTGTATCGAGCGTCCGTTGCACGCCCTTGAATGTCTGGCCATCCATAGTTTGCGCCGCGCTCGAGCACATTGATTTCGTCGAACACGCTGTCACCATGTTCCGTCACGTACGCCACGCCGGTCCGCGGGTCCCACGCGATGCCCTGAGGATTGCGGTGACCGAGCGACCAGATTGGTGACCCGGGCGTCGGATTGTCGGCGGGGACGGAGCCGTCGAGGTTGAGGCGCAGCACCTTCCCGGCGAGCGACGACACGTTTTGCGCTGGAGACTTGAGATATGCGTCGCCGGTGGTGACATAGAGTCTTCTGTCCGGCCCGATCTTCACGCGACAGCCGTTGTGATAGTTGCCGGCGGGAATTCCATCGAGAAGAATCGTCAACTCTTCTCCGCGAGCGTCCGCCTCGCGGAGTCTAGCGACGCGGTTCACCGTCGTCCAATCGTCTCCTCGCGCCGTGTAGCAGACGTATACGTACGGGCTTGACGGAAAGTCCGGATGAAGCGCGAGTCCCATGAGGCCCGTCTCCACGTTGCGCGGCGTTCCGTCGACCGCAGGAACGGTCGCCCACGGCTTGCCCACGAGCGTGTCATTCACGATGACGCGAATTCGCCCAGCACGCTCGGCGACGAACACGCGTCCGTCCGTTGCAACGGCGAGCGACCACGGAACCGCGAGACCTTTGGCGACGACCTCGACCTTCAGCTCATGCCCGGGAGGCGGCGGCTGGTCGGTGGCGCAGCAACACAACGTGAGCATGAACAATGCGCACGGCCCGCCCGTCACGCGTCCCTCACTGCGCCTTACTCCGACAGCGTTAGGCATCGCGTACCAATATGTTGTGACGACGTATATGTACGGCGAACGGCCCGACGCAAGCAAGTCGAGCCTGCGTCAGCTAATCAACTCTTAATGCCACTCGCGGGACACAACGCAAACCGGCCCAGTCGAGTTAACTTTTCTTCCTCGCGGAAGTCGTCGCCGACTGCTACTGAACGACGGCCGAGTCAACTCAAACCCCGATCCCCGCAATCGTGTCAGGCGATTCCGCTGCCGGATTGATCGTTCAAGCAGAAAGGGCCAGTCGAGACCAGCTCCTGTCGACCACCGCGCTTCAGAATCTGAAGCAGACGTTGTCCATTGCGCTGATCGACTGGGAGGCGGAAAGCCTCTCTCAGCTTATCGCGCAGGCAGCCTGGGACGAGCTCAACGATCGGTTTTACACGTCGCTCAAATTCGGTACGGGCGGCTTGCGCGGCCGGACTGTGCGTCCGCTCGTCACCGATGCTGAGCGAGGGGACGGAAAGCCTGGCGGCCGACCCGACCATCCTGCTGTCGGTACGAATTGCATGAACGCCCGCAATGTGCGAGCAGCAACTGCCGCACTGCTGCGCTTTCTCCGCACCAAGTACCCGAGCGCGGCCCTCCGCATCGGCATCTCCTACGACTCTCGTTGGTTCTCTCGCGAGTTTGCTGCCGAGGCGGCGCAGGTTGCCACAGTGGCCGGCGTCGATGTGTTGCTGTTCGACGCGCCGGCGTCCGTGCCGCAATTGGCGTTTTCCGTTCGCAAGCACGAAGCGCACGCGGGCATCATGCTCACCGCAAGCCACAATCCGCCGCACGACAACGGGTTTAAAGTATACTCACGCGACGCGTCGCAGGTGATCGAGCCTGACGCGTCCGCGATCGTGGCGCAAATCGGCGTCGTGGACTCTGTCGTTGCACCGCTTCGCCCCGGCGAGGTGACGGCCCTCGATAATTCCGCCGACGCCGAGTATTTGGCTGCGCTGGCGACGACGATCGTCGACTCGACGCTCGCCAAACGCGCACGCGGAACGTTGTCGATCGTCTATTCATCGTTGCACGGTACCGGCATTCGCCTGATTCCGGCCGCACTCCGCTCGCTTGGCGTCGAGCCGATCATCGTGCAGGAGCAAGCAAGTCTCGACGGCGCGTTCCCGACGGTGCGCGCTCCGAATCCGGAAGACCCGAACGCGTTCGCCATGGCACTTGCGACCGCGCGAGAACATGGTGCGTTGGCGGCGATCGCAACCGACCCGGATTCGGATCGAATTGGCATCGCCGTCCGTCGGTCCGTGAGCGACGAGTTCACGCTGTTGACGGGCAACCAGGTGTCTGCGTTGTTGGCTGAATATCGGTTGTCGTCGCTGTTCAATAGTGGCGTGCTGAGTGCGGCGAACGCGCACAACGCCGCGATCGTGAAGACCTATGTGACGACCGACTTGCTCGATGCGATCGCGCGCGAGCATGGCGTACGCTGCGTCAACACGCTCACGGGATTCAAATACATCGGCGCTAAGCTCAGATACTATGCCGGCAAAGTGCTCGGCGCGGACAATGCCTGGCGACCGCTCTCGCGCGAGCAAGCGTTGGAGCACGGCACCTATCTCGTCCTCGGCTGTGAGGAGAGCTACGGCTATCTGAGCGGCGACTACGTTCGCGACAAGGATGCGAACGGCGCGGCGCTGATGGTCGCTGAGCTTCTGTTGGCGGCGAATGTTCAGGGAACGAGCATCCTCGATCTTCTTGATTCACTGTATTTGAAACACGGTTTCTCCACCGACAAGCTCGAGACGCTGGTGTTCGAGGGAAGCCGCGGCGCGGAGCAGATCCAGCGTCTGCTTGCCAGCTATCGCAGTGCGCCGCCGGAGCGGTACGGTGAGGCGAGAGTCGTTCGCGTCGATGATTTCTCGCGGGCCGGGACGACTGACGCCGACGGCGAGCCGCTGCCCACCGAATTGATGTTGCGCTTTCATCTGTTGGGGGGCGGGCACGTGACGCTGCGCGGCTCGGGCACCGAACCCAAACTCAAGTTTTATCTGGCGCTGAGCGCGACGCCGCGTGACGCCGCCGAGCTGGAACGCATGAAGTCTGACGCGCGAGAATATTTTGCCGGACTGTGGCAAACTATTCGTGACGACGCGGACGCACGATTGAAGGGCTGACGCCGAGTGGCGGTCGCTCGCTGCGAATACGAGCTCAACCGCAAGTATTCGTCGAGAGATTCAGACGCAGTGTGGGACTCGCGGACCACACGGAGTTGCAATAGTGTTGACGGCGAACATCGGCAATTCGTCCTCAACTCATAGCCACGCGATCCATGACCGACACAGTCGAAGGTTCGACACGCCAAACCATCGAGTCACGGACTGCGACGAACGAACCGCTCGTCGAACGGTGCGCCAATGGATCGTTGGCGCCAACGGGGCGCCGGCTCGCCTTCGAAATCAGAGCCGATGGATTGAACGCGTACGGTCTCGCCGATGCGGAGAGCACTGCGTACTGGTGCGCGCTTGCGCGCGTGAACAACGACGCCGCGTCGCTCTTAATCCTTGTCACCACCGAGGAGTCGAAAGCGATTCAAATCGCTCGCGACGCGGCGCCTCCGGGCACGTTCGATTCTTCGGTGTTTCTCGCGGCCTATCGGAAGACCCATCCCTTGCCGACATCATTCGCCGATCTGCCCGACGGCGATCCATCGAGCAACTACGCGAGTCTTGCGTCCCAAATGCCGGCCGAACCCGTGATTGCCGTCGACACGAGAACCGTGCCGATGCCGTCGATGCCGCCGGTAGAGTTCACGCCGGGCGCCAAGTCGCCGGGATCGATTAGAGATGTCGCAACCGCCGCACCCATTCCGGTTGGCGCGACGGTCTCGAAAACAATGGCCTCGGGGCCCGACACGCCGGTGATCCCGGCCGACGCATCGCATCCGCAGGCGCAGGGAATCCTCAAAGCCGTGGCTGCGTTGCGAAAGGAACTGTCCGGCGCGCACTGGGCGCTCGACTACCTCGAGCAGCTCGCGCACAAATCGTCGCCGAACAAGCCAGCTGGGTCATGACACCTCTCATGACACCTGCAGTGCGAGGGCGTCGCGGAAGCATTTGATCGGTGCGGCGAGTCGCCCAGGATGCGCTGAGTGAACGAGCCACACGGCGAACGTCGGTTTAAAATCGGTGACGTCCAGCACGCGCACGGCGTCGCGAAACGCGCTTCGTTCGAGCATGTGGGGCAAGACCATTCCAACGCCGTGCCCGCGTGCGATGAGCGAAAGTTGCAGTTCCGCGCCGGCGACTTCGACGCCATACTGTAATGTGCGCCGCTGTGCGGCGAAGGCGTCCTTCAGTGCGTTTCGGAAGACGCACCCTTCGTGATTGAGCACCCACGGCACATCGGCCAACTCGTCGAGCGTCACAGACTCGGCCAACCCGAGCTGATGTCCCGCGACGATGACGCCGGTCTTCGTCGCCAATCGCTCACCCGACAATCCGTCCGGTGGTTCACCGTCATCGGCCCACAATACCGCCGCCGCATCGAGTGTACCCGCATTCACCTGCAGGACGTTCGACCAACTGGTGGTCGCCCGAATTTGCAAATGCGGATACGCCGCGCGAACGCGATCGACGGGATCAGACAGTGCGAGATCGCCCAGCCCGACGCTGACGCCAATGCGGAACGGGCCATGCGGCTCTCCGTTCGGCTCGAGTGCGGTCGTCATGTCGTGCACGGCGAGCGCAACGCGGCGCGCGTGATCGTAGGCGGCATGGCCGGCCGTCGTCAGTCGCGGCGGCTTGGACCGCCGATCGAGCAGCGGAGTGCCGAGCGTTTGCTCGAGCACCTGTACGCGGCGCGTGACGCCGGGTTGCGTGAGGTTGAGTCGCCGCGCGGCGGCGCCGATGGAACCGGTCTCGACGACAGCGATGAACGCTTCGAGGTCATGGATGTTCATGACTCCACCGCATAATGATCGTGATGATAATTCATTTGCCATATAATAACGAGGTGGTTAGCCTCCGTCCATGAACAAGAAGATCATCCTTTTTACCATGGCGACCGTGACCGCCCTGGTAACGCTCGATACAACGATCGTTGGCGTAGCGCTGCCGTCGATCGCGCGCTCGTTGCATGCCACGTTTGCAGATCTTGAATGGGTCATCGGCGGTTACGTCCTCTGTTTTGCCTCCCTGCTCACGCCCATTGGTTTGCTGGGCGATCAACGCGGCCGGCGCCGTGCCGTTCTCGTCGGCGTGTCGATCTTTGGCGCTGCGTCTCTGCTCTGCGGATTGGCACAGTCCGCTGCGTTGCTCACGATTGCCCGTGTGCTTCAAGGCGTGGGTGCGGCGTTCCTTCCGCCGGCCGCGCTCGGCATCATCGGCCACACCTTCCGCGGCAATGACCGCGTACGCGCGTTTGGTGTTTGGGGCGCGGTGCTCGGTCTCGCGATCATTGCCGGGCCCATCGTCGGCGGTATTGTCACATCGCAACTCGGCTGGCGTTGGACTTTCCTCATCAACATTCCCATCTGCTGCGGGCTGCTGTTCGCGATCGCGCGATGGGTTCCCGACTCGCGTGATCCCAACGCGAAGCACTATGACATCGTCGGGTGCGTGACGTTTGCCTCCGCGCTGTTTTTGGTGACGTGGTCGCTGATCGATCCGCATTACGTCGCCGTCCGTCTGCTCGGCGCCGCCATCATGTTGGTCGTGTTTGTGACCGTCGAGCGCCGTCATCCCTATCCCATGCTCGATCTGTCGCTCTTTGGACGTCCGGCGTTTCTTGGCGCTGTCGCGGCTGGGATCGGGTACGCGGCGGCAGCGCAGGTCCTGATTTTCTTTTTCCCGTTGTATCTGCAAAATGCCTTTGGCTACTCGGCTCAGGCGTCGGGCTTGGCCATGCTGCCATTTGCGATTCCGCTTTTTATCATGCCGCGCATAGGCGCGCGCGCGTCGGCGCGATATGGAAGCCGAGTTGTGTTGGCTACAGGATTGGGGCTGGTGGCAGGCGGCGACCTGTTGCTCGCATGGAGCGCGCCGCTCCTTCATTACGCCGTGTTCGCGACGGCGATGGTCGTGACAGGCGCCGGCGCGGGCATGTTGAATGGAGAGACGGCGCTCGCTCTACAGAGTACGATTCCAACCGATCGTGGATCCATGGCTGGCGGGCTTGCCGCGACGATCCGGTTTACGTCTATCTTGCTCGCGGTTGCAGTCTTTGGCGTCGTACTGTCGCACGCCGCGACGATTGACATCACGCGCCGAGCGGAGGAGGCAACGTTGGCCATCAATGCTGCGCCATTTGCCCGACGCGGGATTGCCGGCGACCTCGCCGGTGCGTTGCTCACCATGCCGCAGTCGGCGCGGTTGATCTCCGCTGAGATTGCGCGACTGGGCGTTGCGTCGGGTATCGCGTGGCTCATGTTGACCGCGGCGGCAATCGCCGCCGGTTCTGGTGCACTGGTGTGGCGTCTTCTTCCCGCTACCACGTACGCCGAGCGCGTCGGCGCGGCGGCGCTCGTCGTTGACTAGAGCGTCACCGAATCTTGAGCAGATATCCGACTTCTTTGCTGTCGCGCAACACGGTGAGATGAACGCTATCCTTCCAGCGAGCGCTTCCAAGTTTGAGCGCGCCGTTGTCGTCGAGGACGGACACGCCATCTATCTTGGTGACGACGTCACCAACCTTGATGCCGGCGCGCGCGGCCACGCCGTCGGGGCGCACGGCGATGATGGGCGGATAGACGCTGTATTTGTAGTAGGTGAACATCGTCTTGCCTTCCGCGCCCGTCGTCGCCGTGCACGAAGCGTTGCACGCGACGGCAAAGCCGAACCCGGCGGTCGAGGCATTGTCACCGTCCGGTGGTCGCGCGCTGCTGTCGCTTAGAACAACTCCGTCGACGATGATGAGCGCGGCCGACGAGCGACGGCGATCAGCCGCGACTTGGGGCGAAGGATGAAGGGTGATCTGGTCGCGGACGGCATGCACGGAGGAGTCTGCCTCGAGCCGCTTGATCACCGACTTGAGGATCACGGCCAGAGAGTCCCCGGCCGGAGTTGGCGTCGATCCGTCGCGTCTGGCGGACTCGAGCCGCGCGGCCGCCGCTCGCAAGAGCATGCTCGTTGAGTCGGCGAGGAGCCCATTTCCAGATGACGTCGACCGGTCACACTCGGCCGGCATGGGTGGAATCGTTGCCGCAACCGTGTGACGATCGCGGCCGCGGCGAACCCGGATTTCGCTTTGGCCCGCAGTTGGATGAACGAGCTGGTGTGCTCCGGCGCCCGTCGTGATCGGTCGTCCATTCACGGCTTCGATGATGTCTCCAACGACAAGCGCGCTCGCGGGAGTCGTCTGCAACACGACCGGTTCAGCGAGAAAAGTGTACTGTTGACGCCCAAGGCTATCCTGCCTGATCTCGACGCTCGGCAGTTGGAGACCGGCGATGCCGAACGCGTCCCAGCCGGCGAGGCAGGCATTCTTGAGCGTCGCGGCGAATTTGCCGACACCGGACTGCTGTTGAGCTGCGACGCTGGTTCCGGCGAGTGCCAGCGCCGTTGCCGCGACGATTTGTGAGTATTTGCTCATGATCAATACCAGATGACTGGTCTGCGTGGCGCCGATACCGGCGTTACGAGCGATGGTTGAAGTGCCGTGGTGAGCCGGGCTGATAACCCGGCGTCGAGACTGTTTCGGGCGACGGCGTGCGCGGCGCCCATCAATACTTTGCTCGCCACTTCCACCGCACCGGAGTCGATGTGCGCCGTGGCGTCGGCGTAAGTCTGCGCTGCCTGCACGTACGCGGTACCTGCGCGCTGCAGCAGCAGCACGCGGTCGCCGACGCTCAGATTGGATTGCGTCAGCATGTCTTCGAGCGAATCGCGGCGCGCCACGAAGCGGCCCGTCGCAGCGCCGGCCGCAAACACAACGACGGCTGCCGCCGCAGCCAGGCCCCATCGCCACTTCTTCGTGCGCGGGCGGAAGAATCCGTCGCCTTTCAGGCGATGGATGACTCGATCGGCTTCGCCGGCCGAGAGTGAAACCTCTCGCGGCAGCTCGGAGAAGAGACGCCGTTCGTCGTCGTCATATTCGATCGCGACGTCATCGTCATCGTTCCGCATTCGTGACTCCTTTTGTCAGCATGTGGCGCAGTCTGTGCCTCGCGCGCGACAGCGTTGCCTTGGATGTTCCGGTGGCCATTCCGAGCTGCTCGGCGATCTCTTCGTGCGTGAAGCCCTCGACGTCGTGCAGCACGACGACGACCCGTTGATGATCGGGAAGCGCGGCGAGCGCGCGTTCGAGATCGACGCTGGAGGCCGGCGCGCCGACGTTGACGTCCGCGACGTCGTCGCGCAGATCCGTCTCTCGGCCGTTCCGTCGCGACAATTGGGCGTACACCGTTCGCGCCGCAATCGAGGTGAGCCAGGAAGAAAACTTCGCGTCGCCGCGATAGCTCTGAATGCCGCGGCAACCCGCCAACCAGGTATCCTGAACGACGTCGTCCACGTCCGGACCGAGTCTGCCGAGCAGCCGGCGGACGGTCATTTTGAGTCGTGGTGTGTGTCGTTCGTACAGCTCGCGGAACGCGCGCTCGTCGCCTTTCAAGAAGCGGCGAATGAGAGTGGTGTCCGGCGGATCAAAGGGCAGCGGTACGATGGTCACACTGCATATAGTGGGGCGACCGGTCGAAAGGGTTGCAACGCCGGCGTCGCGAGCGACGCTATCTAATCTTTTTCGCCGGCGCGTTTTGACCGGCTTGGTGCAGGATGAGGCTCGTCACCGTGCCCTGCGCGTCTCGAACGAACGTGACCTGGACGTCGACTTCCTTGATGAAGAAGTCCGTCTGAGTCTCTGGCCAGATGCGCAGGTTCGCCTGTCCCGTCGGATGCATGTACAGCGCGCCGTCAGCTATCGTGATGTCGAGCGCCAAGTTCGGTGCGAGCTCGTAGACGCCGACATAGGTATTGAGAATGTTGGCCGGCACGTCGATCGCCGTGCGCTGTTTGGGCGGCGCTGGTTTCGGAGCAAGGGGGAGCGCTGGGTTGAGCAAATGCATACCGATGTCGTCAGCCCCCGCGCCGGCGGAATTGGTCAACACCACGACGGCCATCTTCCGCGATGGCTCGAGTCCGATGAAGGTGCGATACCCACCCGTACCGCCATTGTGCCACACGATGGTGTCGGCGCCTGCGTGGAGGTTGATCCAGTTCAATCCGATACCGACGTTCGGTCCGCCCGCGGGCGCGCGCTCTTTCTGCGCGAACGCCATCGCACGCTCGAGTGGGCCGCGCTCCGGATGAAGGTTGGCCGCGGCGAACGCGAGCATGTCGACAGTCGTCGAGCGAATGGCGCCGGCACCTGCGAACGTCGGCAAGTCCCAGTTGGCCGTCACCTTTCCGCTCTCGTCGTGGCCGAGCGCGAGGTGCTCTTTCATCCACGGCGTAAGCGTGATTGCCGTATGCGTCATACCCAGCGGCTGCCACACGCGACTGCGCTCCAGCTCTTCGTAGGGCATGCCTGTCGCCAACGACAACGTATGCCCCAGGAGGCCGACGCCGAGGTTAGAGTATTCGAATAGTGAGCCGGGGTCGCGCGGGAGTTGGTAGCCGGCCAGGAAGTCATACATCTGGTGCACCGTGTAGTCGGCGTATGGATTCGTGGGATCCTTTGGATGGAAATTCGACGGCATCCGCGGGAGTCCCGAGTTCTGCTCCGAGAGAGTCCCGAGCGTGATCGGCTTTCCGTTGCGCGTCGGCAAGACCACGCCGGCCGGCAGATACTTCTGTGCGGGGTCCTCGAGCTTCACCTTGCCCTCTTGGACCAGTTGTGCGAGGACGGTCGCTGTAAACACCTTTGAGATCGATCCGATCTCGAAGACAGTATTGCCGTCGAGAGCGGGCTGACCCGGCCCGGGGTCGCCAAACGCAACGATGCGCGTGTGCCCGTTTGGCTCGAGGACACCGACTACAATTCCCGCGCTCCGCTTCTCCTCGACACGCTGTTTGATGATCGCGAGGATGGCCGAGTCCGACGGGAACGCGCGAGGAGCGCTAGCCGCTGCCGGCGGAGATTGTTGCGCGCCGGCGATCACTGCCGAGCTAGCGATCAGGAGCAAACCGCGAATACGTGCGTCCGAGCGAGCCATGGGAGACCGCGAAGTGAAGGGAACCGAAGGTCGTTCGAAGCTATTGCCTTCCCGGGCAATTTGCTTGGTCGACCAGTTTGGTGTACAATCGGACCAATCGTTCCTCCACGCCTACGGGTAAATGCCATGAAGCTGCTTGACGCTGCTCTTGCCGCCGCACTCTCGGCCGCACTTCCCTTGTCGGTCGCCGCACAACAGACCGAGGGCACGCCGCCGATCCCGGTGTTCGACAAGACCGAGGTCATGGTCCCGATGCGCGACGGCGTGAAGCTCCACACGAACTACTTTGTTCCGCGCGGATTCGCCGGCAATCTGCCGATCATCATGATCCGCACACCATATGGAATCGAAGGGGGCGAGCGAGCGTTCGCGGGGGCGTACGCCGAGTTGGCGCGCGACGGCTACATCTTCGTTCATCAAGACATCCGCGGCCGCTACAAGTCCGAAGGCCAGTTCGTGATGCTGCGGACGATGCGCGATAAGCGCGACAAGAAAGCGATCGACGAAGCGACGGACGCCTATGACACGATCGAGTGGCTACTGAAGAACGTGCCGCGGAACAACGGGCGCGTCGGCATGATGGGCGTGTCGTATCCCGGCTGGCTCACCGTGGTGGCGATGCTCGATCCGCATCCGGCTCTCAAGGCGGTGTCGCCGCAAGCATCGCCCTCCGACATGTTCATCGGTGACGACTTTCATCACAACGGCGCCTTCCGTCTCAGTTACGGGTTCGAATACGCCGTGATGATGGAGACAAACAAGGAACGAGCGCCGTTCGCCTTCGGCGATTCCGACACGTACAACTGGTATCTCAAGCTCGGTTCGCTCGCTCACGTCAATGAGAAATATCTGCACTCCAACATTCCGAGTTGGAACGACTTCTCGCAGCACCCAAACTACGACGCATTCTGGCAGCGGCAGGGCGCCGCGCCGTACATCAATCAGGTCACGGTGCCCACGCTCAATGTCGCTGGGTGGTGGGATCAAGAGGACTTTTACGGCCCAGTCACGATCTATCGCCTGCTCGAGAAGTACGACACCAAGCATCTCAACTATCTCGTCGTCGGCCCGTGGAACCATGGCGGATGGAGCGGGCCGAGCGGACGAAAACTCGGCGACATCGACTTCGGGAGTACGACGTCACCCGACTATCGCCGGACGATCCAGGCGCCCTGGTTCGCGTATTGGCTCAAGGGCATTGGAACTTTAACGCTACCCGAGGCGACGGTGTTCGAGGGTGGCTCCAATACGTGGGAAAAGCGCGATAGTTGGCCGATGAAGACTGGCGTCACACCGCGCCGGCTGTATTTCCAAGCAGACCACAAGTTGTCGTTCGCGGCACCGTCCGATCGCGGGGCCAACGCGTCCGACGCATTCGTCTCCGATCCAAACGATCCCGTGCCCTATCGCCAACGGCCGATCAAACCGACGTGGGAGCAAGGGTCGACGTGGTCGCGTTGGCTGGCCGACGATCAGCGTTTTCTCAAAGACCGGGCCGACGTGCTGAGCTGGCAGACCGAACCGCTGGCCTCCGACGTGACGATCGCCGGCGACATCGCTGCGCATTTGCGCGCGGCGACGACTGGATCAGATGCCGACTGGATCGTGAAACTCATCGACGTCTACCCCGACACATATCCGGCTGAACCGAAACTCGCGGGCCTTCAACTGATGGTTGCGAACGACGTGTTGCGCGGCCGTTTTCGCAAAGGATTCGTCACTCCGCTGCCGATCACACCCAACACGCCCGAGGAATTCGTCGTCGACTTGCATACCCAGGATTACAAATTCCTCAAGGGACATCGGATCATGGTGCAGGTGCAGAGCAGTTGGTTCCCGCTCATCGACCGGAACCCGCAGAAATTCGTGCCGAACATTTTCGCCGCCAAGGACTCGGATTTCACGAAGCAAACGCATCGCGTGTTTCGATCGCGGGACGCGGCGTCGTACGTCCAAGTGTCGGTCGTGAACGGGGGAGCGAAGTAGTGCGCCGCCGCTTGATGGCCGTCCTGCTGGCGTGCCTGGCGCAGCGCGCTCGTGCGCAATCGCCTGATTGGGCGGCATTCGACCGTTACGTCGCCCAGGCGGCTCGCGATTGGCGTGTTCCGGCTTTCGCGATCGCCGTGGTGAAGGATGATTCGCTCGTCTTCGCCAAAGGCTACGGAGTGCTCGAGACCGGAAAGGATCGTCGTGCCGATGAGCATACGCGCTTCGCGATTGGGTCGACGACGAAGGCGATGACGTCCGCCGCGCTCGCGATGCTCGTCGACGAAGGCAAACTTCGATGGGACGATCGCGTCACTCGTTTCATTCCCGAGTTGCAACTCGCGGATCCGTGGGTCACCCGCGAGCTCACCATTCGAGATCTTCTCACGCACCGCTCAGGTCTCGCAGGGACCGATCTGTTTTGGGCGGCCGGTTGGACGTATTCGCAATCCGAAATCATCCGACGTCTGCGCTACGTCCAGCCCACGACGTCGTTCCGATCGGAGTGGCAATACCAGAATGTCATGTACTCGCTGAGCGGCACCATCGTCGAGCGTGCGTCGGGGCAGCCGTGGGAAGCATTTCTTCGCGCGCGGATTTTCGTGCCGCTCGGAATGACCGAGACCGAGCCTCTCGTGTCGTCGATCGTCGGCAAGCCGAACGTCGCGGTCCCGCACGCACTCATCAATGATTCGGTGAAGGTTGTGCCGATCCGGTCGACGGACGCCGTTGCCTCGGCGGGCTCGGTGTGGTCCAGCGTAAGCGACATGTCGAAATGGATGCGCTTCGTCCTCGACAGCGGACGCGTCGGCTCGAAGCGACTCATTTCGGTGGCGAATTTTCGCGAGCTGATCACGCCGCAGATCACCGCGCCGATGGAGGAGTATCCGGCGCTGTCACTCGCCAAGCCGGACTTCTTCAGCTATGGACTTGGGTGGTTCATCCAGGATTATCGCGGGCAGCAAGTGTGGATGCACACCGGAAGTATCAACGGGATGTGCGCAATCATCGGACTCGAGCCGAATCAGCGGATTGGCGTCTACATTCTCGAGAATCTCGATCATGCCGAGTTGAGACACGCCCTGATGTACTCGGCGTTCGATCTCTACAACGGCGCAGCAAAACGAGATTGGAGCGCCGAGGTCAAGACGTTGTTCAATCGTCCTCGTCCGACCGCGGCTGCGGCACAAAGTCGGCCCACCGGACCCGCGTCGCTGCCATTGGAGCGATACGCCGGGACGTACACAGACTCGGCGTACGGCGACGTACGTGTGACGGTGTCGGGCACCGACATTCGCGCGCAGATCGTCACGCAACCCGAGACGCCCATCTTTGCGGTGAACCTCGAGACGTTCACCACGCGACCGAGTGGGGCCACGGAGAATCCGATGACACTCACGTTCTTGCCGGACGGCGTCGGCGGAGTTTTGAGTGTTCGAGTGCTGGGGGTTACGTTCGCGCGAGTTCGAGTGCAGAAGTAGTCATGAGTTGTTTGGAACAGCGCGAGCACGGACTCACGCGCGCCTGCACAGAAACGGCACGGAGATGAGAAGGATGTGTGCGAGGCGAGGCAAGAGATTCGTAGAGTCTAAATACGTGCCGGACACAACATGAGAATGATTCATTCCGTTGGCCTCGTTGTCGCACTTTCGTCTTCCAGCGCGTTCGCTCTTGCGCAGGCTCCGGCGGGCGGCGACACGATCTACGACATCGTCATTCGCAACGGGCGCGTGCTCGACGGCGAAGGCAACCCGTGGATTCTTGCCGATGTCGCGATCAAAGACGGACGGTTTGCGAAAATCGGGAAGATTCTCACGCACGGAAAACGAGAGATCGACGCGACTGGGAAGTATGTAAGCCCGGGCTGGATCGACATGATGGATCAGTCAGGCTCCGTGTTGCGCCGCAACGGACTCGCCGAGAACAAGCTGCAAGAAGGAGTGACGACGGCGATCGGCGGCGAAGGAGGAACACCGGTGCCCGCGGGCCAAGTCGCCGAGTATTTCAATACGCTCGATCGACAGGGCATCAGCATCAATTTCGGAAGCTATTTCAGCGAGACACAGGCTCGCGTCGCGGTGCTGGGCATGTCTGCCCGCAAGCCAACGGCACCGGAGTTGGATCGCATGCGCGCGATCGTCGACACGGCAATGCGCGGCGGCGCGATGGGAATGACGACGGCGCTCATCTATCCGCCGTCGA
>Ga0193753_10000605_pt1 | contig 34752 bp, 34 predicted proteins | sample H1c2metaG_FD_144925 | JGI IMG/M metagenome (GOLD analysis project Ga0193753, IMG submission 144925) | Soil microbial communities from a riparian zone of the East river system, Colorado, United States - H1c2 | ecosystem: Environmental > Terrestrial > Soil > Riparian zone | place: USA: East...
TGCTGAGCCTGCAACTGCTGCTGACGCTGCGCCTGCTGCTGTGCCTGTTGCTGAGCTTGCTGCTGAGCCTGCAACTGCTGCTGCCGCTGCGCCTGCTGCTGAGCTTGCTGTTGAGCCTGCAACTGCTGCTGCCGTTGCGCCTGCTGCTGAGCTTGCTGTTGCGCCTGCTGCTGAGCTTGCTGTTGAGCCTGCAACTGCTGCTGACGCTGCGCCTGCTGCTGAACTTGCTGTTGAGCCTGCAACTGCTGCTGACGCTGCGCCTGCTGCTGAACTTGCTGTTGAGCCTGCAACTGCTGCTGACGCTGCGCCTGCAACTGCGTCTGCGACTGCTGCTGAGCCTGTACCTGCTGCTGTCGCTCCCGCTCAGCATTTTGCCTGGCCTGCTGCTGCTGTGGTTGCTGCTCCTGACCAGGGCGGCGCTCGCGCACCGGATTGCCGATAGCCGGTGAGGGCGGCTGACGCGATGGCGGCATCTCTTGAGGACGCGTCGCGTTTGGCGCAGCGACCACCGCCGGCGGACTACCGGCTGGCGGGGCGGTTGCCGGATTACGCGTGGGCGCAGCCAGCCGAGGAGATGGCGCTGGTCTAACGGCCGACGGCACCTGCGCGTTGCCGGCGGGCACCGGTGCGTTCGTTGCGGGACGCGCAGCGGGCACCGGCGCTTGGGCCGAAGGCGCCGGCGTGTTGGCGGCAGGCATCGGCGCGTTTCTTTGTCGACCTTGGTTCTCGGAGAAAGGCCGGCGCTCGTTGCCGTTGATTACTGCAGGCCGGCGCGCAAATCCCGGCGCTGAGGCGGGCGGAGCGACGCGGGCAACCGCGGGCCTCTCTTGCACAGCTGCGGGCGGTCTTATGTCGGTCCTGCGTCCTGACCCGAGCAGGTCCCGTTTGCTGGGCATCGACGCCGGCGCAAGGGGAGCCACTCTGGCATTCGCCACGGCGCCTTGATCGAAGCGCACCCGGTTCCTACCCACCGGCTGAGCGGACCTGAAAGCCTGCGAAGTCGTCGCAGCCACCGCGCCGGGCACATTGCGGTTGATGTAAGTAACATTGTTGACCACTCTCTTGTTGATGGTCGTGTTGTAAACATTGTTGATGATGGTGGTGTTCACGTTCGTATTCGACACGTTGATGTTTCTGACGTAGCCGCGGCTCACCCGATAGGAAGGTACATAGACTTCGCGGGGACCGAGCGCAAACCAAGCGACACCCGAGCCCACTCCAACCCATGCAACCAACGCCGGTGCATACACAGGCCGGACGTACGCAAAGCCACGCCGTCGCGGCGGCACCGGAATCCAGCACCATGAACCTCTGAGGGATACCCAACGCCCATAGTGAAACGGCGCAAATCCCCACGCATGGTCATCAACCCAGGTATAACCCCACGGAGCGACATAGGCCCAATGGCCGCTGTGATAGGGAGCCCAGCCGGGCTCAACGGCTCGCGGGATCCAGACATGTCCGTACTCAGGCTCGTCTGTCCAAGTCCCTTGCTCGTCGAGATCTTGATAACCGACGACGTCGGCCGAGACATACCGCGCGGATTCAGAGTTCTCCCATCGCGCATCACGTGTTTCACTCCAGCGCTCGAACGCGTCTTGATCCGCTGCGTAGTTCAGCCTGTTCTCGCTCAATTCGTCGTTGCCCGCGAACACCGCGTATTCCCGTTCGCCGACCGGGTATACGACACCGCCGCCGGTGACCTCGCCTTGCCCGCGACGTACCAGTAGCGTCGTGCTGTTGCCCGTTGCATCGACGCTTATGCGATACAGACCGGGCCGTTGGACCGTGAAGGCCAGATTGGGCGTGTCGACTTCATACGTTTCGCCGTCATCGAGCCGGCGCACGCTCAATAGCAAACTGCCGGACGACAATTGAATCTGGGTGACCGTATCCGAGATATTCAACAGTGACACCGCGGTATTGGCTGACAGGCGCACGGCGGATCCATCCAGCTCCAGTTCCGCGCGGCCGTTTTGATCGGACCAGAGCTGATCTCCTGTGGTGAGTGGACGATTGAGCGGCGGCGCCACCCATTGATCCAGGTCTGCCGGCTGGAAGGAGACTGAGCCCTCGATGTAAGCGAGTCGCGCAATGCGCGTTGAGGGATCGTTCTCGTCGGCTGATGCAGACGCCGCAAATCCTGCCAGCGTCAGAGAAACACTCATGACCAATCCGAAAAATCGCGGCGAATTCTTCATCATGATTGCACCTCATACCAGTCATCTCGAGTCTACAAGCTGGATGGGGCGGTGGAGGTATATCAGCCCTGTGCCGCGTTAGTTATGCGTAATGATTACGAACTATTTACACTGCTGCCGCAGCGCGGGTGGTCAGGGGCAAATGAATGCGGTTTAACAATGCAATCCTACGTCTCCCTGGGGCCAATTTTTCCGACGGCCTGACGACGGCGACAGCGAAATCCGCTCCCGACGTGAGCAAGGCGCTAAACCAACACGCGGCCTACTGCAGCGCACTTAGGGACTGCGGGCTCGATCTGACGGTGATGGACGCCAATCTCCAATATCCCGACGGGACCTTTGTCGAAGATACTTTCGTCATTGCGGATCGAGTCGCGATTGCCACGCGTCCGGGTGCGAAAACGCGCGTGGGCGAGGTCGCTTCAGTGGCGGCAGCGCTGCGCCCTCTTAGGCCCCGGTGGGAACAGATCGAGGCACCGGGAACCGTGGATGGAGGCGACATCTGCCAGGCGGACGAGCATTTTTTCATCGGTCTGTCCGCGCGCACCAATGAGGCCGGCGCGGCGCAATTGGCAGCGATTTTGGAGCGCCACCATTACACCGCTTCGACGGTGGACATTCGCGGCCACGCGACGCTGCTGCATTTGAAATCCGGCATTGCCTATCTCGGCGAGCGGCTTTTTCTGGTCGTGCACGGGTTTCCGGCAATTGATGCAATTGCTGCTGCCGAAAGAATTGAAGTCGCACCATCGGAAGCCTATGCGGCCAACTGCGTGAGAGTGAATGATCAGGTGCTCATTGCAGCGGGATTTCCCGGCGTGGCTACCGCACTCAATGCGCGGGGTGTTCGTGTGCGGGTGCTCGAGATGTCGGAATTTGCCAAGATGGACGGCGGCTTGAGCTGCCTGTCGTTGCGCTTCTAGAATTCGCCGCGGTTGCTAATCGACGTTGATGATCACCTTGCCTCGGGCATGTCCCTGCTGAAGGTAAGCGATGGCTGCCGGCGTCTCGCTCAATTTATAACGCCTATCGATCACCGGCGTCAGCTTTCCGGTCTGCATCAATTCGCGCAACACGTCGAGATCGTCCTTGTTGGCGTCTGCCAGCATGAATACCTGCTTTTGACTGACGAATCGCGAAACGACGGTTGCCTCGACCAGTCCGGTTAACGGGCCGATCCAATTGTTGTCGCTGGGGCCGCCGACGATGACCAGTGCACCCCTGGGATTCAGCACCCGGCGAATTTCGCCCATCGAGTGATTGCCGACGTTGTCGATGATCAAGTCGTAGTGCACGGCGGCCTTGGTGAAGTCCTCGCGGGTGTAGTCGATGACGTGATCTGCGCCGATCGAGCGGACCATGTCGACATTTTTGGTGCTGCATACTCCGGTCACGTCAGCGCCGTAATTCTTGGCTATCTGCACGGCGAATGTGCCGACGCCGCCCGATGCACCGTTGATCAGCACTTTCTGTCCGGCGCGGATCATGCCCTTATCGCGAAGCGCCTGAAGTGCGGTCACTCCCGCAATCGGCACCGCAGCTGCCTGCTCCATGCTCATGTTGGTCGGCTTGAGCGCGACCGCACCGTTTTCCCTAACGCTCACGTACTCGCCGAATGCGCCGTCCCGATCGCCGAACACTTCGTCTCCCGGTTTGAATCGCTTGACGTTCTTGCCAACCGCTTCGATCGTCCCCGCAAAATCAGCGCCCATCAGGATGCTTTTGGGTGCACCCACACCGGAGGACGGACGCATGATGTAAGGCTTGCCTTGCATGTAGTGCCAGTCCAAAGGATTGACGGATGCGGCATGCACTTTGACCAGGACCCGATCGTCGGCGGGGATGGGTTTGGGAATATTCTCCAGTTTCAGTACATCGGTTGAACCGTAGCACCGATATACGATGGCTTTCATCGGCGTGGCATCAGCGGCGAGCGGCGGTGCCGTGCCACAGGCCGAGTCATGGCTCAGCACCACGCCGAGCGAGGCTATCCCGACGACAATCAGGATTGCGATGACACCCAGGATCTTATATCGAAGCTTCATGAGATCGCTCCGTTCTGCAAAATCTCCGCGAGCGGCGCGATGGCGCCGTACGCTTACGGGCCGGCGCTATTTCCCGCGCTCGTACTTGAATGAGACTTTGATCTTGGCGCGGTACGCTTCCACTTTGCCGTCCTTGAGCTGAATGTCCAGCTCGACGACTTCGGCGACCCTCAGATCACGCAGCGTCTTTCCCGCGCGGGCAATCGCCGCGGCCGCCGCTTTCTCCCACGACACGGGGCTGGTGCCGATCAGCTCGATGACCTTGTAGACGTTCTCAGCCATGTTCATCTCCGTCTTCTGTGAGCGCTTTTTGGAGGGATGACCAGCGCTCATTGTCGCGCAATTTCGAACTTTTTGTACGATTAGTCGCGAGCGGTGATGGGCACAGAGGGAGCCAACGAAGGCCGGGGTTGGCTCCTGGCAGCAATACGTCGATACTTGCATGGCGACTCAAGCGATTGACTTCGAGGATAGGATCACGATGGCGAGCAAAAACAGCACATTGGGCAGTTTGATCCGCCTGGTGCGCAAGAAGAACTCCTGGACTTTGCGCCAGTTGAGCGAGCGGGTCGGAATTCCGCTTTCGACGCTCGCCAAGGTCGAGACCGATAAGTTATCCCTGACCTACGATAAGTTGCAGCAATTTACCGCGCGCTTGGGCCTTAGCATGACGGAGTTTCTGGCGCAGGGGGAGGCGCCCGCCGCAAATGCGCCGCCGGTGTTCACGGCGCGCCGCAGTCTCACCAATAGCGGCAATTCGATCCAGATCTCGACGCCGAATTATGACTACGAATACCTATGCGCCGATCTTCGTGAGAAGCGGATGGTGCCCATCCTGACGCGCATCAGGTCCCGTGATATAGGCGAGTTTGGCGAGCCCCTCAAGCACCAGGGCGAGGAGTTTATTTTCGTCCTCGAGGGCACGATCGAAGTGCACCTGCAATTCTACAATCCCGTCAGGCTCTCGGCCGGCCAGGGCATCTACATCGACAGCACCATGGGCCACGCATATGTCGCCAAGGACTGTGAGAGCGCCCTCGTGCTCGGTATCTGTTCCAGCGAAGATCCGAATCTTGCGAGCGAGCTCATCAATCTTGCCGCCAATGGCGGCGCCTCATAATCGAATTTCACGCGGCCGCGCCTTGAAGATGCAGCGCGGGTCTGTGCTTGAGCCACAGGCCAATCGCGATGAGCACAATGATGAGGGGTACGGCAACACCAAACTCATCGATCGAGTATGCCGTCAGCGTACCGCGCGATCCGGTCAGCGGCGTGAAGAACGCCTGAATGAATAAGTTATGACTCGCGTGCGGCGGGTTGCGTAAGCAGAGCCGCCAGCTGCAAATGGAACTGGCTCCGGCCGCCTCGTTCCCGCATTTATCGATATTTCGCCAAGAAATGACGCTTGCTCGAGCGAGGTAGGGTGGAGTAATTTCGATAGATTGCATCATGACGATTGAGATTCAACACATTCGCACCCTGCGCCTGAAAGTGAAGGCAGAAGCCGATGCATGGCTCCATGCTGCGGCGATCGAAGTAAATCAGGTCTGGAACTTCGCCAATGCCACGAGCTGCAAGGCTGCACGACCTTTTGTGGGGCCTTCGAGATGGCTCTCAGCTTTTGATCTGGACAAGCTCACCGCGGGGGCCAGCAAGTGCTTCGAGCGCATTGGTTCGGACACCATTCAACGGGTTAATGCCGAGTATGAGACCCGTCGGAAACAGTTCAAGCGGACGAAGCTTGGCTGGCGAGTGAGCAAAGGCGCCAAACGCTCTTTGGGCTGGAGTCGGTTGCGCCGAAACGGGACGTTGGAATCGATTTAGGGCTCAAGCACATCGCCACCACGAGCGATGGAGAGAAACTGGAGTCAGGTCGTTTCTATCGAGATATTGAGGAGAAGATTGCCAACGCCCAGAGGCGGGGTCATAAGCGCCAGGCCAAGCGTCTGCACCGAAGGGCCGCCAGGCGACGGAAAGAGGCCTTGCACCGGTTCTCAACCAAACTTGTGAAGGAATATCAGAGCATCGTCATCGGCGATGTGAGCAGCACCAAATTAGTAAAGACGCGGATGGCCAAGTCCGTGCTCGATGCCGGTTGGGGCATGCTCAAGGCGCAGTTGCAGTATAAGGGCCAGCAGGCCGGCAGGTGCATTTCCATCGTCAGTGAGAGGGACACGACGCGAACATGCAATGACTGCAAGGCCCTCACGGGTCCTAAGGGAGTTGACATGCTCGTTGTAAGGAGTTGGGTGTGCAGTGCGTGCGGTGTCACGCACGATCGGGACGTCAATGCGGCCCGCAACATCCGGTCCGCGGGGAGGTCGCCCCCGTCCGTGAGCGGGAACGAGACACCGCTTTCAGATGCGCCGCCGAGCCAGACATCCAGTCGATGCGAGGCAAGGATCAGCGCTATGAAAGCGGCGGCATGAGCACCGGCATGGCGTACCGCTGTTATAGTCGGCGAACAGCAGCAGCGGCATATGCCGCACGGCCCATATGACGCCGATCATCACGGTGCCGGCCGTGAATCCGAAACGTGCCACCATCAGCGGCGTGAGCAGTCCGCGCCAACCGACCAGCCAAGTTTTTGCGCGATTGCCGCGATGGCTGCGGTATTCGGGAAGAAGCCGAAGCCAAAGATCCGAGCCCCACCCCACCGCAAGCCCAGCATCTTGAAGTCCAGACGCCGGATATAAACGGTCGCCACGGCGGCGACCGCGGGGCACCACATCAATCCGGTGACATACGCTCCATTGCCGGCACCCACGTGTCCCGACACGATCATCAATGTCCAGAGCAGACTGCTCGCGCCGGCCGTGAGCGCGAGGTAACAGAGAATGGTTGCACCTGGCTTCTGCATTAGCGATCCCCCTCTGTTTGACATGAATTCTCCCATCAGGCTAACTGTCGCGCAAGTTTCTCTTATAGGGAAAACTTTATACAAAACGACGTGCGCTCCGGAGGATCGGCCCGATGCTTTCATTCAAATCCATTGTTCGACGCGTCGCCTTCGCTGCTCTCTTGGGCATCGTGCCTGGCCTTTCCCTCGCGCATGCGGCGCCCTTCACCATCGAAGACTTGATGCAGGCACCTTATCCGTCCAGCCTTATCGCGTCCGCGAAAGGGGACGCCGTCGCCTGGGTCTTCGACACCAAAGGGTGCCGGAACATCTTCGTCGCTCAAGGCAAGAAGGCGCGTCAGGTCACTTCTTACACGTTGGACGATGGATTCGATATCGGTGACCTCGCGTGGTCGCCGGATGCCGGGATGCTGGCGTTCGTGCGCGGCGGATCCATCGAGGACGATTTTCCCGCCAACGTCAACAACTCGCCGGAGGGCGCAACCCCTCGCGAAGTGTGGGTTGTCTCCACCGCAAGCGGTGCGCTGCGCAAAGTCGGGGGCGGTCATTCGCCGAGTTTCTCACCCGACGGCACTCGGATGGTGTTCCTGGACAAGAACAGGATTTGGTCGGTATCGCCCACCGGCGAAGCGGCCGCCGTGCCCCTCATCGTCGACCAGGGCCGGATGGCATCTCCGGTATTTTCACCGGATGGAAAGCGATTGGCCTTCATCAGCGCCCGCAAGGAGCATTCACTCGTCGGCGTCTATGAATTCGCTACCAAAGCGATCACATGGCTGAGTCCCAGTCTCGATCACGACACGTCGCTCGCATTCTCGCCCAGCGGAACGCAGGTGGCCTTCATTCGGGTGCCGTCGGAGAAAAATCCGGAATTCGTCTCGCACCGCGCCGGACAACCCTGGTCTATTTGGATTGCCGATGCCGGGAGCGGCGAGGGTCGACGAGTCTGGGTATCCGACCCCGGCGTCGGCAGCGTCTTTAGTCCGACATTGTCTGCCCAGAATCTGCTCTGGAACTCTCGCGATGAACTGGTGTTTCCTTGGGAGAAGACCGGTTGGCTGCAACTCTACGCTCTGCCGGTGCGCGGCGGCGCGATTCGACCCGTCACCACCGGTCAGTTCGAAGTGGTGCACATGGTATTGAGCTTCGATCGGCGTCGCCTGGTGTATTCCTCGAATGAAGACATCGATCGAATGCACGTTTGGTCCGTCGACTTTCAGGGCGGCCAGCCCGCGCCCGTGAGCAAGGACCGCGCGATCGAGGATTACCCGCAGATCAGCGGCGACGGCACGATTTTTGCCCTGCAAAGCGATGCAACCAAGCCGTTGAAGCCGGTTGTGTTGACCGCGGCGGGGCGGTGGCAGTTGCTGGCGCCGGAGGCAACGGCGGCGTTTCCTTCGTCAAAACTGACCACACCCGAGGCGGTCGCTTTTCCTGCGAAGGATGGGCAGCTCGTGCATGCCCAACTGTTTCTGCCGCACGATGCGGGCGGGTCCAAGCCGCATCCGGCGATCATGTTTTTCCATGGCGGCCCGCGCCGCCAGATGTTGCTCGGCTTCAATCCCATGGGCGCCTATAACTGGATGTACGCGCTCAATCAGTACTTTGTCGCGGAAGGTTACATTGTCATCTCGGTCAACTATCGCGGTGGCATTGGCTACGGGCTCGATTACCGCGAGGCCAAGAACTTTGGCCCGGACGGCGGCAGCGAGTTGAATGACCTGCTCGGCGCCGTGACCTACCTGCAGAGCCGCAAAGATGTCGATCCTCGCAAAGTCGGCATCTGGGGCGCGAGCTACGGCGGACTCATGACCGCCCTGGGGCTGGCGCGCGCATCAAAGGACATCGCCGTCGGCGTGGACTATGCCGGCGTCTATAACTGGAACACGTTCCTCGCATCGGTCGGCGTGCCGGTCGATCCGGGCGAGGCAACGAAGCGCGGGTTCGATTCCTCGCCCATCGCCACCATCGATCAGTGGCACTCGCCGGTTTTGGTGGTGCAGGCGGACGATGATCGCAACGTACCGCTGCAGCAGTCCTTGGAACTGATTGAAGATCTACGCCTGCACCATATCGATCACGATGAAATCATCATGCCGAATGAAATTCACGATCTGGCGCGGTACTCCTCCTGGATCGCCTTGTTCAATGCAACCAATACCTACCTCAATCGTCATCTTCAGGAGTAGCGCATGCAAGCAACTGTGAAATGGAATCTGGTGGTCTTGGCTGCTCTGTGCGCAGCGTCCGCCGCCGCTGAACCCGCCAAGACTCAACACGACACTGTTGTTCGCAACGGACTCATCTATGACGGCTCCGGCCAACCACCCGTCAGGGGCGACATCGCCATCGACGGCGATCGGATCACCTATGTCGGGCCGCACGCGCCAGGCAAGGGCCGCTCCGAAGTCGATGCCCACGGCAAGGCCGTGGCGCCGGGTTTCATCAATATGCTCGCGCATCCGGAAGAGTCCCTGCTCATTGATGGCCGTGCCCTGAGCGACCTCAAGCAGGGCGTGACACTCGAGGTCATGGGCGAGGATTCCATGGGTCCTTTGACGCCGGCGATGAAAAAAGACCTGACCAGCCATCAGGGCGACATTCACTATGACGTCAACTGGACCACGCTCGGAGAGTATCTCGAGAAACTGCAGCAGCGAGGCATTGCGCCCAACGTTGCTTCGTTTGTCGGCGCCGGCACGATACGCATTAACGTGCTGGGTGAAGACAATGTTCAGCCCACCGCGCCGCAGCTGCAGCAGATGCGCGCGTTGGTCCACCAGGCGATGGAGGAGGGCGCGCTCGGTGTGACCACCGCGCTGATCTACAACCCGAATACCTACGCCAGGACGCCGGAACTGATTGCGTTGGCCGAGGAGTCCGCGCACTGCGGCGGCATGTACATCGCGCATATGCGCAGCGAAGGCGATCGCATCGTCGAGGCGGTGCAGGAAACCATCGACATCGCGAAAGGCTCAGGCGCTCCAGCCGAGATCTACCACTTGAAGGTAGCCGGGCGCGTCAATTGGAACAAGCTGGATGCCGTCATCAAGCAAGTGGAGACGGCGCGTGCTGCGGGAACCCGTATAACGGCAGACATGTATTTGTACACGGCCGGCGCGACCGGTCTTGATGTGTCGATGCCGGCCTGGGTTCAAGAGGGCGGCTTGGACAAGTGGATTGAACGGCTCAAAGACCCTGCGATTCGTGCGCGCGTCCTGGCCGAGATGCGCCAGCCGTCGCCCACCTGGGAAAATCTGCTGCAGCGTGCAGGTGCGAAAGGCGCCTTGCTGCTGGAATTCAAAAATCCCGCCCTGAAGCCGCTGACGGGCAAGACCTTGGACGAGGTTGCGACGATGCGCGGCGTGAGCCCGGAGGAAGCGGCGATGCAGCTGGTGGTCGAGGATGGGTCGCGCGTGGGGGTGGCTTATTTTTTGATGTCGGAGGAGAACGTTCGCCGTGAAGTGGCGTTGCCCTGGGTCGGTTTCGGCTCCGACGCCAGTGCGCCGGCGCCCGAGGGCGTGTTTTTGCAATCGAACGAGCACCCTCGCGCCTACGGCAATTTCGTGCGGGTGCTCGCGAAGTACGTGCGCGATGAAAAGGTCATTTCGCTCGAGCAAGCGATCCGCAAGTTGAGCGGCTTACCGGCGCAGAATCTGTCGATCAAGGATCGGGGCATGCTGAAAAGGGGGTATTTTGCGGACGTGGTGATCTTCGATCCGCGCACGGTTCAGGATCATTCAACCTACGAGAAGCCTCATCAGCTTGCGAGCGGAGTCGATGAAGTGTGGATCAACGGTGTTCAGGCGCTGCATGACGGTGCGGCCACGGGGGCGCCGAGTGGACGCTTCGTCCGCGGCCGCGCTTGGACCGGATATCCCGGCGGTGGGTGCCGTGCCGAGAGCAAACAGTGGACCTGGAGCAAGTAGCGCTCTTCGATCAGACTAATTCAAAAGGATTCAGAGCGGATTCAGGACTTTGAGGGCCGATCGGGGGCAGGGTATATGCGTTACCCGCCACCCATCGGAGTCCTCGCCATGATTCGTCGCATTCTCTTCACCGCAGCCGTTGCGCTGGCTGCCGCGTCCACCCAGGCCGCCATCTACACCTTTGAGCCGCAGCACACCCAGGGCGTCATTTCCTGGAACCATTTGGGTTTTGCCAATCCGACCGCGCAGTTCAACAACGTGGCCGGCACGCTGGATTTTGATCAGGCTGATCCGAGCCGATCCTCGGTCATGGTGACGATTCCGCTCACCTTGATGAGCACCGGCGTCGCGGATCTCAATGATGATTTCAAGTCCGCGGATTTTTTTGACTGGGCCAGATTTCCGACCGCGACATTCAAGAGCACCCGGGTGGAGAAGGGCGCCGCGCCGAACATGCTCAAGGTGATCGGCGCTTTGAACCTGCACGGTGCGGTTCGGCCCGTAACACTCGATGTCACCCTCAACAGAGTCGGCACCAACCCCAGAAACAACGTGCCGACCGTGGGATTCGAAGCCATGGCGACCCTGAAGCGTTCGGATTTCGGCCTGGGGTTGTATGTGCCCCAGGTCAGCGATGAGATTCGCATTCACATCACGGCCGAGGCGGCCGAGAAAAATGCCTATGAGCAGTATCTAAAAGCGGAAGCGGCACGTGCGGCCGCCAAGAAGCCGAAGCAATAGCGCACGAACCCCAAAGCCCGGCAAGAGGTCTTGCCGGGCTTTCCAGATTCAAACTGGACGTATCAAACCCAATTGCTGAAGTGCGGTCACGCCATCGTCCAATCCAACTTCTTCGGCGATCTTCCCGTTCTTGACGCGCAGAACCGTTGTTCCGGTGAAGATCATCTTGCGCCCGGTCGCGGCGGGCAGGCCGCCAATGAGAAAGTCGCTAAAGGCAGGTCCGGTGTGCGTGCCCCCGCCCTTCCAGCGCCCGACGACGTAGTCGCCCTCGGCAATCAATTCGGCGGCGCCCTGGAAATTGAGGTCCGGGAACGCACGGCGAAAATCACCCATGAACGCTTTGATATCCTCGCGGCCGCGACGCGGGGCGTGCAGCGAATATTGCAGCAGCATATCGGGTGCGGCGAGTTCATCGACGATGGCAGGATCGTAGGTCTTGCCCCAGAACTGCGTGAACCAGCGGCCGATGATGGCCTTGTTATCTTCCTCTTTTGACATCTCAAATTCCTCTTAAGGTGACGGGTGAGGAAATCCTAGTCACCTTGAGCGCGCGTGGCGCTCCGTTTCTTGCGCTCGCTTTGAACGCACTATCGATTGGCGAAGAATGACCGGGTTGCGGCGAAACAAAACGGGGCCACCAACATGGCGTGATAGGCCTCGGCAACCGCCAGGGCCCCGCCATCCGTAGCCCCTTGCGTGATGGCCGTGGCGGCGACCAAAGCTTTGGCGACGGCAAAGTCCTGTTTCAAATTGGCGTAAGGATCGTTGGCGGAGGCCGCGGCCTCGAGATCGAGCACGCTGAAATTGGCGGCCGCCTGCGCAGTCCAATAGTTCTGCATCAATTGCGTATTGAGCCAGAATACCAACGGATCGACATCGCCGCCGCACAGCAGGACCGGAGCAGCGGGTACCCAGTTGCGCAAATCATTTCTCTGCAATGCCTGTCGCCAGCGCAGTGCCGGTGTCGCGGCCGCCACGCCGGTGGTCGGCGTGGGGAAACCGCCATCGGGATGTGCCTGTGCATCCTGTAGGTAGCTGAGTCGATAGCTATTTTGCAGCAAATTGCCGGAGCCAAAGCCGAGCGCAAACACTTCGGCAAGCTTCGCCGGCGAAGTCGGCGGTGTGAGCGCGGCAAGTTCCGGCGCGGGCGGCGTCAGGCTGAACAGCGCAAACTCCGGAAGCTTGCCCTGCGCGTACAGTTGGCTTCTTGGCGTCGTGGTCGGTAGCAGAGTTTGAATGCCGGCCGCGTATTGCGGCGCGAACACCTCCGTCGCATCAGAGTAAATATTGCCATAGGCCGTCTGGTAGGCCGTCAACAACAGGGTGGAGGAAATTGTGGCGCCGCCGTTGACCTGGCCGTAAAACACGGCGTCGACAAATGCCGCCAGCGCATACGGGCCTGACATCGGTGCCGACGCGGTGACATTCATGCCCGCCGCCTGCATGGCGCGATGTGTGGCCATGGCCACGTATCCTCCCTGCGAGTAGCCCGTAATGAATAACCGCCCGTTATCCTTTACCGTCGTCAGCGAGGCCAGCGGCAGCGCGGTGCGTGCCGCGGTTAGCGCGTCGATCATGTCCTTCGATTGTTGATCGGCAATCAAATAAGGATGATACGGCAGGGTCGAGGTGTCATAACCCGCGTAATTTGGTGCGACCACAATGTATCCCTGCGATGCGAACAAAGCCGCCAACGAAAGCGTTTCGGCATTTTGCAAGTCGGCCATGTTGTAGTCGCGGTCGGTGGTCGTGCCATGGGCGTACAGGACAAACGGGCGCGAGCCCGTGCAGTTCGCCCCTGGTCCGGTCGGTACCATGAACACCGCGGAGGCGGTGGTGGCTTCGCCGGCGCCGCCGACCGTTTCGTACTCAATGTGATAGAAGAGCACATCGCAGAGCGGTGCGCCGCTCACCGACAGCAGCAACTGATTGAGCGGCAGTTCAAGTTCGGTCAACAGCGCCGAAATCGTCAGGGTGGACAGAAGATCGGGGGGAGACTGCAGCAGCGTTCCCCGAGTCGGAGGCGCGCTCGGCATCGAACCGGATGCACCGTGGCCCCCACCCCCACCGCAGGCGGCAAGCGCGAGCGCAGCGACCAATGGCAGACAATGTCGTTTCATGGGCCCCACAAGATTGTGGCCCGAAACTGTGATCGAAGTTCAAATTAAGCGCCATTTCACAGGTTAAGCCCATTGACTTGAGGGCGGGCTGTCCCAATAGGGGCAACATCATGGATCCGGCACCCACATCCGCCCTGGTTTTTCGCGGCTCCAAGCTACTTTGTCACGAGTACAGCTTAGTGCTCGAAGCCCGGGGCATCGAACACGATACCGAGGAAGAGGAAGGTTCCTGGATATTGAGCGTGCCGGTCGGGATGCGGCATCGGGCGTACGAGGAATTGAGCCGCTATTCCGTTGAGCGGAGCGTTAAGCGCAGCATTCCAGAAGTGGTGCAGACGCACTCGGGCGCCGCGATCGGCGTGTTCCTGTACGTTCTGATTCTATTGTTGATCGCTTATTGCGCCGGCAATGCCACGTTCGGCGCGGACTGGCTGTCGTTGGGTTCGCTCGATGCCGGTGCGCGAGGCGAATGGTGGCGAGCCGTCACGGCGTTGACCTTGCATTTGGACCAGGAGCACTTGCTGGGCAATGTGCTTTTTGGGGCCGTAGCGGGGATGGCCGCGAGTCGGCTGTTGGGACCTGGCGTTGCGTGGGCAAGCATCCTGGGCGCAGCCGCCCTGGCAAACTACGCCGAGGTTCTCATCACACCCATCACGCACCGCGCGGTGGGTGCGTCCACGGCCGTGTTCGCGGCCTTGGGACTGCTCTCGGGCATGGCGTGGCGGCAGCGCCTCACGCAGCGGGAGCGCCTGTGGTATCGGTGGGCGCCGCTCATTGCGGGCATTTGCCTCTTGACGTTGCTCGGCGCGGGCACGGCGCACGTCGATGTGCTGGGACACGGCCTGGGATTCCTCTTCGGACTGGCCGTTGGCTGGGTCCATGCTCGAAGCGGCGTCGCCAATATTCGAGATCTGCGCGTGCAGGCCATTGCGGGCTTCGCCGCTGTGTTGGCGGTATGCGCAGCGTGGGTCCTTGCACTAGGGCTTAAACATTGATTTTTGCGAAACCGTGTAGTGCAAAGCCTCATTTGTCGATTATTGAGCATTCCTGACCAACTAATCGAGGCGTCGGGATGTCAAATCTGGAAGCAACATAAGGAACGCGTATGCATGGCCGACGAAAAAGCGACAAGTTTGGAGATTATTAGACCCCGACCGCGCATCAAACTCCACGATCTCGCGCTCGCAGAGTTTTATCCGCAAACTCGCTCAACTACGCCATTACCCCCTATCACTCCAGACCTGCAATCGCTGAAAAGGCGACCGCGCGACAATCCGAGCACTCCAGAGAATGAAGCGAAGCCTTGGAAGAAACCCTGGGATAAATGATGCACCGGCCTGCGCGGTGCTGCCAACCCAAAAATAACTTTAGATCAACGTCGAAATCGTGATTACTGGATCGTCGTCAATGCAAGAGCAACGATTAGGAGGACGAGATGAAAGTCATGGTATTCGTCAAAGCGACCAAAGACAGTGAAGCGGGGGTCCTGCCGACCCAGACCCTGCTCGCCGAGATGGGTAAGTTCAACGAAGAGCTCGTCAAGGCCGGCATCATGCTTGCCGGGGAGGGCCTGCGTCCCAGTGCTCAAGGAAAGCGCGTACGGTTCTCGGGCCGCGATCGAACCGTGATCGACGGGCCGTTTGCCGAAACCAAGGAACTCGTAGCCGGCTTCTGGCTGTGGCAGGTGCGCACAATCGAGGAGGCGGTGGAATGGGTCAAGCGTTGTCCCAACCCCATGCCAGGGGACTCGGACATCGAGATTCGCCCGCTATACGACTTGGAAGACTTCAAATAGTGGAAGTGCTACGCCAGAGCCGGATTGGGTCATACTTTGGTTCCACCGGATATTTTAATGAGGCTGTGCGATGAGTTACATGTTGTTGATCGTCGAACCCGCGGGCCAGCGTCGGACCCGCACCGAGGCTGAGGGCCGCGCGCTGTACGGCAGTATGGTGAACTTCAGCGAGTCGCTAAAGGCTCGGGGTTTGCTCACCTTGAGCCAGTCGCTGAAGGAAGATACGCGTGGCGCCCGCGTCAAGGTGCGCGGCGGGGCCACGAGCGTCATCGATGGTCCCTTTGCCGAAGCCAAGGAAATGGTCGGCGGCATCTTTTTGTTGACCTGCGAGACGCGCGAGCAAGCCATTGCGATTGCGGCGGAGTGTCCGGTAGCGAGCTTGGCGACCATCGAAGTCCGCGAGCTCGGGCCCTGTTTCGAATAGAGATCGGCTGAATGGGGTCCGCCATGGCTGAATCCAACATCAAGAGCACCGTCGAAGCAGTGTGGCGAATGGAATCGGCCAAGATCATTGCGAAGCTCGCGCGCATGTTGCGCGATGTAGGACTGGCCGAGGAACTGGCGCAAGACGCGCTGGTGACGGCACTCGAACAGTGGCCGGTGTCCGGCGTGCCAAACAACCCAGGAGCGTGGCTCATGACAACCGCCAAGAACCGCGCGCTTGATCAGCTGCGGAGATTCAAGCTTCTGCAGCGCAAGCACGAGACCATTGCTCACGATGCCGAACTGCTCGAGGCCAAACCGCCGGCGCCGGATGAGGAGTCCGATGATATCGGCGATGACCTGCTGCGCCTCATCTTCATTGCGTCCCATCCGGTCTTGTCGACCGAAGCGCGGGTCGCGCTCACCTTGCGTTTGCTGGGCGGACTCAATACCGCGGAAATCGCCCGTGCGTTCCTGGTGCCGGAACCCACCATTGGGCAGCGAATCGTGCGCGCCAAACGCGCGTTGGCGGAGGCAAAAGTACCCTTCGAACTGCCCCGCGCCGAAGAACTCGCTACGCGGCTCGCTTCTGTGCTCGAAGTGATCTATCTGATCTTCAACGAGGGCTATGCGGCGACGGCCGGAGAGGAATGGATGCGTCCGGCACTATGCGATGAGGCGCTGCGCCTGGGGCGAATCCTCGCCGAACTGGCGCCGCGTGAGCCGGAAGTGCACGGATTGATTGCGCTCATGGAGATTCAGGCATCGCGCGCAGGGGCGCGCACGAACTCATCGGGCCAACCAATCCTGTTGCTCGATCAGGATCGTTCGCGCTGGGATCAACTGCTGATTCGGCGCGGACTGACGGCCCTGGCGCGCGCCGAGGCCCTGGGCGGCGCCCTCGGTCCCTATGCGTTGCAGGCCGCTGTTGCAGCCTGTCACGCGCGGGCGCGCAACGCCGGGGAGACCGACTGGGTACGCATCGTCGCGTTGTACGATGCGCTCGCCCAGCTCGCGCCGTCACCGGTGGTCGACCTCAACAGGGCGGTGGCGATCTCCATGGCATTTGGACCCGATGCCGCGCTCGAGATCGTGGACGAGTTGGTCGCCGACGCCAGGCTCAGCACCTATCATTTGTTGCCCAGTGTTCGCGGCGACCTTTTGGAAAAGCTCGGGCGCTTTGACGAAGCGCGCACGGAGTTCGCGCGCGCTGCGGCGCTGGCGCAAAACGCACGCGAACGATCTCTGCTCCTGGGGCGCGCTGCCGCCTGCGGCGCCGTCGCGCACTAGCTTGCAGCGAGGGTGATGAGGAAGCCGTTGCGGCCTTCCTCCATCACCGCGCAACGGGCATCGCCGCCGTGACGACGCGCAATCTGGCGCACCAGCGACAATCCGAGGCCGTTGCCTGTGCTGTTGCCGCGATTGCTGCCGTCGCTGCTGTCGCGGCGGCGATAAAACGGCGTGAACACCTGTTCGAATTCCGCTTGCGAGGGACCGGGGCCGTTGTCCCAGACCTTCAGCACCACGGTCGCGGAGTCACCTTGCAGTCGGACCTGCGTGGGCGGTGCGCCGTGGCGCTTGGCGTTCTCCAGAAGATTGCGCAGCAGACGGCGCAAAAGACGCGCATCGCCGTGGATCTTGATTGGTGCGCCATCGAGATGCACGTCGTCGTAGCGGGCGCATTCTTCTGCCGCAAGCGCCAGCAGGTCAATTTCTTCGCGCACCTCATTGTGCTCGACGGCGCTCAGCCTGCTCGCGAGCAGAATCTCGTCGACCAGCCCGTCCAATTCGGCAATGTCCTGCTCCAAGCCCGCCTTGGTTTTGGCATCTGCGGATTGCTTCAGCATTTCCAAGGCGAGGCGGATGCGTGCCAGCGGCGTGCGCAACTCGTGCGATGCGTTGGCGAGCAGGGACTGATGCGCGCGAACGAGCTGCTCAATGCGGCCCGCGGCGCGATTGAAGCTTTCCGCCAGTCTCGCCACTTCATCGTCGCCTTCGACCGCCACACGGGCTCCGAGGTCCCCCGCACCCAACGAATCGACGCCGTTTTGCAGCCGCTCGAGACGGCGGGTGAGATGCCGTACGACGGGAAATGCCGCCATGCCGATGCCTACCGCTGCGAATATCAACAACAAATGGAAATTCAAGCGCGAGCCGCCCAAGCCGATGGGAACGCCGGCGACGAGTAGCCGCCCGTCGGCCAGGCGCACGCTTGAAACGGTGCCGCCTTGCCAGTGCGAAAATCTGACCATGCGGTAACTACGCGCGTTCGGCATCGGCAACGGTCGGCCAATCGCAGCGACGACGCTGCCGTTGGCGGCAAACAGGGTTACATCAGCCCGGAGCCCGGCTGCCAATTTTTGCAGCGCTTCCTGCTGCTCCGAGTCAGGCGCCTGCGCGGGCGGAAGAACATTTTGCACCAGGCGTCCAACAGTGGCGCCCACCTGTTCCATGGGACCGCCGGCAAAGTGCAAAAGCATTGAGGCGGCCAGCCCAAAGATCGCGAGGCTGGCCAACAGCGCGAGATAGAAGCGCAAATACAGCCGCAGCATCAGTCCTGCGCCTTGGCAAATACGTATCCAGCGGCCCGTACCGTGATGATGCGCCGGGGCTTCTTGGGATTGTCCTCGATCGCGGCGCGGATCCGCGAGATATGCACGTCAATGGAGCGATCGAAGCTTTCGAATTCCTCGCCCTTGACCTCATCCATCAGCAGCTCACGGGACAAGACGCGGCCGGCATGCTTGGCGAGCGCCACCAACAGATCGAATTGATAGCCGGTCAGCTCGCAGGGTTTGCCATCCAATCGAACGGCCCGTGCGGCGGTATCAAGCTCCAGGCGGCCGAAGTGCAGTGATTTTTGCCCCGTACTCCCGCGCACCCTGCGCCGCATGATGGCGCGCAGCCGCGCCACCAATTCCCGCGGTTCAAAAGGTTTGGGCAGATAGTCGTCGGCGCCCAATTCCAATCCTACGATACGATCGATCGCATCGCCCCGAGCGGTCAACATCAGCACCGGGGTGTCGTACTTTGTGCGCAACTCCCGGCACACGCTCAAGCCGTCCATGTCTGGCAGCATCAGATCAAGCACCACCGCCTCATAGTCCGCCTCGGATAGCCGTTCGAGGGCGGTGCCGCCCAAGGGTGCCACGACAACGCTAAATCCCGCCTGGCCCAGATACTCCGAGAGCATCTCTGCCAGGCGGGGATCATCCTCGACCAAAAGAATGCGCTCGGTCATCGATGGGGGACTCTAAAGAGAGCGAGCCACCAATGCCAGCATTCCTATGTTCTAACGTGCATTTTCTGCAAGTGGACCGCCAACGCGCTGCGCTGCGCGGGTGTCAGCACCTCGTCGACATCGGCGATGAGCTGCACCAAGCGCTTGGAGGCTTGGTCGGCCAGTTGAAGATGCGCCACACGCGCGGCTTCCAGCGCAGATCGATCGACAGTATCCTGCGTCAGCGCCTGGATCGCCTGCGTATGAGCCGCCTGCGCCTGCGCGTGCAACGGCATCAGATCCGTCATTGCTTGTTTCACGAGCGGGGTGATTTGTGCTTGCTGCGCATCGGTGGCGTCGACTTCGACGAACAAGTGCTTGAGCAAGTGATCGACGTGCGCGGAAGCATCCGCGGTGCCGTGATTGCCCATGCCGTGATGCCAGCCGCCGGCACCCATTCCGGCCGCGCCCGCCACGGCCGCAATGCCCCCGGCCAAGGCGAGGCCGGCGACAAAGGCAACCACGGTCATGCGGTTGAAGTAGGTACGACGTGGCGGCGTCGGGGAGGTCGGTTCGGATGGACTACTCATGGCGGGCCCCTTAATGTTTGAGAACACGATGACAGTGTGCGCGCCGACTGTTAGCCGTCTTTGCAGGGCGGGTAAAGATTTGTAAAGCGAGGTCCATAGTTCCGGATCCGCATGCGCTGTGCTTGGACAAGGGGACCCGACCACGCGGGCCGCAACGCCGTAAGACGAAAAGTGCTATGCGTCCTCGAGCAGCGGCGGCAAGCGACGCTTTGCCGCATCAAGCGCACTCTCGTAGGCGTATGCCAGTTGCAGGCAGCTTAACTCCTGGCGATTCGGCGCAATGATCTGAATGCCGATCGGCAGTCCGCGATCGTTGAAGCCGGCAGGCGCAGCGAGCGCCGGACAGCCTGACATCGTGACGAGCAGCGCAGCCTTCATCCACTCGTGGTAGGTCTGCATTTTCTGCCCGGCGATTTCCTGCGGCCAATGCTGATCGGCATCGAACGGAAAAACTTGCGCAGTGGGCACGACGAAGAAATCATAGCGCTCGAAGAATCGACGCATCGTCTGCGACCAATCCGTGCGCACGACTGAGGCGGCCGTGATGTCGTGAGCGGATTGCCGCAGGCCCATTTCAATTTCAAAAACCGCTTCCGGCTTGAGCATCGCGCGCTTGGCCGGATCGTTGTAGTACGGCAGGATCGACGCGCCTTGCTGCCAACCTCGAAGCCGTATGGTCGCCTGCCACAGTGCGTCAAAATCGAAATCCGGAACCGCGTCCTCGACGATACAGCCGAGAGATTCCAGAGTCCGAGTTGCGGCCTTGCAGACCTCGAGGACACCCGGTTCGCAAGGTGTATGGCCTTTGAAATCCGCACCCCAGGCGACTCGCTTGCCCTTGAAAGACCGTTCCAGCCGCTGCTGAAATACCGATCCATCGCCTTCGAGCGACAACGGCACGCGTGCATCGAAACCCGCCTGCACGGAGAGCAGCAGGGCAAGATCGGTCACATTGCGGGCCATGGGACCGCTGACGCCCATCGACGGCAGCCAGCCGTCGCGTGCGTCGTTGGGAACGCGGCCGATACTCGTGCGAAATCCGAACACGCCATTCCAGCCGGCGGGATTGCGCAGACTGCCGCCGTAGTCGGATCCGTCCGCGACCGGCAGCATGCGCAGCGCCAGCGACACCGCGGCCCCGCCGCTGCTGCCGCCCGCCGATCGGGTCGGGTCGTAGGCGTTGCGCGTGACGCCATAGACGGGGTTATACGTGTGCGAGCCTAGGCCGAATTCGGGCGTATTCGTCTTACCGATGAACAAGGCTCCCGCTGCGCGCAGGCGCTCAACCATCAGCCCGTCAGCTGCAGGAACAAAATCCTTCATGATGGGAGATCCCATCGTCATGCGGATGCCTTTGACGGCCTGCAGATCCTTGACGGCGTGCGGAAATCCATGCAGCGGCCCCATGGTTTCGCCTCGAGCCAGCTGGGCATCGCGCTCGCGCGCCTGCGCGAGCAGGTCTTGCCGCTCTTGCAATGCGACAATGGCATTTACTTTGGGATTGAGCCGGCCTATGTGATCCAGGTAGGCGGTCATCACCTCGGCGCATGAAATCCTGCGCGAATGAATCGCCCTGCTGAGTACCGTGGCATCCATCAAGACGATCTCGTTGACGCGTGCCGCGCTGCGTCCGGAGGCCGCCTGCACCGCGGCGCCCAGCGTTGCACCGGCGGCAAGCCCGAGCATCTTGCGGCGGCTCAAGGCTGCCTTGTATTCATCCCTATCGTCCATTTCCGGTTCTCCTTGTTATCCCGCGCGCCGCGAATAGCCTACGTGACACAAGTCGTTCGGTAGACTCTCATAAGCCGCGGCCACTTCCGGTATTACGGTGTAGCACTCGACAAATTCAGGGGGAAAGCGGCAGGGCTTGCCGGTATCGAGATTCATGCAAAAGTACTCGATCTCCGCGTCGGCGACGCGTTTTCCATCGGACAAGCGCAGGATCTCGAAGCGCCGCGTGCATCGCAGGCGGCCATCGCACGCGACCAGCCAGGTGGCGAGCAGCAGCGCATCGCCGAGCAACGCCGCTTCCAAATAGTCGATGCGGGTATGCCGAACGGCCATGCCGCGCCGAAGCGCGAGGCAGCTCGCCAGCGGCATTCCCAGCACTGCGGAATGCGTCCAGGCAATGTAGTCCAGCCATTGTAGATAAACCGCGTTGTTGACGTGCGCATACTCGTCAATTTCCTGCGGCACCACCTGGCGCGTGCTGGTAAAGGGCAGCGGCAATCGAAGCGGCGGGTGAATCAAGACGCTCTCCGCGAATAACGGGCTGTTTATTCGAAGATACTGCATCTTCGCCACGGTAGGTGGCATTTTCTTGCACTGCAACGGCCGGCGGATTGCCGTCGCCAACCGACAATTTCTCGAACTGTCTGACTCGAGGTTCAGATGTTTGCTGACGGACAAGAGTCCGGCGCTTGGAGGAATATCCCCTGCCTGCCGGGGTCGATCAAACTTTATTCGGGGCAAGGTATGGAGAACGTCTATCTTGGTGTTGGTGCCGCGCTATACCTCGCGTTCGTCGCGTGGTGCATCATTTCGCCGCATAAATAGCCGCATGCTTTGAGTTGAACACGGCGTATGATCATGCCGTGGTCAAGATTTTTTCGCGCCGGATCAAACTGTTGTCGCTGCTCGGCTGCGTCTGGGCAACCTCTACTTTTGCCCTGGATCTATCGCAACTGACCAATCAGGACGCCGCGCGGGGCATGAAGGGAGCCCTGACGTCGGGCGCTGCCGCGGCGATTTCCAAGCTCGGCGCACCGGGCGGCTTTTTAAACAACCCCAAAGTCAGGATCCCATTGCCTCCGGCGCTGGACGAGATCGCCAAGGGCATGCGCTTTCTCGGACGGGGGAAAGATGCGGATGAATTGGTCGCGGCCATGAATCAGGCGGCCGAGCAGGCCGTGCCCCAAGCAAAGGGGCTCGTGGTCAATGCGGTAAAGTCGATGTCCATCGAGGACGCAAAAAAAATACTGACGGGAGGCGATGAATCGGCGACGCAATTTTTTCGCGATAAGACTGACGCGCCGTTGACGCGCCAGTTCATGCCCATCGTCAAGCGGGCCACCGATCGGGTTGGTTTGGCGCAGAAGTACAATCAGTTCGCGGCGCAGGGAGCGAAACTGGGCCTCGTCAAGGGCGATGCAGCCACAATCGAACAATACGTAACTCGCAAGGCTTTGGATGGGTTGTTTTTGATGATCGGCGAAGAAGAGCGCGCCATTCGCCAGAACCCGGTGGCGGCGGGCAGTGCGATCGTGTCAAAGGTGTTCGGCGCATTGAAATGATCCATCGATCGCGGGGCCGTTGGAAATTCTGAAGCCTTGTCCGCATCGGCCGCCTTGTCCAGGCTGCCCCCGGTTTGGCGAACCCGGCATCGCGCTCGGGGCGCGCGGCGCACTCGATGAGCTGGCGCGCGTGCACGGCTTGCCTCCGGTGCCGGTCATTTTGGGCAACAGTGCCGGATTTCGACACCGCGCCCGCCTGGCCATCCGCGGCCGGTTGGGCTCGCCCAAGCTCGGGTTGTTCGAGCTGAACACGCACCGCGTGGTGCACATCCCGAACTGCATTGTCCACCATGCGCTGATCAATCGGGTTGCGAATGTCGTGCGTCGCGCCCTCGTCGATGCGCGGGTGACCTGCTATTCGGATGCGGCTCACATGGGGCTTGCGCGGTATCTGCAAGTGGTGGTGGAGCGCAGTTCGCAAACGGCGCAGGTGCTCCTCATCGCCAACAGCACGACCCCGGAACCCTTGGCGGCATGTCTGGATCTGATTCGCGAGAGGCTGGGCAAGGACTTGCACAGCCTGTGGTTCAACGCCAATACCGATCGCTCCAATAGCATTCTCGGTCGCGATTTCCACTGTTGGTGGGGGCCGCCGAGCGTCGCCGAACATTTTGGCGGCGCAGCCGTGCACTATCCCCCGGGCGCATTCGGCCAGAGCAATCTCGATCTCGCGCAACTCATTATTGAACATGTGCGCGGGCAAATCCCCTTGGGTTCGCGGGTGGTCGAGTTTTACGCCGGTGTCGGCGCGATCGGCCTGTCGCTGCTCGACCGCGTCGGCGAGATCAAGCTGAACGAAGTGAGTCCGAACTCGTTGCAGGGGCTGCAGCTGGGCATCGCGCAGCTCAATCCGGCGGACCGGGCGAAAATCTCCGTCATTCCCGGCGGGGCCGGCGCCGCGCGCCTTGCCGCGGCCGGCGCGCAGATCGTCATCGCCGATCCCCCGCGCAAAGGCCTCGACCCTGAACTCGTGGACGACCTGGCCCGGGATCCGCCGGACCAGTTCATTTACATCAGCTGTTCGTTGGAATCATTTCTTCACGACACGGCTCAATTGACCTTGGGCCGCAAGCTGCGGCTGGCGAGGCTCACGGCATTTGACCTGATGCCCTTCACCGAGCACGTGGAATTGGTGGCCGGATTCGAACGCCGCTGAGCGGACGCGTTCATTAAATCGAGTCAATCAGCTTGAATATGGCCATTGCGGCACTAGACAGTGTTTAGGGTAGGGGCTATAGGTATGGTGCGGAATGCCCCAAAAGAGGAGATTTTGTATGGCGGCGTACATGCGAATTGCGGCCTTGATTGTCGCGGGCGTGACCTTGTTCGGCTGTGCGACCACGGCCGAGAATGGCAAGTCAAAACCGGCCACGGCGATGGCTAAGGATCCGTCCTGCCTGACCGAGACCGGCAGCCGGATATCGGCCGGCCCGGCCAAGTGCCGCGGAACAGGCCGCGCGTATTCGAGCGATGATATCCAGCGGACCGGCTCAACCTCGGCGGGTGATGCCTTGGGGCTATTGGACCCATCGGTCACCGTGCACCGATAGCGCGCCAATCCTCGATCATCATTTGCGCGCCTTTTTCTGCAATCATGGCAGTCGGCGTGTTGGTATTGCCCGACGTGATGGTTGGCATCACGGAGGCATCGACCACTCGCAGATGCTCAATGCCATGAACACGCAGGCGTTCGTCCACGACTGACTCGGTATCCGTGGCGGTGCCCATCCTTGCGGTGCCCACGGGATGGAAAATGGTGGTGCCGATATCGCCCGCGGCGGCGGCAAGGGAATCATCATCATCGCCGACGCCGGGTCCAGGCAAATATTCAACCGGCGAAAATCCACGGACGGCGGGCTGGGCCATGAGACGCCGGGTCGCGCGAATCGCGTCGGCAGCCACGATGCGATCTTCGGCGGTCGCCAGATAATTCGGCGCAATCAGCGGCGGCGCCTCCGGATCCTTCGACCTCGGGCGCACGGTGCCGCGTGAACTGGGCTGCAGATTGCAGGCGCTGACGGTGATGGCCGGAAACCGGTGCAACGGGTCTCCAAATTTATCCAGCGACAGCGGCTGTACATGAAACTCGATGTTGGCCCGCGGCTGCTTGAGATCAGAGCGCATGAAAATGCCGAGCTGAGACGGCGCCATGGTCAGGGGCCCGCGTCGTCGGAGCATATAGTCGATTCCCATCCAAGCACGGCGCAGCGTCGAGTGATAGGCCTCGTTGAGCGTGTTGACGTTGCTCACCTTGTAGATGGCGCGCTGCTGCAAATGATCCTGCAAATTGGATCCGACACCGCGTCGCTCCAGAACCGTTTGAATGCCGAGCGGTGCAAGCCACTCGGACCTGCCGATCCCCGACAAGCTTAAGATTTGCGGCGAGCCGATCGCGCCCGCGGCCAGTATCACTTCGCCCGGGGTCCGGGCCTCGAATGTCGCACCGTCGCGCCGGAACTGCACGCCGCAGGCGCGCCCGTTCTCAATGATCAGCCGTTCGACCAGCACGTCGATCTCGAGCTTCAGGTTGCCGCGCGTCAATACCGGCTTTAAGAACCCGCGCGCGGCGGACCAGCGCCGTCCGCGCTTTTGATTGACGTGAAAATAGGAAACACCTTCATTGTCGCCGCAGTTGAAGTCCTCGATCGCCGGTATTCCGAGCTGCACCGCGGCGTCGCGAACGGCATCGAGCACCGGCCATGCGACCCGCGGTGCTTCGACGCGAAAGCCGCCCCCGGTCCCGTGGTGCTCGCTTTCGCCCAAAAAATGGTTCTCGACGCGCTTGAACAGCGGTAAGACATCGCGCCAGCCCCAGCCGGTGAGTCCGCGCGCGCGCCACGCATCGTAGTCCGCCGCCTGTCCGCGCATGCAGATCATGGCGTTGATCGCCGAGGATCCGCCGATGACCTTGCCGCGCGGGTAGGCGAGCGAGCGGCCATTGAGCCCCGGTTCATTCTCCGTGCGATACATCCAGTCGGAGCGTGGATTGCCGATGGCAAAAAGATATCCGGCGGGAATGTGGTACCAGATCCAATTATCCAGGCCGCCGGCCTCGAGCAACAGAACGCGGCGTTTTGGGTCCGCGGAGAGGCGGTTGGCCCAGATGCATCCCGCGGTACCGGCGCCGACGATGATGCAGTCGTAGTCTCCCGCCAGTCGTCTCATGCGCGATGCTCAAGCATGCGTTGGGTAGGTGATGTAGCCCTCGGGTCCCTGCGAGTACCAGGTTTTTGAATCGTCGGGATTGAGGGCAAGATCGTGCGCGAAGCGATACGGAAGATCGGGGTTGGCAAGAAACCTTCTCCCGAAAGTAATTGCGTCCGCGGCGCCGCCGGCCAGGGCAGCCTGACCGCGCGCGAGATCGTAATCCGAGTTCAATACCAGAATTCCCTTGAACGCCTTGCGGATCAGCGGCGCCACGGGCGGGCGCTCGGACTTGCCGAAAGTGCCGTCCGGACCGGGTTCGCGCAGCTCGAGAAATACGACGCCGAGCCGATCCAGCTCGGCGGCCGCCGCAGGAAACAGCTGCGCTTGATTGCTGTCGTCAACACCCTGCGACTCGCCGTTTGGAGAGAGGCGTACGGCGGTGCGTTCTTTTCCCACGGTATCGATCAATGCCTGAACGACCTCGCGCAGCAAGCGCACGCGATTTTCGATGGGACCGCCGTATTCGTCCGTGCGCCGGTTGCTGCCGTCGCGCAGGAATTGATCGATGAGGTAGCCGTTGGCCGCATGCAATTGCACGCCGTCGAAGCCGGCATCGATGGCATTTCGCGCGGCAACCACGTAGTCGCCGATGAGGCGCGGGATTTCTTCGAGCGCCAGCGGCCGCGCCTCGACGTAGGGCTGTCTGCCATCATAGGTGTAAGCCTTGCCGGGGGCCGTGGTCGCGCTCGCGGATACGGGTTGAACACCGTGCAACGACGGGTGAACGAGACGGCCCATATGCCAGAGCTGAGCAAAGATGCGGCCGCCGGCGCGATGCACCGCATCGGTCACGATCTTCCAGTGATTCACATGCTCGGGTCCCCAGAGGCCGCCGGCATAGGGCCAGCCGCTGCCCTCGAGACTGACGTGGGTTGCCTCCGTGATGATCAATCCTGCGGAGGCGCGTTGCGAGTAGTAGGTGGCCATGAGGTCGGTGGGCACATGGTCGCGGGTGCCGCGGCCGCGGGTCAACGGCGCCATCCAGATGCGGTTAGGGCAGGTCAGGGGGCCAACTTTGATCGGGTCAAACAGCGTAGTCATGAAATCCTTGTTAACAAATAGGTGGGGCTGCAGCGCAATTTTAGCAAGCGCTGAAACTTTCGGGTGTCCGTCCAGCCCATCGCGTAGCATAGCCGTCCGGTCATTCTCTTATTATAAAAAGGCAACGATGAATATGAATTCCATGAACCGGCGCGACATGCTGGCGCTGAGCATGTTGGCTTTGGTGCCGTTGGATCTGATGTCTGATTTTGCCCATGCGACGCCGGCCTCCAATTCAACGGCGATGCGAACCTTGGACCGATTCATCGCGGGCTACTGTGCGGCGATGAATGCACCGGGACTGACGCTCGGGCTCGCGAATGCTGAGGGCCCCATCCGGGTTGCTTCGTACGGCTATGTCGACCTGGCTGCCAAGGTGCCTGTTACCACTTCCCACTTGTTCGAGATCGGTTCGATCACCAAATCGTTCGTGGGATTGACCATTCTGCAGCTCCACGAGGAGCGAAAAGTCGATCTGCAGGCGCCGATACGCGACTATCTTCCATGGCTCGCGATGGAGACCAACTTCGGCGAGATTCTCGTGCACCATTTGCTGACTCACTCGAGCGGTATGCCCGATGACGCGCCATTGATTCCCCTCTCGCCGGAGCGACGGCCGCGCCAGGCACTGAAACCCGGCTCGGAGTTTCACTATAGCAACTGGGGATATGACGCTCTTGGCCGCTTGATCGAAGCGGTGGACGGCCGGCCGTGGCAGGCCGCCGTGGCTGCGCGCATTCTGCAACCCGTCGGCATGCATGATACCTCTCCCACCATCACCAGCGCGTCTCGTCCGCGCATTGCGCAAAGCTACATGCCTTTGCATGATGATCGGCCCTATCCGCGCCACGGAGCTCTCGTACCCGCCGGCAATTTATCCGTCGAATTTGCGGCAGGCTCGATTGCTTCGACGCCAAAGGACATGTCGCTGTACATGCAAATGATACTGAATCATGGCCAGGCTCAAGGCCGCCGCATCATTTCCGAAGACAGCTTCAAATTATTTTCAACGCCGCACATACCCGCACCGGCGTTTGGCCCGACGGCCGGCTACGGCTATGGAATCGCCGTCGACAAGCTGGATGGACATGTACGTCTGAGACACACCGGCGGCATGGTGTCGTTCATGTCGGCGATTCACATGGATCTCGACGCGAAACTAGGCGCCTTTGCTTCCATCAATGCGCAACTGGGCTACCGGCCCAATCCGGTTGCAGAATTGGCGCTGCAATTGTTGCGGGCGGAGAAAGACCACGGCACGCCGCCGGCCATGCCGGCCTTTGACGCGGCGGCAAAGGTCGAGTCGGCTGAAAGCTATGGTGCCGTGTACACGTCGGGTGCCGGCCGGCGCATCGAGATTCGAGCGGTCTCCGATCGACTCAGTCTCATCGTCGACGGGCGAACCATCCCCCTGCAGCATTCCGATGACGGGAACTTCATTGCCGATCAGCCGGGATTTAATCTATTTCCGATCACGTTCGAACGGGCGGAAACCTCGCCGGATGCCAAGGACAACTCCAAGGCGTCGATTACCGCGTTGGCATATGGATCTGACTGGTACGCGCGGGCCGGCTACGAAGGGCAAAAAGCGCTCGAACCATCGGCGGCGCTCGCTCGGTACACCGGGGAATACTATTCCGAGAATCCGTGGTTCGGCACGGTTCGTGTAGTGCAGCGCCAGCGCAGGCTGTGGATGGGCGGTACCGATCCTTTGATTCCGATTGGCGATCATCTGTTCAGGATCGGCGAGGAGGCGGGCAGTCCCGGAGTCGCGGAGTTTTCCGCGCTGATCGGCGACAAGCCCAATCTCCTGTGGATCGACGGAACTGAGTTTCGAAGGGTCGAAGAGGGCAATACGTAGCGTAGGCATCAGTCAGCGCGCAGAGGGTTGCGGGACGCCGGATCGCTCCTTAAGATCGGGTCATGAAACTACTTCGCTATGGTCCGTCGAGGCGCGAGAAACCAGGGTTGCTGGACAGCAGGGGAGCAATCCGCGATTTGTCGGCGCACATCGATGATATTTCGGCCGAGACCGTCACGCCCAAGGGTCTGGCGCGGCTCGCTGCCTTGAAAAGCGATGAGTTGCCCTTGGTAAGGGGCAATCCGCGGCTCGGCGTGCCGGTCAAGGGAATTGGCAAGTTCATCGCGATCGGCTTGAATTACGCCGATCACGCGCAGGAGGCGAAACTGCCGATTCCCACTGAGCCGCCCATGTTTACCAAGGCCATCAGTTGCTTAAATGGTCCGAATGACGACGTCATGCTGCCCAAAGACTCCCTTAAGAGCGATTGGGAGGTCGAATTGGGAATCATCATCGGCCGCACGACGCGCTACGTCAGCGAGGACAGGGCGCTTGATGCGGTCGCGGGTTACGTGCTCGCCAACGATGTCTCCGAGCGTGCGTTTCAACTGGAACGCGGCACCCAGTGGGATAAGGGCAAGGGCTGCGATACCTTTGGGCCGGTCGGGCCGTGGCTGGTCACGCCCGATGAGGTCGGTGATCCGCAAGCGCTCGAGCTGTTTCTGAACCTCAATGGACACCGCATGCAAAGCGGCAACACGCGCAAGATGATCTTTCCCGTTCGTCAACTAATCGCCTATGTCAGCCGCTTCATGACCTTGAATGCCGGTGATCTGTTGATTACGGGAACCCCGCCGGGCGTCGGGCTCGGGCACAAGCCGGATCCGCTCTTTCTCAAGCCGGGCGATGAGATGCATCTGGGAATCGACAAGCTCGGCGAGCAACGACAGAAAGTCATCGCCTGGCGCGATCTCGGCGATGAGGCGTGAGTGAGCATGTTCGGTCGACGTCGTTTCTTGCGATGTAAGAACTACAAGAGCCATTCGGCGGTAGAATGAATGGGGTCGAAACGCAGGAGGCAGGGACGTATGTATATTCGCGAGTGGCGCGGCCGCGCCAAGCAATCCGACGCAGCCAGGTATCCGGAATATTTCCGCAGGGAGTTCAGTTCGCAGTTACGCAACGCGCCGGGATTCCAGGGCGGATCCTTGAGTCAGCGTGAAGTCGGCGATCAAGTGGAGTTTCTGGTGCTCACGCGCTGGAATTCCTTGGATGCGATCCGCGAATTCACCGGGTCGGCGGCGGAAAATGCCGTCATGGATCCGGCCGCCATGGCACTGCTCGTCGCCTACGATCATTCGGTGCGGCACTATGAGGTGCTGGAAGACCTCTGGAAACCGAGGCTACCGTAGGGTTGAATTCCCCGGCAGCTGGTGCGCCAGCGCCTTCGTGACTTCACCGGCGATGTCGTCCTGCACTTTCAAGGTGTCGTCCTGCCGCCGATCGTAGGTTTCGGACCAAACGACAAATCCATTGTCGGCGCGCACCAATCTGGCGGCGATTCGCATGGTGGTGCCCGACTTGCGCAGGCTCCCGTCCAAGACATAGGCAACACCCAGGGATTTTGCGATGTCGGGGACCGAAACCTGCTTGCCCTTGAAGTAAAACGAGGCCGTCGGGGGCGGCACCCGTAGGCCTGGGATTTTGCTGAGACGGTCGATCAGTTCCTCCGTCATGCCGTCGGCGAAAAATTCCTGATCCATCGACTCGCTGGTCAGATCGAGAAATGGCAGCACCGCAACGGAATGGTCCGCCGGCGAGGATTCAGGAGTGGCAGCCGCATGCACAGGTTCGCCGAGTCTGCCGTACACGAGAAACGCGAGAATGAGCGCCACGACAATGGCGGCTGCGGCGGCGGGCAGGGCCCAGTCTTTGCGGACCAAAGATATGCGCGGCGCCGCGCCGTTTTGCGGCGCGGGCAGATCCACCCACGGGCTCACGCCGGCCACCATTCGATACCCGAGGCGCGGAACGGTCGCGATGTAGGTCGGTTGCTTCGGGTCATCGCCCAACATTCGGCGCAGCGATGTCACAGCTTGATACACGGAATCCGGTGTGACGATGACTCCCGCCCAGACTTGCTCGAGCAATTCATCGATGCTGACGACTTGTCCCGCGTGTTCGGCGAGACAAAGCAACAAGCGCATGGTCCTGGCCTCAACTCTCACGGTCTCGCCCTCGCGCGAGATTTGGCCGGAGGACGGGCTGACGCGCCAGGCACCGACGCGCAACGAGGTGCCGGAAGGTTGATCCATGCTCGGATTGTATGATAGTGCTGATGCGCACGGGAATTTGACCGCAAGGCGCGGAGTTTTTGGCCGCCGGGGCGGTGCTAGCCTGGGTTCTCTGCAATGAGAGGAGAGATCACAGTGGCTACGCGTAGAAGTAAGGACGATATTCGATGGAGCGCCGTGGTCGGCAAGGACAGGCGGGCCGACGGGCAGTTCTTCTATTCGGTTCGAACCACCGGTGTCTTTTGCCGGCCTTCGTGCCCGGCGCGTCGTGCCCGGCGTGAGAACGTCGCATTTCATTTGACCTGCGACGCCGCCGAAGCCGCCGGCTTTAGGGCCTGCAAACGCTGCCGGCCGCGCGAGGCATCGCAGTCCGAGCGTGACGCGGCATTGGTTGCCCGCGCTTGCAGCTTCATTGAAACAGCCGAAGCGCCGCCGCGGCTCGCCGAGTTGGCGGCTGCCGCGGAATTAAGTCCCTTTCATTTTCACCGGGTTTTCAAGGCGATTACCGGGCTGACTCCAAAAGGCTACGCGGACGCACACCGGGCAGACCGGATTCGCAAAACCTTGCCCGCGTCCAAGACCATTACCGGAGCGATCTACGATGCGGGTTTCAATTCAAACGGCCGTTTCTATGCATCGTCCAATCAGGTGTTGGGGATGACGCCGCGCCGCTACCGGGCAGGCGGCGAGCGGCTGCAGATCCGATTTGCAATTGGCGAATGCTCGCTGGGCTCAATCCTGGTCGCGGCCACCGACAAGGGCGTGTGCGCCATTCTGATGGGGAGCGATCCGCACCTGCTTATACGTCAGCTGCAGGATCGCTTCGCCAAGGCGGAGCTCATCGGCGGAGATGCCTCATTCGAAAAACTGGTCGCCCAGGTGATCGGCTTCGTGGAACAGCCGCGTTTGGGACTCGATCTGCCGCTCGATGTGCGAGGCACCGCATTCCAACAACGCGTATGGAAGGCGTTGCGCAGAATCGGCGTGGGCAAGACCGCAAGCTATGGCGAGATTGCCGCGCGCATCGGCAGGCCCACCTCGATACGCGCGGTGGCGCAGGCCTGCGGCGCCAACATGATCGCCGTGGCCATTCCGTGCCATCGCGTCATTCGCACCGACGGGCACCTGTCCGGATACCGGTGGGGCGTGCAGCGCAAGCAGGCCTTGCTGGAGCGGGAACAACGGTCGTGATCGATGACCGGGTTGCCGCTCTTGACTGGTCTGCTCTCGAAGGCGAGCTCAACGACCACGGGGTTGCGCGTGCGACCGGCGTACTGCGCGCGCGGGAATGCCGCGAGATCGCAGGTCTCTATGATCTCGAGGAAGGCTTTCGGAGCCGCGTGATCATGGGGCGCCATGGATTTGGCGTGGGCGAGTACCGCTATTTTTCGTACCCATTGCCCGTCATCATCCAAAGTCTGCGGGCGTCTCTATATTCGCGGCTTGCGGGCCTCTCCAATCGCTGGCATGAGCTGATGGGCCTTGATGCACAGTTCCCCAACACCCATGCAGCTTTTCTTGAACGTTGTCATGCGGCCGGGCAGGGTGAACCCACGCCGCTGCTGCTGCAATACGTTCCCGATGATTTCAATTGCCTGCATCAGGATATCTACGGAGAGCATGTTTTCCCCCTTCAAGCCGCGATCTTGCTGTCAGAGCCCGGCCGTGATTTTGAGGGCGGGGAATTTGTCGTCACCGAGCAGCGCCCTCGCATGCAGTCGCGGGTCGAGGTCCTGCAGTTGAGCCAGGGAGACTTGGTGATCTTTGCGGTTCGCGATCGTCCCGCGAAAGGTTCTCGCGGCACCCACCGGGTCAAACATCGGCATGGCGTGAGCCGCTTGCGCGGCGGCCGTCGGCACATGCTGGGGATTATTTTTCACGACGCGCTGAAGTAGGAGTCTTCCTACGCGCTCAGCCTGAGACTCTTTTGGGCGCGTGCCCGATAGACGATCGGAGTGTCCCGGGAAACCATCGCCGGGCGGATCATCATTAACACATGTTTAGCGGGGAATCTCATATGCGACACGTAGCGCTGACGATAGTTGGGGCCGCTTTATTTTCGAGTGCGTTTGCAGGTCAAGCGCCGTCCAAGTCACACGATGCGGCCATGATTGCGGCGAGGCAGAAGATTTTCGGTACGGAGAATGTCAATGAGAACAATGGCAAGGTCCGGGAGGATCGAGTCGTTTTTTCGTGGCTCACGAATGCCTCGTTCGCCGCCGGCATGAAGGGGCATGTCGTGCTGCTTGACAGCTTTGTCACACGGCTCGAGATCATGCCGGGCCGAACGCCCTTCGTGATCCAGGATCTGGTCGATTTGAAGCCGGATGCCATATTCCTCGGGCACGGTCACTTCGATCACGCCGACAATGCCGCCTATATCGCCCAGGAAACCGGGGCGGTCATCTACGCCTCGCCCGAGACCTGCGACAACATGCACGTGGACGCCACGAATAATTTCAACAACGGTTACACGCTGGTTCCGAACGTGGTGTGTAAATCGATCACCGGCCGTGGCTCGACTCCAGGCAAGGACATCGTGGCCATCAATGATTTCGAGCCGGCCGTGAGCATCACGGCATTCAAGCATCTGCATTCCACGAACACGGGGGTAACCGATCCCGATGCGGTTCCGATTGCGGCGACGTCGGGCGGGGTTTGCGTGCCGACGGCCTCGAAGGGCAATACGTTCCCCTGCAACCTGCAGGACCCGCGTGATCCCCTGCTATTTCCCGCCGGAACTCCGCTCTCGAACCTGATGAATATTGCGACTTCCCGCGCCGGCGCCGGCGGCCCCATCTCGCTGTTCTATGTGTTCACCGTGAATGGCGGGAATAAATTCCGCTTTGTCTGGCATAACACCACCGGCGACATCATCGACAGCTGCGGATTGCCCAACAACAACCCGGCAACAGGCTTGCCCTTTGAGCCGGGTCAGGACGCGACCGGCTGCTTCCCCGGCGTGACGGTGAAAGGCAAGACGGTCGGGGCCAATCTTGCCGCGATCATGGATGGTCTTGGACCGGTTGATGTCGAAATCGGCTCCGTGGTCAGCCTCGGCTTTGCCCAAAATGGCGAGCGCGACATCGTGTCGTACATTGAGCATGTGCGCCCCAAGGTGTTCATCCCCAATCACGTGACCGCCGTGGCCGTCGAAGGGTCGTCCTTGGAGTGGAAAGTGGGATTCTATGA
>Ga0193753_10000606_pt1 | contig 34706 bp, 36 predicted proteins | sample H1c2metaG_FD_144925 | JGI IMG/M metagenome (GOLD analysis project Ga0193753, IMG submission 144925) | Soil microbial communities from a riparian zone of the East river system, Colorado, United States - H1c2 | ecosystem: Environmental > Terrestrial > Soil > Riparian zone | place: USA: East...
ACCAGTCCATGGACTTCGGGCTCAAGCGGCGCCAGCTCGGCCAGGATTCGTCCCAGGCGCAGCGCTTCCTCGCACAAGCCCGGCCTGATCCAGTCGTCGCCGACGGTCGCCGAGTAACCTTCGTTGAAGATCAGGTAGATGACGCCGAGCACCGAGGACAGACGCTCGGCCAGGTCGGGACCGCGCGGGACCTCGAAAGGCACCTGCGCATCGGCGAGCGTGCGTTTGGCGCGGACGATACGCTGCGCGACCGTGGGTTCGGGCACCAGGAAAGCGCGCGCGATTTCCTCGGTCGTCAGGCCGCCGAGCAGGCGCAGCGTGAGCGCCACCTGCGCCTCGGTGGACAACACCGGGTGGCAGGCTGTGAACACCAGGCGCAGCAGATCGTCGCCGATATCGTCGTCGACGAATTGCTCGAGCTGGCTGCCCGAATCGTTCTGCTCGGATTCCAGTTCGTAGCCCAGTTCCTCGTGCTTGCGCTGCAGCAGCTTGCTGCGGCGCAGCCGGTCGATGGCGCGATGCTTGGCCGTAGCCATCAGCCAAGCGCCGGGGTTGTCCGGCACGCCCGATTCGGGCCAGCGCTCGAGCGCGGCGACCAGCGCATCCTGCGCGAGTTCTTCGGCGAGCCCGACATCGCGCACCATGCGCGCCAGGCCCGCGATCAGCCTGGCGGATTCGATCCGCCAGACCGCTTCGATAGTGCGATGGACATCGGTCGCCGTCATGGCGACCGATCAGACCATCATCGACTTATCCGCGCAAGGCCCGGAACGGCGTGAACGGATCGATTGCGTCCGATGACTCCGGCGGTTCAACCCGCGCCGCTTCGCCATGGCGCCAGCGAGCGAATGCGGCTGTCGCGCAGGAAAAGCCCTCCCCAAGCCATCGCGCCGAGATAGGCGCCGAACAGGAAATGGCTGAAGAGTGGGCTGTCGACACGCAGATGCGTGGCCATCGCGCCGCCGAACAAGCCAGTCAGCAGGATCGCACCGAGCACGGACGTTCGCGGCAACGCGTACAGGCCCGCGCACAGCAGCGTGAGGACGCCCAGGCCGCGCGCCAGCCCGACGCTGTCGGAATAGCCGAGCTGCGCCAGCGTTTCAGTGACCGGTGCGATCGGTATCAGCTTGATGATGCCGTCCAAAATCAGGAAGGCCACGACCAGGCCGCTGAGGACCCGTCCTGTCCATATCGCTTTCTTCGAAGCGGTGTTGCCCGTCTGCATGGATGGCATCGTCATGTTCCTGTTCAAAGAGGGCACGTTCGCGATGGATGAGCAGCCATAAGATCGACATGCGCGCTCAGCCAGGACCGGCGGCATTGGGATCCATGTACGCCAACTCCCACAGATGACCGTCAGGGTCCTGGAAACCGGTCTGGTACATGAAGCCATAGTCCTTGGAGGCCGTGGCCTTGCCGCCGGCCGCGCTGGCCTTGGCGACCAGGTCGTCTGCTTTCGCGCGGCTTTCGGCCGACAGGCACACGATCACTTCCGTGCTGCGGGTCGCATCGCTGATTTCCTTGTCGATGAACGTTTTGAAGTAGGGCTCGACCAGCAGCATGACGAAGATGTTCTCATCCACGATCATGCAGGTGGCGTTCTCGTCGGTGAACTGGGGATTGAAGGAAAAACCGAGCTGGGTGAAGAATTTGACCGACCGGTCGAGATCCTTGACGGGCAGGTTGACGTAGATCTGCGTGGCCATAACGGCTCCTTTGTCTGTGGGTTCGGTATTTCGCATCGCTCAGGCGGGCGCGCAATCCGTGCAGATGATCATCCATGGCACGCCGAAGCGGTCGACCGTAATGCCATAACGCTTGGCGAAGAAAGTTTCCTGGATGTCCATCTCAATCTTTCCGCCTTCGGCAAGCGCCGCGAACAGCCGGTTGGCCTCCTCGATTTCCTGGGTATCGATCACCAAGTAGGAACCCCTGATGCCGTCGTAAGGATGCAGCGGCGTCGCATCGGTGCCCATCACCATGCGGCCGCCCAATTCCATCGCCGCATGCATGATCTTGTCCTTGGCTTCGGGCATTCCTTCGCAGCCGGGCGTCTCGCCGAAGGTCATCATCGCCACGATCTTGCCGCCCAGGGCCTGGGCGTAGAAATCGAAGGCCTGGCGGCAGTCGCCGTTGAAACTGAGGTAGCTGTCGAGCTTCATTTGTCGCGTCCTTATTGGGAAAAGCGGGTCGGTCAAGGCGTGTTGCGGGCCACCTGCTCGCGCAGGCGCTGCTCCTGCTCGCGCAGCTCTGGCGTGAACTCGGCACCGAAGTCTTCGGCTTCGAATATCTGGCGGATCTCGACTTCGCCCTCGGCGAACGGCGCGCGCTTGAGCCACTCGATCGCCTCTTCCTTCGAACGCACCTGCCACAGCCAGAAACCGGCGACCAGCTCCTTGGTCTCGGCGAAGGGGCCATCGATGACGCTGCGCTTGTCGCCGGAGAACCTGACGCGTGCGCCCTTGGCGCTCGCCTGCAAGCCTTCGCCCGCCAGCATCACGCCCGCCTTGACCAGTTCTTCGTTGTACTTGCCCATTTCTGCGAGCAGTTCCTGGGTCGGCATCACGCCGGCTTCGCTGTTCCGGTCGGCCTTGACTATCACCATGAATCTCATCGTCGCGTCTCCTGTCGGTTTCGGGTGGGGGCCCTGTCTGCGGTGGAATTCCGACCGGCAGTGCGGGGCTCTTACCTAGGCGACGAACGGGAAACGGCCGGATCGACAAAGTCGCGCAGCCTTTTTTACCTTGCGGTAAGTGCCGGTAATAGCTGGTTTTTTAGTCGATGGCCGGACGGCGGATGGCCGCCCTCCCCCGAGAGGGAGGGCTTCGAATGGCATCGCCTGCTACCCCGCGGACGGGCAGGGAGTGCTTTCGCTCAACGGGTCGTGGCGAACGGGGTTGCCTTGAAGGCCACCGTCTTGTCGACGCTTTCCCGCGCGTTGCCGGTGATCCTGCCCAGATCGTCGATGTCGTTGGCCGAAGTGAGCGTGACGCCGGCGCTCGGCATGAGCAGCTGGTTGAGGTCCGTCGGCACGTTGTTCTGCCAGAGGACGGCGCGGCAGACATCTGCGGCATCGCACGACTGTCCGACGACCTGGCGCCACTCGTTGATGCCCAGCGCCTGGCCGTAGGCATGGTTCGGCAGCAGGTCGAGCCGGCGGATGCCCCTGCCTTTGATCCACAGGAAGGGACGCGGATCGAAGCCGGTGCCGTCGTCGACCGAGTCGTTGGCGAAGCCGACGACGTCGCCGCGCTGGTTGATCATCATCGGCGTGTTCCACGCGATACCGCCGAAATCGCCGATGTTGGTCGGCTGTCCGTTTTCCCAGAGCACGTTGTGCCTGGCGCTGAGCCCGCCGACGGCATTGCTGCAGGCGCCGGAGATTCCGACCACCTGGCCACGGTCGTTGATCGCCGTCGCCGAACTCACCCGGTCGCCGGACAGCGGCAGCAGTGCGTGCATCTGGTTCTTGCCGGGGCCCCATAACGCCGCGTGGAACTGCAGCACCTGCGGAGAGGTGCAACTGCTGTCTTGCACCGCATTTTCCGCCCAGCCGACCACCTGGCCCCAGTTGTTGGCGCCGGTGGCGAAGCTGTGCGTGCCGCCGGGGAAGGGCGGCAGGCGCGTCATGACCTCGTTCTGCCATTTGAAACCCATGCAGCGTTTGCCGCGGGCGGTCGCGGACGGAAAGAAGAAGAAACAGCTCCACCTTTCGTTGAGCGGGTCGGTTTCATCGGTCTGCGCGATGCCGGTGATGATGCCGCGGACGTTTTTCACCGGCCACAGCACCGCGCTGTTGGGGCCTCCGAGCGTGCCGAGATCGGTCGGCGCACCATTGCCGCGCCACAAGGCTGCGCGCGTGATCTGTTCGCCCTCGTAACTCGCCTGGCCGGCGATCCAGCCGCGGTCGTTGATGCTGTTGCCCGAGGTGGCATTGCCGCCGAGCGTGTCCAGCACGGTGAGCTTGTAGCGGATCTGCAGCTGTTGCGGCGATGTTCCGCGGTCGGCGCCGTAGGCGCCGCCAGCCAGCAATGCGGCCGACAATACGGATAGTGCGATCGAAGTTTTCATGGGGCCTCCTTCGGGCCAAGCGAACCCGTTGCGGCGACGCGGACGCGCAGCCGGCGGGTCGAAAGGAAAGTCGCTTCCTGTAGGCGCGGCGATCGCTTCGTCGCGCAGCCTCCATATGCCATCGACGCGCTGCTGTTGCTCGCCGTTTCCGGACAAGGTTGCCGATGCGTTGCGCGGGCTTTCCGATGCCCGATGGCGCGCGGACCGATGCGATCGGTCAAGATAGGAGACGAGTCCCATGGCGCATCCGCGATGACCTATCGGCTGTACCCGCCAGACCCCGGACTCGCCGATCTGATCGACTGTTTCTGGATCGTCGAGGACGGCGACGTGGCCGTGGTCGAACAGAAGATCATTCCGGACGGCTATCCCGAAGCGATCTTCCACTACGGCGATCCCTACGATATCCGTCTGGCCGATACCTGGGAAAGACAGGCGCGCAGCCTGGTGGCCGGACAGATCTCAAGGTTCTTTCACCTGCGCAATACCGGCCGTTCGGCGATGGTCGGCATCAAGTTCAAGCCGCACGCGCTGGCGCATCTTTTCGGCCTGTGCATGGATCTGCTCACCGACCGTGTGCTGGACTTGCACGCCTTGCTTCCCGGAAGCTTCGACGCGCTCGAACGGGATTTGCGCGAGGCGGGCGACGACAGCGCGCGACTGCACGTGCTCAACCGCGAGTTGAGCAAGCTGCCCGTACGCGATCCGGTGCCGGATGCGGTCACGGCTGCGATGGGATTGATATTCGAATCGCACGGGCTCATGCCCGTCGCCGAGCTTTGCGCCCGCGCGCAGGTCGGCGAGCGGAACCTGGAGCGCCTGTTCAAGCGATGCATCGGGCTGACGCCGAAATTCTACTCGCGGGTGATCCGTTTCAGCGCCATCTTCAGGAACGTCCGCGAGCAGGGCGTGACGCTGAGCGATCTCAGCGTCCATTCCGGCTATTACGACCAGCCGCACTTCAACCGCGACTTCAAGGCATTTACCGGCGAAGATCCTTCCAGATACGGGTTTGGGCAGCGCAACATCGCCAACTTTTTCCTGAAGCGCCCTTGAGCTGTCGGGTTCGTACAAGACGCCGCGGTCGCGACCCTTTCTGATGAGCCAATCGGAACCACGGAGAAGTCCATGCGCCAGATCATCCTGCTCCTCGCATTGCTGGCAGCCAGCCTGTCCGGCCGCCTGCAGGCGACGGAACCCTCGGCCGCACTGGACAGCATGGCCTGGCTCGCCGGCACCTGGCAGCGCACCGATCTGCCGGCCGGGCGCAGCGGCTACGAGCGCTGGGTGCGGGACGGAGCGCAGGGTTTCACCGGCGTCGGTGTCAGCAAGCGCGGCGACAAGACGGCGTTCGAGGAGAAACTGCGGATCGTGGTGAAGGACGGCGCGGTCTATTACGTGGCCGACGTGCCGCAGAATCCGCAGCCGGTTTATTTCAAACTGACCGAATGGAGCGAGACCGGCTTCGCGTTCGAGAACAAGGCCCACGATTTTCCGCAGAGGATCGCCTACCGGAAGGAAGGGAACCGGCTGCTGGCGCGGATTTCGGCAGGCGACAAGGCGATCGACTACGCATTCGAGCGTCAGCCTTGAACGCGCAGGCGCGCCCGATCGGGTGCGGTGAGTGCCGGACCGGAGCGGCCGCAGCCGCTCCGGCGTTCGCTCAGGCTTCGACGGTCTCGATCGCGTCGCGCTGCGCATGCCTGGCGACGCGCCAGCCACCGCATTCCGCGTCTTGCACCAGCCTGGGCCTGCGCCGGTGCGAGCGGATTCAACGCAGGTTTGCGGCCAGGCGCGCAGCTTCCGCCGTTATTTCTTTTCAGCCAGGCGCGTGGCATGGCTCGCTACCATCACCCATCCCTTCGGCGCGCGCACATAAGTGTCGGTGAACTGGAAATCCATCGCGTAAGGCGTACCGTCGCTTTTACCCTCGACCCGGGTGATGCCGGTCACCACGGCAGCATAGCCGTAGAGCCGTACCTTCGAATCGCGATTGCGAAACACGTCGTATTTCGTGCCTCCGCGCAGGTCCGCGACCTCGTCGGCGCGCGTGGTGACCTTGCCGGTGGAACCGGTGAGCGTGAAAGTGGGGTCGAGATGTTTCTCTAGCCAGTCGGCATCCTCGCGTTCGAAAGCCGCGCTGACGTCACGCTCGACCTGCAGGATCTGCTGCACATCGTCTTTTTCGGAAGCCAGTACGGGCATGCAGGCGAGTAGGGCCGCGGCGGCCAGCGAGGGCAAGGCGAAACGGTTCGGCATCTGGGCTCTCCTGGGGTCGGGTGAATGTACTGCAACGCCCGCGTGCGCGTCCTGGGTGGTTGGTACCTGTGCGAATCGGCGATGCGGCGCTTGCCAGCGATCAAGCGACGCGCTATGCATCGCCGCGATCCGCTTTTCGTAGGAGCGGCTTCAGCCGCGAGCTTTTTCGCGTTTACCGGAAGAGCAAGAGCTCGCGGCTGAAGCCGCTCCTACGAAGAGCAACTGGCGCCGCAGTATCACGCCTCGCTGACCAGGCAGGCTTCGCGTACCGGGTCATCCCATTACCGATTCGTTGAGGTTGCGGGCCTTGCGCGCAGCGCCGGGCGACATGCCGATATAACGCTTGAAGGCGCGGCTGAAGGCGGCTTCGGACTGATAGCCCAGCCGTTCCGCCAGCACCGTCAGCGGCACATCGCGCTCCTTGAGGCTCGCCAACGCGGTATTCATCCGCCACTGCGCGATGTACTGTATCGCCGGCACCCCGGCCAGCGCGGTGAAACGGGCTGCGAAGGCCGAGCGCGACATCGCCACTTCCGACGCCAGCGACGCCAGCGTCCAGGCCCGCGCCGGATCGCGATGGATCAGCGAAATGGCGCGCCCGATCTGCCGATCGCGCAGCGCGCCCAGCCAACCGGTCTGCGCGGCCGGATCGCGCTCGATCCATGCGCGGATCGCCTGGATCACCAGGATATCGGCCAGTCGCGTGACGATGGTTTCGCCGCCCGGCCGCAACGCACTGGCCTCCGCCGCCATGAAGCGCAGCGTGTCCTGCATCCATTCGCGATGCGGCGAATGGGCGGCTTGGATATGGATCGCGCGCGGCAGCAACGCGACCAGCTGCTGCGCAGCCGGATGGTCGAACCGCACCGCACCGCAAATCAGGTGCGCGGGCGCGCCGCTGCCGCCATGGCGCAACACTTCGTAACGCTCGCTGACCTGTTCGCGCGGCAGGTCGAACAGCGGCGCGCATGCCGCGCCGGGTTCGCCGGTCAGGCGATGTCCCTGGCCGTGCGGCACCAGCGCGAAGTCGCCGGGTTGCAGACGGTACGGCTCCAGGCCATCGAGCTCCAGCCAGCAATGGCCCGAAGTCACCACATGGAACATCAAGGTCTGCGGCATCGCCGGCAGTCCCAGCCCCCAGGGTGCCGTGAACTCCGAGCGGCAATAGAACACACCGCTCATGCGCAGGAAGTGCAGCGCTTCGCCGAGCGGATCTATCGGGGTCCAAGGGTCGGGAATGGCCATGCGCAGAGTATGACTCTTATGCAGCATCGTCCCGATTGATTGGACGAATAGTCAGTTTATTACGACTTTTAAGCATAGAAAGTACTGTTTATGCCACTTAAAGTGGATTACACGCAAACCCGCGTTGACACCTTGAGGCCACCATGAAGCATCCTGACGAGAACACGCAAGGCACGGTCCTGATCCTGGGCGGCTCCGGCAAGACCGGCCGCCGGGTCGCCGAGCGACTGCAGGCGATGAAGGTGCCCGTGCGTCTGGGTTCGCGCTCGGCCGATCCTTCGTTCGACTGGCAGGACCCGTCGACCTGGGCGCGCGCGCTCGAAGGGACGGTTGCCGCCTACATCTCGTACTACCCCGACCTGGCGGTCGCCGGCGCGCCTGAGGCCATCGACGCCTTCGTCAGGCAGGCCCTGGCCAGCGGCGTGCGGCGGCTGGTGCTGCTGTCCGGACGCGGCGAGCACGAAGCGCAGCGCGCGGAACAGATCCTGCAGCAGTCGGGCGCCGACTGGACCATCGTGCGCTGCAGCTGGTTCATGCAGAACTTCAGCGAGAGCGTTTTCCTGGAATCGGTGCTGGCAGGGACGATGTCCTTGCCCGTGGGCGATGTGCCGGAGCCGTTCGTCGATGCCGACGACATCGCGGATGTGGCGGTCGCCGCACTGACCGACGACAGGCATGTCGGCCAGCTCTACGAACTCACCGGTCCGCGCATGCTGACCTTCGCGCAGGCGCTCGAGGAAATCGGCCGCGCTACGGGTCGTACGCTGTCGTTCGATCAGGTCACGGTGGACGAATTCGCGGCGACTTCGGCAGCGCAGGGCGTGCCGCCCGACATCATTGAATTCCTAGATTACCTGTTCACCGAAGTGCTCGACGGCCGTAACACCTACTTGGCCGACGGCGTGCAGCGCGCGCTGGGCCGCGCACCGCGCGACTTCGCCGACTTCGCGCGCGATGCGGCTGCCAGCGGCGTATGGCGTTAGCCTTCTCCCGCTTGCGTGCGCGCGGCCCGGCAATCCCGCGCCGAACCCATGAAGCTGCTTCAGGTCGCTGACGCGCACGACCACAGGGCGGATCAAGATCCGCCCCGCATGTCGATCCCAGCCAGTATCGTACGTCGTATTCCTACACATGCACAATCGAAAGGTATCCACCATGATCCTCAAAGGCAGCTGCCACTGCGGCAAAGTCGCATTCGAAGCCGACGGCGAGCTCGCGGGCGCCGTGGCGTGCAACTGCTCGATCTGCGCGCGCAAGGGAGCGTTGCTGTGGGCCGTGGATGACGACAAGTTCCGCTTGCTCGATCCGCTAGCCGAGATGGGCAGCTACCTGTTCAACAAGCACGAAATCCGCCACCGCTTCTGCCGCCACTGCGGCATCCACACGCATGCCGAGGGCGACGGCTGGACGGCCGTCAACATCCGTTGCCTGACCGGCTTCGATCTTGCGACGGTCGCGGTAATGGATTTCGATGGCAGGTCGGCCTGAGCCGCACCATTCCGGGCGTGCCGAGCTGCGTCGCCCGCCTGAATTGTTCATTCCGGGCCGGGCGGCCGGGCTCTCCAACGGGCCCGGCCCTGCGCTGGATTCGGAGTATGCTCGCTGCGAATCCAGGGCCTCCGGGGATGCTTCATGTCGGCGATTTTTGCCGCTGCCGCGCAAAACGAAACGCTGTTCCGCCAGGCTCTGGACGGACTGCCGGCCGCGGCCTATACCTGCGATGCCGACGGCCTGATCACTTACTTCAACCAGCATGCTTTGCGGGTCTGGGGCAGGGCGCCCAAACTCAACGATCCGCACGACCGGTTCTGCGGATCCTTCCGACTGTTCGCCATCGATGGCAGGCCGATCCATCATGACGACTGCTGGATGGCGCTGGCCATACGCCATCGCCAGGAATACCTGGCGCACGAAATCGTGATCGAGCGACCGGATTATTCGCGGGTCACGGTGCTGGCTTATGCCACGCCGATCCGGGATGCCGCGGGCAGGGTGGTTGCGGCCATCAACCTGCTGGTCAATATTTCCGACCGCAAACGGATCGATACGCTGCTGGAAGAAGCCGACCGCACCAACAATTTCTATCGCGCCGCAGTCGCCTGCGCGTTGCGCGACGAACTGGAGCCGCTGAAGTCGACCGTGGCGACTTTGCAAGCGACCTCCAACGGCGATGCCAGAATAGAAGCGCTGGTCGAACAGCTGCAGAACCAGCTCGCGCAGGTATCCAGCCTGGCCAACGAAATGGTCGGCCTGCAGAACCTGGGCCAGGCCCCGGAGCGGCCGGCCCCGAAGAAGATCGAACTGGAACCGGCTCATGGACTCGGATCTCACTGAACTTTCGCGCGAACAACTGATTGCCGAAGTGATCAAGCTTCGCCAGGGCGTGCGCAAGCATCGCGACAGCTCGGGCCACGAACTGTGCTGGCATCACCCCGAGTTGTGGAACCTCTTGCCCGAGCGCTCCGACGCTTCGCCGGCAGTGCCGGAATGGCCCGCTTTTCTTCGCGGCTGCATCCGCTACCGACAGTCGCTGGATGACGATCTTCCGGCAGCGCCGCGATCGCCGGACGAGTTTCCCGGCTGACGAACCGTCCTTGCGTGTTCCGCCGCCATGAGTTCCAGGATAGACGCCCGCGTCGAACCCATACGGACGCTGAGCCGCGGACGATGCTTCCTGTACGTCGCGCCGCGCATGCACGACGACATCCTGAAACTCGGATTCGCGCGCGACCCGCTCGTGCGCCTTCATGCGCTGCATGGCAGATACTACGAATTCTTCGATCTCGATGCGGGTTTCCTGATCGAGACCGACACCGTGCGCGAGTCGCGCAACCTGGAAACCGCGTTCAAGCGCCTGCTTTGCGACCACAATGCGCCCGCACCGCTGACGGCGCGGCGGCAGGCCGGCGGCTTCAGCGAATGGTATCGCGGGGCATACGGCATTCTCAGCGACCGTGCCCGTGCCCTGGCCGATGAGGGCTTCCAGCATCATCCATCGTTGCGGACGTGGCTTCGGCAACGGCTGATCGCGCAGAGCGCGGATCTGTATGCCTGGTCGGAGGCGATCGTCAGCACCTTGCCGTCGGACGACGTCGTCGATCGCAGCGTCCTGCCCGAAGCCCGCACGCTCACCGACGTGCTGGATGCCTATGCCGATTTCGAGATCGGATTGGAACCGTTGCTGTCCGCGGATGTGCTGGACTGGTATCGACGGGTAGCCTAGAACCCGATCGGGTGCGGTCGCGATCAGGCAGCGCCTGCGGGCGACTCGGCGGGTAACTCGAAATGCAGCGTGGCACCGCCCGCGGGGTTGTTGGTGGCCCACAGCTTGCCGCGGTGCGTGCGAATGATGGTTCCGCAGATCGCCAGTCCCAGTCCGATGCCTTCCGGCTTGCTGGTGACGAACGGCATGAAGATGCGCTCGAGGTCCTTCGGTGCGATGCCCCGGCCGATGTCGCTGATGAAGACTTCGACCGCGGGCCCGGGCACCGACTGCGTGCCTATGCGCAGGCTGCGGCCGCTGCCCAGGTCGCTCATCGCATCGCAGGCATTGATGACCAGATTGAGCAGCACCTGCTGCAGCTGGATGCGGTCGCCGCGTACTTGCGGCAGATCGCGTCCCAGCTCGAGAACGACGGCAACGTTGCGGTGCAGGAAATCGCTGTCGAGCAGGCGCAGGACATCCTGCACGACCTCATTGACCGCCAGCGACTGGTAGTCGACCGTGCCTTTCCGCAACATCTCGCGCAAGCGACGGATGACTTCGCTGGCGCCCTTGTCGCTTTCGACGATGTGGACCAGGCTGTCGCGCACTTCCTCCAGGTCGGGCGGCTCGCGGCCGAGAAAACGCAACGCCGCCTGGGCATTGCTCAGGATCGCAGTCAGCGGCTGGTTGAGCTCGTGCGCGAGCGATCCCGAGATCTCGCCCAGCATGGCGACCCGGGACAGGTGGGCGAGTTCGTCGCGCTGCAATGCCGCTTCCTGCTCGGATTTCAGCCGTTCGCCGATGTCGGTGATCGAGGCGAGCACGAACAGGTCCTTGGACATCAAGATCGGCGTGAGCCCGATCTCGAGCGGCATTTCGCTGCCGTCCTTGCGCCTTCCGAAGACTTCCCGGCCCGCGCCCATCGCCCGGACGCTGGGCTCCGCGGCATAGTCGCCGCGGTCGCCGGCATGGCCTGCACGCGAGTGCTCCGGTACCAGCATGTCGATGCATTGGCCGAGCAGTTCGGCGCGACTGTAACCGAACACGTTTTCGGCCTGCCTATTCGCGAGGGTGATGCTTCCGCTGCCGTCGACCATCAGCATTGCGGTGGGGGCTGCATCCACCACCAGCCGGAAACGTTCGTCCGCCTGGCGCCGCTCGGTGATGTCGAGAATCACGCCGCGCAGCAGCCTGGGCTGGCCCGCCGGCGCGTATTCCACGCGGCCCTTCGCCGCGATCCAGTGCGTGCCGCCTTGCGGGTTGAACAGCCGGAATTCGCAAGCGAAATCGCCGGTGTGCCGGATCGCTTCGTCCCGCGCCTTGCGGACCGCCTCGCGGTCCTCTGCATGCACCCGGGCCAGCAGGCTTTCCCTGTCGATGCGTTTCATCGGCGCCAAACCCAACAAGCCGCTGCCTTCCTCGGTCAACCAGAACTCCTCGCTGTCCAGGTCCCAGGTCCACAGGCCGAGTCCTGCCGCCTGCGTGGCAAGCTGCATGCGCTGTTCGCTGTCGCGCAGGTCCGATTCGCTCTGCGCCAGTTGCCGGGTGAGCCGCGCGGCGCGGATGACATCGCTGCCGAGCTCGTAGCCCATTACCAGGAGGATGCCGAAGAACGCGATGCTGACCGTCATCGGACCGCGCACCCAATCGAGCACGACCACCGCCGCCCAGACGCCGCTCACCAGCACGAACGCGGCCATGCTGCCGCAGACGAGCACGGCCCTGCGGCGTTCGTGGGCATCGCCTCGGCGCCATACCTTGGCGATCGCCTGGAGCAGGAACAACAGCAACAGCAGATTGCTCAGCTGCCCGATCAGCATCCAGGGGTTCGGATCGCCGATCGGGATCGCGATGCCTTCGTGTCCCCACACCGCGAACCGCTGCAGCGCGTCGATCTTCTGGAAGTTGAGGTTGACGCCGGACATGAAATTGGGGAGCAGGCTCCCCACGCGCAGGACGCACGCCGCCAGACCCAGCCACGACCGGTCGAGACGAAAATGCAGCTGCACGAACGCGACCAGGGAGACCACGAGCACCGCTACCGGTACATGCGCCCAGCGCAGTATGGCCGCGTATTGCTGCGCAGTCGCTGCCTGCATCGCCAGCAATTCGCACAGCGAGAGCACGAAAACCGAGACCGCAGCGACAGTGAACACCAGATGGGCCGGCTGGGTCCGCTGCCGCAGCCAGATCGTCATGTGGATGAGCCCCAGCGTCAGGCTCGCGGCCCCCATCATCGGCCATAGGATGTCGATCCCGTTCATAGGATGGCTGCGGCGCGGAGGGGGAATCGGCCGAGTCTAGCTTAGCGGCGGCCACGCAGCAGGCTGGCACCGCGTTCGCTCTGTTGCCATCTGGCCGGTGCCGTGCTCGCCGATGCGGGGCGACATCAGCGGCAGCGGATGGCCGCCGTCATCGCACGCTGTTGCCGTCGATGACCCAGTTGATCGCGTCGAGCAGCGCCTGATCGTCGACCGGCTTGCGCAGGAACATGCGGGCGCCCTGGCCGCGCGTCCATGCCCGGGTCTGCTCGTCGTCGCGCGCGGACACCGCGATCACCGGCAGCGAGATGCGGCGGTCGTTCAGGCACGCCTGCACCTGCGGCCCGGTCATCAGCGGCATGGTGATATCGAGCAGCAGGCAGGCGCGCGGCATGTCGCAGACATCGGCCAGGAATCGCTCGGCGGAATCGTAAGGCCGAGGATCCATCCCTGCCGCACGCAGCAGGCGGGCAAAGCCGTTGCGCACGCCATGGTCGTCGTCGACGATATATACGATCGCGGTTTCCATCGCCTTGGCCACCACGGGCTCTCCCGTTTGCGTTCGGGCACTGCCCGCGGCCCTTGCAGCCAGGGCCCAGGCACGACATCAAGCCGCGGCGGGCATGTCGCTGGCATGCTTGTCTGCTGAAGACGGTAAAACGGATGCCGCCTTTTGGGTATGAGACCTTGATCTCATACGAAAGGATCGATGGCCGGATCGGGGATCCGCGCGATTCCAAGCCTGCGAGGCCGCGCGCTGAACCCGCGAACTATTGCGTCACGCCCAGCTGATCGCACAGGTGCACCAGCTCGGCCACCGAGCGTACGCGCATCTTCGCCATGGCCCGGCCGCGGTGCACTTTCACCGTCTTCAGGGCGATGCCGAGGTCGGCGGCGATCTGCTTGTTCAGGCGGCCGAGGATCACATGCTCCATGACCTCGCGCTCCCGCGCCGAAAGGGTGGCCAGGCGCGAGGCGATCCCGTCCTTGGCATCGCGGCGCAGGGCGTCCTGGCGATGCTGCTCGACGGCGTCGGCGACCGCCTGCAGGAAGATGATGTCATCCACCGGCTTCTCCAGCACGTCGCGCGCGCCATGCTTCATCGCCTGTACGCTGGTCGGGATGTCGCAACGGCCGGACAGATAGATCACCGGCAGGCTGCAATCGTGTTCGCGCATCCAGTCGTGCAATTCCGGGCCAGTCATGCCCGGCATGCTGACATCCAGTACGACGCAGCCGATCCCGGAAAACGGCAGCTCGGCCAGAAAATCCTGTGCGGAGGCGAACGCGTCGGTCTTCCAGCCTGCGGAGCGCAACAGGCGGCCGGTCGCCTCACGCACATCGACGTCGTCATCGATCAGCAGGATGGTGGCGTCGGTGTAGTCCATGCGTCTCCTGCGAATCGCACGCAACCCATCGGGTTGCAGGTGCCGTCCGACGCATCCCCAAATGCGTTCTTTCACAAGCAGATAACATCTAGCACATCTATCAAAGCAAAACGGCGACGGGCCCCACACCCGGACAGCGGCAGGGCTGGTCGCACCGGCATTTCGAGCCGTGCCATAGCCGGCAGCGTGATCATGCTCCCGTTTCCGGTGGACAGTCGGCAATGCGACCCACCCAGGCAGCCGCCTGCCGGGGATGGGATCAAGGTCCCATTCCGCGGGCTTCCGGCAGGTTCTACCCTGACGGCGATGACGGATGTCGTATTCGCCGACGCTCCGAAAGGATAACCGTCGCGAGCGGCATGAAATCGTCTGCAACGGGGCACGAGCCGAAGCGCCATCGCGAGCGCGATCGGCATTTTTTTGGTAGCGGCACACCCATTCACTCATTCCATCTGGAGTCAGCCATGCATCGCTTCGCGCGCCTGATTTTCGTTGTCGCATTGCTCGCCGGCCCGGCGTGGTCGCAAGCAACCAAGCCTGGCTACAGTCCCGAAGAAGCCGAGGCGTTCGAGCAGATGCGTGCGCTCCAGTCCCAACTCGGCGAAGGCAAGCGCGACTTCATCGCGCAGCAGCTGTCGCTGACGCCGGAAGAGGCCGCGAAGTTCTGGCCGGTGTACGACGCCCACCAGCAAGCATTGGCCTCCCTCAACCAGCGCCGGCTGGACAACATCGTGGTGTATGCGCGGCATTGGAACGCGGATTCACTGGACGATGCCACTGCCACCAAGCTCGCCGAGCAAGCGCTGGACATCGAAAAGGACGAAGCCGCGCTGATGGAACACACCTTCCGCAAGCTCAAGAATGCGGTGCCGGCCGTCAAGGCGGTGCGCTATCTGCAGGTCGAAGCCAAGGTTCGCGCCATCGTGCGTTTCGAGCAGGCGGCCCAGGTTCCGCTGGTTCCCTGAGCGGAAATGCGAACCTCGAGCTGGACGGCGACGGCCGGCGAGGAGATGGCCATGCCTGCATCGATGTCCGAAAAGACGCTATCCCATGGCCTGATCGATGCGCTGATCCGCACCGGGTTGATTGCCGCACTGGTGATCTTCTGCTTCCGGATCTTCCATCCGTTCCTAGACCTGATGCTGTGGTCGCTGATCCTGGCGGTTACGCTCTACCCGTTGCAGAACAGGCTCAAGCGCAGGCTGGGCGACAAGGATGGCCGCACCGCGACGCTGATCGTGCTCATCGCCATCGCCATCCTGATGGTGCCGATTTATCTGCTGGGCACCTCTGTAGCCGCCTCGGTGGAGCAGGCCTTGCCCATGGTGAAGAGCGGCAATTTCCATATCCGGCCGCCGGCCGAGTCGGTGGCCGGCTGGCCGCTGGTGGGCAAACCTCTATATGGTTTCTGGCTGCAAGCTTCCACCGACCTGACCGGCCTGGCGCAGAAGTTCGCACCGCAGCTCAAGGATGTCAGTCTCGTCGCGCTGGGCAAGCTCGCCGGCCTCGGCATGGGCCTGCTGATCTTCGTCGTAGCCCTCATCATCGCCGGCATCTTCATGGCCTATGGCGAGAACGGTCACCGCAGTGCGGTGCAGATCGCCTCGCGCGTCTTCGGCGCGGACCGGGGGCCGCAAATCACCGAACTATGCACGGCCACCATCCGCGCGGTGGCTCAGGGCGTGGTCGGCATCGCCTTCATCCAGATGCTGCTGGTCGGCGTCGGCTTCGCGCTGATGAGCATTCCTGGCGCCGGTCTTCTCGCTTTGGCGGTGCTGCTGTTCGGCATCATGCAGCTGCCAGCCACACTCATCACGATCCCGGTCATCGTCTATGTCTTCTTCACTCAGGGCGCCAGCGTGGCGACCGTCGCCTTCGCCATCTATATTTTCGTCGCCGGTCTGGTCGATAACGTGCTCAAGCCGCTGCTGCTCGGGCGCGGCGTCGCCGTGCCTATGCCGGTGGTGCTGATCGGCGCGCTGGGTGGCATGGTCACCAACGGCATCATCGGCTTGTTCATCGGCCCGGTGATGCTCGCGGTCGGTTACGAGCTGTTCTGGCAATGGGTCAGGGACCAGCCGCCGGACATCGTAGCGGTCGAACAGCAGCAGGCCTGATAAGGGGCAACCATGCTGCCTTACGTGCTCACCGGTCTGCCCGTGATATTGCTCTGCCTGCTGTTGCAGGCCGTTTTCGTGGCCCAGTGCCTGCGTTACTACGCGCGCTTCAGGCAGACCCATAAGCACCGCGAATCGCAGCTGCACGATATCCTGTTGCTGTCGACGGTGATGCTGCTGACCTTGCTCGGCAATTTCATTCAAATGACCATCTGGGCCATTCTGTTCGTGCTGCTCGGCGAATTCGGCGATTTCACCACCGCGCTGTATCACTCGGCTGTCAACTTCGCCACCCTGGGTTATGGCGATATCGTCATGTCCGAACGCTGGCGTCTGCTCGGCCCGCTGGAGGCGGCCAATGGCATCCTGATGTTCGGCGTCTCCACCGCGGTCATGACCGCGGCGGTGCTCGATGTCATCAAATACAACCTTGCCAGGCAACGACAGGACGAATGACTACTTTGCCGGGAACACGACCTTGGCTTCGCGGATGAACAATGCGCGCAGCTTGTCCCAGAAATCGCCGCCGAGTACGAACAGGCTGACCAGGAGCAGCACGTCCCCCGCCATCGCGATCAAGCGCCTATGCTCTTGCAGTCGTGGCAACGCGTCGGCGGCCACATAAGGACCCATCGAAGACAGCACGATGAGCGCGACGAACAGGATCAGACCGATGCGGTAACGCAGCGGGCTGACTGTGGCCGCTGGCGCGAAGCGGCGGAAATGCGAGCCGATGAGCGACTTGAGATAGGCGAAGCCCGGCTTGCCCATGATCGCCACCGCGATAATCAGGAATAGTTTGGGAAAGCCGAGCAGGAGGATGCCGTTGAGCGTGGCTTTGAGCCCGTCGGCCAATCCGGAACTGTTCACCACCGGGATCAGCGACACGCCCAGCACCCAGCCTGCGATCCACACCGCCACACCCAGGATCAGGCGCCGTTTCTGACGCGGATCGGTCGCCGCGGAATTTGGAGGAGTCGATGGGGAAACGGCATTCATGGCGTGGTCTCCGATGTGTGAGGGATGCGGGAGCGATGTAGGTCAGTGGTTTGCGGGCGACGGCGGTGCGGAGCGTTGCGTAAATATGCGATACCAGATCAGGTTCATCGTGCCTACCGCGAACGCGCCAGCGAGGGCGAATTGGAACAAACGCGTCAACCACAGTGCGAGCGAGCCTGGCCCCGACGCGATCGCCGAGCCGAAGATGATCAGCATGGCATTGCAGGCGATCACCGCGACCGCCGCAGCGGGCCCGCCGGCGGCGATGGGCTGGCCTAAGCCCAGCAGCACCAGGAACAGCAGCAGGGCGAGGAAGGGCAGGGTTGGCGTGGTCAGCAGCAAGGTGTGCATCAGCAATCCGAGCAGGCCGCCGGCGAAATTGCCCAGGATCATCCCCAAGGCTTGCAGGCGGCCGCGCTGCAGATCGAAATTGACCACCAGCATTACCGTCGCCACGAGCACCGGCAGCACATCGGCCAACCCAAACAGCAGATACACCAACAGCAATGGCATCACTACCGCGGTGGAGAGCAGCGCCAGCGCCACCGGCGTCGCAGCGCCTGGCATCGGTGCAGGTGCAGGTGTGGGCGCGGCCGTGCTCGGCCACAACAGGTACACGATCCAGATTATCGCTAATGCCAGTATGATGCCGCGGATCAGCGCCATCGGCAGGATTCCGGCCAGGGCCGGCGCGACCATCACCACCACCGGAATCGTCGCCAGGCAGATCAGCATCAGCAGCGCAGGCAAAGCAGGGCGCCCGCTGGCCATGCCATGGAAGCACAGGAACATGCACAGTGCGACCAGGCCGAACAGTACGAAGGGTGTGCCGCGCAACAGCGAGGCCATCGCGAAAGCGGATAGCGCCGCCACCGACATCGTGACGATCAGGGCGAGCACCATCTTCATCGGCGGCCGTATCGGCAGATTGGCCAGCAGCACGGCGGTAAGCACGGGCGCAAGAAAGCTGGGCGTCCATTGCATGAACTCGCACACCACGAACGCGGCAGCGACGCCCACGGCGAAGCGCAGCGCGGCGTGCAGCCTGGCATCGGCCTGCCCGCCTGCGCGGACGCTGGCGGCGTTCGTGCTCATTGCAGATAGCTCATGATGGCGACGATCCGGATCCACAGGCGCGACAGTGGATTCAGCAGCGAGCGCTCGCGGGTGAGCACGACGACGTTGGCCTGCGCGCCGCTGCGGCCCGGCGGAAGCTTGTCCGATGCGTCGGCCGGCGGATCAAGCACGATACGCACCGGAAAGCGCTGCGGCTCGCGCAGCCAGCCGGCCGGCGCATCGACCTGCGGCAGTTGTCCCGTCGGCGCTTCGCCGCCTTGTGCGATGCCCCAGCCGACGCTCTCCACACGTGCGGGAAACACCCTTCCCGGACGGTCGTCGAAGACGACATAAGCACGGTTGCCTGGAGCGATATTGCTCAGCTGGTTCTCGCGCATCGCCGCGGTCACCCAGCGCGGCCCGTCGGCGATGAAACTCAGCACCGGCTGGCCGCGGCTGACGAATTGCCCGGGCGACAAGCGCAAGTTGGTGACCGCGCCGTTCGCTGGCGCGATCACGGCGCTATGACGCAGATCGAGCTTGGCCTGTTCCACCGCCGCTTGCGCCTGACGCACTTGTGCGTTGTCGTTGCCCGATTCGCCCAGGCGCAGGCGTGCGCGTTCGGCTTCGGCCTCGGCGCGACTGATCTCGGCGCGGGTCTTGGCGATGTCGGCGCGCGCGCGGATGGCTGAGGTTTCCGACAACGCGCGCTTGGCGGACAGGTCCAGCACGATCCTGCCCAGCTCCTGGCTCGCCGCCAGATCCACGCGCTGCCGTCGCAGTTGGGCATCGGCGACGCGCACATCCGCCGCCGACGAATCGGCACCCTGCGCCGCCACGGCCAGGCTGGCCTCCGCGGCGCGTAGCGCGATCTGGAACGGCAAAGGGTCGATCCGGAACAGCATCTGCCCTTTTTTCACTTCGCGATTGTCGCGCGCGCCGACCGCCACGACGGGTCCGCTGACTTCGGGCGCGATCTGCACCAGGAATGTATCGACCGTCGCCTGCGATGTGTAAGGCGTGACCCGGTCGGCAAACAGGTGGTAGACGAACAGTACGAGCAAGGTAGCCAGCGTCACGCGTACGATCTTGCGGACCCGCTGCGCGCTTGCCGCCGCGGCGTCGGGCGGCGAGGGCGATGGCGCGGTCCGCGTAGACTCCGCGCCAGCGCGTGCAGGGGGGGCTCTTTCGGGATCTGGCTGCGGCTCGGTCGGCATCTGCGTTCTCGTCGCTTGCGTTACAGGGGAGTTACGCGGGCTTGGGAAATGCCGGCTGTATCGATGTTGCGGTTCTGCTCCGACGCTTGCCTGGATGGCGGAAGCGGTGCGACCTGCTCGATCCAGTCGCCGCCCAACGCACGATAAAGTTCCACCAGCGACCGATAGCCGTCGCCGCGTGCGGCGCTCAGCGAAAGTTCCGCTGAAAAAAGGCCGCGTTCCGTGTCGAGCACTTCGAGATAATCGGCATAGCCGTTGTCGTAACGCGCGCGCGCAAGTTCCACCGCGCGTTGCAACGCCGCCACGCGACGTTCGAGCGAGGCCACCAGTGCGCGCTTTGCCTGGATGGCGGCCAAGGCATCGTCGACGTCGCGGAATGCATCCTGGATGGTCCGCTCGTACGTGGCCAGCGCCTGCTCGCGGCGTGCCTCCGCCTGGCGGTTGGCCGCATCGATGGCGCCGCCGGCGAAGATCGGCCCGAACAACTGCCCGGCGAACGACCAGGTGCGCGCAGGCCCGCTGAACAGATCGTCGAGTTCGCCGCTGGCGCCTCCGCCGGCACCGGTCAGCGCCAGCGTGGGAAAGTAGAGCGTGCGTGCCGCGCCCACCAAAGCGTTGGCCGCGACCAGCTGCTGTTCGGCCTGCAGAATATCGGGGCGCCTGGCCAGCAGTTCGGAAGGCAGTCCCGCCGGTACCGGTGGGACCACCAGGTTCTGCAGCGTGCGGCCGCGCGTGATCGGGCCGGGATTGCGGCCGACCAGCGACGACAAGGCGTGTTCCTGCTGGGCGATGGCCTGCTGCAGTTCCGGGATGGATCCGACCGCGGTTTCGTACTCGGCCGTCACCTGCATCATCTCGAACTCGGACACGGCGCCGCCGTCCAGACGCATCTGGAATAAATCGACATTGCGCTTGCGGCCTTCCAGCGTCGCCTCGGCGATTTCCAGCTGGCGATCCAGGTCCAGCAGCGTGACATAGCCGGAAACGATGGCTGACACCAGCGTCAGCGCAACGCCGAGGCGCGCCTCTTCCGTTGCCAGCAGGGTGGCGCGCGCGGCCTCGTCTTCGCGACGGATGCGTCCCCACAAATCCAGTTCCCAGCTCGCCGACAGCAGCGTGGAATAACTGTCGCCGACCGCGCCCCGATCCCGCTGCCGGCCGGCGCTGGCGCCGTAACCCACCTGCGGAAGGCCTTGTGCGCGCGTGGCGACCACGCGCGCGGCAAACTCGTCCACCCGCGCCGTGGCGATACGCAGATAATGGTTGGCGGACAGCCCTTCGTTCACCAGCGCGTCGAGTTCGGCGTCTGCAAATCCGCGCCACCAGGCCGGCACGTCCGGCAAGGTCGGGGCCGGCGCCGCATCGTTGGCGAAGCGGTACGCCTGCGGCACTTCGACTGTGGGACGCGTGTAGTCCGGGCCGAGCGCGCAACCGGCAGCGGCGCATACCACCATGGCCAAGGCGAGGGCGCCAGGCAGCGGACCGGTGCAGATGCGCGCACTACGGATCAAGGGCGGCTCCCGGTTCGATATCGGGTGGTAGCGACGGCTGCATGCTGCGCCCCTGGTTCGCCTCAAGTCAATTTGCGCAGGCGAACGATTTCGCCACACGCCGCACACGACCATCATGGCAGGCGACGCGCCTCATCGAAAGCCGACTCGCATCGCGTGACTCCTTCTCGAACAACGCGATCGAGCCTCGCCCGCGGTCACCCGACGGTATAGCCGCGACCCTTCATGCACGCACCGTAAGCGCGGTAATAAGTGTCGATGGTCTGGGTCTTCGCCGCCTGCGCCTGTTGCGCCTGCGCCGCCTGGTTGCGCCGGGAGCGGGCACCGCCCGCGAGCACGCCGGCTGCAGCGCCGACGCCCGCGCCTTTGCCGGCATCGTCATTGGCTATTTCGCCGATCACGGCTCCGCCCGCTGCGCCACGCACGGCCCCGCGCAAGCGTTCGCCTTGCGGACCCGTCTGCGGAGGCGGTGCCGCAGCGACGGCAGCCGGATCGATGCCGGTGTCCTGCTTCGCCCACGCCTGTTTCTGCGCGCTCTGGCCTTTGGCGGGATAGACGCTAGGTTTCTGCGCCCAAGCGGTTGCCGACATGGCAAGCACGACAAGGGCAGTTGCGATGTGGATGGAGTTGCGCATTCCGGATCTCCTGTAGACAGGTGATGCTTGGGCGGTAACGGCGTGGGCCTGGATTCGCCTAGAAAACGAATCCGTAGCCGATCATCGGGCCGGCCATGGTGATGTCGGTGCTGCTGTCGCCGGTCTCCAGCTCCACGGACAGGTAGCGATAGCCGAATATCCACGCGCCGTGCTTGGTCCTGTACGTCGCCACGCCGCTGGCATTCCAGGTGCCTTCGGTGTCGCCGAACGAACCATCGCCGCGCAAGGTCAGGCCCCATCGTTCGGACAGCGCCCACGTGTATCGCGCACCGATCATGAAGTCGCTATAGGCTTCGCCGCCCTTGAACGATGTGTCGTTGAAGAGCGGGTTCGTCGGATCGAACCGCACGGTCAGATCGACGTCGATATAACGCAGGCCGGCGAACACGTCCAAACCTTTATAACGACCCTCGCCCGGGCTCCATACGCCGGCCAGTTCGAACAATCGGGTATCCAGGTCGGACTCGGTATGGAACCTGGGCCGGTCTGTGCCGCTGGCCAGGCCCAGGTAGGTGAAGTCGGTGAAGAATCCGAATCGATCGTTCTGCCCTTCGGCATGGATCTGGAACGCGCCATCGATCTTGTCGATGATGTCGTCGAACCGCGTATCGGTACTGACGCCTCCCGCGGGTGGCTGCCGCACTTGCAGGTCGGTACTGATGCTGGCCGCCCAAGCGTACGGCGCCACCATCCATTCCCAGTCGTCGCCATCGCCATCGGTGGCCTGGGCCTGGGCCAGCGGAGAAAAAAGACCTGCCACGCATAATGCGCAGCCGAGAGTCGTGTGTCGCAGGGGCGTGTTCTTCGCAAACATGGTCATGTCATCTCCTCCGGATCGGAATGTATCTAGGGGAACCGCACTGTTCGAAGATTCGCGTGAAGCGCACGCCATCGGCGCAGGTCGTTATGGCGGTGGTCATAGCAGCACCTGGGCCAGACGGGCCAGCAACTCGGGCAACGAGAACACCGTGAATACCAGCGGCAGAAACGGTACGGCGGTGACGGCAAGCGCCTGAATCACCACGCGCGTGCCGAAGGGCACCGGCCGCATGGTGCGTACGATGTCGAAGCTGCCGGCGAGGTCGGCCAGCGACTGGATATCGGCGCTGCCGAGCAGCGCTTCGTCGCGCGGCGGCTGGCGATCGATCCATTTGCGGTCGAACTCGCGCACGTAGGCCGAACCCAGTACGCCGTACTTGTCTAACGCCGTCTGTCGCGTATCGATGAGCCTGGGTGCGAACCAACATAACGGCAGCAGGATCAGCACCAGCAGCACCACGACCAGCATCACCACCTCGATGCGGAAGTCGAGCACGTTGCGCCCGTCGAACAGCACGCGGCTGGCAATGAATCCGGATACGGTGATGGCCTGCGCGAACAGCAACGGCATGAAGGCCCACACGCTCTGCTCGAGAAAGCCGAGCCCGCCGGACCGGTCCGGATGCGCCGACGTGAGGTGCAACGGCAGTCGCGATACCTGCCACAGGAAACGGCCCCAGACGAACAAGCGGAAGTACAGGCGCAGGATCATGAACTGCGACAAGGGCACGCTCGCATGCACGAACCACCAGCCGGCGCGCGTCAGTTCGACGCGGCCGTCCTCGACGCTGGCATACCAGGTGCTGGCCGGCAGCGCGGGCGCGTAATGCCACGCCATGGGTGCTGCGACGAACACGATGGCCAGTAAGGCGAGTTCGACGATGGTCGAGTTGCGCAGGCGGACCGCAGAGCCGACCGCCTTCTCGAAACGAGGCACGAGATCCGGCGACACGATCCGGTTTTTCCGGAACTGCGCGACGGCTTCGGCTAGGTGCCGGTGCAGGACGACCTCGGCGAACAGCAGGATCGGCAATGCGATCAGGAAGCGCGCATAGGCTTCCAGGTCGTAAAGGAAGGGTATCGTGACGCCGGACACGGCCGTACCTTCCGCCAGCGTGAGTGCCAGCAGCGGCAACCACGCCAACGCCGTGATTACTATCAAGCGCCGACGCAGAAAGCCGAGTGGCGGCTGCACCAAGCGCGTTTTGAGCAGCAGGTTGTACATCGGCCCGCCCGGCGCCAACGCTGACTCTTCGGCGAAGGACGTTGCTGATTCTTCTGTGGTGTGGGGCGGTTCCATTAATTTCCCAGCGTTGTCAGGTGAGCCAGTGGATTCACGGCTGCGCAGTCCACCGGCCGCTCCCGACCGCGATTTCGGCGGGAGCGACCGCTGCTGCAACCACGCCGCGTGCGTGGCTCGCCGCTTTACTGCCGTGCCATTGCGATGCGAATTGCCTCCTCCGGCGACACCAGGTGATCCGAATTCTCGGCGGCATCGGCGATGGCGATCTGCACGCCCTTGACGCGTCCATTGAACTCATTGCCGCGTGGGCCGTAGTCTTCGGAGACGGAACCGCCAGAGTCCACGCCGACGTCGCAGCCGTCATCGGCCGAGAAGACCATCGCTGCAGTCGCGGCGACGTCTCCCTCCCCGACCTTCTTGCCGTCAACGTACAGAGTCACCTTGCCACCCTTGCCCAGGCCGCCGCCGGCATACGCGAACTCCATGCGGACTTGGTGTTCTCCCGCGGGGATCGGGCTGGTGCCTTCCACGTAAAATCGCTGCACACCGCCAAGGTTGTAGCAGTACTTGAGCTTGCCGTCCTTCGCATACAGGCTCCAGCCGCCCACATTCGACCCTTGGGCAATGATCACGCCCGCTGCGCCCGACTCAGGCACCACGATCCCGGCGGTGACGGCGTGCGACTTGTTCTTGATGCTGACCATGCAGTTCTCGCTCAAGTGGCCCATACCTCCGAACAGGATCTGGGTATTGCCCTTGATCAGCGTGGGCCGGCCGGCCGTATCCGGATTCATGCGCTTGCCAAGATCGTCATCAAGCGGCAACACGTTGTAGCGGACCGCCTCGATCAGCCACAGGCGCTGCAGTTCAGCCAGCTTCTCCGGCATCTTCTTGGCGAGGTTGTTCGCCTGGCTCCAGTCCTTGTTGGTGTCGTAAAGCTCCCACACGTCGTCGTCGAAAGCGGGAACCGTTTCGCCGATGAGCAGCCACGGCGTCTTGTGCCGCGTCACCGCTGTCCAGCCCTTGTGATAGATGCCACGGTTGCCGAACATCTCGAAGTACTGGGTCTCGTGCCGTTCCGCGGCCTTGGAATCGTTGAACGCGTAGAGCATGCTGACGCCCTCGATGGGCTTCTGCTGCACACCATTCACAGAGACCGGCTCCGGCAGCCCGGCGGCCTCGAGGATCGTTGGCGCAATGTCGATCACATGGCAGAACTGCGTCCGCAGTTCGCCCTTGCCTTTGACGCCGTTGGGCCAATGCACGATGGTGCCGTTGCGGGTGCCGCCCCAGTGCGATGCCACCTGCTTGGTCCACTGGTAGGGCGTATTCATCGCGTGCGCCCAGCCCACCGCGTAGTGCGGGTAGGACTCCACACCGCCAAGCTTGTCGATGCGGGCCGCCAGGAATTCCGGCGTTTCGATCGCCGCCAACCCATTGAAGTTAAGCATCTCGTTGAACGTGCCGTTCAACGTGCCTTCCGCCGACGCGCCGTTGTCGCCGATGATGTAGTAGACCAGTGTGTCGTCGAAGATCTCCAGGTCCTTCAGGTGATCGAGAAGGCGTCCGACATGGTGGTCGGTGTACTCCATGAAGCCCGCATACACTTCCATCTCCCGGCGCAACACCGGCTTGAGTTCCTCAGGCATCGCATCCCATGCCGGGATTTCCTTGTGGCGTTCGGTGAGCTGGCAGTCCGACGGGATGACGCCCAGCTTCAGCTGCCTGGCAAAGGTCTCTTCGCGCAGCTTGTCCCAACCCTGGTCGAACTTGCCCTTGTACTTGTCCGCCCATTCCTTCGGCACATGGTGGGGCGCATGCGTTGCGCCGGGCGCGAAATAGACGAAGAAGGGCTTGTCGGGCGCAAGCGCCTTCTGCTGGCCGATCCAGCCCAAGGCCTTGTCGGTCATGTCCTCCATCAAGTGGTAGCCCTCCTCCGGCAGCTTCTTCGGTTCCGTCGGCGTGGTGCCCTCGAATAACGACGGGTACCACTGACTGGCCTCTCCGCCGATGAACCCATAAAAGTATTCGAAGCCGCCGCCGCGCGACGGCCAGGAATCAAACGGACCGACCGGACTCGTTTCCCACACCGGCACTTCGTGGCACTTGCCGAACTGCGCGGTGGAATAGCCGTTCAACTTCAACGTCTGCGCGAGCGGCGACATTTCCATCGGCCGCACTGAACTGTAGCCAGGAGCTCCGGTGGCGATCTCGGTGATGCCGCCCATGCCGGTGGAATGGTGATTGCGACCGGTCAGCAGCGCCTGGCGCGTCGGCGAGCACAATGCGGTGGTGTGGAAGCGGTTGAACTTGAGTCCGCCAGCCGCAAGTTTTTCCGCGTTAGGCGTCTGGCAAGGTCCTCCAAAGGCACTGGATGAGCCAAAGCCGGCGTCATCGATCAGGATGACCAGCACATTAGGCGCGCCCTTGGGCGGCCGCAGCTGCTCGATGGGTGGGAATTTCGAGTCCGGGTCTTTCGCATCGAATGTGATGTAATCGGGCCGGCGTATGCTCTGAATCGGAAGTTGTGAACGGTGTTTCTTGTCTTCGTTGCTCATGGCCGCGACTCCTGTGTCATTGATGGGCTAGAAAGGTGCTGGAAGCTGATAGCTCGCCTACGATCGATTTTTCCTCGTTGAATCAGTACTGAAGTCTGCGTACCGATCGCAATCCGCGCGCTTCACTTGCGCGCAAGGTGGGTGACCAGGCCGCGCACGATCAGGTAGGGCAATATCGCCAGGACGAGCGCGACAAGAATGGCCTCGCCCGGCCAGACGAAGCGCCCGACGATGTACTGGTAGACGACATCGAGCAGCAGGGCGAAAACGAACAGCTTGCCCACGCTCTTCCATCCGTCTTCGAGCATCTCGACGCGGTGGGCCGGATCGTGGAGCAGCGCCCAGAAATACGGCGGCTTGCCGGTCCTGGCATCCTTCAGGCCTGCGACGGTGGCGAAGATCAATGCCATCGTCGGCTGCAACAGCAGCCTGAACCGCAACGGCCCGCTGACCCGGTCCATCAGGTTCTCGGCGATGCGCGTCCAGATGTCTTCCATATCGAAACCTTTCGTTAGCAGCGGGCATAGCCATCCGGACATCCGCCAAAAAAATGGGCAGCTAGTGCTGCATGAACAACCAGACCGCGGTGCCACCGCCCGCCAGGATCAGCAGCACCGTGAGCGAAATGACGGCGCGATCCAGCGGCCTGAATTGCGCCTTCACGATGTCCTGGTTGACGTGCCAGTAGCGATACAACGACCACACGATCAACACCAAGCCGATGATGACCATGCCGGCGCCGGCGTGTTCCGAGCTGCGCAGCATCGGCCCGCTCTCGTCGACGCCCAATTTCCCCTGCTGTTGCAGGAATATGCTGAAGCGGTTGATGGTGATGCCGAAGCCGATCAGCGAGATCGCCGTGCGCAGATACGACAAATGGGTGCGTTCGTTCGACAAATGCGAACGCAGGTCGGACAGGCCGGTGCGTTGGATCGACAGCTGGGTGCGATGCGTCGACAGCAAGGTCGACGCGGTGCCGCTGTCCTTGCCCTCGATCGACTTGGCGAGATCCTCGGGCAGCTCTTGCACGGACGATGGTGTCGCGTTCATGACATCTCCTGGGCATGGTTCCGGGATGCGGTAAGCGCTATGAGAAATTCGGCCTACGCCTGCGAGCGGCGGAAACGCATGCGCCTGACGCAAACCCATCGGATCCATCCGGCAGGCGATCATCCGTGCCGGTGTCCGAATCGGCGGCCGGTCGAAAGAAGACAACACGCCTGGATCGCGGCAAAGCGACTGCAATGCCATGAATCATGCTGCCGTTGCCGTGGTGCCTGCCATTGGACCTAGGGCGTACCGTTCGCCAGGAATGAGGCCGCTCCAATGTCATGGCACGCACTGGCCGAGTACCGTGATTGGATGTCGACGATAGCGGCACGAACCAGGGTTTCCTGGTCGGCCCGGGCCGCGACATCCGCAAGAATTTCCGCATCGGCCTCGGCTACAACTTCAACGAGTTCGGCGACGACCTGCGATGGCTGCCCTCGCGCCGCTGAGAGGGAGCAATCAAGAGGGCAAGCGCCATCGGGACGGTTCGCATAATGGATATTGGCCAGCCTCCGGACGACAACGAATGGGTCTTGGTGAGTGTCGATCCATCTCTCAGCCGCCGCGACCGAAAAAACCATCTTCCTGGATACGTAAAACTACCTACCCTGGGAAGGCCCACCGGATCGGGATGCCGGCTTTGGCCGAAGGTAGACATCGGTGCGACATCGCCGATGGATACAGGGTCCTTCGGATGCGGATTGCCGCCCGATTTTGTGCCGCGCGATCGCTTTTCGTACGGCATCGTCGCGCCCGCAACTACGGGTGAGCCGACAGCCGATGGCGGCGACCAGAATGGGTTATGTGCGGGCTACAGCGCACAGCGCCAAAATAAGAAAGGCCTAGCCTTGCGGCTAAGCCTTTGTCCGTACTGGTGCCGAAGGTGGGACTCGAACCCACACGCTTTTAAGGGCGGCGGATTTTGAGTCCGCTGCGTCTACCGATTCCGCCACTTCGGCACGGCCGCAAAGTATAGCCGAGCGGACGGTTTTGGTCGCGCCCGGTGGGGTCAGAAGCCGCCGTAACGCGCCATGGCCGCGGCCAGGACGAAGATGAGGGCGATCAGCATCAGCTCGATACGGATGATCCGGCCCAGGCCGGCGACTTCGGAAGCGGCCGGGACGAATGCCGGGTCGGCCTTCATCGCCTTGCGCCAGCGCAGGAAACGCAACGTCGGCCAGATCGACAGCACGGCCACCAGTACGAACGCGGTCAGCTTGGCGTGGAACCAGGGATTGTGCAGGTAGAAGTCGTAGCCTTTGATGCCGTGGAAGACGCGGCCGAAACCGACCACCAGCAGCAGCACTGCGGTGATGCCGTAGCCGCGATCCACACCGGCCAGGCGCTTGAGCGCGGCGCCGTCGATGGGGCGGCTGAGCAGCACCGACTGCGTGACCAGCATCGAGATCAGGCCGAAGAACAATAGATGATGGAATGCGGCCAGGGTGAGATCGGTCAGCATCGTGCAAGGCTCCTACGGATATCCGCCGCAGCGGCGGCGCGGCAAGCGGCGTCAATCTTAGCGCTTCAGGCCGCTTCGTCCGTCGCCAGTTCGCTGTCCATGCGCAGGAACCATTCGCCCGACTGCGGCTGGAACTTGGAGCAGCACTCCATCGGTGCCTTGTAGATATGCAGCGACACCGCGACCTGGTCCGCGCTGGCGTTGCCGATGGTGTGGTATTCGTGCGGCGGGATCAGGCTGCCGGCACTGCCCGGGCCGGCATGCATGCCGCCGGCGGCGCGGAAGCGGAAACGGTCGCCTTCGCGTTCCAGCAATTCGTACTGCGTGATTTCCAGTTCGCCGTCCCAGACGCCTTCGACGCACCACAAACCGGAGTGATCGTGGATCGGCGTGCCCTGGCCGGGACCCCAGGTCATCGCGACCACGCTGTAACCGTGCTCGGCACTGCGATAGATCTCGCGGCGCGCGTAGTGATCCTGGATCGGGTCGAACACGCAGTCCGGCAGATGCACGTCCGGATCGCGGATCAGCGCGCACAGGCTGTTGCGCAATGCGGCAGTGACGGCGTGCTCGTCGGGTTGGGCGACGGCGGCGTCGACGGCGGCTACGAGCTTGTCGCGGCCGGCGAATTCGACGCAATGTTCGTTGGAGGCGTTGGCGTTCATGGCGGCATTTTACGCTGAGATCGCGGCAGGTGCCCGGGGGCGGTATTGCTGCGGTGCAGCGGCCTACAGGGTGGCGAGGAAACCTTGCACGGCCGGGCCGAACCTGGCGATATCGACCAGGAAGGCATCGTGGCCCTGCGGGGATTCCAGTGCCAGGAAGGCCGCCTCGTTGCCGCCGGCGCGCAGGCCGTCGGCGATCTGCTGCTGTTGTTGCAGCGGGAACAGGATGTCGGTGTGCACGCCGATGGCCAGGCTCCTGTCGACGCGGATCCGCGCCAGGCCTTCGTCCGCGGTGCCGCCGCAGGACTCTCCCAGGTCGAACCAGTCCATGCAGCGGCTGAGGTAGAGATAGCAATTGGGGTCGAAACTGCGCACGAAGCGGCGCGCGTGGCCTTCCAGGTAACTCTCGACTTCGAACTCCAGGCCGAACGGGTCCTCGTCGTCGCGCCGGTCCGAATCCAATCGCACGCGGCCGAAACGGCCGTCCCATTCCAGCGCCGAACGATAGGTGATGACGCCGAGCTTGCGCGCCATGCGCATGCCGCTTTCCGGATAGTTCTGCTCGTCGTAGCGGCCGTTGTTCCATTTGGGATCGAGCCGGATCGCCTCGCGCTGCAGCGAACGGATCGCGATCGAGAACGGCAACGCGCGTGCCGCGCCGGAAATATTGACGTGGCTGCGGGCGAAGCCGGGATGGCGCGACAGCAGCGCGAGCGCGGTCATGCCGCCCATCGAGTTGCCGATCACGCAGGCCAGCTGCTCGGCGCCGAGCGCGCGCCCCACGTGCACGGCGGCATCGGCGATGTCCTCGATCGACAGGTCCGGGAAGGCGAGGCGGTAGAGATCGCCGGTGTCCGGATTCACTGAAGCCGGTCCGGTGGAGCCTTTGCAACTGCCGAGCGAATTGACGCAGATCACGAACCAGCGGTCGCTGTCGATCGGCTTGCCGGGGCCGAGCATCGCTTCCCACCAGCCGTCTGCGGCATTGCCTTCGTTGCGCGCGGCGTGCGCATCCGGCGACAGGCCGGTGACGATCAGCACCGCGTTGTCGCGGGCCGCGTTCAACGTGCCCCAGGTTTCGTAGGCGATGCGCGCGCCATGCAGTTCGCCGCCGCGTTTCATCGGGAAAGGCGAGGGCAGGTCGGCGAACAGGGTGTCTGGGGGGATGAATTCGGTCATGGGGCCAGTTTAACGGGTTGCCTTTGTAGGAGCGGCTTTAGCGGCGAGCTTTTCTGGCCGTTGTGTGCGCTCAAGATCAAGCGCTCGCGGCTGAAGCCGCTCTTACAATAGCCGAGCGCTACAAAGGCGGGGCGCCGATCACCAGCTCCACTGGCTGCTTCGCGGGCAACGTCACCCGCACCGGTCTGGATTCCAGATCCCCATCCTGCCGCATCGCGTTGCCGCTGGCGGACAGGCGCGCGACCACTTCGACTTCGCGCAGGGCGGAAAGCTTCTGCGTCGGCATCGGACCGTCGGCATCGTCCAGCGTCACCGTCAGCGGCAGGTCCTGCAGGCTGTGTTTTTCCACCGCGACCGGCATCGGCGGCCCGTCCGGCATGCGCGCGATGACGAAGATGCTGCTGTCGCCGCGCAGGCGGACGCGCGATGCGAAATCGGGATCGAGCGACACCTTGACTGTGATTGCATTCGCCGCAACTGCGGTTTTGGTATTCGTTTCGGCCGCAGGCAATGGTGGCAGACCGGCCGCGGCGCGTGCGGCGTCGATTTGCGGGCGCAGCGTCGCGGCGGTGTTCGCATCGACCATGCCGAGCAGCGGTTCCCAGGTGCGGGCGGCCTCGGCCGGCTTGTCGGCCTGGCGCTGGGCGATACCGAGGAACCAGCGGGCGCGCTGGTGTTGCGGCGAGCGTCGCAGCACCAGTTGCAGCGAGGCCAAGGCTTCGTCGTCGAAACGGTGTTGCGGATCGGCCAGGGCGCGCGCTTCGGCGTATTCCACCTGGATATCGTCGTTGTCGGGCGCAAGCGCAGCTGCTCGCGCGTAGGCGTCGCGGGCCTTGGCCGGCTGCCGTTCGCGATAGGCGCGGCCGAGCAGGCGCCAGCCGTCGACCTGGCGCGGATCGCGTTGCAGGTCGCTTTCCAGCTGCGCGATGGCTTCGTCGATGCTGGCCGGGGCGCGCGGCGCGACGGGATCGAGCGCGGCCGGCGTGCCGACCGTCCAGTACAGGCCGGCAGTGGCCAGCAACAACGTGGCGAACAGGGCCATGGCCGGCAGCGGTTTGTCGCGCCACAACGGCCGCAACACGAAGGCCAGCACGAGGATCGACAACAGCGCGGCGATGGCAACGAAGAGGGTCATCACCATTCCTGTTTGTCGTCGGCGGGAACCGACTGGCCTGCGCCGCGTCCGCGAACGACGCGGTAGACGACGAATCCACCGATCGCCAGCAGCAGGGCCGGGCCGAACCATAGCAGCCAGGTCTTCGACTCCACGCGCGGTTTGTACAGCACGAAATCGCCGTAGCGTTGCGACAGGAAGGTTTTGATCTGGACGTCGCTTTTGCCTTCACGCATCAGCTCGAGCACTTCTGCGCGCAGATCGTGGGCGATCATCGCGTTGGAGTCGGCCAGGGACTGGTTCTGGCACATCACGCAGCGCAGCTCGGCGGCGAGGGCGTGGAAGCGTTGCTCCTCGGCGCTGTCCTGGAATTTCAGCGGGGTGGGGTCGGTGGCGGTTTGGGCGTAAGTTACGGATGCCGTAAGCGCGAGCATCGCGACGATCGCGAGCGCGAATACCTTTGCCGTCATCCCAGCGAAAGCTGGGACCCAATTTGATCCTGTTTTGGCGGCAAGAAAGTTAAAAAGCAAAATGGGTCCCAGCTTTCGCTGGGATGACGGGTCGAAACAAAGTCGCTGGATCCCCGCCTTCGCGGGGATGACGGCTTTAGGGCAAGAGCGTAAAAGCGCCATCAACGCCCGCTTTCCGCAGCTTCCAACGCCGGCAGCAATTCTTCCTGCACCACCGTATCGGTCAGCGCGCCCACGTGTTTCCAGCGCACGATGCCCTTGCTGTCGACCAGGAAGGTTTCCGGCGCACCGTAGATGCCCCAGTCGATCGCGGTCTTGCCTTCGGTATCGGTCACGACCACGAAGAACGGGTTGCCGAACTGTTCGAGCCAGCGCAATGCATCGGCGCGTTCGTCCTTCCAGTTATAGCCGATCACGCGCACGCGCTTGCTCTCGGAAAAGCGGGTGAGCACCGGATGCTCGACGCGGCATTCGGCGCACCAGCTGCCCCAGACATTCATCACGAACGGTGCGCCGCGCAGTTTCTTCAGCGATACGCGGTGGCTCGGATCGTGCAGCACCGGCAAGTCGAAATCCGGCGCGGCCTTGCCGATCAGCGGCGACGGCAGCGCGTCGCGGTTCGGGTTGCGGCTGAGCCAGACGCCGGCGGCGAGGAGAACGGCCAGCGCGAGGAAAACGGTCAATGGAAGCCAGCGTTTCATGTCGTCACTCGGGTAGTTTCATCATTCCGGCGCGGGCCGGAATCCAGGGTATCCGATGCCGTCGTGGCGCCTACTGGACCCCAGCTTGCGCCGGGATGACGGACAACGGAACGAAAACGACGATCGGAAGCCGCGACCAGACCTCCCAACGCCATCAGTGCGGCGCCGAACCAGATCCAGCGCACGAAAGGTTTGACGTGCACGCGCACGGCCCAGGCGTCGTTGCCGAGCGGTTCGCCGAGCGCGACATACAGATCGCGGAATATGCCCGGCGCGATGTCGGCCTCGGTCATCACCTGGCCGCCGCTGGCGTAGCTGCGTTTTTCCGGATGCAGCGTCGTCAGTGGCGCACCGTCGCGCAACACCTGTACGGTGCCGCGGTCGGCGACGTAGTTGGGGCCTTCGGAGTGCGTGGCGCCGTCGAAGCGGAAGGCATAGCGCCCCAGTTCGACCGATTGGCCCGGCGTCAGCGCCAGTTCGCGCTGGCGGCTGAGGCCTTCGGTCAGCAAGGCGCCGACCAGGAAGATGGCGATGCCGAAATGCGCCAGCGTCATGCCGAGCATTTCCGCGGTGAAACGATGGCCGTTGTTGCCGGCGAAACGGGTCCACAGGAAGCGCAGCGTGCCGGCGGCGACCCACGCAGCCGCAGCGAGGCCGGCGGCGGTTTTCAGCGGGCCTTGTGGGGCCAGGAAGAATGCGGCGATGCCGATGCCGATCGCCAGCCCCAGCCAGGGCACGAGCATCTTGATCGGTCGCGACGCATCCTCGCGCTGCCAGCGCGACAGCGGACCGAACGGCAGCAGCAGTACCAGCGGCGCCATCAGCAGCACGAACAGCAGCGAGAAATAGGGCGGGCCGACCGAGATCTTGCCCAGTTCCAGCGCATCGGCCAGCAACGGATACAGCGTGCCGAGCAGCACCATCGCCGCCGCGCAGACGAACATCAGGTTGTTGATCAGCAGCATCGTCTCGCGCGAAACCGCCGCGAACGGTTCGCCGCCGGCGACCTTCGGCGCGCGCAGCGCATAGATCACGAGCGATCCGCCGATCACGATCGCGAGGAACGTGAGGATGAAAAGCCCGCGCTTCGGATCGCTCGCGAACGCGTGCACGCTGGTCAGCACGCCCGAGCGCACGAGAAACGTTCCGAGCAGCGACAGCGAGAACGCGAAGATCGCGAGCAGCAATGTCCACGCGCGGAACGAGCCGCGTTTTTCGGTCACCGCCTGCGAGTGGATCAGCGCGGTGCCGACCAGCCACGGCATGAACGACGCGTTCTCGACCGGATCCCAGAACCACCAGCCGCCCCAGCCGAGCTCGTAATACGCCCACCACGAGCCGAGCGCGATGCCGAGCGTCAGGAATCCCCAGGCGACGTTCGTCCACGGCCGCGCCCAGCGCACCCAGCGCACGTCGAGCTCGCCGCCGATCAACGCGGCCAGCGCGAAAGAGAACGCGAC
>Ga0193753_10000607_pt1 | contig 34692 bp, 30 predicted proteins | sample H1c2metaG_FD_144925 | JGI IMG/M metagenome (GOLD analysis project Ga0193753, IMG submission 144925) | Soil microbial communities from a riparian zone of the East river system, Colorado, United States - H1c2 | ecosystem: Environmental > Terrestrial > Soil > Riparian zone | place: USA: East...
CCATCGAGGTGAACAACGCCTTCGGCCCGCCGGCGCCGGAGCGCTACTTCCGCATCGTGACGCCCCAGGCGCCGTAATAGGGGGACGAACAATTCAGAAACGGCGGACAGCGATGTCCGCCGTTTTTCTTTTCAGAAGCGTGAGCGTTGAGTTGCGCGATTGAGTTCCGCGAATGACCCACGCCCTCAAGCGCGAGCGGCGAGGACGGACAAGTGCTGCTGATGGCGCGAGTGCAATTCATGAATCGCTGCCAGCACAGTCGCGGAATCCATTTCGTGGACTTCGAAGCCGCGGCCCACGCCTTGCAAAAGCGTGATGGTCAATTGCCCGCCGAGGTGCTCGCGAAATTCCTCCAGGCCTTTCAGCACCACCAGTTCGCCCGAGGAATCTTCGTGCAGCAATTCATTGGCGAACAATTCGAAGCCCAGCCGTTCGAGCAGCACGAGAATGCGCTCGGCGCTGACCACATCGAGGAAGCCCATGAGCCGCGAGTAAATCACATCCAGCGCAATGCCCGTAGCCACGGCCTCGCCATGGCGCACGCGATAATCCGAAATCTGCTCCAGCTTGTGCGCGGCCCAGTGTCCGAAATCCAGCGGCCGCGCCGAACCGAATTCAAACGGATCGCCCGAGGTCGCGATGTGGTTCATGTGCAGCTCCGCCGAGCGAAAGATCAATTGCTGCATCGCTTTCGGATCGAAAGCCGCGAGTTTCGCCGCATCCCGCTCGATCTGGTTGAAGAACGCGGAATCACGAATCAAAGCAACTTTCACCGCCTCGATGTAGCCCGCGCGCTTGTCGCGATCCGGCAGCGACGCGAGCAAATCGAAGTCGTTGATGACCGCAAACGGCGGCGCGAAGGCGCCAATGAAATTCTTTTTGCCGAAAGCATTAATCCCGTTCTTCACTCCCACGCCAGAATCGTCCTGGCTCAACGTCGTCGTCGGAATACGCACGAGCCGCACGCCCCGATGCGCCGTGGCCGCCGCCAGACCCACCACGTCCAGCAAGGCCCCACCGCCCACCGCGATGATGTAGGAATGCCGATCGATGTGATGCTTCTCCACGTGCGATTGAATCTCCGAAACGTGGAAGTAGGAGTTCTTCGCGCGCTCGCCGCCTTCGATGATCATGGGCGCGCAAACCAGCTTCAATTCGCTTTCATGCCGGGCAAAATAAGCCGCGATGTCATCGACCAAACCGGCCTGGCTCTGGGCGAGAGTTTCATCCACCACGACCAGCGCCTTGACCAGGGAATTGCTCTTCTCCAGCGCCAGCACTTGTTTGAGCAGGTCATTCGCCGCGCTGAAAACGCCGTGCGTGAAATAAACGCGATGGCGGTAGCTCACCTGAATTGTTCGCTCGATACAGGACATGGTGTGCAAATGTGAAACGTTCGACGCCGCCGCGCCAATTTTATTTATGCGAGATGCCAGGCCCGGCAGGAAAGCTTTGTGTCTTCGTGTCCGGGCGGTTCAAAATCAGCGCATGTTCCGACTCGACGACAAAGTAGCCCTCGTGACAGGCGCAGGTTCCGGCATCGGCGCGGCCATCGCGGAGCTTTTCGCCGGTGCCGGCGCGCATGTGTTTGTCGCCGATAGGGATGAAGCGGGCGGGCATCAAACGGTCGAGACGATTCATGCCACGAAAGGGCTGGCTGATTTCATCGCGCTCGACGTGACGAGCGAAGAACAATGCGAGCAGGCCCGGCAAACTGTTCAAGCGTGCTTCAGCAAACTCGATGTGCTCGTGAACAACGCCGGCATCGGCCACGTGGGCACGATGCTTCAAACAACCGGCGCTGATCTCGATCGGATCTACGCCGTAAACGTCCGCGGCATGTTCAATGTCACCAAAGTATTTTTGCCGGCGATGGTGCAGCGCAAATACGGCGTAGTCATCAACATGGCGTCGATTGGCGGCGTGGTCGCGGTGCGCGATCGGCTCGCCTACACGACGAGCAAGTTCGCCGTCGTGGGTTTCACCAAGGCGCTGGCCTTGGACCATGCGCTCGACGGCGTCCGCGCCAACTGCATTTGTCCGGGCCGCGTCGAGACGCCTTTCGTCAAAGCGCGCTTGCAGGAATATCCCGATCCGGAAAAAGCCTACCGCGAGATGGCTTCCACGCAGGCTCTCGCCCGCATGGCTCAGCCGAAAGAAATCGCCGCGGCGGCGCTTTATCTGGCGAGCGATGAATCGGCTTTTATCACGGGGACCGATTTCATCATCGACGGCGGCTGGACGGCGGGAAAGTAACGTGCTGCCGGTTTGCGGCCGGCAGGTCCGCTGAAAACTGCCGGTTGCAAACCGGCAGCACACTAAGCCGGCATCATGCCCGTCTTGCGCGCGTAGTTGAACAGCCCGCCCGAATCCACGACCGGCCGCACGTCACCTAGCGGTTTGAAATGAAATATCTTCCCACTCGCATGCGCCTTCACGGTCGCGGCATCCAAATCGACCGTCACCACATCGCCGTTTTTCAATTCGTCACACAAGCGTTCCGTGGCTTCGCAGGGATAAAGTTCACCCGTGGCCACGCAGTTCCGGAAAAAAATGCGCGCGAAACTTTCCGCCAACACGACCCGGCAACTCGCCGAACCCAGCGCGATGGGAGCGTGTTCGCGCGAACTGCCGCAGCCGAAATTTCTTCCCGCCACGACGATCGGGTATTCGCTGTCGAGCTGGCCTTCCTTCACGTAACGAGTCGGGTAAATGGAATTGGGCAGGCCGCACATCGCGTAGCTGCCGAGCTTTTCGTATTCCTCGGCAATCGTGGGCACGAGGTTCAAATACTGCGCGGGGATAATCTGGTCCGTGTCGATGTTATCGCGCACGACATAAACGGAACCTGTGAACACACTTTGCATCGCGCGCGAATGTGCGGTTGCCTCCGCGAGTTTTCAAACGAATTTCCAGGAGTCATCATTCAGTTCAAACCGCAGATGGACGACGATACGGAGGCCACGACGCAAAAGAATCACTTGGAGCGGCACGGATGAAGCAGAGTCCCAACTCCTGCTTTGTTCCCATCGTCGTTCATGGTCGTAGATCTGCGGTTCAATTGAATAGATACGGCATAAAGGGCATGAAAGGTGGGACGCGAAGCGACGCGCCCTGCCATTCACGGTTTGCTGGCGCTGGCTCTCGCAGTCAACCGAATCGGCTTTCTCCTTCCCGCCCTGTCCTGTTTTCGTAATCTCGCCGCATGAAGCTCGGCATCATCAATTCCGCGTTCCAACAAGTGGGCATCGACACCGCCAGCGGGCTCCAACACATCGCGCGCATTGGCTTCGATTGCGTGGATGTGTTCACGGAGGCGGTCGGGATTTCCAAAAAGGAAATCGCCCTCGTCACGCGCGCGTCCCAGAAGTTGAACCTGCCCATCATTTCTCTGCCCGTCGTGTCGGTTGGACTCGTCGATTTCAACGAACCGGTTCGCCAGTTCCATATTGAACGCACGAAACAATTCATCGACCTCGCCGCCCATTGGGGCGCTAAAAATATCCTGCTCGTGCTGGGCGAATACATTTGGCAACGCGAAGTCATCCCGCCCGCAGCGCAATGGCAATGGGGCCTCGAAACGTGCCGCCGCCTGGGTGACTACGGCGCCAAGAAGAAGATCGACATCGCCCTCGAACTGGAGCCGTTTCGCCTGAGCCTGCTCCACAACGTGGACTCGATGGCGCGCTTCGTGGATGAGTGCGACCACCCGCGCGTGCGGGCCAACATCGACATCAGCCATCTCGTTTTGTCCGATACCACCCCAGCCGACGTAAAGAAGCTCAAGGGCAAAGCGATTCACGTTCATCTCAGTGACTGCGATGGCAAGGTTCACGGCGATTTGCCGCCGGGCCGTGGCGTGGTGAAGTTCGCGCCTTACTTGCAGGCCATCAAAGAATTGAACATTCCGAACGGCGTCGTATCCATCGAACTCGAATACGCGCCCGATCCAAAGAAGATCGTGGAGTGGGTCGAGGAGGCCTATCGCGAAACGTCGAAGCTGATGGCGATGACGGGATTGCGCCAATGATCCCACACGCCTCGTTCCGAACTCCAAACTCCGCACGCACATGAACCTCGCTGACCTGCGCCGCGAATACACGAAAGGCGGATTGCGCCGCGCCGACCTCGATCCGAACCCGCTCATTCAATTCCAAAAATGGTTTGAGCAGGCGCTGAATTCTCAACTGATCGAGCCGAGCGCAATGACCCTGGCAACCGCCGACGAACAGGGCCGACCTTCCGCCCGCATCGTGTTGTTGAAGGCAGCCGATGAACGCGGCTTTGTTTTCTTCACCAACTACGACAGCCGCAAAGGTCGCGAACTGGCGCGGAACCCGCACGCCGCGCTTGTGCTCTATTGGGCTGAACTGGAACGCGAGATTTGCATCGCCGGCGAGGTGACCAAAGTTTCGAGCGCCGAATCTGAAAAGTATTTCGCGCTGCGTCCGCGCGGTTCGCAACTCGGCGCGTGCGTGGCGCGGCAAAGTTCCGTCGTTCCTGATCGAGCGTTTCTCGAAGTGCGTTTGCAGGAATTGGAGCAAGCATTCGCGAATCACGTCGTGGAAAAACCACGCAACTGGGGCGGCTACCTGCTCACGCCCTCACGCATCGAATTCTGGCAAGGCCGTCCAAACCGCCTCCACGATCGCTTCCAATACTTCAGGAAGAACGACGGCTCATGGATCATCGAACGGCTCTCGCCTTAGCAGGAACAATTCAGTTGAAGGAAAAGCGAAACCTTCAGTCGCGCCCTCCGGCACTTTGCCGTGACACAGTGGTGGTTTCGGCGCGCCTTTGTTTCCTTCGTTTGCTTCTGTTGGAGCCCGAACCGTTCGCTCAACGCGCGATCCAGCCGCCGCCCAGCACGACATCGTCCTGATAGAACACGCTTGCCTGCCCCGGTGTGATAGCGCGCTGCGGAGTATCCAGCTTGATGCGAGCGCTGCCGTTCGCCCCGGGCGTGATCGTTGCTGGCGTGCCGGGATGATTGTAACGAATCTTCACCAGCGCACGCAGTGACGAAGGGGGCGTTTCGAACGGAATCCAATTGCACCGCTCGACAGTGAATTCATCGCGGTCTAGTTGCGTTTCATCGCCCACGATCACGCGATTGTTCGCTGCGTCCAGTTCCACGACGTAAAGCGGCTTGGGCGAAGAAAGGCCGAGGCCCTTGCGCTGGCCAATGGTGTAAAACTCGATGCCTTCGTGCTGCCCGAGAACACGGCCGTGGACGTCCACGATGTCGCCGACATGCTTCACCGCGAGCTTGGCCTGCTGGAGGAATTTTCCGTAATCGCGGTCGGGCACGAAGCAAATCTCCATGCTCTCCTCCTTGTCAGCGGTCTTCAGTTCGCACTCGCGCGCCAGCGTTCGCGTATCGGTCTTGGTCATTTCGCCGAGCGGGAAAATCGTTTGCGCGAGTTGCTCCTGCTTCAACGAAAACAAAAAGTAACTCTGGTCCTTGCGCTGATCCTTGCCGCGCTTCAACAAGGTGCGCCCAGTGTCGCGGCATTTTTCCGTTCGCGCGAAATGGCCGGTGGCGATCAATCCTGCCCCGAGCTTTTTCGCACGCGAGATGAGCGTGCCGAACTTCAGCTTCTCGTTGCACATCACGCATGGATTCGGCGTGCGCCCCGCTTTGTATTCCTCGGCGAAGTAATTAATGACCTGCTGCTGAAATTCCGCCGCCTCGTCCACGAGGTAATACGGAATGTTCAACTTGTGCGAGACCGCGCGGGCGTCCATCACGGCCTGTGGTCCGCAACATTTGTCCTCGGCGCGATTCACACAATCCTGCGGCCAGAGCTTGAGCGTGATGCCAACGACGTCGTAGCCCTGTTCGAGCAACAGCGCCGCCGCCGCCGAGGAATCAACTCCTCCGCTCATGCCGACAACGACTCGTGGTTTGGCTTCCATCGCGAGCGGGGAAGATAGCGGCAAGAGGCGGCGTGTAAAGCAACGGGGAGGGCTTTCCTTCATAATCTTAATCGTAATCTTTCTCTTACTCTCCAAGACACTGGAAGAAAGATTATGAGCGCCCAGCAGCACAGAGTTGACGGTGCAAACTCGCCCCGTATCCTCACTGCCGCTGACGCGTGCGAAACGGATGAACCTCCTCGAAGTCAAAAATCTCAAAGTTTATTTCCCCGTGAAACACGGATTGTTCAGCCGTGTGCAGGGTTACGTGAAGGCTGTCGATGACGTGAGCCTGCACATTCTGCCCGGCGAAACACTGGGCTTGGTGGGTGAAAGCGGCTGCGGCAAGACGACTCTCGGGCGCGCGATCATTCGTCTCCTGGAGCCGAATGCCGGCAGCGTTCTCTTCGAAGGCGAAGATATCTCCCAGTTGCACGGCGACGAACTGCGCCGGCGTAGGCGCAAATTCCAGATGATTTTTCAGGACCCTTACGGCTCGCTGAATCCGCGCATGACCGTGGCGCAAATCGTCGGCGAAGCGATCGACATTCACGACCTCGCCGACAGCGCCGCGGCCCGTCGCGCACGCATCACGGATTTGTTGCGCGCCGTCGGACTCGATCCTTCGCACGCGGAACGTTACCCGCATGAATTCAGCGGCGGCCAGCGCCAGCGCATTGGTATCGCCCGCGCGCTCGCCGTCGAACCGAAGTTGATCGTGTGCGACGAACCGGTGAGCGCGCTCGACGTTTCCGTACAGGCGCAAATCGTGAATCTCCTGATGGATCTCCAGCAAGAGCGCGGCCTCGCGTATCTTTTCATCGCGCACGATCTCGCGGTGGTGGAGCACATCAGCCATCGCGTCATGGTCATGTATCTCGGCCGCGCCGTGGAACTGGCCGAAGCCAAGAAGTTGGTGCGCGCGCCGAAGCATCCTTACACGCAGGCTCTGTTGTCCGCCGTTCCCGTCATGAATCCCGATTCGAAACGCAAACGCATCGTGTTGAGCGACCAGGAACGCTCGCCGATTGCTGCGTTTGCGAAAGCAGATCGAAATGAGCGCGGAGGTCCCGACGGAAGCGGCTCCGTGTCAGACATTCCTCCATTGCGTGAAGTGGAACCCGGCCACTGGGTTTCCTGCATCGCGGAGCGATGACTGGACAGTAGCCGTGGGATTCATCCCACGGTCCGGAGTCCGCGATGCGCGGCGTCGCGGAGTGACGCATGAACGTGGACACAGGATTTCAATCGTCGCTCCGCGACGAACGAACCGGTGGACGTGCGGAACGCGTGGCTTGAAAGCCACGGCTACCCTCGCAAAGCCGCTCCGCGACTCGGGCCTTCTCCTGGAACTTGCCTTGAATTTTTCCGGCTTGCCTCAAGTCCATTGCCGGTGTGACCGATGCGGAAGTCGGCCACCACCAGAAATACTTTTGAGCATGAGATCGATTTTGAACAAGACACCGCGAAGCAACCGCCGCGCATTTACGTTGATCGAGTTGCTCGTGGTGATTGCCATCATTGCCATTCTCGCGAGCCTGCTCTTACCCGCGCTGGCCCGCGCCAAGGAATCCGCCAAGCGCATCCAATGCGTGAACGATCTTCGCCAGCTTGGCTTGTCTGTGACGATGTACGCCGATGAGCACGATGGCTTCTATCCGGAACGCGGCAACAGCGCGGCGAGCACAAGCAATTTTTGGCCGCTGCTTTTGCAGCCCTACTATGTGGATACGAAAATTCTTTACTGCCCGAGTGATGTCTTGAATCCCAAAAACAATGGCGCGGGCAGTCCCTTTGCCGCACTCAGCGCAAAACGCAGTTACATCTTCAACGGCTTCAACGACTACTTTAATGGCTTCCCGGGCGGCAATGAAACCAAGGTTCCGGAGAACGCGATTAAGGAGAGCAGCGAAACGGTTTTGTTCGGCGAGAAAGATGGCGGAGATCCGGCGGTGCCCGCCAGTGGGTCCGGCCATTGGTGGATGGATTATTGGATGGGTGATGATTACCTGGAACTCGATCAGGCCCGGCACAACAAGTTGAACAAGATCGGTGGCGGTTCCAACTACGCCTTTGCCGACGGCAGCGCGCGCTATCTTCGTTTCGGCCAATCACTTGATCCAATCAACCTTTGGTTCGTGACTGAAGAATGGCGCAAGAAGGGCGCTTCGGCTTTTTAACAAATTCGTTTCTCCGACAGCCGAGTGTGACAGCGCTCGGCTGCGCGGTGTGCGGGCTTCGCTGATTCGAGCAGATGGCCATGCGGTGAACATTCGCGTCCCCGAGGCGGCGTCTGTCGGTTGCTAGCCTGTCGTTCGCACGAACGGCAGGCGATCTCGGAAAGGCTGAGCCTTCTATCGAGCGACAGTGAAATGAGATCGCGACGAAACATGCCCCCCTGCAAGTGTCACCGGACGTTTCAGCCACCCGCCTGTGAACAGGCGCCGCGACCTACAAATATTTGTTCAGCAACGGCGCCAGTTCCCGCGTTGTTTTGGCGGGCCAGAATTTCTTGTCCGTCATGATCGAATGGTGCAGCGCCGCGTGGCACGGCCAGCTCGGTTCTTGAGGAATTTGCGGAACGACCGCGGTTATGATCTTTTTCGCGCTCTCGGCGTTGCGGCGCAGATTCTCCAGTACTATATCGACCGTCACGTGCGCCTCGTCGGCCTTCCAGCAATCGTAGTCGGTGATCATCGCCATGTTCGCGTAGGCAATCTCCGCTTCGCGCGCGCATTTTGCTTCGCCGAGGTTCGTCATGCCGATGACATCAAACCCGGCTTTGTGATTGGCCGACGATTCAGCGCGTGTGCTGAAGGCCGGCCCCTCCATGTTCACGTAAGTGCCGCCGTCATGAACCGTCACGTTTAGTTTGCGCCCGGCCTTCAACAGCAGTTGCCGCAGTTCTTCACAAATCGGATCGGCGAAAGCGATGTGCGCCACGATGCCGCGTCCGAAGAAGGTGTGCTCGAACGAACGCTTGGTCCGCTCGAAGAACTGGTTCGGCAAGACGATGTCGCACGGTTTGTATTTTGCCTGGAGCGAGCCGACAGCGCTGACACTGAGAATCCATTCCACGCCCAGCTTCTTCATCGCCCAGATGTTCGCGCGATGATTCAGTTCGCTCGGCAGAATGCGATGACCACGCGCGTGACGCGGGAGAAAGACAACATCGCGGCTTGCAAACTTTCCGGTGAGCAATTGGTCCGACGGCGAACCAAACGGCGTCTTTACCGTCACCCATTTTTGGTTCGTGAATCCTTCGATGTGATACAACCCGCTGCCACCGATGATCCCAATGCGATGCTTCGCTCTCTTCATGCGCGCGGGACTGTGAAGGAGCGAAGGCATAGCGCTCAAGCGGGAATCCGCTCCCGCCAGAGCAGTGCGATCACGACTAGTGTGCAGAGGATCGCTCCCGTAGGTCTGGCCCATCCATGCCCGAACACAACCGTGGCGTTGAAAATCATGGAGAGGAAAAAGCTGTGCAGGATGATGCGCCAGGTGCGACGGCCCTCGTGCAAAAGTTTTCCACTTCCCACGAGAGTGGCGCAGTCGATGAGCCACACGGCGGCGAACAGATAATTGAAATAGATGCCGGCACTGAAGTTCATGCCCACCCGTTCCATTGTTTGCCGGCGCGTGTCCTCCGCCGCGATTAGATGACTCCACTGGTGATAGAACTGAAAGGCCGCCGCGACGTGCGCGAGGAACACCACGCACCCGATCGCCCACAAGATCCGTCCAGCCCGCTGAGCACGCGCGCTCACACTCGTTTGCAACACAACCGTGGCCGTGTAGCAAATCAACGCCAGCCAGACAGTTCCTCGCGTGATCATCTCTCCAGCGTTCATTCACGGCAGCGTACAAAGAAATCGGCCCGTGGGTAGAATTTCCACGGGCCGATTCAGGTACGTTTGCTGAAATTATTTTCTCAGGGCTGAGGGCTGCTCTGCAGCACGACCTCGTCGGCGTCATCGCGCACGGACAAATTGCGGAACTTCATCGGCGACGGCGCCGCCTGCGGCAGCATGCCTACATTGACGAATCCAGCGCCATTCGCGTCATACGTCGCGAGGGGAACATCATTCACGCAGAAGGTGAAGGCGCTGCTGTCGCCCGCGGCCAGAAGGCGGAACTGCACCACGCCATTCTCGAAAAGCACCGCGACGCACCCAATTGCTTTGGGATCGCTGCCGACATTGCTGAACACGCTGGCCAGTTGAAAACTCATCGACGGCGACTCGTGCAGGTTCACGGAAAGAATGACTTGGCCATTCGTGTTCGCGACAGCGAGCGCGCTGACGCCGGGAAGCGACCCCAGCATTTCCGGCAAGGCGCGGCGGCCCGGATTTTTCGAACGATGATTCTGGAGATAGAAAACATTTCCTTTTCCCGCGGCGGTGGTGGTGAAGGTGGCGACCTCGGCGAAGTCCGTCGCATCACCCACTTTCGCCAGCAACACATAAGGCGCGCGGGGATCGAGGCCGGCGACTTGCAGGCGCAGGCGCTCCAGTCCGGTGTCGCCTTTTTCTCTGACGAAAGCGCGAACGCGGCCCGTCGCATCGGCGTCAACGCCGGTCGGTGTCATGACTTCGTCCACGGAGTAGTGAACGAGGTTGGGGCCATTGGGATCCGCCTGCGCAACCACGGCGATCGCGAACAGCCCGAGAACAATTAGCAGAGCACTTCTGAGATTCATCGTGTCCGCTCTAGCAACGTCAGTGCCACGCGTTTGAGCGGCAACGCCGAGCATGAGTGCCTTCGAGTGAGACAAGGAGGAGGCACGCGGGACGCCGACTGTTCAAACATCAGGCACTCGTACTTTGAGTTTTGACTTTTGCGGGAGCAATTCGGACGTTGGCCAACATGGCTGAAATTCTTCGGGTGCTGGCGGTCGTGGGGAGTCTCAATAGCACTTCGGTCACCCGCATTGTCGTGAATGATGTCGCGGAAAAATTGCGCGCGCGCGGCTGCGACGCGGACGTGCTCGACTTTTCCAGTGAACCGCTCGCGCTCTTCAATCCTGACTTCGCGTATGAAGCCACCGGCTTCAAAGCGTTGCAGGAGCGGGTGGAAAGCGCGGACGTTTACGTCCTCGGCACGCCCGACTACCACGGCAGCATGAGCAGCACGATCAAGAATTTCCTCGATCACTTCTGGCAGGAGTTCGCCGGGAAACTTTTTGCCACCATCGTGGCGTCGCACGAAAAAGGGCTGACCGTGACCGACCAGCTCCGCACCGTGGCGCGGCAATGCTACGCCTGGTCCCTGCCCTATGGAGTCTCCTTCGCGGACCGGGACGATTTGAACAACGGACGAGTGTCCAGTGACGCGCTTAAAAAACGGTTGGAAATGTTTGCGCACGACATCCACGTGTACGGTGGCGTTCTCGCGGCGCAACGGCAGGCGGACCTTGCCGGCAGCGCTCCCGGATTTCTGGCGCGCCATCGCAAGCCGTGATTGTAGCCGACGACGTGAGGATGCGGATGTGAAAAGCTTCAAACACCGAGCTCCAAAGCCCACGCTCTCGCTCGGGATTTGGAGCTTCTCTGGTGCTTGGTGCTTGGTCAGTCACTTCTCAAAAATTGAGATACGCCCCTGCTCGTCTTCGGCAGCAAATTGCTTGTCACCAAATCCGCGCACGCCACTCTAATTGTCCCATGCACCACTCCCGTCGATGGCTTCGCCTTCTCTCGCTCCTTTGTCTCGCGCCTTCTCTGGCACGATTGGAAGCCGCACCCACAGGCATCTTTGATGGTCATGGAGATGTCGGCGCGCCACGGCAAGCCCGCTCCGTGGAATTTGACGGCGAACACCGCGCCTACACCGTCGCGGGCGGCGGCGAGAACATGTGGTTCACCAACGATGCATTTCATTTCGTTTGGAAGAAAGTTTCGGGCGACGTGACGCTGGCCGCGGACATTACCTTTCCAACCAGGGGCGGCGACCCGCATCGCAAAGCGTGCCTGCTCATTCGTCAAAGTCTCGATTCTGATTCCGCCTACGCCGACGCCGCGCTACACGGCGACGGTCTGACTTCGCTGCAATACCGTGAGGCCAAAGGCGCGCGCACTTACGAAATTCAGTCAGGCATTTCCGCGCCCACCCGCCTGCGCATTGAAAAGCGCGGCAAGTATGTCTCCATATCCATCGCTCGTGCTGGCGAAGAACTGCACCCGGCAGGCGGCTCATTTCGTTTGGAACTGAACGAACCGTTTTATGTCGGGCTGGGTGTTTGCGCGCACAACGACAAAGCCATCGAGAAAGCAACGTTTACCAATGTGGAACTCACCGCCAACACGCCGGTGGCGACAAAACCAAAGTTGATCAGCACGCTGGAAACGGTGCCCATTGCGTCCAAAGATCGTCGCGTTGTTTATTGGACTACGAACCTGATTGAAGCGCCGAACTGGTCGCTCGATGGCGCCGCGCTCTTCTTCAACAGCAAAGGACGCATCTACAAAATCGCCGTGACGAATGGCGAGCCACAGTCGATCGACACCGCTTTCGCGACGCGCTGCAACAACGATCACGGCTTGTCGCCAGATGGAAAAACTTTGGTCATCAGCGATCACGCGGAGGAGCGACGCTCGATTATTTACACGCTGCCGATCACGGGTGGCACGCCCAAGCGCATCACGAAGTTCGGCCCGTCCTATTGGCATGGCTGGTCGCCCGATGGGAAGACGCTCGCCTTCTGCGGCGAACGCAACGGCGAGTTCGACATCTACACGATTCCCGTGGAAGGCGGCGACGAAACGCGGCTCACCGCGGCGGCGGGACTCGACGACGGCCCGGATTATTCGCCGGACGGACAATGGATCTATTTCAACTCCGAGCGCAGCGGCCGCATGCAGGTTTGGCGCATGCACACCGACGGCAGCCAGCAGGAACAAGTGACCTCCGACGAATTCAACAACTGGTTTCCGCATCCTTCGCCCGACGGCAAGTGGCTCGTGTTTCTCTCTTACGACAAGGATGTGAAAGGCCATCCCGAGAACAAGGATGTGACGCTCCGCCTGATGCCGCTCGCCGGTGGAAAGATCGAAGTGCTCGCGAAACTTTTCGGGGGCCAGGGAACGATCAACGTCCCCTCGTGGTCACCGGACAGCCGGAAGCTGGCGTTCGTGAGCTACCAGTTCGTGCCGTAAATCTTCTTCGCGAGAACTCACAACTCATCCTCGCGCTCCGTGTAAAAAAGCTGGTAAGCGCGAGCGTAGTCCTCTTCGGGCACGAACACCTCCGCCATGCGATTCAAGTTATCTGCGTCGTCAGATTCGCCGGGGAGAATCTGCTGTGTCGCGGCGATACCGTGTTTCTCCAGCATCGCGACGAGCATCTCCGTGTTAATCACCGGCCCGGTATAAAACAGTTTCATGGCCGCGCGGCGGCTTACGCCAATTGCCACGGCGCACGATATGCGCGCGTCAGCAACTGGCTCGCTTCGTCGTCGCCAATGATCTTTTCCTTCTTCGCGTCCCACTTGATTTTCCGCCCGGCCATCATCGCGATCAGGCTGAGGTGACCGGGGATGAGTGAGTTGTGCGCCGTCTCGACCGGAGTCACCGTCGGTTTTCGTGACTTCACGCAATCGAGGAAATTGCGGTAGTGCGCCTGCTGATTGAGAACCTCGGCGGATCGATAAAGCCGCGTCTTGGCAATTTTCTCCGGCACCTCCGTCCAGTCCTTCCACTCGGGATTCGACGAATCAAAACCTCCATCCGTCGAACTCGCGCGGTTCACCCACACCCAGCCATTCGTGCCGATCCATTTCGTGCCCATTTTGATGTCCTGGTACCCGCCCGCGATCGTCATCGTGACGTTCTTCGGATACTTCAACGTGCAGCGATACTTCGTGGCCGTGTTCCAGACGGCGTCTTTCGGCGGGAACTCGCCGACGCCTTCCACTTCGGTCGGGCCCGTGCGATCAAAATCCATGCCCCAATGCGCGATGTCGCCGTGATGCCCCATCCAATCGATCAACTGCCCGGCGCCCGTGTTGTAGTTCCAGCGCCAATTCATGTGAACGCGCCCTTCGATGTAAGGCATCATTTGCGCAGGCCCAATCCACATGTCGTAATCCAATTCCGGCGGCGGCGAGGTCGGCGTCATCTTGTCGCCCGTCTTTCTGAAATCCACATGACCACCGGGCAAGCCGACTTCCACAGCGATCACTTTGCCAATCAAACCGTTGCGCACGATCTCGGCGCCCTTGCGAAAATTCGCGACCGAGCGCTGCCACGAACCCGTCTGCCAGATGCGCTTGTTCGCCTGCACCGCTTTCACAATCGCCTGTTGCTCGGCGATGGTGCGCGCGAGCGGCTTCTCTCCGTAAATGTCCTTCTTCTGGCGGCACGCTTCGATGGCCGTGAGCGCGTGCCAATGATCCGGCACCGCGAGCATCACCGCATTGATGTCCGTGCGCGCCATCATCTCGCGATAGTCGTGATACGCTTTGCAATCGGTGTTGCCGTAATTCTTGTTGATGGTGTCCACGGCTTGTTGCAGCGGACGCTTATCCAAATCGCACGCCGCCACCACCTGGCAATCCTTCTGCGCCATCAACCCTTTGGTATTGCCCGGACCCATCATTCCCCAACCAACGATTCCGACCACGATGCGTTCCGATGGCGCCGCGCGACCATCCGCTCCCAACGCACTCGCCGGGATAAACGTCGGCATCGCCAGCGCCGCAGCCGTGGTGGAAATGAAGTGACGACGGGACACCCTGGAACCGATTGGAGAAGGCTTCATAGTGACTGAAACATGGCGAAGGGTGCCGCCCCGCGCGAGTCGAAAAAATTGCGAATTCATTTCTGCCGCCCAGCCTACCGTTCCTTCCCCGTGAATTGTCCTTCACAGAAATTCTGAAGTCCGCTTTCCTGAACCCACTGAAAACAAAGGCTGAAATGAGATCAACACTGCATGTCCCCATGCATGCGCTACGGCTGAATCCCTGTTAGGAAACAACATGAAATCGCCACCATGTCCGAGCTGCAATAGCGTCAATTCGTGCAGACCAGATCTCTCGAGGCGAAGCCCAAGCATGCTCTGCACATTTCTCATCGGTTGGCTATACCTGCTTCCTCGACTCGCCTTTGTTCCCCGTTCGTGGACATGTACGGAGTGCGGGGAAATCTTCCGTCGCCGGACTGCCGGATCGTATGTTGCGCTGATAATCCTGGGTTTGTTGGTGTTCTTGATCGGAATCGGAATCTTCCAGTGAGGATTGAAGGAATGAGGAGTTTCCGATGAACGAGTTGATTCCTAACCATTGCATCCGCATCAAGCCTAACCTCCAAGCATAGCTTTTGACCGGAGCACTCGCGGGGGGGAACGTGGATTGGAACAAAGACACACACGCGCGCGAACGGAGCGTCGATGCAACGCGTATTGAACGAGCCTGCCCTCGTTTAACCCAGCTTGAGTTGCAACAATCCGACTTCGAGCGCTAGCGCCTCCTGCACGTTCGAGTTCAACTGCCGTTGGAGCCGTTCCATGACTCGCAGGTTGCCGACGGCGGCGGGCGCATCGATGCGCGAAGCCAGCGCGGCGGCGGTCGGTTGAAGCGCGGGGAACGTCGCGGTTTGCGTTCCAGCGAGCGCGCTCAGCCACACATCGCGCAGCCAGAATTGCAAACCGGTCAGCACGTCGGCGCGCTGGCGGCGATACTCGGCTTCAATCGCGGCCGCGAGTTCGTCTTCCCATTTCTCACGCAGCTTCGGATCGATATCGTCGTATTTTTCGAGCGGCGACTTCGCTTCCAGATCGGTCACGATGGTTTCTTTCAACTCGTTCAGCCGTTTCAACAGCACGGACAGAAGCCGATAACGGCTCAAGAGTGAACCGCGTTCGGCCACGGCGGTTTCGCTGAAGTGTTTGAGCCAGGCGAGAAATGTTTCATCGCGAAAGCGTCCGCTCTCGCCTGCAAAGGTCAGGCGCAGACAGCGCGACAAAATCGTTTCCAGAATTTTCCCCGGCGCGGTGGAGAGCAAAATCAGCACGGAACGCGGCGGCGGCTCTTCCAGCGTTTTGAGAAATGCATTGGCTGCGTTCGTGTTCAACCGATCGGCGCCGACGATGATCGACACCTTGTACTCCGCCTCCGTCGGTTTGAGAAAGATGGTCTGCATCAGGTCGCGCATCTGGTCGGTGGTGATGATGCGCGATTTTGATTCCGGGCGAATCCACCGTACATCGGCGTGCGTGCTGGAGTCGATCTTTCGGCAAGCCGCGCATTGATCGCAGCAATCCGTGACGCCATTCGTGCCGCGCCGTTCGCAATTCAACGTCTTCGCGAGAGTGCGCGCGACCACTTCGAGATGGCCGAGGTCATCGCCGGAAAATAAATAAGCATGGCCCAATCGTCCACGGGCGAGGCTGCGCTGGAGCAACTCCACGGCGGGATCTTTTTCTTTGAACTGACTGAAGGACATGGAACGAACTCAAGTCTCCGGCGTGGGCGGCTGCGCTCCCGGCATGTGCCGCACCAGCAGCGGAATGCTCCCGATGTGGTTGTTCGCGACCGCCACGTCGATGCCGTAAAGTCCCGCGCGCTCGAAACGCAGTTGCTGGATGTTGATGATGAAATTGCGCGAGATGAAACTCGTGTCTTCGGGCACCTGCACGTCCACCGGAATATCGATGCTGGGCATGACGAGTTTCCCGTCCTCGTCCACGAAGTTGAGCTTCAGCTCCTTGTGCCCCTCTTCCATTTTGCTGAAGACGAGCCGCAGAGCGATGGAGCATTGCGGATGCACGGCCGGCAATTGGCCGGCGTTGATCGTGTCGAACGTCCCGAGAATGTTGAGTTTGCCGTGCGAATCGGTGGCAGCGTCGCAGAGCGCGGCGATTTGAATATCCATACCCGACGCGAGTGTAGGCGAGGCGCAACGTTTCGCACGTGGAAAGTGCTACACTTTCGCGGCAGCACGTTGTTTTTGCGCGTCCATGATCGTCTTGACCAGTCCATCAATGGTGTGGATGCCCGCTTCAAGCGTAGGCTCCAGATCGAGCGCACGGATCGCTTTGGAAGTTTCGGGACCGATCGAAGCGGTTTTCAGCTTGGGGAACTTCTTGATTAACTCAGGCAAGTTGAACCGCGCGTGAAAGTTTTCCACGGTGGAACTGCTGGTGAAGGTGATCCAATCTGCCCCCTCTTCCAGCAATCGCGCCGCGGCCCCGGTCCGGTCTTCCGTCTCGGGCACGGTCTTGTAAACCGCCACATCGTCCACGATGCCGCCCATGGCTTCGAGCGCGCCCACGAGGTCCGGGTTGGCCACCTGCGCGCGCAGCAGCAGCAGGCGCAGATTCTCGATGTCCTGAAAATCCTTGAACGCTTCCGCGATTTTGTTCGTGAGATACTCTTCCGGCATCAGATCCACTTTCAGATGCAGTTCCTTGAGCTTCGCCGCCGTGGCGGGACCAACCGCAGCGATGCGCAACCCCCCGAGCGCGCGGATGTCCTCAAAGCTTTTGAAAAAATAGTCAAAGAATTGCGTCATACCGTTCGGGCTGGTGAAGATCACCCAATCGTATTCGCCTAAAGCTGACATTGCCTCGACCAGCGTCTGGCGATCATCTGGCGCTTCGATACGGATCGTGGGAATCTCCAGCACCTCGGCGCCCCGCTCGGTGAGTTGGCTGGACAATTGGCTAGCCTGCTCGCGCGTGCGCGTCACCACGATGCGCTGGCCAAACAGCGGGCGACTCTCAAACCAGTTCAGCTTATCGCGCAAAGTGACCACGCCGCCGATGATGGTGACGGCTGGCGCCTTGAAGTCTTCCTTCACCACTACATCGGCGATCGTCTCAAGCGTGCCTTCGATGGATTGCTGCCGGCCAGTTGTGCCCCAACGAATCATTCCGACAGGAGTGCTCGTCGCCATGCCGCCGGCCATGAGCGAAGCCGCGATCTCTCGAATACGTTCCACGCCCATGAGGATCACTTTCGTGCCCGGCAATTTCGCGATTTGATTCCAATCCAGCGCCGCCTCCTCCTTCGTCGGGTCTTCGTGCCCCGTGATGACCGTGAAACTGGAACAGTGATCGCGATGCGTGAGCGGGATGCCGGCGTAGTTTGGCCCGGCCACGATGGACGAAATGCCGGGCACCACTTCGAAAGGAATTTTCGCCGCCGCGAGTTCTTCCGCTTCCTCACCGCCACGGCCGAAGATGTAAGGATCTCCGCCCTTCAACCGCACGACCGTTTTGCCCGCGCGCGCTTTCTCCACGAGCAACGCGTTCAATTCATTCTGCGGAATGGCATGGTCCTTGGCGCGTTTGCCGCCGTAAATGATTTCCGCCGACCTGGGCGCGAGCCGCAACAGATCGGGATTCACCAACGCATCATAAACCACCACGTCCGCGCGGCCCAGCAACTCCGCGCCGCGCAAGGTGAGCAAGCCGGCATCGCCGGGACCAGCGCCCACCAGATACACCGTTCCATTTTTCATCCGCGCGAGCGTAGGTGGGGACTACGCGGCGTGCAACCTGTGCGGGAGAACCTTAAAACCATTCAATCGCCCTACTCCATCGCCGCCAGAATTTCATCCACGCAGACCGTTGCGAAATTCGTCGCGTAGTCGGACATCGCGTAAGGCAAAATCAGTTCGCGATTGTGAATCAATGCGCCGCAGCTATAGACCACGTTCGGCACGTAGCCCTCGCGCTCCTCGCCGATCGGCTTGAGCAGCGGCTCCGGCAGCCGGCCGATGATTTTCTTCGGGTCGTCGCGATCCAAGAGAAAAGCGCCCACACAATACTTGCGCATCGCGCCGACGCCGTGGCTCATCACGAGCCAGCCCGCTTCGGTTTCCAGCGGTGAGCCGCAATTCCCCAACTGCACGAACTCCCACGGATACGTCGGCTTCATGATCAATTCCGGCTCGTACCAAAAGTGCAGGTGGTCCGAATACATCAGGTAAATATTTTCATTGTCCTGCCGCGAAATCATCGCGTAGGAGCCGTTGATCTTGCGCGGGAAGAGCGCCATGCCTTTGTTCTGCACAGCGGGGCCGTTGAGCGTGTTGAATTTGAAATTGATGAAGTCCGGCGTCTCGAGCAACTGCGGCAGAATCACCTTGCCGTCGTAAGCCGTGTAGGTCGCGTAATAAACCGTCGAGCCGTCGTCGTTTTTGAAGAGCACGAAGCGCGCGTCCTCGATCCCATTCGTCTGCGTGGGCGAAGCGGGAAACATCACGCGCTCGGACACGCGGCTTTCCGCGGGAAAGGCCACTTCGTAATTCGATTCCGCCAGCAGCAAAATACCTTGGGCGATCGTTTCGTTCTCCGGCTCATTCGCGCGGACTTGTTTCAGCGCGGCCGCGATGGTCTTGCGCAGTTCGCCGAGGGTGAACGCGTCGCTCAATTGCGCGAGCACGCGGCGGCTGAACGAGCCGGTGAGCCGAAGCTCATACAGCTTCCGTTCGAACAATTCCTTCGCGTAGGAACTGCTCGGGATTTGTTTTGGCTCGGCCAGGAAGCGCGTCGGCGAATTGATGATGATCTTGTTCTGCGCATCGACGACGCCCGTGCGGAAAGTGATCGACGAGATGTGCCCTTCGCCCGTCGCGCGCAAACTCAAAATGAAACGCAGCGAGCCTTCCGGCAGGTCGGATTGATCCGGGTGCGGCACGATGGAGGGGTTGAACAGGGCCGCGGACTCCAGCGCGTACTCGTGCGTGAAGTAAGCGCCGATCAATTGCTTTCGGTCGTCCGAAATCTTTTGGTTGGTCAGCAAATAGTGCCGAACCTTGTCGAATCGCGCGTTGAGGATATCGCGAATCTGCTGATGCCGTTCTCCAAATTCGGTGAGCACCTCCTCGATCAAGTTATGCACCTCGCTTTCAGCCATCGACATGATCCGGGCGCATAGATTGATCGCCCGCTGTTCGGTGGTGAGTCGGAAAGGCCGGATCAACACGCGCGTGCGGTCGGGATTCAGCGTGACTCCGGCGCGTTTCACGTTAACGACCTTGGAGCCGACGCGGTTTGGATCGATTGGTTTCATGAGCATTACTTCGTCAAGTCAACGAAGCGCGGACGCGCGCCTCAACTGCCATCATCGCGCAACGCCAGCCACGCTCCGCGGCTCGCTCGTTTCGCTTTCCACTGCGTTCGCCGGTGGCGCGGACAATGAAGCCGGAGTTGGAACCGCCACTGCGCCCTGGATCAATTTCATTTCCGACAGGGAGAGCAAGAACGCCAGCAACGATTCCGCGCCTTGGTTTTGATTCACGCGATCGACGTGCAACCCGTCGTAGCACCCCCCCGAACCGGGCGAATACAATTCCAGGCCCAGATCGTTCCAGCCCAGAAACCAGTCGAACGCGCGGTTCGCCATGTCGTGCCAATACATCTCGCCCGTGAGCCGGTAGGCTTCCAGACAGCCGGACACCATTGCGTGCGCTTCGACGGGCTGCTGGTCGAAATACGCGCGCTGCTCTCCACGCTGATAAAATCCATTGCTGCCAATCGGGCGAAAATAGCCGGTTTCGGAAATGTGCAATTCCGTCAGCCAGCGCAGTGCCTCCAGCGCCATATCGATCACGGCCTTGTTGCCCGTCGCCGCGCCCGTGCGGATCAAGGCGTGAGCCAGCTTGGCGTTGTCGTAGGAAAGAAATTCCTCGCACCAGCGCCAGTCGTCCGCGGCGCACTTCTGGAACAAATCCATCAACCGGCCCGTGAGATTTTCCCGCGCCTGCGTCGCGACGCAGTCGCCACTCAAACGCCGCAGATATTCATCCAGGCCCAGCAGGGTCAGCGCCCAGGCGCGCGGTGAAGTGAATTCGTCGGCGGCCGGAAGCGCCTCCGTGAAGAGCTGTCCGGCGAGCGCTTGAAAGCTCCGTCGGCCGGTCCGGCCCGCGCAATAACCCAGCGCCCACAAGGCCCGGCCGTGTGAATCTTCCGAACCGTCCTCCTCCAGCCATTTGCGGTCGAAGCTCATGAAGTTTCGGAAGCGCTTCGTGTTCCGGTTAAACGCATAATTCAGAAACGCCGCATACGTCGTGGCCAGCGCGCGAACGCGTTCCGGCTCTTCGCCCAACTCCTCAAGCATCACGGAGAAAATCAGCGCGCGCGCATTGTCATCGGTGCAGTAGCCATGAGAAAAATCCGGCACGGTGAAAATGGCGTGCTGAAAAATTCCGGTCGAATCCGTCATGCGAAACAAGTGATCCAGCTTCAACTCCGGCAACAAGCGCGGCTGCTGGTCGAGCGTTTTGATGGCGAAGGATTTTCGAGACATCGTCGCCTTTTCCAGCCGCGCCCGTTCGAACGCCTGCATGTAAAGCCGGGCCACGTTGGACCAGATCATGTCGCGCCCCAGCTTATAGGCGTTCTTGCGAATTACATTCCGCCGCAGTTCATCGCCCAGCAACCCCATCACTTCGCGCGCGATCGCCTTCGAGTCGCCAAACGGCACCAGCACGCCGCGGTCCTCCGCCAGCAGTTCCTGCGCGTGCCAATATGGCGTCGAGATGACGGCTTTGCCCGCGCCGAACACGTAGGCCAGCGTGCCGGACGTGATTTGCGCTTCGTTCAAATAAGGCGTCACGTAAATATCCGCCGCGCCGATGAACTTCTTCAACTCCTCGATCTCGACGAAGCGATTGTAGAAAATGACGTTCTTCTCGACTTTGTTTTTCTTCGCCAGTCGTTCGAGGCTGAAGCGATAAGCCTCGCCCTGTTCGCGCACGAGATTGGGATGCGTCGCGCCGAGCACGATGTAAACCGTGTTGGGAAAGGCCGCAAGAATTTCAGGCAGCGCATTCAACACGTGCTCGATGCCCTTGTTCGGCGAGAGCAAACCGAACGTGAGCAGAACCAGCTTCCCCTCCACGTCGAACTCGTCCTTGTAAAAACTCGGGTCCACGAACGGCACATCGGGAATTCCGTGCGGGATGACATCGATCTTTTCCGGCGGCGCGTGATAAACCTCCTCCAGGATTTCCCGCCCGCGCTGGGCCATGACGATCAGCCGCGTCGAACGCGCGACCAACTCCTGCATGACGCGCCGCTGATCGGCATTGGGCTGGCGCAGCATTGTGTGAAACGTCGTCACGACCGGCGCCTTCAAAGCCCGGAGCAGCGTCAGCACGTGGCTCCCCGCCGGCCCGCCAAAAATCCCGAACTCGTGTTGCAGCGACACGACATCCACGTTGCTGATGTTCAGGAAATCCGCCGCGTGCCGGTACGACGCCAAGTCCTGCTCCTCGATTTCGAAGCGGACCTCCTTCGGATACGGATAGCCGCCCTCGATGTCATTGATGGGGATGACGTCGCATTGCGCCGCTGGAAATTCCCCGGCCACCGAGCGGCACAAGTCCGCCGTGAACGTGGCGATGCCGCATTTGCGCGGGAGATAATCCCCGACAAATGCCAGGTGCCTGATGTGAGAAGCTGTTTCCATAAGCTTTTGAATCCCGACCGTCCTCCTTGCCGGCCATACAGTAGTTCGAGAAAACCCGGCGGCAACCGGCGCCTTCCGGGACCGAAACGTGATCGTGACGGGCTTTTCATTCAACACCAATGGCAACACCGACTACTACACGGCCAGGTATGCGGCGGCGGATGGCATGTTGCTCTGGGAGCAACGCCACAATGGGCCGGCCAATGGCAACGATGGGGCCGCGGCAGTGTCCGTGGACGCGAGTGGCAATGTGGTCGTGACGGGCTATTCCATCGCGAGCGGCGGCGATGCGGACTGTTACACCGCCAAGTATGGGGCGACGAACGGCGCGCTGCTCTGGGAGAAGCGTTACGACGGCGCGACGCACGGAGAGGATTACGCAGCGAGCGTGGCCACCGGACCCAATGGCGTGATTGTCATCACTGGCTCCTCCGTCGCTGGCAACGGTCTCTCCGATTTCGCGACGATCGTTTATTGGGAGGAATTGCCGGCCATCTCCGTTGCGTTGGATTCGGGCGCGATTCGTCTTCGCATCGTCGGTGTTCCCGGCAGCAACTACTCGGTAGATCGCGCTCCCGTTCCGAACGGCCCGTGGAATTCCATCGCAACGCCCATCACGCCCGCCAGTGGTCTCATCGAATACATGGACATCACCGCACCGCCCGGTTCGGGCTTTTATCGCACAAGCACACCGTTAAAAAAATGAAGAGTTAAACCCATCCAAAAAAGAAGACACAATTTCCTTTGACCCTCACGTTACGTGATTGCTGAGAGTGCAATGCAGTCGCGCAAGCCACGGTGGTCTGCGCCCGGAAAGAAAACGATGGCTTACACAGTCAAACAAGTGGCCGCGATGTCGGGTGTCAGCGTGCGCACGCTTCATTTCTATGATGAAACGGCGCTGCTGAAGCCCGCCTACACCAAGGCGAACGGCTACAGAATCTACGAAGAGGCGCAACTGCTCACCCTCCAGCAAATCCTGTTTTACCGGGAGCTGGGTTTCGAGTTGAAGCGCATCAAACGGATCCTGGGCCAGGCGAAATTCCAAAAAGCCGCCGCGCTCCGATCGCACCGGAAGGTTCTGGAGAAGAACGTCACGCGGACGCGCACGTTGATTGAGACCATCGATAAAACCATCAAGCACTTGAAAGGAACAAAGAAAATGAAGAGTGAGGAACTGTTTACGGGCTTCAGCGTCGCCGCGGGAAAGGACCGATTCAATGAAGGGTTCAACCGATACGGCACGACGATTGATTGCAAGGTATCGGGAAAGGATACCGGTGGCGCGATGTGTGTTTTGGAGGTCAACAACACGGGATGGCCGCGCCATCTGAACCATGACCAGGATGAATGGATTTATGTGGTTGATGGCGAGGTGGAGTTGGAGATTGGCAAGAAGCGATTCCACCTCGGCGCTCGCGAATCGATGTTCATTCCACGCAACGTCGAGCACGTGTGGACAGCCGTAAGCGCCCCTGCCCAAATCCTCAATACCTACCAACCCGCCGGAAAAATCGAGGAGTTCTTTCAGGCGCTGGCCAAATTCAAAGACCTGCCGACGCGCGAGCAGGCGATCAACAAGACCTACACGGACGAACAGAAAAACGCGATGAAGCGGTTGTTTGAAGCCCACGGGATGGAGCTGACAGGTCCGCCGCTCGTTGTGGAATGAACCAACGGCCTTTAAGCGCTGAGGCCACTGTCGAACACAAAGCCTTTTACCTTCCCTGGCATTCACCAGACCACGAACCGATTCAAACCATGAAAACTCAATTCCAACTCCTCTCACGCCGTATCTGTCTCTGCGCAGCATTGATTTGTGTTTCAAACACAGCGTTGACTCTCCGCGCTCAAACTGCCGGTGCTCTCGATGCAACATTCGCTCCAGACGTGACTGGCCAATATGTGCTCGCCACCGCCATGCAGCCGGACGGGAAGATTCTGCTCGTGGGTTACTTCAGCAGAGTGAACGAGGAACCGCGGGGAAACATTGCCGCCTCCACCCCGACGGAACATTGGAGAGCACAGCAACTTTCAACACCGGCGCCGGCGCGACGGGTGGCCAGCGAATGGCGCGGGCTGAAAAATTCCTGGCTCGGGACGACGCGAAAGCTGGAGACGACAAGTGCGCGAATGGGATTCCTGATAACTACCTGGCCTGGAAGCACGCGAGCCGCGTGACCTCCGCTTCGCTCACCCACTGATTATGAAAAACCTTTTCACCGGAACATTTCCGATCGCGCACGTTGGCGTGCATTAAATCATTTTCACGGCAGGATGAGAGGAAACCGATGCTACCGACGGCGTGAACCGGAGGGCCTTTTTGAACTGCGGAGACATGTCCCCGCTTTTCCTGCGCCGTCGATGAGACGGAAAACGTCAGCCAGTTCAGGGTGTCCTTGCTCGACGAAGCGCGGAGGAGAGCGGTATCATGCCACCGCAATCCATAGGACGTAGAGCGTCTCTCAACCCTTCGCCTTGCTTGCCGGGGGCTCGCCGTCAACATGCGACGTGAATCAAACCAGTTGGATGACTCTCCTCTTTCTCGGAACGGCCGCCGTGTTCCTTGCCATGACGTTATCCACGCTTTGGCATTTGCGCTGGGTGCGGCGCTTGCCAGGAAGGGACACGCTCCCGCCGTCGAATGGCAAGGTTAGGTGCTCTGTGGTCATCGCGGCGCGCGACGAAGAGGCGCGCATCGAACAAACGATTCGCCATTTGCTCGCGCAGTGTGAAGTGGATGCCGAGTTTATCGTCGTGGATGATCGTTCCAAGGATCGGACGAGCGAGATCCTGCGACGGCTGGCGCGGGAGCATCCGCGCATTCAAGTGAAACGCGTGGACGTGCTACCCGAAGGTTGGCTCGGCAAATGTCACGCCTGCCACGTCGGCGCGAGCGCCGCGACCGGCGACTGGATTCTCTTCACCGATGCCGATTGCTGGCTGAAGCTCGACGTGATCGCGCGGGCTCTGTCTTTGGCGGAACGCGATGGCGTGGATCACGTCACCCTGGCCTCGGGCCTTTCATCAACCAGCCCTGGCCTTCAGGCGTCGCATCTCGTTTTCCTGATGGGCACCGCCAACTGGTTCTCCGGCGCCAATCGGGATGGCGGCAAAAGGCATCTCGGCTTCGGCGCGTTCAATCTTGTGCGGACGACGGCCTATCGACAATGCGGCGGCTACGAAGCCTTGCGTCTCACGGTACTCGACGACGTGAAACTTGGACTGCTCATGCAACGCGCGGGCAGGAGAACGCGCGCGTTCATCGGGGGCGAGGACGCAGAGTGTCATTGGGGTACCAACGCCTTAAGCATCATCAAAATCATGGAGAAGAACTACTTCGCCGCTCTGGAATACCGGACCTCGCTGGTGCTAGCTGGCAGCATGTTTGTCGTTCTACTTTCTACGATCCTCATCCTCGGACTGCTCTCGGGGACAATCGCCGGCTTGGCCGCCGCGCTCTCACCGCTTTCGTTGATTGTGCCCGGAGTGATTCTGGCGCGCCGACTCAACTGGTCTTGGCCTTGCGCCGCGCTCATCCCTTTCATGTTCCCGATATTCCACTACGCACTGCTCAATTCGACCTTCGCGACGCTGCGCCAGGGCGGCATTCGCTGGCGCGAAACATTTTATCCGCTGGAAACATTGCGGGCGGGGAACGTGCGGTAACTGCTGCGCGTTGTTCAAATCGATCACGGCGCAATGCGCGCGCCGACCAAAGCAAGTTCAGCCAGCCGATCCACGTTCTCCTGCTTCGCCGCCCAGCAGAGGCTGCGGAAGACGAGTATGCGGAAAAGCGGGTCGTCGAAGGTCCAGGTGTAGTGGCCGGGAATGCAGCCGACGATGCGGCTTTGGTGGCGCTCCAAAGTCCAGAGTTGTGGACGCGGCGCGTTGTCCTCGATGCCTGTGCCGAGAATGTTCAAGCGCGAAACATCTCCGCGCATGTTCCAATACGTTTCATCGGTGAAGTGAAGTGTCGGGAAGCCGAGCGTGATCGGATGATCGCGCTGTTGGAACACCAGATCAAATTCGCCGTGCCGAAACTTCGAGCCGAGCGTGAAGGCGAGTCCCATTCGCTCCGCGACCGCCGCCGGGTCTTTGCCGCCGTCCACTCCGTAGTGTAGGTAAACCGCTCCACCGCCTTGTTTGTGAAACGTGTCGAACGCCGCCGCCTTCTCGGCGTTCCACCCGGGGTTGGCGTTGAAGAACACGGCCACGGCGGAGTCCGCCAGTTGCTCATGCGTCGGAAAACCCATGGAAGTTTTCACGCTCACGTTGTCGCCGAGCGCGAGCAGCCGCGACCAGCGGTCGAGCCAAAGCGGATAATCATGTTCGTCGAGTCCGTGATCTTTGGGGCCGGAGCACAGGAGAATTCTAAGTGGTGGCGTTTGTTGCGGAGGCGTCGGATTGGAACCGAGTACTTCAACAATTTCGGCCATGCGACGGGCTGGTGGCACGGGCGGATCGGTACGCGTGATGGCCGCGGGTTCAAGCGGATTGACGAGGAGAAACGTGATGAGGTCTTCGCGTTGCTCGACGCTCAATTGATCAACGACCCCGGCGGGCATGAGCGAAGTCTTGAGCGGTTCCATCGTGGCGACATTGGCGCGTGGGATTTCACTTTGCGCTCCAGCGGGCAAGCTGAGAACGAGTTTGTCGTCCGTGAGCGAACGCACGATGCCCGAGAGGAATGTGCCGGCCTTAAGAGTCACCAACGTGCCGGCCTGGTCGGGATTGATCGTGGCGGACGGCTGAAGGATGTCTTGCAGCACTGAATCACGGTCGCGAAAAATGAGGTTCGAGAGATCTGGACCAAACGCCATGCCTTCGCCGCGGATGGTGTGGCAAGTGACGCACCCCGCCTCCCCGAAAAAGAGCCGCCGCCCGCGCAGCCAGTTTCCTTTCACATCCGTGCGCGTCTTCGCGAGGTCTCGCTGCTCGATGTTGGATTTCTCGACCGCCCAAGGGACATGAGCTCTCGCGGTGGAAAGCGGGTGTCGCAGTGTGTCCTTGGCGAGAAAGAGTCCATTGGCCGTGCCGCCTGGATTTTTCACGACGAGCGGTTTCATCGAACGAAGGCGGGTGGCTGGGGAAGTTTCCAAGCTGACGTCGCTCTCGCGGGAGTAATCGCTGCGGACAGTGAACGTTGCGGAGGCAAAAGGATCGGTGGCCATGTCCCAATCCAGCTTCGCGCCTGGTTGCACGGCGGGGACAAATGGATTCGATACATCAACGTTGCCGCGCACCGTGAGCGTCGCGTTCGTCGTGCCGGCGGCTTTGAGAAAACCTTCGTGTTCCGCAGAACCCGTGGTGAGCAACCCGGACGCCGCGAGCGACGCATGAGGCAGCACGGAACGAAGTTCTTTTCCGTCCGGCGCGGCCACCGTTGCGACGACACCATTCAAGGTGACCAACAGATCCATCTGCGGGTGCTGTGTGATGCCTTTGGTCTGTTTCCATTTTTCCGGCAACGGCAGAGTGATCGCGTAGTTCGCCATTTCCGTTTGGCGCGGGACGCGCAGCCCGAGCGTGCGTCGGTCTTCGCTCAACGTTAAGCCGAGCATTTCCACCGAACGGCGCGGCGTGGTCATCTGATCGCGCACGATCTGATAGCCGGGACGAATGACTTCAAAGCGGTCACCCGCGCTCACATGCTCGCCCGCTTCGATCTTCACGCTCTCTTTCCCTTTCACCCAATCCGCCGGATCGAGTGGCCGATCGAACGCGATGCGAAATTCGTCGGACGCCGCCGCCCACGCCAGCACGGGCTGCGGCAAGGTGCGTCCAGTATAGCGAATCTTGAAAATCCTTCCTTCGCCCGCCGGGCCGGTGCCCCAATCCGGCGGACCACTGTGGCACGCCACGATCAAGTCGCCCTCGGGAGTCACGCACGCGTCCACGAGCAACATGCTCAGGCTCGCGATGAGTTGATTCTGCGCAACGTAGCCGAGCGGGGTTTTCGCCAGCTTCGTGCGCCAAAGTTTTCCGCGCGATTCACCGCACACGAACGCATCACTCTCCCAATGCGCCGGACCAAAGTGCGCGCCGCCGTTCACGCCTTCGTTGAACACCATGCCGACGGTGCTCTGATGCTGCGGGCCGTATTCGATCACCGGCGGTTCATCGATCACATTGGGCAAGTGCTTCGGATGGCGCGGTGGAAATCCATAATGTTTGCCACGCTCAATGTGCAGTAACTCATCGAGCGGATTTCCATTTGGCATCCACGTGGCGCCTTCCTGGTCGGTGGCGAATAAATCGCCAGCGCGATTGAACGCGAGAGCGCATGTGAAACGCACGCCCGTGCAAATCGTTTCACGAGTCGAGAAGTCAGCGCTCACGCGTTGAATCGTGCCGTGAATGTTTTCCAGATCGTAGTGCGAACGGCCTGTGGCTTTGTCGATGAGATACGCGTCAACGAAGTTCACGCAGCCCAGGCCAAAATAGATCGAACCATCCTTCGGATCGACGGCCAACCCAAGCGTATCGACACCATGCGGCAACTCCGGCCAGCCCGTCGCAATCACCTTCTCTTCGTCCGCGCGACCGTCGCGATCTTTGTCGAGAATGAACGACACTTTGCCTTTGCTTGCGACGAAAATGCCGTCGCCGCGCGGATCATCCTTCGCCGTGAGCGCCATGCCAATCGGCGAGCGCAGCGTCTGGTTGGTCCAAAAGAAATCATCCTTGTCTTCCAATCCATCGTCGTCCGTGTCCGTGAGCAAATGAATGCGTCCGTCGTAGCCGAGGCCAACGAGTTTGCCGTCATGCCGGTAGCGAACGTTATTCAAGTTGCCAATTTTCAGCGGCAGTTCCTGCACGGTGAATCCCGGCATGAACATCTGCACCAGGGGCGGGTCCTTCACCGTTTCGAGCGCGTGACCTTTCGCGCCGCGCAGCAGCGCATTCAGCGCTACGGTCTTGGTGAGCAACGCTTGCTCAACGGCGCGCCGCTCGTCGTCGCTCAACGCGCGGTCGTAAACGAGCACCTCGGCCATCGCGCCGTCGAAAAACCCCTGCGCGTACGGCGGCTGATTCGGATCGTTCGAGTAAAACCGTCCACCAATGATGATTTGGTCCAGCCCGATCTCTGACTCAGTTCGGTCGCGTTCGCCGCCCTTGAAGCCATCGACGAAAACTTGCGTTCCCGCTTTGCCCACTTTTGAACTGACGGTAAACACGTGAAAATCCGTGAAGGGCCGGGCCGCTGCATTGAAGAATCCCGGCATGAGCATATCGCGAAAACCGGTCGCGCCTGCCGACTCGACATTGAGCACGCTGAGATCGGCGGTCTTGTTCGGGCCGAAGTCAAAGTTCAGTCCGCTCACGTAATCGCTTTTGCCAAGCGGCGCACAGCCGAAGAGCGCGGAGAAATATCCCTCGTTCGATTTCGGCGCGACGAGAAGGAAGAGCGTCATCGCCTTCGTGGAGCGGCGCGGACCAGTGATGGTGAGAAAGTCGTCTTTGCCATCGAACTTCAGATACGCGGCCTGGCCATCGGAAATAAACACGGGCCGTCGCTCGGCCGACGTCTGCGTCGCCATGCGCGCATTGGTGGAGGCGTCGAGCAGAAGATCCATCGGTTGCAAATGCCGGACCGACGGCAGCGATGCGTTTTGACGGGAAGCTGCTTGCGACGAGGCATCGAACCGCAGCACGAGGCCGTCCCGCACGGGGGGTTCGGATGCCATGGCGGCACAGGTGATTAACCAGAGAAGGAGAATGTGTTGTTTCATCATCAGAACTCAGTTCTTTTTTCCCAAATGCAGCGCCGTGAACTTCCGCATCCCGGCGGTGATGGCTGTCTCAGTCGGAAGCCGTTCCATCGAGCTCGCGCCGTAAAATCCGTCCACGCCCCGGTAGCGTTCGAGGATGAATTGCGCGTCCTGCGGCGCAGCGATTGGGCCGCCGTGACAAAGCGCGAGCACATCCGAACGCAGGGACTGGCATCGACGATGGCCTGCACTTCGCCCACGCAATCCTCCAAAGTTTTCGCGGTGCGCGCGCCGATCGTGCCGCTCGTCGTCAGTCCCATGTGGGCCACGATGATGTCCGCGCCGGCTTCGGCCATGGCGCGGGCTTCGGCGACATTGAAAACATACGGCGTGGTGAGCAGTTCAAGATCGCGCGCGGCACGAATGCACTCCACTTCGAGTTGATAGCTCATCCCGGTTTCTTCCAGGTTCGCGCGGAACTGGCCGTCAATCAGCCCTACCGTCGGAAAATTCTGGATGCCCGCGAAGCCAAGGTCGCGCAGCTCGCGCAGAAAACGATCGCGCAACAGAAACGGATCGGTGGCGCAAACACCGGCGAGCACCGGCGTGTGGCGCACCGCGGTGAGGACTTCGCCCGCCATCTCGGTGACGATTTGATTCGCATTGCCGTACGGCATGAGGCCCGCGAGCGAACCCCGGCCGGCCATGCGGAACCGGCCTGAATTGTAGATGACGATGAGGTCCACGCCGCCAGCTTCTTCGCACTTCGCGGAGATGCCAGTGCCCGCTCCAGCCCCGATGATGGGTTGGCCCGCCGCGACTTTGCCACGGAGTTTGCGGAGAATGGCGGCGCGTCCAATCGCAGGATCGCGATTCGCCTGAATCGGCAGAGCAACGGTTTTGCGACGGGATGATCCCCGAAGAGAAATTCGTTTGATGTGTTTGCTCATGCTCTGAGTTGCTTCACGTAGCGGGCGTGGCCACGAAGAAACGGACCGCGGCTGTGTCGTCCTCGACCAGCCGCAGCGTTGGGCCGTGCGAACGTGCTGCGGCTGGTCTTCGACACAGCCGCGCTCCACTGACGCTTCAAAAAACTTTCACGCATTCGGGTCGATGATTACTCTCGCTGGCAAATCACGCCATGCCGCAGAACCACATTCATTTATCCAAACAGACGGCGGGCAGTTTCCGCACGCAAGAGTGGATCGTACGCGCGAGCGCCGAGGACCGACGCGACTGGCTCCGGGACACCCCGGTTTGTCGTGCGCTGGTGCGGCGCGGTATCTCGCACGCAGGCGTGGCCCACGCCGCGTATCCGTATGAAGTCACGCGTCCATCCTTGAGCGGAATGTTCGTCATGGCGTGCGTGGACGGCGCGGGCGAAGTGCTGCTGGATAATCGTTGGCGCAGGTTCTCCGCCGGACAGGCTTGTCTCGCGCCGCCGTATGCGCCGAACGCTTATCGCTGCATTTCTGGGTGCCGCTGGGAATTTGTCTGGGTGCGCTACGTGCAACCGCCGTCGCGCCGCCCAATTGTTTTCGCCGCCGCGCCGTTGCTCGCCGCGTTTGATGGTGAAGCGCTCCGGGCCGCAGTGCTGGGACTGCATCACGAAGCCGCGAGTGTCGCGCTGCCCGCCGCGCTCGATCAGTGGGTAGATCTCATCGAGACTTACGTTCGCCGCTTCACCCAACCTTGGCGCGAAGATGACCGCCTGCACCACCTCTGGGAAGACGTGGCCGCCGATCTCGCGCGCCACTGGACCGTGAACGAACTCGCCGCGCGCGCCGGTCTCAGCGACGAGCAACTGCGCCGCCTCTGCCTCCGCACCTTGGGCCGCAGCCCGCGCCAGCAGCTCACTTGGATGCGCATGGAACGCGCCGGCGCGCAAATCGCCGTTGGCACGGAGAAACTTGAAACCATCGCGCGCGAGGTCGGGTACGACAGTGTGTTCAGTTTCTCGAACACGTTTCATCGCCTGCTCGGTTGCCGTCCTTCGGAGTATCGATGTGGCACGGGGCGAGGTTCGGCCAAGACGTGACGCGTTATCGCGGCCACGAATAATCTGTGGGTGCCGTGCTGGGAACCAATTGATTCTCAATGGAGCGGGTGAAGGGAATCGAACCCTCGTCTCAGCCTTGGGAAGGCCACATTCTACCATTGAACCACACCCGCTTCCGACGGAGGCAGATTCTTAACAGCGCGGCAGAGTTACGGCAAGTTTGTTCGCCGCTTTTGCGAGCGTCACGCATTCAACACGCTGCGGCACGCTTCGCGCAATCGCCCCAAACTTGCCGACGATTTCGCTTCAATGTAGCAGCGAATCAACGGCTCGGTGCCGCTGGCGCGGAATGCGACCCATTCGCCGCCGGGCAGAAGAAACTTGTAGCCATCGGTGGTGATGAATTTTTTCACGGGAAAGGAACCGACGCGATCCAGGCCGCCCGAAAGCTTCTTCAGCAACGCTTCCTTCTTTTCTGACGGAATGGAAACGTTGAGCCGGTCAGTGTGGAACTCACCGGTCTCGCTTTCCAACTTGTGCAGAATCTGGCCAAGAGATTTGCGCTCCGTCGCGACGAGTTCAGCCATGAGCAGGCACGCAAGGATTCCATCCTTCTCCGGCACATGGCCTTTCACGCTCAGCCCGCCCGATTCTTCGCCACCAACAATGATCGGCTCTGACTCCATCAAGGCGCCGATGTATTTGAATCCGACCGGCGTCTCGTAAACTTTCACGCCCAGCAACTTCGCCACTTCGTCCACCTGATGGCTCGTCGGCACCGTGCGCACGACGGCGCCAGTCCAGCGGCGGTTCTTCTTCAAGTGATAAAGAGCAAGCGCAAGAATCTGGTTGGGCGTGAGCCAGGTGCCATCCTTGTCCACGATGCCGAAGCGGTCGGCGTCGCCATCAAGTCCGAGGCCGAGGTGGGCTTTGCCGCTGCGCACGAACGCGCTCGCTTCAGCCATGCCTTCAGCGTTGGGTTCGGGATGATGTCCGCCGAAGAGCGGATTCAACTCGTCGTGAAAGCGCGTGACCTTTGCTCCACCTTCCTTCTCAAGCAGCGTATCGAGATAGCCGCGCCCGGTGCCGTACATCAACTCGACGGCAATCTTCATTTTGGCTTTCTCGATCGCGCTGAAGTCGATGAGCTTCTTGATCTGCTTAAAATAATCCGGCTGCGGGTTGATTGTCTTGCACTGAAACGTTCCGACGACGGCCGCTTGGAATGACCACTTGGAAGCGATCAGTTTTTGCACGCGAGCTTCGATCGGTTTTGTGACTTCGGGCGTCGCAGGCGCGCCATTGTAGGTCGAGAACTTCAGCCCTTGCCACTCCGCGGGATTGTGGCTCGCGGTCATGTTAATGCCGCCGATGGCGCGGCGTGCACGAATCGTGTGGGCGATGACGGGAGTCGGCGCCGGTCGTTCACAGAGCAAGGGACGTAAACCACTTGCTGCCAAAACTTCCGCAACGCCCAGCGAAAATTCGCGCCCGAGAAACCGCGTGTCGTGTCCGAGAATGATCACCGGCTCACGGCCAAAAATCGGCGACTTCTTGTTCTTCAACTCATCCTTGAGATAATCCGCGATGGCCTGGGCCGCGAGGCGGACGTTGTCGAAGGTGAAGTCGTGCGCGATGAGTCCGCGCCAGCCGGAGGTCCCGAATTTGATCACAGTTGCCATAGTCTCATTTGCCACAGAGACACGGAGTTCAGCGGAAGTCGCTCCAAGTCTCTGTGCCTCTGCGGCTAAATTCTGTTAACGCTTCCAGTCGAACGCTTGTTTCTTGAGCGCGTAGATGTAGCCGATGAATAGCACGCCCAGAAACGAAATCATGGAGAACAGAATCATGTTGCGCGTCGCCGGATTGGCGAGCAGTTCTTTGTAAACCACGGCCCACGGGTACATGAACACAACTTCGATATCGAAGAGGATGAACAGCATGGCTACGAGATAGAACTTCACGGAGAGCCGCGTGTTGCCCTCGCCGACTGGCAACATGCCGCACTCGTAAGCAATGTCTTTGATCGGCAGATGCTTGCGGCGCCACTTGTTCACGAAGTTTCCCACCACGACCGAAAGAATGATCATGCCGAAGGCGAATCCAGCCGCGACGAGAAACAGGATCAACACCGGCACGTACCATTGAATCTGCGAAACTTCCTGACCGTTCATGTGCGCGAAAAGTAGGAATCGGCTTTTTGATTTGCAAGGAAGGTTTTGGTGGAGCGGTTTTTGCTGCGCTCATTCCCACGCAGAATCATCATTTCCACAACGCATGAAACTTAACTCACTGTTTTCGTGCCTTGGGTGGTTCGGCCTTTTGTTTCTTGTCCCGCAGTGGACTCGGAAAACGAGCCAGCATCTCCTGTATCTTCACGGCACGATCTGAGGAAAGGCCGCCCTGAATTGAGTGATGCGCCTCATCAACTGCTGAGATCCCCATCCAACCCGGAATTGTGGGATCACCTCCCGCGCAAAGAAGCAACGACACAATCTCAGCGTGTCCGCCATGGACGGCCTCTCGCAACGCCGTGTTCCCGATGCGGTTCTCGTCGTGCGCGTTCGGGTTGGCTCGTGCCGACAAAAGCCTTACCACAATGTCCGCGTGCCCGTTAGCGGCGGCTCGGATCAACGGCGTCTGGG
>Ga0193753_10000608_pt1 | contig 34665 bp, 21 predicted proteins | sample H1c2metaG_FD_144925 | JGI IMG/M metagenome (GOLD analysis project Ga0193753, IMG submission 144925) | Soil microbial communities from a riparian zone of the East river system, Colorado, United States - H1c2 | ecosystem: Environmental > Terrestrial > Soil > Riparian zone | place: USA: East...
CAGAAGCGGGCACGATCACGGGCACGGTCGCGTACATGGCGCCGGAGCAAGCGATGGCTCAGCCGCTGACGGCGGCAAGCGATTGGTACTCGGTCGGTGTCATGTTGTACGAAACGCTGGCGGGCCGGTTGCCGTTTCAAGGCACGATCACGGCGATGCTGACTGCGCGTCAGTTGCGCGATCCAGTGCCGGTCTCGCACCTCGCGCCCGACACGCCGGAGGATCTGGCCGCGCTCTGCATGACGCTCTTGCGTCGCGATCCGAAGACGCGGATCCCAGGGCCCGAGATCGTGGCACAGCTAGGTGGCCGGCCGAGCGATCGACCTTCGGCGGAGCCGCCTGCGACCGTGTTCGTCGGTCGAAGCCATCAGCTGCAAGTCTTGTGGAACGCGTTCGAGCGCTCGACTGACGCGACGCAAGTCGTGCACGTACGAGGCGCATCCGGGGCGGGCAAGTCGGCGTTGATCGGCCAGTTTGCGGCGGAGCTGAACGCGCGACCGGACACGGAAGTCTTGACCGGTCGTTGCTACGAGCAGGAGTTCATTCCGTTCAAGGCCGTCGACAGCTTGATGGATTCGCTGACGCGGCACTTGATGCAGTGGCCACCGGAAGATCTCGCGAAGCTGACGACGCCGGACGCCAACCTGCTCGCACGTTTGTTTCCGGTGCTCGGGCGCGTCTTCATCCAAGAGGACGCAACCGCCGAGGTCGGCGACCTGCACAGTATTCGCCAGCGGGCGTTCGTCGCCGTGCGCGAGCTGCTGCGCGAGCTTTCGAAGCGGATGCGGCTGGTGTTGTTCATCGACGATCTGCAGTGGGGCGACGTCGACAGCTGCGCGCTGATCGCGGAAGTGCTCCGGACGCCGGATGCCCCGCGCTTGTTGCTGGTGCTCGCGTATCGGAACGAGCATGTCTCGTCGAACGCATGTCTGCGTGCGCTCGGCCAAGCGGCGAGTGCAGCCTGCGCTCCGGATTGTGAGCACGCACTGGACGTGGGCTCGCTCGATGCGAGTGACGCGCACGATCTCGCACTCGAACTACTCGACCAGCACGCAGCGAAGCACACGCTCGAGCGGATGCTGCAGCAAGCGGCCGGCAGTGCATTTCTGATTCACGAGCTCGCGCAGCACGTCCGCGCGGGTGGCTCGCTGCACGATGCAAAACAGCTGGAGCTCGACGACATCTTGTGGCAGCGCGTGCTCGCACTCGCGCCGGAGCCGCGGGCGCTGCTGACGGTGGTCGCCGTGGCGGGGCGGCCGATCAAGTTGCAGCACGCCCAGCGAGCCGCTGGAACTGCGACGCTCGCACCGCGCGCTTTGTGGGGGCTGCGCGCGGAGAGGCTCGTGCGCACCGACGGCGTCGGGCCGGTGATGGAGATCGAGACGTTTCACGATCGCGTGCGCGAGAGCATCGTGGCGCGGACGCCGTTCGCGGAGGTTGCACGCTACGCGTCCGAGCTCGCGCGCGTGTTGCAGGCGGCGAATGCTGCCGACGACGAGAGCCTCGCAGCGTTGTTCGAGAGTGCGGGCGAGCTCGGTCGTGCCAGTGAGTTCTACACGAAGGCGGTGCCGCAAGCGGTCGCTGCGCTGGCGTTCGAGCGCGCGGAAGTGCTCGCGCGCAGGGCGATTTCACTCGCGCGCAGCGACGCGGAGCTCGCCGCCGCCTACGAAGCCGCGATTCACTACTACACGGACATGGCGCGGTTCCGCGACGCGTACGACATGACGCGCAAGGGCGTGGGTGCTCTCGGGATCGAGATCCCAGCGAAGTTCGCGCCGCCGCTGTTTGCGCGAGACTTTGCGGCGGCACAGCTGCGTTTGATCGGACGTAAGCCGGCCGACTTGCTCGCGCTACCGACGATGCCCGACGGGCGGCTGCGGCTCGCAGTGCGGCTTGCGAACGCGGGGGCGAAGGCGGCCTATCAAGTTCAGCCGGTGTTGTGTGTCGCGCTCTGCACGAAGATCGTTCGGTTGTGTTTGATCCACGGCAACAGTCCGGATTGCGCGATCGGTTACATGGTGTTCGGCGCGATCTTTCAAGGCGGGATCTTGAAGCGCTACGCCGTCGGGCATGAGCTCGGGCAGCTCGCCCTCGCGTTGGTCGACAAGTATCAGAACGAGCGGCAGCGCGCCGAGGTGTCGTTCGTCGTCGGGTACTTCGGGATGTCGTGGCTGCGCCCGGCGATCGAGGCTGAAGCGCTGTGGCGCAAAGCATTCGAGGCCGGGCAAAGCAGCGGCGATCTGTTCCACATGGGATGTGCTGCCGCAGGGCGGATCATGAGCTTGCACATGCGCGGTGTGCCGCTCGACGTGATCGAGCGCGAGGCGAGCGAGCTGTTGCCGCTGCTTGCGAAGCACGGGCAGCACGAGACGCCGAAGCTGATAGCGGCGGTACGCCAAGCGGCGCGCGATCTGCGTGGTGCCACGCGGACGCCGGGTAGCTGGGCTGACGACGACTACGACGAATCGGTCGAAGCTGCGGGTTGGCCGCGGTTTGGTGCTCGGCACTTTGCGCACTACTGCCAGCTGGCGCGAGCGCACTCGCATTACTTGTGGGGACGGCTGGAAGAGGCCGAAGAGGTCTTGCGCGAAGCCCGGCGCTTGCTGCCGGAGTCGCAAGGGACGCTGCATTCCGCAGAGCACGTGTTCGTCGAGGCATTGGTCGCCGCAGCGCGGTCGCGCGTCGATACACGGGCGAAGCTGCGCGCGCGGCTACTCTTGTCGCGCGCAGCGGCGAAGCTGAAGGCTTGGGCAGCGCGTTGCCCGGAGAACTTCGCGGCGAAGGCGGAGCTGGTGCGGGCAGAAGCACAGCGTGTCGCCGGTGCGAAGGCGTCAGCGGTGGCGTCGTACGAGCGGGCGGCGAAGACTGCGGAGCAGTACGGTCAGATGCACGTGGCCGCGTTGGCGCACCTGCAGTTAGCGCGGTACCTCGCAGCCAATGGCGGCAGCGCACAAGCTGACGTGCATCGCGAGTGGGCGCGCGAGCGGTTTCGCGCCTGGGGTGCCACTGCGCTCGCCGATCGAACCTAAACCAGGGTCGCAGGGCTCGCGATGTCTCGCGCTCCAGGCGACACTGTTCAAAGCTACTCGATCAACGGAGCCATGATCGGCTTGAGCTCTTCGAGCTTGGCGGCTTGGGGCGTGGTCCAGTCGTCTTTGAGCAAGCCGCCGGTGTCGTTCGAGTTGGGGTTGAGGCTCCAGTACGCGAAGCTGATTCCGCGCTCGCCGATGTACGTCGCGAGTGCGTGGAGCCATTGCTTGTCGGACTCGGTTTCTAGTTTCGTGCCGAACTCGCCGACGAACACGGGCGCGATGTTCTTGTCAGCGAGATAGCCCCAGTGGTCAGTCCACACCTTGGTGAGGCTTGCGGGGTAATCAGCAGCCAGGAACCAGGGTTGTGGATACAAGCTCGCGGGGTAGTCGTGAGCGGAGTAGACGAGGCGATTTTCGACGTCGAGCTTCACGGGTTTGTCGCCTGCCGCGGCGAGCTGCCCGCCCCACCAGTAGTAGTCGTTGCCGATCTTCTCGATGCCTTCGACGATGATGAGTAAGTTCGGATTGATCGCGAGGATGGCGTTCCCGGCGCGCTCGGCTGCCGCTTTCCAGTCGGTCATCGTGTTCCCGTCGCCCCACGTCGCTTCGCCTTTGGGTTCGTTGTGGAGGTCGACCGCGAAGACGGTTGGGTCGTCTTTGAAGTGCGTCGCGAGCATCTTCCAATCGTCGATCCAGCGTTGCTCGCTGTACTGGCTGGTGTACCAGAGGTCGGATTGGGCGTTCGCGTCGGGGCGGTGGCGATCGAGGATGATCTTCAAGCCGCGTGCGTGCGCTGCTTTGACGATGGCGTCGATGAGTTGGAGGCCGTTGAGGCCGGCGAGCGATGGGTTGCGGGATTGATCGACGTTGGGGTGGCTGGCTGAATCGAAGAGTTGGTTGCAGAAGGGTAAACGAACGGTGTTGAAGCCGAACGCTACGACTTGGTCGAGGAGTTGTTCGAGGGTGCGATTGGATAAGCCGAAGGGGGCGTAGTTGCCGGATTCGAGGCCGAACCAGCTGACGCCGGCGATTCTGACTTCGCGGCCTTGGCTGTCGTAGAGCTTCGCGCCTTGAGTGACCAGGTAGCCTGGCGCAGCCTTCGGCGGCATCGGTGCAGTGGTACCCGCGGTTCCGGTGCCTGCATTGGCTGTCGTTCCTGAGTCGGGTGTTGTACCGGCTGTGCTGCCTGCATTGCCGGTGGTAGTTGTTCCTGCAGCACCCGTGCCGGCTTTTGGCGTGTTGGTGTTGCCCGCGCCGCCGTTACCGCTGGCCGCCATGCTGTTACCTGCAGCGCTGTTGCCCGCCGCAGAGCTGCCGCCGTTGGCTGCGTACTTGTCCGGAGGAGGGTCGGATGCGCAGCCTGCTGTCACTGCCAGGCTTAAGGCGCATGCGCCGCTGAGAAGAAGAGCGAACGGGACCTGCATGCTTCAGACAACAGTGCGGGGCCGGGCGGGGTTCGGGTCACAGCGAAACAAGGCTGGCTTGGCTGATTGGGCCCCAGTCGAGGTCGCTCGTTCGGTGCTTACGGCGTCGCGCGATCGGTTGTGCGAACCTCGATCGGCGCGAGAGGGCGAGGAGCGATCGAACGGCTTCGTTCAGAGGCCCTCGATCCAGGAGAGGACACAGGCCTTTTCGCTGGCCGATAACGAGCCTCCCGTCAAAGGCATCTGGGAGCCACAGGTTGTTCCTGTGACCTTCAAGTACAACGCGCTCTTTGCTGGGTTGGTCTTGTCTATCAAGAGATTGCTCGAACATGCCGAGGGGCCTTTTCTTCCCTCGACCCTCGTTGCCAACATCGCTGACGTTAGATCCAAACCCGTTCCTGCTGCTGGACCGCCGTGACAGGCTGCACCTGCGCACTTCGTCATCACCAAGCCTCGGAAGTCACACGCGACTGCGGCATCGGTTCCCGCATCCGGCGTTCCCGCATCGGGCTTTGGGGTGCTTGGACCTCCTGCCCGCGGCATCGCTACTACCGGACGACCCGCATCGTCGTCGTCTTCGTTCGTGACAGGGGGCTTGGACGCATCTGGTGTTGACTGCGGTGTACCGGCATCGTCGTCGTTGCCGTTGTTCGCTGCTGGCTTCGCGGGTTTCCCCGCCGTACCTAACGAACCCATCGAACCTGCGACGCCGCCGTCGCCTTCGCCGTTCGGCTGCGCCGAGCTATCGATGTGCGCTACACAGCCCACCGCTAACGCCGCACATACCGCGAGGAAACTCCATCGAACTTGCTTCATGAGTGTGCCGCTCCTGCCGTGCGTTCCGTCAGCGTTGGCGCGATCGAAGCCCGCGCGCGAACCCGAAAGAGCAACCGACGTACCAGCGCACTCCCCGCTCGCAGAGTCGCGCACAGCGGTCGCGAGGCGGCCTCACGACGCAGCAGCCAGCATTCGTTGGCCGCTCCCAACAGGGCCGCAGCTGCAAGGTCCGTGTGGGCGACGGTGGGCTTGCCGTGGACCTTTCGGTACTACACGATCGACTCGTGGACCTGCTGCAACTGCGGTTTGCGCTGACCCTTGGCGCGCTTCACACCGTCACCTGCGTCTCGCTCTGGGTGCTGTTCACCTGGATGGCAAACCGCGGCATCGCACGAGACCGCCAAGTTGGGCCCGGCCGACTCCCGAACCCAGAGCTCTCGCGCAGCGCCTTGAAAGAAGCGCTGCTGCAACAAGGGCTGTTCGTGTTGCTCTGCTACTTCGTGCTGTATCCGATTTGGACTTGGCGAGCCGGCGGCATGAGCACCCCCTGGCACGGGTTCTGGATGATGCTCGTCCACCTCTTCGTGTTTGCACTCCTCGAAGACACGATCTTCTACTGGTCCCATCGCGCATTTCATACGCGCTGGCTCTTCAAGCACATTCACTCGAAGCATCATCGTTTTCGGTTCGTCCGACCGGTGGTTGCGGAGTACGCGCATCCGGTCGAGAACATGCTGAACTTCGTCGCGTTCTTCGCGGGGCCGGTGTTGCTCGGCACCCCGTTCGTGACGCTTCAGATCTGGATCGTCGTGCGCATGCTCGAAACGCTGGAAGCACACAGCGGGTTCAGCCTGTCGCCGATGAGCGATCGGCACTCATTCCATCACCTGTACGCCACCAAAGGCATGTACGGCAGCTTCGTGAGCCCGTGGGACTGGCTGATGGGCACCGATCGCGAGTGGCGCAAGGCGAAAGCCGAAGCCCAGTCGGCAGCAAAACAGACCGCTTAGCGCCGGTTAGCGTCGGCGTTTCTTACGCGCTGCCGGCCCCGGCGAGCTCGCGGACGTTCGCTGCTTTCCGCCCTTTCGCTCCCCGCGCCGACCCTCCTTCTGCTTCCGCCGCGCCGTTCGCTGTTGCGGATCGCGCCCCTTCGCTCCCCGAGTCAGCATCGGTCGATCTGCGACACGCCGCTGCTTCGGCTTCCCAATCTGCTCCACGCGCGCGCTCTCGACCGGCACACCGGAGATTTTACGGCGCGCGATCGACACGTCGTCGATCCGCAACGCAATCCGATCGAACAACGCGTAACTCGCACCCGAGGCGACACCGTACAGCCGCGTTCCGTGCTGATCGATCTCGTACCGATCGGGAAACAGCGAGCTCGCCCGACACAACACGTCCACGTACGGCGAATCGAGCGCAGCGTACACGCCGTGCTCGGTCACGCCCGTGATCGTCGCGTTGAAGACCTCACCGATCCGCTCGCGCATCAACATCGCGCGATACAGGTCCACGACCTCACGCTCGATGAGCATCGCACGGCGCTCGAGCCGACTCGACTCTAGCGCCTGCTCGGCGAGCTGCGTCTTCAGCTTCTTGCTGTGAACGTTCTCGCCGCGCGCGATCTTGCGAACTACGCGATGCACTGCGAGATCCGGATACCGCCGAATCGGCGACGTGAAGTGCACGTAGTCTTCAGCCGCCAAGCCGAAGTGCCCGATGTTGTCGGTCGCGTACGTCGCTTGCTGCATCGAACGCAGAAGCAAGTAGCCGAGCAGCTCCGCATGCGGAGTGCCGGTCACGCTCGCGAGAAACTTTGCCAACCCACCGGGCTGCTCGGTGACTTCGTCGTCCAACCGAAACCCGAGCGATCGCGCGAGCTCCGCAAACGCGAGCACCTTCTCTTCGTTCGGTGCGCCGTGCACGCGGTAAATCGCGGCCACCTTGCGCCGGCTCAGATCCTCCGCGACGACCTCGTTCGCGAGCAACATGAGCTCTTCGATCATGTTGTACGCGACGCGAACGCCCGGATCCTTGCGCGAACGCTCGATGTCGATCGGCTCGCCCGTCTCCGTATTCAGCTTCACCTTCGCTTCGGGAAGATCGAAGTCGAGTGAACCGCGAGACTTGCGCCGCGCGCCGAGCAGCTTTGCGACCTCCTGCAACGTCTGCAGCAGCGGACGGCGGCTCTCCGCACCGGATTGCTTCTCCGGTTCCTCCGTCAGCCCGAGGGCACGCGCCACGCCGCCGTAGGAAAGCCGCGCGGCCGAACGGATCACCGCTTCGGTAAACCGATGCGACAGAATCCCGCCGTTTTTATCCAGCTCGACCTCGACTGCGAGCGCGAGCCTGTCCTTCTTGGCGAGCAGCGACGCGAGCTCGCTCGAGAGCTCACGCGGCAACATCGGAATCGCGCGCGGCGGCAAGTAGATCGTGCAGCCGCGAGCCAATGCTTCGCGATCCATCGCGGTGCCTTCGCGCACGTAGTGCGAGACGTCCGCGATCGCGACGATCACCTTGAAGCCTGTATCGGTTCGCTCCGCCCACACCGCGTCGTCGTGATCGCGCGCGTCGTCGGGATCGATCGTCAGCAGATCGAGCTTGCGATAGTCGACACGGCCCGCGATCTCTTCCTCGAGCACGTGGTCCGGCAGCGCTTGCGCTTCCGCGACGACATCTTCGGGAAACTCTTCCTGAACGCCCTGCGAGAGCAGGATGCGCTTGATCTCGAAGTCGGCGAACTCCGCCGCTTCGAACGACTCCATCACGCTCGCGCGCAACGGATCGCCCGGCGCTTCCGGATAGCCGACGATCTTCGCGATCACACCTTGGCCGGTTCGCGCATTTGGTGGCAGCGGACCTTCGACTTCGATGCGCGCTTTAATGCGCTCGTCGTCGGGCTCGATGAACGCGCCTTCCCGCATTACGTGCAGCTGCCCACCGACGAAGTGCACCGCGCGCTCGAGAACTTCCACGACCTGGCCATCGAGACCTTTCGGACTCGGGCTCGCACGAACGCGCACGCGGTCGCCGTGCAGCGCATTTCCGAGCGCAGGCGGTGGCACGAACACGTCGGGCCCTTTTTCGTCGGTCACGACGAAGCCAAACCCGCGCGGGTTGATCGTCAGCCGACCGGTCCGCAGGTCTTGTTTGCCCCGAGAACGCGCAAAGCGCGACCCCGGATGCGACGCCTGATCCTGTGCGTCCTGGCTGCGCTCGTTGTTGTCAGCACCATTACGGTGCGGGAGCTCGGCCGAAGGAGGCGCGGGACGCGTGGCCTTGCGTGCTTTGAATTTGCCGCCGGGTAGCTCGGTTACCAAATGTGCGTCTGCGAGCGTGCTCAAGCGTTGCGCAAGTTGGCGATGTTCGTTGCGAGGGACGCCCAATCGCGCACACAACTCGCCGACGTGCATCGAGCGCCGCTGCTCGCGTAATAGTGTCAGGACCTGCTCATCACTGACAGGTAGAGAAGAATCGGATGAAGTCACGTTGAATGATTGCCTTCCAAGGCATCGAGAAAATGAGGAGTCGCAAAAGACTACGCCTTGGTGCAGTGCGTTGCGAGAAGTCGGATAGGTCAGGGATGCGCCGCAGGGGGCGTGGCCGCCGCCGTAGAGGCGGTCTCATGGGCCCAATACACGCGCCCGGAGCACGACATCGCGACTCGTTGACCTGACGGCGAGATCGCGACGTCCCCAATGCGCCCCGAGCACGAGGGGGGACTGCGGATCAATGTAGTACTCGGTTTGGGCCCACGCTCGATGATCGCGACGCCTTCGCTGGTCGCAAGCGCGTGCCGCAAACCATTTTGGCTCAGCGCGCCGGGTGCGAGCAGCGGCGGCGCAGGCTCACCGGGTGCGAGCACTTTTGCGGGGCCCGCGCTCTTGCCGTCGGGGTCGACCGGCACGAGTTGGAGCGTGCCGCCCTGCGCTAGCAACGCACCCTGCGTGGTCCACCCGAGGACGCTCCAACCGGAGCGATCGGGGCGCCGCACGCCACCGGTGCAGCCTTCCGCTACGGGGCGTTCACTCGCGAGTGCGACGTCGACGCCGCGACCACCCGCGACGAAACCCGACACGATCGAGCTCGCCGGTACGAGGCGAAGATAACGGCCGGCGCAGTCGCGCACCAGATCGACGATCGCGATGCGCCCTGCCGGAGCAGTCAACACGACGCCTTGCGCGAGCGGACTCGGACCCGAAGCGCGTGTGCCCACGTCGTATGCGATCGGGAGCGAGCCGCGAAGCAACAACTGCTCTTCGCTCGCGAAGCCGAGACCGGGTAACCGAACGCTCGGCCCGTTCGCCGCACTGAAGTCGGGGCCGCGCTCCCAAAGGTAGTTCGTTTGGCCGCGGATGGCTGCAACGGCAGCGCGAACCCGTTCGCGATCGGCAGCTTCGACTTTGTACGCGGGGTCGTCGAGTTGCGCGCGTGCGTCGAGTGCAGCCAAGAGCTGCTGCTGTTTCGCGACCGAGAGTGCGCGGATGACCGCGGCACGGCCGGCCGCAACCGAGGGTCCACAATTGAGCCCGGCACTCTCATCCACCCAGACGCGCGCGGCGCCGCTCTCGTGACACAGCGCACGATGGGTTGCGAGTGCGGCGAGCGCTGCGGGTAGGGCAGCGATCGGATCCTTCGCAGCACTTTCGTAGGCAGGCGTGACGAGCTCGGTCAAGCTTCGTTCCGGCTCGGTGCGCTCGCGCGCAAACCCCGACGGCCGGTTCAACCACACGAGCGGAACGCTGTGAGGCGTGCCGCCTTCACTTGCGACATTCACGGTGACGAGTACGTCGCCGTGTTGATCGGCGTCTTCGTCCTGGCTCGAGACCGTGAGGTCGAGGCTCGTGGTGTCGCTCGGATCGGTCGCTGGCAACGCAGCCAAGTGCAAGAGCACGCGTGGGTTCGCGTCAGCCGTGAGGATGAACTGGTGCAATGCCCTCGCGCGCGTACCGGGCTCGGGCGGTAGGTCGAGCGTCGGCGAGTTGGGAGCGGCTGCAGCTGGTGGCGGCGAGCCTGGAGCGGCAGTATTCGGGATTGGCGCAGCGCCCGGTTGAGCGGGTGCAGCCGTTGCCGGCGCGCCTGGAACCGGCGTGCTCGTCGCACCCGGCGTCGCACTCGGAGCCGTCCCCGGCGCTGGCGCACTCGCAGCTGCGGGCGGCACACCTTCCGGCGGCACCGCATCGCCGGCGCAAGACACGTCGAGCTTCGCGAGCACCAGATCCGCGGCGAGCCGTCCGAGCCCAGCTTGTTCGACGATGCAGCCGGCTTGCGTCGAGAGCAGCGCCACGGAGCTACGCTTTTCCGGCGCTCGCTCCGCGTCGGGCTTCGTCCAAGTCTCGAAGCTCGCGCGCGACTCCGGGTCGGTCGCGATCACGACTGCATCGGAAGCCCCATCGCCGTTCAAGTCCCACTCGAGCGCCGCGCGAAACGAACCGTCGGCGCGCTCGATCGAGCCTTCACCCAACGGGATCGACCGCGTCTGGTCCTCGAATGAGGTGCCTTCGGTCGCGAGTTGCAGCGTGCTCGCATCGGCTGCGGTGTTCGACGCGCCGCGCTTGAAAGGCACCGGCGTTTTCCCGCACCCGTTTTTACACCCCGTTACGCCTAGCACCACACACACGAGGAGCAGGCGCACGCGCCGCATTCTCAGTTCAACCACTTGGGACGTTCACTATCACCTTCGCCGCTACCACCGCCCCCGCGCAGCACGCGAAAGCGCGGCGGCGATGAGCCCTTCCGGCGAGGCGGCTTCGGGGCGCGCGCCATGTAGCGCACGTATCCGATGCCGGCCGCCATGGCAGCCAGCGAGCCGACGAGCGAGATGTAGTTTTTGTCGGCAAGAAAAAATAGAAAGGACATGCCCGCGAGCACGAGCAGCAGTGTCCGCGAGCTCATCGGCACGACGCCGAAGAACATGATCCGACCACGGCCGATGACCTGCGTCATCGCAGCCATGCCGGCGTACGCGATCGAGCGCGAGCCGAAGAGCATGTTCGGGTCGACCGGCGCGAGGTACGCAACTGCGATTGCCGCCACACCACCTGCGAGCGTTCCACAGACCGCGAGCTCGAGAACGTGGCGTGAGCCGAACGTGACTTCGAATGGCGAAAGGATCAGCCACATGAAGATCAGGTTGATGAGCATCGACATCACGAAGCGCGGGTCGTCGACCAGCACGTGCGTGAAGAGCTGCAGCGGGGTCCAAATGCTGAGCGGCTTCGGCTTCAGTGCGAGTGCGCTAAAGACGTCCAGTTGGACGAAGTTCAGCAGAATCAGCTCGAGGACAAACGCGGCGAACAAACCCACGATCAACTTCTTGACGGTCGGGGTCAGCGGCGGCATCGAAAACACGATGTCGTGATCTAAGCAGGCGGCCACCTACCGCGCAACACGCGCGCCGCGAATAACCCGTCAACCCGCGTCCGGTTCGCCCGCGTCGGCAGGTTCGCCTGCGTCGGTGTCGGCCTCTTCGGCCGAAAGTTGGTCCACTTCGCAGGGGTAAAGCACGTCGAACCGCCCGAGCTCGAACGGGGGACAGGTCGTTTCCCAGCGCTTTTGCTCGTCTCGATCGAAACCGGCGAGCTCGAGCCGATAGGTTCCGGGAACGAGCCCGATGAAGTCGAGCGGCTGACAATGTTCGAGCATTCGGCTCTTCTTGAGCGAGTGGCCGTCGTCGTCCTTGATTTCCCAGGTCATGAAAACGACCCCGGCGCCGTCGCAAGAGTCACCGGCGAAGAGCTTCCCGGGGGCGACGTCCCACAGCGGATCGATCGCCAGCACCGGGCGGTCGTTGTCGTTACCGAGCACGCAGCCCCCCGCAGTCACGCTCACGAGGACCAGGCACGCCGCACCGAACGCGGCCTCCACACTCCAGATCGCCCCGCGGCAAGTGCGAGAACTCATGCTTCACACTCCTTGTGAGAACCGGAAGAGCCCATTCGAAGCTCGAGCTAAGTAACCGTCCACTGACCCTCGTCGAGCAACTCCTGCACCGTTTGGTGCTTGAAGCTCTTCGCTTTCTCCAGCTGCTCGGTCATGAGTGTATCGTAGCTAGTCCGAGATACTGCGCGGAACACACCGATCGGCGTCGGGAACTCGGGTGCGGTGAGGCGGCTCAAGAGGAGCGCGCAAATCTCGCTGGTCTCGTCGTGGATCAGGAGCCGGCCTTCGCCTTCCGCCGCCACGTCCACCACGATCGGCTGCAGATTGGGCCCGACCGCGATGCCCTTCTCGCGATCCTTGCCGAAGCGCATCGGTTTGCCGTGTTCGAGCTCGAGCACGTGTGTGGCCTTCGTCTCTTTGTCCGTCAGCGTGTCGAACGCGCCATCGTTGAAGATGTTGCAGTTCTGATAGATCTCGACGAACGCGGTGCCTTTGTGGGCGGCCGCGCGCTTGAGGACGGTCTGCAAGTGGTTGGCCGCCACGTCCAAGCTGCGCGCGACGAACGTGGCGTTGGCACCGAGCGCGACGCTGACCGGGTCGAGCGGGTAGTCGATCGAGCCGAGCGGCGTGGACTTCGCCTTCTTTCCGAGCGGCGAGGTCGGGCTGTATTGCCCTTTCGTCAGGCCGTAGATCTGGTTGTTGAACAAGAGCAACTTGAGATCGACGTTGCGGCGCAACACGTGCACGAAGTGATTGCCGCCGATCGACAGCGCGTCGCCGTCGCCCGTGATCACCCAAACTTGTAGGTCCGGACGCGCCGCTTTGATCCCGGTCGCGATCGCAGGCGCGCGGCCGTGAATGCTGTGCACGCCGTAGGTCTCCATGTAGTACGGAAACCGACTCGAGCAGCCGATGCCGCTCACGAACACGTACTTCTCGCGCGGAATACCGAGCGAAGGCATCACGCGCTGCACTTGCGCGAGGATCGAGTAGTCGCCGCAGCCTGGGCACCAGCGAACGTCTTGGTCGGTGACGAAATCCTTGCGCTGCTGCGTGCTCGGATCGGTGTGCTTGAACTCGGGATAGACGTTGAGCTTCACTAGTTCGCCTCCAGTTGCTGCTTGATGCCGGCGACGATCTCGCTCTCTTTGAAGGGCTGACCTTGGATCTTCGGAAAGGAGCGCGCATCCACCAAGTAGCGCGCGCGAACCATTTTGACGAGCTGTCCGAGGTTGATCTCGGGGACCAAGACTCGCTTGTAGCGCTTCAAGATCTCGCCGAGGTCGTTCGGCAAAGGATTGAGCCAGCGCAGGTGCACGTGGCCGATCTTGTGACCTTGTTGTCGCGTGGCATCGACGCCGGCGCGAATCGCACCGAATGTGTCACCCCAGCCGAGCACCAAGAGATCGCCGGTGGGATCGCCGAAGATCTCGGTCGGCGGGAGCTCGTCTGCGATCTTCTGCACGCGCTCGTGCCGCAACTTGCTCATGAACTCGTGGTTCTCGGCGTCGTAACTGATGTTGCCAGTCAGGTGCTGCTTCTCGATGCCGCCGATCCGATGCTCGAGCCCCGGCGTGCCTGGAAGTGCCCAGGGCCGTGCGAGGCGCTCATCGCGCGAGTACGGCTGGAAACCGTCGCGATCGGTTCGGAAGTTCACGGGGATGCGCGGCAGCTTGCTCATGTCGGGCACCTGCCACGGCTCTGCGCCGTTGGCGATGTAACCGTCGGACAGGAGAATCACCGGAGTCATGTGTTGAACTGCAACGCGGCAGGCTTCGATCGCCGTGTAAAAGCAATCGCCCGGCGTGGATGCGGCGAGCACTGGGATCGGCGCTTCGCCGTTGCGGCCATACATCGCTTGCAAGAGGTCCGCTTGCTCGGTCTTCGTCGGCATTCCGGTGCTCGGGCCCGCGCGCTGCACGTCCACGATGACGAGAGGTAGCTCCAACATGAGTGCGAGGGCCATGCCTTCGCCTTTGAGTGCAAGCCCGGGGCCGCTCGTCGTCGTGAGCGCGAGTGCACCCGAATACGCGGCGCCGATCGCGGAGCAAATCGCGGCGATCTCGTCCTCGGCTTGAAACGTGCGCACGCCCAAGTGCTTGAAGCGCGCGAGCGAGTGGAGGATGTCGGACGCGGGCGTGATCGGATACGAGCCCAAAAACAGGTTGAGACCGGATAGCTCTGCCGCTGCCAGGAACCCGAGCGCGATCGCTTCGTTGCCGGAGATGTTGCGGTACTTGCCCGGTTTGATCTTCGCTTGCTTGATCTCGTAGCTGCGATCGAACAGCTCGGTCGTCTCGCCGAAGTTGTAGCCGGCCTTCATCGCGCGCAGGTTTGCTTCGCGCAGCGCGGGGTCTTTGAACTTCTCTTCGATCCACGCGACCGTGTGCTGCGGGTCGCGGTTGTAGAGCCAGTACACGAGGCCGAGCGCAAAGAAGTTCTTGCAGCGAACGGCGAAGCGGTTGTTCAGCTTGAGCTCTTCGACCGCACGCAGCGTCATGCCGGTGATGTCGGCCTTGAAGACTTTGTAGCTGCTGAGTGAGCCGTCCTCGGTGGGGTTCTTCGCGTAACCCGCGCGCTCGATGTTCTTGGCGGTGAACTCGCTCGAGTTGAGGATCAGGATACCGGCCGGCTTGAGATCTTTGAGGTTCGCCAGGAGCGCGGCGGGGTTCATCGCCACGAGCACGTCGGGTGCATCGCCGGGCGTGAACACCTCTTCGCTCGAGAACTTGATTTGAAAGCCGGAGACGCCGGCGAGTGATCCGGCGGGTGCACGAATCTCCGCGGGAAAATCCGGGAACGTCGCAAGGTCGTTGCCCGCGAGCGCGGTCGTATCCGTGAACTGCGTTCCCGCCACCTGCATGCCGTCGCCGGAGTCACCAGCGAAGCGGATGGCGACGGTCTGCACCGTCTCTACAGCTTTCTGCATGTGTACCTTGCGTCTCCTCGCTCGCGCCCGGCGTGATTAGTGTCGACTCCGACGTGTCATCTCAGGTGCGCGGCGTTTCGATAGAAACCTATCTGACGGCCGACACTTGCCGGTGTCCCGCATTCGCATAGCGGTCCTGACAGGCGTCCGACGGGCGCGCCAGCCTAGCAGGACCTGGGGTCACGCGGCCCTTAATCCTACTACATGCTGGTGTCCCTGCTACAGCCACCGCAGCAATTCACCCGATGACTAGCACAAGCCGGCGGTGTCAACCCTGAGCCGGAGGCGCCACCGAGTCCGTATCACCCGAGCGCCCATCGGTCACGTAGATGTGGAACCGATTTCGCCCGCGCCGCTTGGCCACGTACATCGCCTGGTCGGCGCAGCGGAGTAGCTCCGCCGCCGTGTCCCCCGCGTCTGGGAAAGCGGCGATGCCCATGCTGGCCGTCGGCCCGTAACTGTTGTTGCCGACCACGATCGGCTCGCTGAACACGCCGGCGATCCGTTCGGCCAACCCTTGGATTTCACTTGTATCTGCCAGGTCGTCGAGCAGGACCGCGAACTCGTCGCCGCCGAGTCTAGCGACGGCGTCGTACTCGCGAACCACGCCTGCCAATCGCGTCCCGATCACCTGGAGCACGGTGTCGCCCACGTCGTGGCCGTGCTGGTCGTTGATCTCTTTGAAGCAGTCGAGGTCGAGGAACATCACGGCGAACCGCCGTTCCATTCTTCGTGCCCGCGCCGCAGCGAGGTTGATTCGCTCGTGGAATCCGCTTCGATTCGCGAGCCCCGTGAGCGAGTCCTTGCGAGCGAGCTCGGTGAGCCGCTGCGCACAACGCTTTCGTTCTCGCGCGTGGCGCAAGCATCGCGCGAGCGACTCTGCGTCGACCCGCTCTTTGACGAGGTAGTCCTGTGCCCCGCACTCCACCACTTGCAACGACAGCGCTTCATCGTCGAGCGCAGTCAGAGCTACGACCGTGGCGTTCGGCGCAGCTTCCTGTAGTCGCAAGATCGCGTCCAGCCCGCGCGCATCGGGGAGCGATAGATCGGTGACGATCGTATCGAAAGGTCGTTCGTGCAGGAGCGCGATCGCATCGCGCAGCCGGGTGACGTGATGCACGTGCGCGCCTTGCAGCTTCCGCAGGTGCGCCATCACGAGATGCGCGTCGCCGAGGTTGTCCTCCACCAGCAGGATGTCGGTCGGCAGCAGCATCAGCGAGTTCTGCCCGGGATGCGCCGGCTTCGACGAACGCCGCTCGTGCAGCTCGAGCGCTCGCCGCAGCGTCTCACCCAGCTGCTCGGCTTCCCAGGGCTTGATCAGTACCGAAGCGATCTGCCCATCGACAGACGTGTTGCCGCGCAGCCGCAGGTCGTGACTGCCCGTCACGAGCACGAATGTCATCTGCGGATCGATCTCGCTGAGTTGCTCCATCAGCGTGAGCCCGTCGGTGTCGGGCATCATCAGGTCCGTGACTACAATCGGATATTTGTGCTTCCGCGCGAGCTCGAGCGCTTCTCGCCCCGAACGGGCGATGTCCGCCTCGTAGCTGAACCGCCGAACCGTCCGACGAAACAACGGGCCTAAGGAGGGGTCGTCATCGACGAAGAGTAGACGCGGCCTGGACTGCAGCAGCTCGACTTCCATGATCTGGTGCGGCCCCCCGGCACTCTCCGGACGGAGCTAGATAACTAACCGTCGCGCGTATCCAGCGTGGAGTCGGCCGAGTTGAAAGCGAACTTGAGTCCGAACCCATTGTTTGGGAGGACTCGAGCCGCGGATGAGTGCGGTGTGTCGACGGCCGACACACCTGCCTACCGATGTTTGGAACGAACTTTTAGCCGTCGAGGCCGGCGAAAGCGCGCTGCATGAGGTGCTCTTGCTCGAGCTTGTGCGCGCTCATCGAACCCGTCGCTGGGCTCGCACTCTCGGGCCGCGAGACGCAGCTGAGCGGGAAACGATTACCGACCAAACCGGGCAATCGCGCCTGCATGTAGTACCAAGCGCCCATGTTCCACGGCTCTTCCTGCACCCAAACTAGCTGCGTCCCATCCGCATATGGTTTGAGTAGCCGATCCAGCTCACCCTTCCGTAACGGGTAGATCTGCTCGGCGCGTAGGATCGCGACGTCCTCGCGCTTGTACTCGGTGCGATGATTCGCGAGGTCGTAATAGACCTTGCCCGAACACATGAGTACGCGCTTCACCTTCGTCGGATCGAGGTTTGCTTGATCCGGAATGATGCGCTGGAACGCCGAGCCCTGTGAGAGCTCATCGAGCGACGACACCGCGAGCGGCGACCGCAGCAAGCTCTTCGGCGACATGATGATCAGCGGCTTGCGATACGGACGCAGCACTTGGCGACGCAACACGTGGAAGAACTGCGCCGGCGTCGTCAGGTTGCAGACCTGCATGTTGTCTTCAGCGCAGAGGTTCAACCAGCGCTCGAGACGCGCACTGCTGTGCTCTGGCCCCTGGCCTTCGAAGCCGTGCGGCAGGAGCAGCACGAGACCGCTCAAGCGGTACCACTTGTCTTCGGACGACGACAGGAACTGATCGATCAGCACCTGCGCGCCGTTCGCGAAGTCGCCGAACTGCGCTTCCCAGATCGTCAAACCTTCCGGGGTATCGAGGCTCAAGCCGTATTCGAAACCGAGCACTGCTGCTTCGGAGAGCGGGCTATCCCAGACTTCGAAACGGCCCTGATCCTTCGCGAGGTACGCGAGCGGCGTGTACAACTTGCCGTTCACCGAGTCGTGCAACACGGCGTGACGGTGTGAGAACGTACCGCGACGCGAGTCCTGACCGGACAAACGAACCGGCGTGCCGTCCGCGACGAGCGATGCGTAGGCGAGTGTTTCGCCGGTGCCCCAATCGAGCGGGCGCTTTCCATCGCGCTGTTCGCGGCGCTGCTCGAGGAAGCGCTTCAGCTTCGGATGCACGGTGAAGTCTTTCGGGACTTCGGTCACGCGCGTGAGCAAGTCTTGAAGCTTCGGCTTCGCGACCCAGGTCTCGACGTCCGGCGTCTCGGCATCCGGGCCGCCTTTGTAGCCGGCCCACAAACCCTGCATCGAGTATTGCGGCGGGACGAACGGCGTCTTGCGGACCTCTTCGAGATCGGCCTCGAGCACACGCTTGCGCGCTTGTTCGAGCTCGTTTGCGTGGGCTTGCGTGAACTTGCCGGCTTCGACCAGCGCCTTCACGTAGACCTCGCGCACGGACGGCTTCTGATCGACTGCCGCGTACATCACCGGCTGGGTGAAGCGCGGCTCGTCCGCTTCGTTGTGACCGTAGCGACGATAGCCGTACAGGTCGATCACGACGTCGCGGCCGTAGCGCTGGCGATAGTCCATCGACAAGTGCACCACTTGTGCGACCGCCTCGGGGTCCTCGCCGTTCACGTGGAACACCGGGCAGCGCAGCATGCGCGCGACGTCAGTGCAGTAACGGCTCGAGCGCGAGTCTTGCCAGACGGTCGTAAAGCCGATCTGGTTGTTGACCACGATGTGCACGGTGCCGCCGGTCGAGTAACCGCGCAGGCCCGACATGTTGAGCGTCTCTGCGACTACGCCCTGACCGATGAACGCCGCATCGCCGTGAATCAGCAGCGGCAACACCGATCTGCGCTCTTTGTCTCCGCGCCGGTCCTGCTTCGCGCGCACGCGGCCTTCGACGACCGGGTTCACGTACTCGAGGTGGCTTGGATTGAACGCGAGCGTGAGGTGGAGCGAACGGCCGCTCTGAAGCGTGCGGTCCGACGAGTACCCGAGGTGGTACTTCACGTCGCCGCGGCCCATCAGCAGCTCGGGATTTTCGTCTTCGAACGCGGCGAAGATCTCTTTGAGGCTCTTCTCCATGACGTTCGCGAGCACATTGAGGCGCCCGCGGTGCGCCATGCCGATGACCATCTCTTCGATGCCGTGTTGATCGGCCGAATCGATCACGAGTTCGAGCATCGGAATGATGCTCTCCGTGCCTTCGAGCGAGAAGCGCTTCGCACCGACGTACTTCGTGTGCAGGAACTGCTCGAAGATCTCCGCGTCGATCAGCTTCGACAGAATCCGAACTTGCTGGTCGTGTGTGAGGTCGATGCGGTTGAGCGACGACTCCATCCGCTCTTGCAGCCAACCGCGAATCTCGGGTTCCTCGATGTTGCGGTACTCGACGCCGATCGTCCGGCAGTAAGTCTCTTGCAGGCGATGTACGAAGTCCTTCAGCGGGAGTTGCGGCGGCCCGGCGAAGTTACCGGTCGCGAACATCGTATTCGGGTCGACCTGATCGAGACCGAAGCGTTCCAGCGAGAGCTCGTCGTTCTCCGGATTCGCGAGGTTCAGCGGATCGAGCTGGGCAAACCGGTGACCGCGCAAGCGATAGCCGTTCACGAGTGCAGTGACGCGCTCCTGATAGTCCTTCTGCAAATCGCTGTCCGCGACGGAGATGCCGGGGCTCGTAGCTGCGTACTCGACGACAGCAGCCACAGCGTGGCCGTTGCCATTTGCACCGTTGGTCGTTCCGTTGCTCTTCGCGTACGCGGCCGCGTGGCCATTGCCCAAACCGTTCACGGTGGTGGCGCCGCCGTTGCTTGCGCCGTTGCCGTTGGTTAGGAAGCGTGCGCCCGCCGCGCCGTTGGTTTGCGTCAGCAAGCCAGCGCGCTCGGCGTCAGTCAGATGCTCGAAATACTTTTGCCAGGCGCTCTCGACCGAATGCGGGTTTTCGCTGAATCGGAGGTAGAGCTCCTCGACCAAACTTTGGTTTATGCCGAAGTCCATGTCTGTACTCTGTCAGAGAGCGCTCCGCCGAACTGATAACGATCAGCTCGACGCAAACGCTGCGGGGTAATGAGAACGCTGGGGCGTCGGAACCAAGTCCGGTACGCGCAGCCACGCGAACAAGCGGATGATAGGATAGGTTGCCCTGAGCCAGCGCGCCGCAAAGTTCGCTGAAGCACGAACTTGGTGTGGTTGTTCAGATGCTACGTACACGTGGCGTCTCTGCCCCGGTAGGGCTGCTGAGGTGGGGACGTGAGGGTGAGTATACCACCCGTTCTCTAAGATCAATCTTAGGGTAGCCGTGTAAGCCACCCGGATCGATCGCGTAATGGCTTGAAAGCACTGATGTTCCAGCGCAGTTTCAAGTGTGGTCACTGCGCAGTTGCAGGACTCGTACGCGCATTCCCCCCAGTGTCACTCGATGCACTCGACGGTGCATCGAGATCGAGTGCGAGTGAGAAAAAGGCAAGTTGCCGTGCTTGGCGTTTCACGAGATCCGCGAGTGACGTGCCGCGACCGTGACCGACGGAACGCTCCATATAGAAGTGGATCGGTCGCGCCCCACGCGTCGCTGTTTGAAGACGCGCGGCGAACTTTGCCGAGTGTCCCCAAAACACGCGCGTGTCGTGATCTGCCGTTTCGATGAGCGCGGCGGGATAGTCAACGCCGGCTTTCACGTTGTGGTAGGGCGAGTACGCGAGCAGATAGCGCGCGGCTTCGGGATCGTTCGGATCACCGTACTCACTCGTCCACAGCGCGGCCGGAGGGAACTTCGGGTAGCGCAGCATGTCGTACAGGCCAACGTAAGTCGCAGTGGCCGCGAATGCATCCGGCGCGCGGGTGAGAAGTGCGCCCATCAACAGGCCTCCGTTACTTCCGCCCGTGATCGCGATCCGCGAGGGTTTGGACAGTCCGCTCGACGAGAACCAGCGGATGACTGACTCGAAGTCCTCGAACACGTGTTGCTTGTCAGCGAGCATTCCAGCGCGATGCCAAGTCTCGCCGAACTCGCCGCCACCGCGCAGGTTCGCGACGGCGTAGATGCCACCGCGTTCGAGCCAGTAGAGCGCACTGCGCGTGAACTCGGGCAGGAGCGAGACGTCGAAGCCGCCGTAGCCGTTGATCAGCACTGGCGCGTCGCCCGTCTTCGGTGCCCCGCGGCGTTGGCCGTAGTAGACGTTGATCGGCGTGCCGTCGCGTGACGTGACGGTTTGTTGGATGAGCTCGTAGCTCGCGGCGTCGAAGCTGCTCTTCACCTGGAAGAGCTCGCTCAACTTGCGGGTCTTGATGTCGTAGGTGAACAAGGTCGGCGGGTGGAAGAACGAGCTCCACACGAACGCGATCTCGTCCCGATTGCGCGCGCCACTCAGAGCGACGACGGAGCCCGCCATCGGAAGCTCGATCTCACCTTGGGATTTGCCTTGCAGATCGTAGACCCAAAGCTTCGAGCGCACGTTGTCGATGCCGTGCACGACGATGTGGTCTTTCGTGAACGCGACGTCATCGAGCGTGGCGCCCGACTCCGGGATCAGCGTTTGCCAGCGCGTGGGATCGTTCGCTTGGGCAGGTGCGACGCGCACGACGCGCTTCTTTGGGGCATCGATGTTCGTGACCAAGTAGAGCTGGCCACGATGCACGACGCCAAAGCTGTTGTTGTCGCGATTCTGGACCACCGGTGTGAAAGCGGTGGGCGCCGTCGGAACGACCGGGCGCGACTTCGCGTTTGCCCCGCGATCCCAGAGCCAGACGTCGGACTGCGTCCAAGTGCGGTAATTGTTGATGAGGAGGTAGCGATCGGTTTCGTCGAGAGTCGCTGCGGGAAAGTCGACGGGCTTGTCGCCGGAGAACAGCTTCGTGTCCGAACTCGGATCGGTACCCAGACGATGATTGAACACGCGCGGGAAGTAGCTGTCGGGTTCTTTGTCGTTGTAGTCGGGCTCGCCCAGCTTCGGATAGCGCGAGTAGTAAAAACCGCGGCCGTCGTTCTGCCACTCGATCGACGCCCACTTCGCGTGCTCGATGGTGTCGGGGAGCACGCGGCCGGCGTTGACGTCGTAGACGCGCAAGACGGAACGTTCATCGCCGTTGTCGGAGATGCCGAACGCGACGTAGCTGCCGTCTTCGGAAGCGACTGCGTAGTCGAGAGCGGCGTTCGGGCCGAAGTCCAGCGGATCTACGATCGGACGATCCGCGCTGACGTCTGTCGCGCGTGAGCGGTCGTGTACGAACAAAGCGGGCCGTTCACGAGTGCCGTCGCGAAGCGTGAAGAACACGCGGTCACCCGCGAGCTGCACCGAGGTGAGCGCGCCGATCGTGAGCAGCTCCGCGAGGCGCGCTTCGGCTTTCGGATCGCGCGCTTTTGCGAGCGTAGCTTCGGTCGCGCGCGACTGCGTCTCGATCCAGGCTTTCGTGTTCGGGGAGTCTTCTTCGAGGCCGCGGAACGGGTCGTCCACCGGGATGCCACCGACCGGTTCGGTGACGCCGAGTTTTGCAGCTTCGCGATTGATCTCGGCGAAGGCGCCTTCGGGTTTGCTAGATTCGGTCGTCACGGGAGTGGGTAGGGCGGGTTTTGTGCTCGGCGATGCGGGCGCGCTGCCGCAGCCGGACAAGAGTATAGCGAGGACGATTGCGCGGAGTGCCATGGCGGCCCTTATAAACCGCAGACGGAGAGTGCGCGCGTGGAACGTTTGTTTTTGATCTTGGCAGGTATCAACGGGTTTCTGGCGGTTGCGCTAGGTGCGTTCGGCGCGCACGGCTTGCGTTCGAGTCTCGCGAGCGCGGCGGATGGAACGCGCCGACTCGAGGTCTGGGAGCTAGCCGCGCACTATCAGCTCGCGCACGCCGTGGCGTTGGGGTTGGTCGCGTATCTGTGCACCCGCTCTCCTGGCGCGGTTGCGAGCGCTGCGGGCTACTTGTTCGTCGCGGGGATCGTTTTGTTCAGCGGGAGTCTGTACGCGCTCGCGTTCACGGGCGTGAAGGTGCTCGGGGCGATTACGCCGATCGGTGGGTTGTGTTTTCTCGCAGGTTGGGTCGCGGTGATCTGGGCTGCCACGAAGCTCTGAGCGCTGTGAGCCTCACTTTGGAGGGAGGATGCAAGAGTCTCCGGCACGCTGAGGTACCCGGCGTGGCGCGCCGGTCCGTTGGCAGGCGAGACGGGCACATCGGAGGGTGGCAAGGTCCGCACGCCGGTTGCGTTCACGGCGGGTCTTCCCATTCGCGATTTCTTCGCTAACGTGCGCGCGTGTCGAGAGTACCGGTGCGTCGTTCCTCACGCGTAGTATCGGTCGTTCCCCTCAGCGGGTGCTTGCTGTTGCTAGCAGCGTGCGCAACTGGGCCTTCGCAAGCGACAGGTGCGGGGCCGTCCACCACTGCGCTGCCGGCGAGCGCAGCCCGCGCCGGGGGTGACGAGCTCGCGCTCGCGGACATCGCCGCTGCGAGCTGCCCCGCTCCGCGCGGAGACACGATCAAGCTGGGTGCGCTGCTCGATGAGCTCGGCGACTTGTCGTCGCTCGCGCGCGTGTCGCGGCCTGCCTTCGCGAGTCTGATGTCGTCGAGCTTCGATCGCGCTTCGCAGTCTGCGAGTCCGCGTGAGCCGGATTGGTTTGCAAACAAAGACTTCGCGCAGCCCGTTCCAGGCGAACCGGTCGTGCTGCTCGATGCGACTGGGCCCGGTGTCGTAACGCGCATTTGGTCCGCGAATCCTTCGGGCGTTCTGCGCATCTACCTCGACGGCTCTGCGACTCCGACCGTTCAAGCGCCGATGGAGGCGCTGCTCGACGGTGAGGTGGCGCCGCTCGGCGCCCCATACGCGTTCAAAGCCGCGAATGGACACAACTTATATTTTCCGATTCCGTTTAGTCGGCGCTGCCGCATTACGGTCGAGACCGACGCCAAGCGCTTGTACTATCAGGTCGACTATCGTCGCTATGCGGAGGCGACGAAGGTGCAGTCGTTTTCGGCAGCGTCGCTCGCCGAAGCGGGCTGCCAAAAGTCGAGAACGGCGGCGCGGTTGCAGCTCGCCGGCAGCGGCGCACTCCCGCAGCTCACGGCTGCGGAGACATTTCAGCTCGAGGTCGTGCCGGGTCAACGCAGCGAGCACCGCTCAGCCGCCGCGCCGGGTGGAAGCGTGATCCGCGAGTTGCGCGTGCGGCCATCGAGTCTCGATGCTGTGGCGCTGCGGGGCACGGTCCTCACTCTCGAGTTCGACGGCGAGCAGACCGTTCAGGCTCCGCTCGGCGACTTCTTCGGAACGGGCCCTGGCGTCGCGAAGCTGCGCAGCTTGCCGATCACGGTGGATGCGGAGCGGGGTGTGCTGATTGCGCGTTGGCCGATGCCGTATCGAGTTTCGGCGACGATCGCGCTCACGGGGGCGTCGAACGCGAAGTTCACAGCAGCGGTCGAAATTGCGACCGAACCGCTGCCGTGGACCGACGAGTCATTGCTGTTCGGCGCGCAGTGGCATGCGCCCGATTCGATTGTGAGCACGCCTGCGAGTGATTGGCCGTTGCTCGCGATCCGCGGCGCTGGGAAGTATGTCGGCACGGTGTTGAACGTGCAGAATGGCGACGTCTCGTGGTGGGGCGAGGGTGACGAGCGGATCTCGGTCGATGGTGAGCGTTTCCCGAGTCACTTCGGAACTGGAACCGAAGATTACTTCGGCTACGGTTGGTGTTCGAACGAGCGGTTTACGGAGCCGTTCATCGGCCAGACGCAGTCGAGTGGGAAGCAAAACTGGGGAGCGACGTCGCTCTACCGCTTTCACGTCTTCGATGCGATTCCATTCCAGACGGGTCTGCGTTTCGATTTCGAGGTGCGTCACTGGAGAAAGGTTCCGGTGCCGCTGGTCTACGATGCGGTGGGTTTCTTTTATCTGAGGCCGGGAGCGACAGCGGAGCCGAGGGCGAGTGATCCAGCGCGGTATCAGGTGCCGGTCGAAGTGAATCCGCCGCTCGAGATGTCGCCTGCGCGTTACACCTGCGGACAATAGTGAGCCGCGCTGCGCGACTCGCAATCTGCTGATGGGGCTTGCCACGTCCGTGCGGCGCTCAACCGTCTCGCCTTACTCGTTCTAAAAGCCCGAAGCGCAACAAGCCCGGTTTACCGCCTCACCCGCACGATCCGCCCGAGCAAACTTGCCCGCTCGCGCAAGTGATCCCGCAGCCACCGCAGTTGGTGTTGCTCGTCGATGTATCGGTGCACACGTTGCTGCAACTCACCCCGGTGGTGCACTTGACCCCACAGAACAAGCCGTCACACGTCGCAGTCGCTCCCGCTGGCGCCGTACACGGAGTGCACGACAACCCGCACGTTGCGACCGCGTTGGTACTGACACAGGTGCCGTTGCAGTCGTGCTGGCCGACCGGACATGCGCACAATCCGATCAGGCACATCTTGCCTCCGGTGCACACGTTTCCACAGCGACCGCAGTTGTCGACGTCAGAGCCAGTCGACTTGCACACGCCCTGACAGTCAGTCGTGCCCGAACCACACATGTAAGAACACTGACCGCTCCGACAAACATCGACTGCGCGCGCAATCGTCGTTCGGCATTGCGTACAGCTCGGACCGCATTGCGCCGTCGAGTCGTCCTTCGCGCAGGTTCCGCCGCAATCGTGCGTGCCCGCAGGGCACACGCATCGACCGCCCGCACAGGTTGTTCCGCCCGCACACAGCTGATTGCAGCTACCGCAGTTTGCAGCGTCGCTCGTCGTGTCCACGCATTTGTCGCCGCACTGCGTGAAACCAGCCGTGCATGCAAAGCCACAACTCCCGGACTGACACAACACGTCGGCATGCGCGACCGTCGCAGCACACGTGTTGTCGCACGTGCCACAATGCTTCGCGTCCGAGTTGATCTCGGCACAACTTTGTCCGCAGAGCGTGGGCGCGTTCGCTGGACAACCCGACACGCAGGTTCCGCTCGAGCACATCGGCGCGTCGACGGGGCACACCTTCCCGCACGTGCCGCAGTTTGCCGGCTGCGTGACGTCGGTCTCGCAACCCGACTCGGGATCGGAGCCGCAGTGCGCCCAACCCTTCGCGCATGCAGCCGCCGCAAACGAACAGACGTCCGCGGAACACGTCGTCGCTCCCACGACGTGGGCCAACGTCGAACAGTCGTGATTGCACGCGCCGCAGTTCTTGTTGTCACTCGGTACGCAGGCGCCGCCGCACGATAGTTGCCCGGCTGGACAGCCGCTTGCACCGCTCGCCCCCGCAATATTTCCGCCCGTGCCCGCCGCATTCATCGCGACGGACATCCCCGCGGCCCCGCTGTTCGCGCGCGAACCGGCGCTAACGTTTCCGCCTCCAGTTCCGCTGGTTGCACGGCTCGGGGTGCCCGCGATGCCGTTGCCGCCGTGGCCAGCGCTGCCATCCGCCTCAGTCTTCGACGGTTGTTCCGAGCTTCCGGTCTCTCCTGCATCACTCGCCACCGGTGCCGCACCAATCGGTGTGCAGTTCATGAACGATGCAACGCAAAGCACAGCCGCAAAACCTGCAAACCATCGACTCATCGATGTTGCCGGCGCTGTCGCAGTTTTTGTATACACCACATGCGGAGACGTACTTAGGCCAGACGGCTACGTGTGTATAGTGACAATAGCGGACCGAGCAGGAGTCCCGTTCGCGTTGTCGTACAACAAACGGATGTCGACACTTCCACGATCACCCCGGCCTGAAACGCTCGCGGCATTCGCTGCAGTTCGCGCCGGACTCGCGGTCGCGCAACGCCGAACCGGCGCGGACCAAGTCACGGCAAAAGACGGCATCGACATCGTCACCGGCGCGGATGTCGCGGCAGAACAGGCCATCCGTCAGGTCCTCGCCGAACACTTCCCGCAGTTGCCGATCGTCGGAGAGGAAGGCGGCGAGCCGCAGCCACAAAGCGGAGCGTATTGGCTCGTCGATCCGATCTGCGGCACGCGCAACTACGCATCGCGTCTGGCGCTGTATTGCACGAACATCGCACTGATCGAGGATGGCGTCGCGACGGTCGCAGCGATCGGGGACGGTGGAACATCCGAAGTGCATTACGCCGAACGTGGCCGCGGGTCGTTTTGTGCGCGGTCGGAGGGTGACATTCCGTTGACGGCTCGCGATGGAACCGTCATCGGCGTCGAGCTCGGAGGCAAACCTCCGTACCGCGACCCGGCGTTAGGCAGGTTGCTAGCAGGGATCGCCGCAGATGGCCGGTTCTACCCGCGACTGCTCGGGACGACACTCGACTTCGTCAAGGTTGCGTCAGGTGACATGGCAGGACTCTTATTGTTGACTGACACGGCGGACCCGCTGCACACCGCAGCGGGTTGTTTGTTGGCGGAAGAAGCGGGCGCGCTCGTCACGGATCGATCCGGCGCAGGTTGGACGCTCGGGACGACGACGCTCGTCGTGGCTGCGACCAGCGAGCTCCAAGTCGAACTACTTCGTTACTTGGGCTGATCGTCCGCCGCTGAGAACAGTTTACGCAACACGACGAAGTACAAGTCGTCGCGCTTCGGCAGACCGAACCGGAGATCGCCGTAGGGAAACTTCTCGGTCTCGCCAGTCCGCACGTAACCCCGGCGCTCGTACCACGCGATCAACTCCGCCCGCTGAGCGATCACCGTCATCTTCATTGCAACGGCACCGTACGTCTCCCGCACGTACCGCTCCGCCGCCGTCAGCAGCGCGCTGCGGTACGTGCCCGTTTGTCCCTGCGGGTCGACCGTCAGCATGCCGAGGTACGCTTCAGTGGCCCCCGCGCGCTCGAGGAGCACGCACCCGACGAGCCGGCTGTCCCGCTCAGCGACCAGCACGACCGCATCTGCAGCTGTCAGCTGCGCAGCCAGGGTCACGGCGTCCGTGCGTTGCCCACCGAGTAGCTCTGCTTCGGTCGTCCAGCCTCGGCGGCTCGAGTCGCCACGATAGGCGGAGTTGACGAGCTCGACGAGCTCCGGCAGATCAGTCGCAGTGGCGGGACGTGTGCGGACGTTCGACATGGACGGACGAGTCGCGTGTAGCAGTTCGTTGCTGGAGGTGCACGCACCGACCCCAAAGCCCGCCGGCTGCGCACATGCCACGCCGCTCAAGTCCAGCCGGCTTCGGTCGATGCAAGGAGAAGCCCGAAAGGCGCGGAGAAGGATGCCGAGCGTACTCTTTGTCGACGACGAGCCTCTAGTGTTACGCGCCCTAGGGCGCATGGTGCGGCCTCTGCAGAATGAGTTCGACGCAGTCTTCGCCGCCAACGGTGCCGAAGCACTCGATCAACTCGCGATCAAGCCGATCGACGTCTTGGTGTCCGACATGCGCATGCCCGGTATGGACGGCGCAGCCCTGCTGGCGCAAGTGCAGCGACACTTCCCGGCGACCGCGCGCGTGATCCTCTCCGGATATGCCCAAGACGAGACACTGCTCCGCGCCATTCCGGTGAGTCACCGCTTCCTCGCGAAGCCGCTGCAACCGGCTGAGCTGAAGCTAGTCTTGTTTCGCACGATCGCGCTGCACAAGCTGCTCGAGTCGCCGGAGCTGCGCGAGGTCGTCGGCGGCGCCAAGGATCTCCCGACGCGGCCAGTCGTGTACTTCGAGCTGCGAGGCGCGCTCGCCGATCAGAGCAAGTCGATGCGCGACATCTCACGCATCGTCGAGCGCGACGCCGGCATTACCGGTCGCTTGCTGCGCACCGTGAACAACGCGTTCTTCGCGCCCGCGACTCGCATCACCTCGGTGCAACAAGCAGTGCAACACCTCGGCACCAACATGCTGACGTCGCTCATCTTGACACTCGAGTGTTTCGGCAATTTCGAAGACACGCTCTCCGATTGCGACCTTGTGCCGGCGAGCTTGGAACGCAAGTCGTATCTCGCCGCGACGCTCGCACGCGAGCTCGTGCACGAGCGCAACGCGCGTGAAGATGCATTCGTCGCAGCATTACTCCACGACTGCGGCTTGTTGCTCGTAGCCGCTCGGCGTCCGGCGCTGCTCGAAAAAGCCGCGAAGCTAGCGAACGACGAGTCTTGCACGCTCGTTCAGGCGGAGCGCCAGCTGTGGGGAACTACGCACGCCGAGGTCGGTGCCTACTTGCTCGGCTTGTGGGGGCTGCCTTATCCGGTGGTCGAGGCGGTCGCGAACTGTCAGTCGCCGGATCGCCACGCAGGTCCAGGTCTTGACGTCGGCGCTGCGGTGTACGTCGCAGCTGCGTTTGCCGACGCTGCAATGATCGGTGATGTCGCTTCCGTGATGCTCGACGAAGCGTTTTTGGCGCGCACCGGTCTCGCAGGCTCGTTGCCCGAGTTGATCACTAACGTCGAGCACATCATCAGCCTTCCGAGTCAGGCTGGCGACGAGGCAGAGTCAGTCGGGGCGATTAAACCGCCCGTGCACTGATCTCGAACGCTGGGGCGAATTTGTGATGAACGTCGAGGCGGTGGGACCTCGACGCAACGCATTGCTAGGGCCTAAAGTGGGACGGCTATGGTTCCGCCGCCCAGTACTCCGAGTCGAAGACCACCCAGGCCATTCGAGAACGCCGCGGAGACGAGTGGCGTACCGCCCGATCCTCCCGCAGATGCGCTGCTGATCGAGATCGCCTGGGAGGTCTGCAATCAAGTCGGTGGCATCTATCAAGTGGTGCGATCGAAAGCACCCTTGATGGTGAATCGCTGGCACGATCGCTATTGTTTGATCGGGCCTTACATCGAGCGCAAAGCCCAGCTCGAATTCGAGCCTTCGCCGACGAACGAGTGGTTTGCGCGGATCGTGGCCGCGCTCGAGCGCGATGGCGTGATCGCCCACCACGGCCATTGGTTGATCCCGGGCCGCCCGCGCGTGCTGCTTCTCGAGCACCGGCGCTTGTCAGAAGGTATCGTCGGTTTTCGGCAGGCGCTCTCGAAAGAGCTGCAGATCGAGGTCCCGCCCGGCGAAGCGGTGATCGACGAAGCGATCTTGTTCGGCGAATCGGTGCGGCGCGCGCTGTCGGTGATGAATGAAGCTCTCGGCGGCGGGCGCATCGGCGGCGCTGAAGTGACGTTGCGCCGCGTGCTCGCGCACTTTCACGAGTGGCAAGGCGCGGTCGCGTTGCCGTTTTTGCGGCGGCGTCACCCCGACGTCGCAACCGTGTTCACGACTCACGCAACGCAGCTCGGCCGGTACATCGCCTCGAGTGAGCACGACTTTTACGACAAGCTCGCACGCATCGATCCGGATGCCGCCGCGTTGCAGTACAACGTGCGCGTGCAGCACCGGATCGAGCGAGCGTGCGCACGTGATGCGCACGTGTTTACGACCGTGTCGCAGATCACGGCGGAAGAGTGTTTCGCGTTGCTCGGCCGCACCCCGGACGTGATCACTCCCAATGGTTTGGATGTGTCACGTTACAACGTCGGACATGACTTTCAAACATTTCATGCCGACTTCAAACAACGCATCCACACGTTCACGATGGGCTACTTCTTTCCGTATAGTCGCTTCGACCTCGATCGAACCTTGTACATGTTCACGAGCGGCCGCTTCGAGCCGCGGAACAAAGGCTTCGACTTGTGTCTCGAGGCGATGTCCCGGCTCAACGCGCAACTGAAGTTGATGCGCTTGAACGTGACGATCGTGTTCTTCGTGATCGCGTCGCGGCCGACGCGTTCGATCCACCCGCTCGTGCTCGAGAAGCGCGGTGTGTTGAACGAGCTCCGCGAGGTCTGCGAGAACGTGGTGGAGCGCGTCGGCGATGCCTTGTTCCAACGCGCGGCGACCGGCGATGCGCTCGAGCTGGACGATCTCGTGGAAGAGTATTGGCAGCTCCGCTATCGCCGCACCCAGGCCGCGTTTCGGATGAACACCCCGCCTCCGATCGTCACGCACATCCTCGAGGACGACCAGACCGACCCGATCCTCATGCAGCTGCGAGCGCTCAAGTTGTTCAACCAGGCGGACGACCCCGTGAAGGTGGTGTACCACCCCGAATTTCTGACACCGGTCAATCCGCTCTGGGGTGTCGAGTACGAACAGTTCGTGCGCGGTTGTCACCTCGGGTTGTTCCCGAGTGCGTACGAGCCTTGGGGCTACACGCCGCTCGAGTGCATGGCGCTCGGGACGCCGGCGATCTCGAGCGATCTCGCCGGCTTCGGCCGCTACGTCGAAGAGACGCTGCCCGATCACGACCAGTGGGGAGTCTGGGTGTTGCAGCGTCGCGGTCGCACCTTCGAGGAAGCGGCCGAGGACCTCGCGAGTCGCGTGTTCGAGTACTGCACCCTCACGCGCCGGCATCGCGTCGCGCTGCGCAACGAGGTCGAGAAGCGCTCGTGGGACTTCGACTGGTCGCGGCTCGGGATCGCGTATCACCGCGCTCACGACCTGGCGCTTGAACGTAGCTGAAACAAGCGAGAAACGGACGCTCACTACAGTCGGCCTCATTAACAGATGAGGTCGATGTGACGCTGGCAGCGGCTCCGAGTCTCGAAGTCATTGGGATGACCATGCGTTTCGGCGCGTTCACCGCGCTCGAAGATGCGGCGATGCGCGTCGAGCCGGGGTCGTTCCACGCGTTGCTCGGTGAGAACGGCGCCGGCAAAAGCACGCTGGTGAAGTGCGTGATCGGCTATCAAAAGCCGAGCACGGGCGACATCGTGCTGAACGAAAAACAAGTGACGTTCAACTCGACGCGCGAAGCGCACGCGGCCGGGATCGGCATGGTCTACCAGCACTTCACGCTGGTTCAGAACATGACGGTCGCGGAAAACCTCGTGCTCGTCCGCGACAAAGTGCCGACGATCGTCGACTGGAAAGCCGAGATCAAGGCGCTCGAACAGTTCATGGACAGCATGCCGTTTCGGGTGCCGCTCAATCAACCGGTGCACACGCTCGCGGCGGGCGAGAAGCAGCGTCTCGAGATCCTGAAGCAGCTCTACCTCGGTCGTCGCCTGTTGTTCCTGGACGAGCCGACCTCGGTGCTGACGCCCGATGAGGCGAATCAAGTGCTCGGCTTGCTCCACGAGATGACCCGAAAGCAGCAGCTGACCGTGCTCATCATCACGCACCGGTTCCGCGAGGTGACTGCGTTTTGTGATGCGGTGACGGTGTTACGCCGAGGGAAGACCGTCGGCGGAGGCAAGGTGAAAGACTTGAGCATCGACGCGATGTCGAAGCTCATGGTCGGCGAAGAGCCACTCCGAAGTCCGGTGCCGCGGGGAGCGGCAGAGCGCGGCAAGCCGCGGCTCGTGATCGAAAAGCTTTCTGCGAGTGACGATGCGGGTATGGACGCGCTTCGCGACGTATCGCTTTCGGTCCACTCGGGCGAGATCGTCGGCGTTGCGGGTGTCTCAGGCAACGGTCAGAGCGAGCTCGTCGAAGTCTTGTGCGGTCAGCGGCACAAGAGCGCCGGTTCGGTGAAGGTCTCGGGTGTCACTTATTCCGCGGCACGTAGTCAGATGCAGAAGCTCAAGGTGCACGTGCTGCCCGAGCTGCCTTTGACCAACGCCTGCGTCCCAAACATGAGTGTCAGCGAGAACATCGCGCTGCGTAAGTTCGATCAGCCGCCAGTCAAACGCGGAGGCTGGTTCGTGTCGATGCGGGCGATTCGCGAGAAGGCCCAGCTGCTCATACAGCGTTTTGGTATCAAGACGCCTTCGCCCGGTACGCCGATCCGCAACCTGTCGGGCGGCAACATCCAACGCGCGGTGTTGGCGCGTGAGCTCTCCGAGCCAGCGGACGTGCTGGTTGCGGCAAATCCGTGTTTTGGGCTCGACTTTGCTGCTTCTGCAGACGTGCGCGCCGAGATCGTGGACGCGCGCAATCGCGGCGCCGCAGTGTTGTTGATCTCGGAAGACCTCGACGAGCTGATGGAGCTAGCCGATCGCTTGTGCGTGATGTTCGAGGGTTCGGTCGTCCACGAGACGAGGCCATCACTCACTGATGTTGCAGCCATTGGCCGCTGCATGGCCGGTCACGCGTAGTGGCTAGACTAAAGCGCCACATCAACGATGCTTTTCATCGTGACGAAACTTGGTGTTCATATGGTGTGAGTTATTTCGCATGCGCCCCGGGTAGGTACTGAGACCTGACTCCCTTTACAGATTTGGAGTGTCTTCGAACCCTACGCGGTCCAAAGGAGGTGCTTGCTAGAATGGTGAATGCGAACAAACGATGGCACAGCTTGAGTACAGGCTGTGTCGTGTCTGCGGTCTTAGTACTTACGAGCTCGGTTGGTCAGGCACAGCCCGCTGAACCACCGCCTGCTGCTGCACCGGCTCCTGCTGAGACTCCGGCACCGGCGGTCGTGACGCCGTCTCAGGGTGCAATCCCAAGCGAGGTGCCCGCGACGGCGCCTGCAGCTCCACCGCCGCCTCCTGCGCCTCCACCGCCAGCCGTTCCGCTTGCAACGGACCCGCCGCCGCCACCGCCTCCACCGCCGTCGAAGGAGGTCAAAGACGCGCGCAAGAGCCCGATGACGATGAACGCGTGGTTGCGCTTGGGCACTCACCTGCAGGGCTTCAAGGATCCGGAGAAGCTCGATCGGCTCTCGCAAGATGGCGAGCTCGATCTGTTGATCAACGCTGAAGTGCTTCCGATGGTCGGCCTGACGGGCAACCTCGTCGGGTCGTTCGGTCCGAATGGCACGGGTGGCGCGATCACCGGTGACGTCAACATCATGGACTTGATCGCGCGCTTCGATTTCGATGACGCGTTTCACCTCTGGGCTGGTCGCATGCTCGTCGGTTCCGACCGCACGAATCAGAGCGGTCCGTGGTTCATCGCGCCCTGGTTTTACCCAGGATTTTTCGCACCGAACGCGCCGCCACTCGGACCCCACCAAGGTCCGAACGGCCGTAACGACGGCTTCCAGGTCTGGGGCCAAGCTGCAGGCGGTTTGTTCAAGTACTACGCCGGCATGTTCCAGTTGTTCGACACTGCGAACGCGCCGCTGTTCTCCGGCCGCCTGACGCTGAGCTTGATCAACCCGGAGCCGGGCTTCTACGGCAACAGCCAGTACTACGGTAAGAAGGACGTGCTCGGCATCGGCATCGGTGCGCAGGTCCAAAAGAACGGTGGCGGGGACGAGGACTACACCGAGTTCAACGCCGACATCCTCTTCGAGAAGAACCTGTCCGGTGCGGGCGTGCTCGACATCGAAGGCGCGTTCTACAAGTACACGGGCGAGCCTCAGCAGGTCGAGTTGTCGTACTTCGCGCTCGCGAGCTTCTTGATCGCGGCGCCGGTCGGTCCGGGCCGGCTGCAGCCACTCGTTCGCGTGCAGCAAGCGAAGCCTGAAGACGGCGATGCGGATACGTGGACTTTGGTCGACGCACAGGTCGGCTACGTGGTCGACGACTTCGCTTGCCGCTTCGCGCTCGGCTACCAGTACCAAGATGTATTGGGTCAGAAGGGCAATCAGATTTTCTTGGGCATTCAGCTCCAGAAGTAACGTCTTTTGCGCGGGTCCGCAGCCACGCTCGTTTAGGTGGCGGCGGGCTCGCTCTTAGTTTCGAAAACCTTGACTTGTCGACTGTCACAACCCGAGCCCGAGCAAACGACTATGAACCTCTCCCGCCGCGTTTCGTCTGTATGGATTGTGTCCTGCCTGGTCCTCGCTGCTTGTACCAAGAGCGAGCCGAAACCGGCAGAGTCGGCGCCCGGTGCTGCACCGGCTGCTGAAGCGAAGAAAGACGACACGCTGAAGATCGGTTTCATCTACGTCGGGCCGCGCGACGACTTCGGCTACAACCAAGCGCACTCAGAAGCTGCGAAGCAGGTGGCGGCGCTTCCGGGCGTGAAGATCCTCGAAGAGGAAAAAGTGCCCGAGACCATGGACGTCCAAAAGACCATGGAGAGCATGATCAACCTCGAGGGCGTCAAGCTGCTGTTTCCGACGTCCTTCGGCTACTTCGATC